>WBZT01001503.1_pt1 | contig 16976 bp, 16 predicted proteins | sample 5204241 | NCBI WGS metagenome assembly WBZT01 (sample SAMN12344358, study PRJNA552823) | activated sludge metagenome | biome: Activated sludge suspended growth; feature: Nitrification reactor; material: Wastewater; isolation source: activated sludge from nitrification reactor of wastewater...
GGGAATGACGCTCTTCAACGCCAATGGTCGCTGGCATGAGCCGGCGGTAGCGCGGGAAGTGTTCGATGTCTCCGGCGCGGGTGATACGGTGATCGCCACAATGGCGGTGATGTTGGCGTGTGGCGTACCCTGGACAGAGGCGGTGCACGTCGCCAACGTTGCGGCGGGAATCGTCGTCGGCAAGCTGGGAACCGCCGTGGTCAGTCGGAACGAACTGGCTATGGCATTGAAATGAGGTGAAGCATGTATACCATCGTGACCGGCGCCGCCGGTTTTATCGGTTCCAATCTGGTCAAGGCGCTGAATGAGCGCGGCAGCAAGCGGATCATCGCCGTCGATAACCTGAGCCGGGCAGAAAAATTCAAGAATCTGGTCGACTGCGAGCTGGCCGACTATTTCGATAAGACAGAGTTTCTTGATCGACTGACCGCCGGTGAATTCGACGGCGAGGTTGACGCCGTTTTTCATCAAGGCGCCTGTTCGAACACCATGGAAACCGACGGTCGCTACATGCTCGACAACAACTACCGTTATTCGCTGGCGCTGTTCGACTGGTGCCTGGAGCAGGAAGTCCAGTTCCTTTATGCCTCGAGTGCGGCAACGTATGGCGGTGGCGGTGTGTTTCGCGAGGAACGGCCGTATGAATCGCCATTGAACGTCTATGGCTACTCGAAATTCCTCTTCGATCAAGTGCTACGTCAACGTCAGGAGACCTTGGGGACGTTCCCTTCGCAAGTGGTTGGTTTCCGCTATTTCAATGTCTACGGACCACGTGAGGCGCATAAGGGGCGGATGGCATCCGTCGCTTTTCATCACTTTCATCAGTTCCGCAGTGCAGGGCGGGTCAAACTGTTTGCCGCCGCTGATGGCTACGGTAACGGTGAACAGCGGCGGGATTTCGTTCATGTTGCCGATGTGTGCAGGGTGAACCTTTTCTTCTACGACCATCCAGAACTGTCCGGTTTGTTCAATGTCGGTACGGGTCGGGCGCAGACCTTCAATGAGTTGGCCGTTGCCAATGTCAACAGTTGTCGCGCCTTGTCCGGTCAGCCGGCGCTGCCGCTCGACGAACTGGTTGCACAGGGTTTGATCGAATACATTCCTTTCCCGGACGACTTGCGCGGCAAATATCAGAGTTTCACACAGGCCGACTTGAGCAGATTGCGCCAAGCCGGTTACCAGGAGACGTTTGCCAGCGTTGAAGAAGGTGTGGCTGACTATGTGCAGTGGCTGAACACACATGTTTGACAGCTTGGAAAGCCATGTCGGCGGGACGCCTCTGGTCCGTTTGCGCCGGCTGCCCGGCGAAGCCGTCGAAAGTCGGGGCAACGTCATTCTCGCCAAACTTGAAGGCAACAATCCGGCCGGTTCGGTCAAGGATCGACCCGCTTTGTCGATGATTACGCGTGCCGAGCAGCGCGGCGACATCCGGCCGGGCGACACCCTGATCGAAGCGACTTCCGGCAATACCGGTATCGCGCTGGCGATGGCCGCTGCACTGCGCGGCTATCGCATGATCCTGGTGATGCCGGAAAACCAGAGTATCGAGCGTCGCCAGACGATGCGCGCTTTTGGCGCCGAACTGGTGTTGACACCGCGCGACGGTGGCATGGAACTGGCACGCGACATGGCGATCAGTCTGCGAGACAAAGGGCAAGGGGTCATCCTCGACCAATTTGCCAACCCCGATAATCCGCTGGCGCATTACGAAGGGACCGGCCCGGAAATCTGGCGGCAGACGGCCGGGAAGATCACCCATTTCATCAGCAGCATGGGGACCACTGGCACGATCATGGGTGTTTCGCGTTATCTCAAGGAACAGAACGCGGCGATACGCATCGTCGGTTGCCAGCCCGAGGAAGGTTCGCAAATACCCGGCATCCGCAAATGGCCGGACGCCTATTTGCCGCGCATCTTCGAACGCTCTCGGGTCGATGCGATCGAATCGGTCTCGCAGGGCGAAGCGGAGGAGATGACCCGCCGCCTGGCGTGCGAGGAGGGCATTTTTGCCGGCATTTCTTCCGGCGGTGCGCTGAGCGTGGCCTTGCGGCTGGCCGGCGCGCTCGACAATGCCTTGATCGTGACCATCGTTTGCGATCGCGGCGATCGCTATTTATCGACCGGCGTTTTCCCGGGCTGATTGTCGGCGATGCAGCCGATCCTTGCTTTCGACATCGAAACGATTCCCGATGTCGCCGGTTTGCGCCGTTTGCATGCGCTGGATGCGACCCTGGCCGACGCCGAGGTGGCTGAAATGGCTTTTCAACGGCGACGGGCGGAAAGCGGCCACGATTTCCTGCCGCTGCATCTGCAACGGGTGGCGGTCATCTCCTGTCTGCTGCGCGTCGGCAACGATCTGAAAGTGTGGTCGATCAGCGAACCGGAGCACAGCGAAAAAGAAATCGTGCAGCGCTTCTTCGACGGTGTCGAGAAATTCACCCCACAGCTCGTCTCCTGGAACGGTGGCGGCTTCGACTTGCCAGTCCTGCATTATCGGAGCTTGATTCACGGCGTCGTCGCTGCCCGGTATTGGAATCTCGGCGATGGCGACTATGGCGATAGCCGGGATTTCAAGTGGAACAACTACATCAGCCGCTATCACACACGTCATCTCGATCTGATGGATCTGCTGGCGCTTTATCAGCCGCGTGCCAGTGTGCCGCTCGACGAACTGGCCAAATTGATCGGTTTTCCAGGCAAGCTGGGAATGGACGGCGGCAAGGTCTGGCAAGCCTGGCGGGACGGTCGGATCGCTGAGATTCGCGACTATTGCGAAACCGACGTGCTTAACACCTATCTCGTTTCGCTCCGCTTTCGTCTACTGCGCGGTGAAATGTCACGCGCCGAATACGCGGCTGAGTTAAGCTTCGTCCGCGCTGAATTGATGAAAATCGGCAAAGCGCATTGGCAGGAGTTTCTCGCCGCCTGGCCGTGAGAGTCGATCCTTGACCGGCAAACTGGCAGCAATGTGAGCACTGGCGATTTGACTCCTTCCCCTTTGGAGAATGATCATGCGACTGAAACGGTATTGGGCCATTCTTGCCGGCAGTCTGCTGCTAAGTTTTGCGGGATCGTCGCTGGCAGCCGATACTCTCGACAAAATCAAAAGCCGCAAGTCGATTTCTTTCGGCTATCGCGAATTGGCGATTCCCTATTCGTATGTCGGCGAAGATAACCAACCGACTGGCTATTCGGTCGATGTCTGCCTGAAAGTCGCTGCGGCATTGATTCGTCAGTTGGGCATTGATGAGCTGCAGTTGCAATGGGTCCCGGTGACGCCGGAAACGCGCATCGGCAAATTGAAATCAGGGCAGATCGACATCGAATGCGGTTCAACTACCAGTTCTCTGTCACGAATGGAGGAAGTCGATTTCAGTCTGCCGATTGCCGTCGAAGGACTGACCTATCTGTCGCGCCGTTCGTCCGCTCTCAAGCGCTTGGAGAACATGAACGGCAAGCGCGTGGCCGTGGTGCTCGGATCTCCCGCGGAAAGGCAATTCAGCGAAGCCTTGGCCAGGCAGCGCTTGTCTGCCGTCGAACTGGTACGTTTCAGCGACCCGCGCCAGGCGATGGGCGCGCTTTTCAAAGGCCGCGCCGAGGCATATGTCGCTGATCGGTCGTCACTGGTGGCGCTGGCGCTCGAATCGCCCAGCCCCGGCGCTTGGCAGTTGGGCGACGAAAGCTTTACTCAGGAACCGGTGGCTTTGATGGTGCGCCGAAACGATGCCAATTTTCGGCTGGTGGTGAATCGCGAAATTGCGCGCCTAGCGCGCACACGCGAGATATTCGTCATTTACGATCGCTGGTTCGGTTTTCTGTCTCCGCCCAGCCCGTTGCTGGAAAGCCTTTATCAACTGAATGTCTTGCCAGAATGATCCGTCGCTTCGTCGGCCACCAGCGAACGATAAGCATGCCAGGTGGTGTGTCCGATCAGTGGCATGGTGACGATCAGGCCGACGAACAGAGTGGCGAAGCCGATACCGACCAGTAGCACGATGATCATTGCCCAGAGCAGCATCGGTAGTGGATTGCGACCACAGGAGACGAGACTGGCAATCGCCGCCGTGACAGCGTCACTCTGACGATCGAGCATCAAAGGCACGGCGACGACACTGATCGCGAAGACGAACAAGGCAAAAAAACCGCCGACGGCGAAATAGACCAGCGCAAAGTCCGGTTGTTCGAAGGTCAGCACGGTGCGTACGACGTCGCCGAAAGTCGGTAAGCCGCCGGTGAAGAACAGCGCGAAAACGACGATCGAGGCTCGTGCCCAGACCAGAAGGACGACGGCCAACAGCGCAGCGAATAGTCCGAGATTGGCAAGATTCGGTCGCCAGGCAGCGAGAGTCGGTGCCAATTGTGGCCGGATGCCGCGCTCGTTCTGACGGCTGAGATCGTACAAACCGAGGGCCAGAAATGGTCCGATGAGCAGAAAACCGGTGCTCAAGCCGGCGAACAGTGCATACGCTTTGGCGAAAACGATAGACATCAGCAAGCCGGCGACGGCAAAGCACAGGCCATAAAACAGACTGGCCCAGCCAGCCGAGCGGAAATCCTGCCAGCCAGCGCGCAGCCAGCGCGGAACATCGGCGACATGAATGTTCTCGATCGTCGGAAAGCGGTTGGCGGAGTTGGCTCGTTGGCTGTCGTTCATTCGTTATCAGTCCTGGTTGAGATGAGAGGCCGCTATCGGATCGATGCGTGCGCAAGAAAATGCTGGTTTGCTACGTCGCTGGACTCGCTTACAATCCGGGGCGAGGAAGTGTCGTTACCAATGGAAACACGGGCTATTCAGCCTTTGCCATGCTTGCCTAAGTCGCTGACTGGGCGAAGCGAAAATCTGGCCACCGCTTGATCGCTGATCTTCGGGGTGGCGAATCGCCCAGGTTTTCCAGTGGTGACGATTGATCCACCGCGTGCACCGTACCAAGTTTGCACTGTGTCAAGATGTCGCAACTCGCTTTTTAACGCAGAGGATTCAAGAATGGAAGGTCTGCTGTTGCTGCTCGGACGTTTGACAGGGCTGGGAGGCATCATTCTCTGTCTGGTCGCCGGAGTTACCCGCTTGCTCGGCCGTTACTACATGGGCAGTTTTCAAGTGGCGGCATTGATGCAAGCCGGTGTGGCCATTGTCGTTGTCGCCTGTTTTCTGTTGTTGCTGGCGATCAGCGGCCGTAACAGGCGATGAGGATATCCTGATTCGGAGGAGATCCGGCGCAATTGTCGTTTCTTTCGCTGGCTGCTCGCTGGGTTGCGCTTCACCTCCTCTGTTTTGAGAAGCACGCATTTTTTTGCCAGCCGCCTGGTGAGCTGGGGTGTAGCGGCGTACCGGGATGTCGTAGCTGGGTGTGCCGATGTCAAACCAGCAGAATGTGCTACGCGTTGGTAGCCATCATTTTGCCCATCTTTTCCCGATGAACAGTCCACACAATATCGGTTTCGTTTCGCTTGGCTGCCCAAAAGCGCTGGTCGATTCGGAACAGATCCTGACCAGATTACGTGCCGAAGGCTATCTGATTTCCCCGTCGTACCAAGGTGCCGATCTGGTGGTCGTCAATACTTGTGGTTTCATCGACGCGGCGGTTGAGGAGTCGTTATCGGCCATTGGTGAAGCGTTGGCGGAAAACGGCAAGGTGATCGTCACCGGCTGCCTGGGCGCGCGCGAGGAAATCGTCCGTCAAGCGCACCCGCAAGTGTTGGCAATTACTGGGCCGCATGCCAGCGACGAGGTTTTGCAACACATTCATGCGCATTTGCCGCCGAGCCACGATCCTTTTCATAGTCTTGTGCCGCGGCAAGGAATCAAGCTGACGCCGCCGCATTATGCCTATCTGAAGATTTCCGAGGGATGCAATCATTCCTGCACTTTCTGCATCATTCCGTCGTTGCGCGGACCCCTGGTCAGCCGACCGATCGGCGATGTTTTGCAGGAAGCGAAAATGCTGGCCGAAGCCGGTGTTCGGGAACTATTGCTCATCTCGCAAGACACGAGTGCGTATGGGGTTGATGTCAGGTATCGCACCGGGTTCATCGCCGGCCGTCCGCTGCGCACACGCTTGCGCGAACTGTGCGAGGCGCTTGGTGAGCTGGGAATCTGGATTCGTCTGCATTACGTTTATCCATATCCTTCGGTCGATGCGCTGTTGCCGTTGATGGCCGAAGGGAAAATTCTGCCGTATCTGGATGTGCCGTTTCAGCACGCCAGCGCACGAATCCTCGGTGCGATGAAGCGTCCAGCGAGTGCCGAAAACAATCTTGAGCGGATTCAAACTTGGCGGGAAATTTGTCCGAATTTGACCATTCGCAGTACCTTCATTACCGGTTTTCCCGGAGAGACCGAGGCAGAATTCGAGGAGTTGCTGGAATTCATTGCTGCGGCGCGACTGAATCGGGTTGGCTGCTTTGCCTATTCGCCAGTCGATGGCGCGGCGGCGAATCAGTTGCCCGGTGCGCTGCCTGATGAAGTCCGCGAAAAGCGTAGACGGCGATTGATGGAACTGCAGGAAGACATTTCTGCCGAATTGCTGGCAGCCCGAATTGGCCAGGAAATCGATGTGCTGGTCGATGAAATCGACGAAGAGGGCGCGATAGCCCGTTCGATGGCCGACGCGCCGGAAATCGACGGCCTGGTGTACATCAACGACCATTTCGACGCTGCGCCGGGCGATTTCCGGCGCGTGCGGGTGGTCGATGCCGATGAGCACGATCTGTACGCCGAAGCCATTGGCGGCAGCGGCGTTACCCGATAGTTGGGAGAGCAGAACGGGCGGAGCCTACTGCTGTTTGAGATCAAGCTGCGCCAGATCGATCCGTTTGCGCGCTCCACGGAAGCGTAGCCACAGTTTCCGTAGCAGGTGTTTGCCCAGCAGCGCGGGAGGCATGCGTAACCAGTGCGCGCGGACGTAGAGGAGCCAACGGGCAATGGCTGCCAAACGACATGGATAATCCGGGTGTTCGGGAAGCAGGGAGAGACGGATCAGCTTGGCCATTAACGCTCTGATCGGCCAGGCGGGGGCTAAATGCGCCAATTCTTCTGTCACCGAAGCGGGAATCGGTGTGGCGAATAATTCCTGGCCATGTACCAGCCCATAATACAGTGGTCGCTGGAAACCGAGTTCGCGGGCGCGTGGAACCAGTTCTGCCCAGAACCCCGGCCAATCATTGAAGTGCCTCAGCAATTCATGGATGTCGAGCAGATCGCGCAGGCGGAGACCTTCATCGGGGTCGCCTTCGAGAAACAGATGGACCAAGGCGTGTAGCACCATGTCTGCCGGGGCAAGAACGCGCAGGCGCGGATGGCTCAGTGGTCGAGCGGCGGTGAGCAATGTTTCGGGAGGCGACGCCAGTCGGCTGGTTTTGGGTAAGAGTCGATGGTGAATGTCTATTTCGGTACCGCGTTCGCGATGGCGCAAGGGTGGAATTTCATGCATCCATACCCGGTAATAACGGTCGTCGTAGGGGTCGATCTGTGTACGGAACCAGCCACGTGTCAGTAGAAGAGTTTCAATTTCATCGAGCTGTTCCTCGGCGACCAACAGGTCGACATCGGCAAAAATCCGCCCCGAAGCGGGAGGAAGTTCAGCCAGGAGATAGGCGGCACCTTTCAGCAGAATCAACGGCGTGTCGATATCTCTGAGCGCCCACAGCAACCGATTGACTTCCCAGGCGACCAGTGTCTGCCGATGTTTGATGACGTTTCGGGTGGCACGCAGATGATCGGCCGCTCGCTCAGGTATCCCGGTCAGTGCGTCGCGGGCTGACAGACTGACTTCAAGCCGACCCAGCAGGCGGGTGCGACGGGCGATACGCAGCAGCAGGTCCCAGTCTGTCACCGATAGCGCGGGCAGTTCTTCGGGATGACGCAAGGCATTGAGCAGCAAGCGTTGCGCGCGACGGTTTTCGCGGCGCTTGTCAGACATTGTCGCCCCCGCTGAGTTGATCGAGCGCCGAAATCGCCTCGTCGAGTTTAGAGTAAACCAGGGTAAAACAATCGCACGCACGCACCATGGCGTTGATCAGACGAAAAGCGGTCTCATCAAGCACATCGTAGTTGAAGGCGTTGCTGGCGACCATCAGGAAGGCTTGACTCTTGGCGGTTGGCCGCAGGCTCAATGGCGCATCAGCAACCCAGCGTGGGAAAACCAGCCAGCGTGCCTGCGCCGGTTCCTGCGCACGACGGATGCTATCGACCGGCGGCTGGACATGCGCAACGGTACCTTTGCGGGTTTTCAAAAAGGATGGACCGATCACAGCATGCGGCCGAAATTGCCGGATGACTTCGATCGATTCATTTTTTAATGGGATGACGCGTGGCAGAGGGAGCAGGCATCCGTCTTCGGGACGGACGAGGCCGAACTCGTCAGACAACAGCCGCCAGCCGGAATGAATCAGCGCCGTACATAAAGTCGATTTGCCATCACCCGGCGAAGCAGGAAATAGAATCGCTCGGCCATTGCGCTCGACACCGGCCGCATGGAGCATCAACAGGTGATGCGCCCGGGTGGCGATGCACCAGTTGACTCCCCATTCGAGTGCCGGAAAAGCATGTTCGACAGTATAGGGAGCGAAAGGAAAATGCCCGTCGAGGGCAAAACACGCCTGGCGACGCAACCAGCGACGCAAACCTGGCGGGCTGCTGATTTGTATGTGGAAATCGAGCAGTTGCTCGACCGACAGCAACGGGTATGGCGCGTACAGTGAATATGCGACGCGCGCGAATGTCGGCAGATTGGAGTGGATCCTTAACGTGAAGGGGCCGAACTGTATGCCCAGACCGCTTCCCTGCAGCCGTTCTGCGAATTCACCTGGCGCCAGATTGCCGACAATCATCCAGTGGTAACCATTGCGTCGTCGCTGCAATCGACCAAACCCAGTTCGTCAAGTCTGATCATGGCTGAATAAAATTCTTCGGCATCAAGGTCGTCGACTGACACACCGAGGCGAATGGCCGCCCATTCCAACACCGCATCGATTGATCGTGGACCTTGTTCGATGCTGGCCAGGATCAGTGCGGAAATTTCGTTGAATAAGTGGGTCTCGGTAGACGAAGGCTGATAAACGATAAACAGCTCGTCCAACTTATGCCAGATCAATGCCTTGCCGGCAGGAAGCAGGACCATCAGTTTTTCCGCAACTATGCTCGTTCTGAAAAGGCAAGACAAACCGCCGCCAACTAAAGAACAGTATAGCGTCAGAATGCTTGCAGGCGGAGACAGTTTCCTGACAGCTTGTCAGACCAGTTGGCGATTTCTAGATGAACAAAGGGCAAAACGGCATGAGCTATGAACGGATCGCACGTGCATTTCTATGCGCTGCTCGCGCCAAAAGAATGGAAAATCCAACGATTTTCCATTGCTTGCGTTGACCTTGCCCAGTCCGTAAGCCAGCCGGATGAGTTGTGAAAGATGTGAGTGGCAGAGAATATCAGCCGACCATCGAAGCGGCTGACGCTGAACTGAGAACCGCCATATTGCCTGTATAGAAATTACCAGTCTGCGGATTGATACAGCGAAAGCCGGTTCCGTTGGGGGTCACTGGGACTTGTAAAGTCGTTGCAGTCATGACCTTGGTGTCGCCAGTGACAGGATAGCCTGGGCAAATCTGTGCTTCGGGGGCACAGACATCGGTTGCCTGGGCTGAGAATTCACCATTGGTCGTCGGGATGGAGACGATTTTAGCGCCAGTACAGGATGCGGCCGCGAGAGCACCGCTACGTAGCGTCAGGACCAGTGGCGCAAAGGCAACCGCTCCACGAACCAGACGCCGACGCTGCTGGTCGGAAAGCGAAGGATCTGGAGAGCCAGCAGCCGTCACGGTGGTTGATTCGAGTTTTTTGTCCATAGTTTTATTAATTTTCATCAATTTTCTCCACACGTGCCGCAATGCTTAGGAAATTCTGTTGGTGATCTGCGTTGAATTAATTGCCGGTCCAGTTTGAAATCTCATCGGTCCATTCTAGTGCCCGATAGGAACGACGCTTGCGCATTACGTCACACTTCGGATAGAAAACACTTACCAACGGATTGTGTGATCAAGACCTTTTCAACGGTATTTTTAAGCAATTATCGTACCAAGCGTGCAAAGAAAAAAAATGCGGTGATAAATCATTTCTGTAAGCAGGTTGTCAGTTCCGGGGCGGTCTATGTTAAGCAAGAAGTGTAAAAGATTCCGACACTTCTGTCGATCGTTGAGGTCAGGAAATGTCGCTCAAGCCGCTGATTCGCTTCACCAATACGAGCCAGAAAAGAAGGAAGCGATGAATTTTTTCGACATTTATCCTAAAAACCGCAGTTGCGGCCCGCTATCCTGTCTAAGTTGGCATTGTGCAACGGTTTTTTTTGTCGCTGCGACCTCGGTCGTTTGAAATTGCTCCGCATTTAAACGAATTCTCTTTAAATTATTGATGGCAATGGATTTATTCGTTCTTGGTGCTCATGATCTGCGGTTCTTGGGTTTATAGTTTCAGTCGTTCGAGCAATTCCGTTTCCAGTTTGATCCGGCTGGCAGTGTCCGCCAGATCTCCGCCGCTAATCAGAAATGTATCTTCGACACGTTCGCCGAGGGTCGAGATCTTTGCGGTATGCAGGTTGGCGCCATGGCTGGCGATGATCATGGCAATGTTGTAGAGCAATCCCGGGCGGTCGGCGGCACCGATCGACAATACATAATATTGGCCTTTCTCGTCGGCTTCGATGGCTACAGTCGGTTGGATCGGAAAATTTTTGACTTGGCGTGAGAGTCGGCCGCCGCCCGGAGCTTCGGGAGGGCTTTGTAAGGTCAGACGGGCGGTCAATTCGTGTTCGATGTAGCTGATCATCGAGCGATCGCCGTCCCGGTCACTGAGGTCGAGCAGGTTGAAACTGTCGAGAGCATAGCCATGGCGCGTAGTATGGATTTTGGCTTCGACGATCGAGTAGCCGGCACGGCTGAAAAAGCCGACGACGCGGGCGAACAGGTCTCTTTGATCACGGGTATACACCATGACTTCCAGGCCGCATCCCTGGGGACTGAGGCGCGCCTTGACCACAGGCTCCTCGACGCGTGTCCGATAGTGCAGCGCGCGCGTATGCCAGGCAATTTCTTCCGGGTTGTGACGGAGAAAATAGACTGCGTCGAGCTGTTTCCACAGTCGTTCCTGCACCGAATCCGGCAAGGCAAAATAACGCAACAGCCGCAATGCCTGTTGCTGGCGGTCTTCGATCAGCCCCTGTTTGACCGGGACGACGCCGCCAGTGAGCAGCGCGCGGCAGGTGCTTTTGAAGAGCTGTTCGAGGAGTTGTCCTTTCCAGGTATTCCAGACTTTCGGGCTGGTGCCGCGGATGTCGGCAACGGTGAAGAGATATAGTCCGGTCAGGTGACGTTCATCGCCGACCAGTTGTGAAAAACTGCAAATGATGTCTGGATCGGTGATGTCCTGCTTCTGCGCTACCGTCGACATCTGCAAATGATGACGAACCAGCCAGATGATCAATTCACGGTCTTCGCCGTCGATGCCATGGTCGAAGCAGAATTTTTCGACATCGACGGCGCCCAGTTCTGAGTGATCGCCTCCGCGTCCTTTGGCGATGTCATGGAACAGTGCGGCGATGTAGAGTACCCACGGGCGTGGAAAGTCGGCGATCAGTTCGCTGCACAGCGGATATTCGTGCGTGAATTCGGCGGCCATGAAGCGGCGCAGATTGCGCAACACCTGCAGGATATGCTGATCGACCGTGTATACGTGGAACAGGTCATGCTGCATCTGGCCGACGATCTTGCCGAAATTGGGCAGATAACGTCCGAGAACGCCGAACTGGTTCATGCGCCGTAATTCGTGCAGCACACCACGCGGTTGTTGCAACAGTTCGAGGAAGCAGGCGCGATTGACCGGATCGCGACGGTAAGCGTCGTCGATACGGGTGCGGGTATGCCATAGTCCGCGCAAGGTGCGCGGACTCATGCCGAGCAACTCGGGGTGCTGGGCCATGCGCAGAAACGCGGTCAGCATCCGTTCCGGGTGACGGCTGAATACGTTTTCATCGACGATGTCGAGCAGATCGTTGGCGTTCTGGAAGTGTTCGTCGATTGCCAGTGGTGACCGATCCGGTGCCGGAGTAATTGCGGTACCCAGATTGAGCAGCAAAATCGTGTTGATCTGGGTGACTTCCTTGGCCGTTCGATAATATTTCTGCATCAACAGCTCGCTGGCGCGACGCGTCGGCGTCGCTTGTATGCCGAACTGTTCGGCCAACGCGGTCTGGTAATCGAACAGCAGGCGGTCTTCGCGCCGACCGGTATGTAGGTGCAGCCGGGTACGCAACTCCTGAAGAAAGGCGACGCAGCGTGAAAGTGTCTCCGCCTCCTCAGGGGTGATCAAACCGTGTTCGGCGAGGCCGGCGCAGCCACCACTGAAGCCAGCGGCACGCGCGATCCACAAAATCATGTGCAAGTCACGCAAACCGCCAGGCGCCTCTTTGCAGTTCGGCTCCAGACTGTAGGGTGAGAGCTGAAAACGCAAGTGGCGTTCGTCCTGCTCCTTGCGTTTCGCTTCGTAGAAACTTGCTGGATCGAGCGTCTCGTTGATGGCTTTGATAAATGCCTGGAACAAGAGCTCATTGCCAGTGAGAAAGCGCGCTTCGAGCAAGGCAGTTTGCACGGTGAGATCATCGCTTGCTGCCTGGCACGATTCCTCGATGGTGCGTACACTCGGCGCAACTTCCAGTCCGATGTCGTAGAACAGGGCGACTGCCGCTTCCAGTTGTTGAGTAAGCCGCGGATCGGGAGTTTCCGGCAGTAAGATCAGCAGATCGACGTCGGAAGACGGATAAAGTTCACCGCGACCATAACCGCCGACGGCGAGGAGAGCCAGGGTGGCAGGCAGATCGAGCGATGACCAGAAATCGCGAAAAACTTCGTCGATCAGTTGGCAGCGGTCGCGCAACAGCCGCGCCGCGTCGCCTTCGTCGAGGTAACGTTGCCGGATGGTCGCCTGACCGGTCTTGATGCGCGGTTTGAAAAGGCTGAGCAGCGAATCGCGCACGGGCGTAGGGCGGGTCATGAGCGGTTGTCGGCAGGAGAGACGATCCATGCCGGTTTTGCCGGCGTCGCTGCCGAAACGGTCAAGACTTCATGGCTGTTTTCGGTAACCAGCACGGTATGTTCCCATTGCGCCGACAGACTATGGTCCTTGGTGACTACCGTCCAACCGTCTGACAAGGTCTTGATTGCGGCACGCCCGGCGTTGATCATCGGTTCGATGGTGAACACCATGCCGGCTTCAAGTCGAATGCCGGTATTCGGTCGCCCATAGTGCAGCACCTGTGGTTCTTCGTGAAAACGGCTACCGATGCCGTGGCCGCAGAATTCCCTGACGACCGAATAACCGTTTTTTTCGGCGTGCTGCTGGATCGCATGTCCGATGTCGCCGAGTTGAGCGCCGGCTCTCACCTGTGCGATACCCAGCCACAGGCATTCGTAAGTGACTTCACAAAGTCGCTTGGCTTGCAGGGAAACGTCGCCGACCTGAAACATGCGGCTGCTGTCACCATGATAGCCGCCCTTGATCACCGTCACATCCAGGTTGACAATGTCGCCATTCTTCAACTGGCGGTCGCCGGGGACGCCGTGACAGACCTGATGATTGATCGACGCGCAGATCGATTTCGGATATGGGCGGTAACCCGGTGGTGCATAGTTCAAGGGTGCCGGAATGCTCTGCTGCACATCGACCATATACTCGTGACACAACTTGTCGAGTTCACCGGTGGTGATGCCCGCCTGGACGTAAGGGGTGATGTAATCGAGCACTTCGGCGGTCAGGCGGCCGGCGAGACGCATGGCTTCGATGGCTTGCGGGGATTTGATCGTGATGCTCATGCGTTAGAGGCTGGTGTCTGTGAGATTAGGAGAACGGAGAATAATGGAAGCCCAGGGGGATGGCAATTTGTGTCAATAGTCTTTTACACGGTTGTCTTGTCGTGCGAAAAGATCGTCGTTGCGAATCAGCATCGCCCAGACAATTGAAGTTCGGCGATGTTTGATGGTAGCATGCCGAGCTTTTGCCGGCTTTGTGCCGCAAAATTTGTAACTGCGTATCCATGGTACGCACGGCCTGCGGTCAGCCGCAAGCCGATTACGCACATTCGCCCGTTCAAGGGTGTCTGTCGTGGCGACACGGCAGGCGGTAGCTTGGCGAATGGTGGTCCAACCCTGACAGGAAAGTAAATACGCATGTCTACCACGATGCGGCAGATGCTGGAAGCCGGTGTCCATTTTGGTCATCAAACACGCTTCTGGAACCCGAAAATGGCGCCCTATATCTTCGGCGCCCGTAACAAAATCCATATTGTCAACCTTGAAAAAACGCTCGCCAAGTACAACGAAGCGATGAGTTTCGTGCGTAAACTGTCGGCCAACAAGGGAACTATCCTCTTCGTCGGCACCAAGCGGCAGGCGCGCGAAATCATGGCCGAAGAGGCCGCTCGCTGTGCTTCGCCCTTCGTCGAGCAGCGCTGGCTGGGCGGCATGCTCACCAATTTCAAGACGATCAAACAGTCGATCAAGCGTCTGAAAGAGATGGAAGGCATGTGCGACGATGGTTCGCTCGAACGTCTCGGTAAAAAGGAAGCGCTGATGCTGACCCGCGAGATCGAAAAGATGCACAAATCGATCGGCGGCATCAAGGAAATGGCTGCTTTGCCCGACGCTTTGTTCGTCGTCGATGTCGGTTATCACAAGATCGCCATTACCGAGGCCAACAAGCTCGGTATTCCGGTGGTCGCGGTGGTCGATACCAATCACTCGCCAAACGGCGTCGATTACGTCATTCCGGGTAACGACGACTCGTCACGGGCGATCCGCCTGTACGCTCGCGGCATTGCCGACGCGGTGCTTGAAGGCCGCAGCCAGTTTGTCGAGGAAATCCTTGAGGCGGTGGCTGGCGACGAATTCATTGAGGAAGAAGGCGGCGACGACGCCTGATCCGCGATGTGCAAGTGAGGAGTTCGCCTGCGCGGATCAGTCGTGTCGAGGTTGGTGAAACGACTGCTTCGTGGCTGGTCGCGAACCCGACGGCGCCGAAGATTCGGCCGAGTGTTTTTGCGCCGGTCCCGGATTGGGTGTGCGTTCGACAAGTGGTGTGCGCCTGAGCAGACGGCGATTCTTTCGATGTCGCGTCAGCCTTGCGTAGAATTGCCCGATTTTCACGGCCGGAAATTCCGGTTGTTTGCAAGTGGAGAGAACAATGGCGGAAATCACCGCAAGTATGGTCAAAGAACTGCGCGAGAGAACCGACGCGCCGATGATGGAATGCAAACGCGCCCTGACGGAAGCGTCGGGCGACATGGACAAGGCGGAAGAAATTCTCCGCGTCAAGCTGGGATCGAAAGCCAGCAAGGCGGCTAGCCGCATCACGGCCGAAGGCATGGTGGCGATTGCCCGTTCCGATGACAACAAGACCGGTGCTTTGATCGAAGTGAACTGCGAGACAGACTTTGTCGCCAAAAATGACGAGTTCATCAAGCTGTCCAACGATTGTGCGTCACTGGTTGCCGAACAGGCGCCTGCCGATGTCGCGGCCTTGTCGGATTTGTCGGTCGGCGACGGCAGTGTCGAATCGACGCGTACGGCTTTGGTCGGCAAGATCGGTGAGAATATTTCGATCCGCCGTTTCGCTCGTCTGGCAGCGCAAGGCAGGTTGGCTGCCTATGTCCACGGTGGTTCCAAGATCGGTGTGCTGGTCGATTACGTCGGCGGCGACGAGCAACTGGGCAAGGATCTGGCGATGCACATTGCCGCGGCCAAGCCGAAATCGCTCGATGCCAGTGGCGTGGCGGCCGAACTGATCGACAGCGAACGGCGTATTGCCATCGAGAAGGCGCGGGAAGCGGGCAAGCCGGACGCGATGATCGAAAAAATCGCGGATGGCTCGGTGCAGAAGTTCCTCAACGAGGTCACGCTGCTCGGTCAGGTGTTTGTCAAGGCCGAAGACGGCAAGCAGACGGTCGGGCAGTTGCTCAAGGCTAAAGGCGCTTCAGTTGCCGGTTTCGTCTTGTACGTCGTTGGCGAGGGTCTGGCCAAGCGGAGCAACGATTTTGCAGCCGAAGTCGCGGCGCAGGCGGCGCAGGCGGCGGCCAAAGCAGGCTGATCCCATCAGCAGTCGCGACATCAATTTTCGTAGGAGTCTTCCCATGTCCGGCCAGCCACGATACAAGCGCGTCCTGCTCAAAATCTCCGGCGAAGCGCTAATGGGAGCAGATTCCTATGGTATCAACCGTCAGACATTGGCCGATGTCGTCACCGAAATCAAGGCGGTGGTCGATATGGGTGTCCAGGTCGGTGTGGTGATCGGTGGGGGCAATATCTTTCGTGGAGTGGCGCCGGCGGCGACCGGCATGGATCGTGCTCAGGCCGACTACATCGGGATGATGGCGACAGTGATGAATAGTCTCGCCTTGCAGGACGCCATGCGTGCGGCGGGACTCAACTCGCGTGTGCAGTCGGCGCTGAACATCGAACAGGTGGTCGAGCCGTACATTCGCGGCAAGGCGATCCGCTATCTCGAACAAGGCCGGACGGTCATTTTCGCTGCTGGCACGGGCAACCCTTTCTTCACCACTGACACCGCTGCCGCTCTGCGTGGAGCAGAAATCGGTGCCGAGATCGTGCTCAAGGCGACGAAGGTGGACGGAATCTATTCGGCCGATCCGAAAAAAAATCCGCAGGCGGTACGCTACGACCGGATCAGCTTCGACGAAGCAATCGCCAGAAATCTGGCAGTGATGGATGCCACGGCTTTTGCTCTCTGCCGCGATCAGCGCTTGCCGATCAATGTCTTCTCGATTTTCAAGGCTGGCGCTCTCAAGCGTGTCATTCTGGGCGAGCAGGAAGGCACGCTGGTCTATTGCTGAGGGAGGTTCCAAATGTCTATCGCTGAAGTGAAGAGAGTGGCAGAACACAAGATGCATCGCTCGCTGGAAGCGCTCAAAGTCGACTTGGCC
>WBZT01001222.1_pt2 | contig 16974 bp, 14 predicted proteins | sample 5204241 | NCBI WGS metagenome assembly WBZT01 (sample SAMN12344358, study PRJNA552823) | activated sludge metagenome | biome: Activated sludge suspended growth; feature: Nitrification reactor; material: Wastewater; isolation source: activated sludge from nitrification reactor of wastewater...
CGCGCTTTGCCGCAGGCAAAAAAGTTATCGCTATCCAGGGCAGTTGCTGCGCCCCCTAACCACTGGAGAACAAAATGGAAGACAAGGTTTACAACGTATTATTTCTGTGCACTGGTAATTCCGCCCGCAGCATCATGGCTGAGAAAATGATGGAGCACTGGGGCAAGGGCCGCTTCAAGGCTTACAGCGCGGGCAGTCATCCAGCCGGTAAGGTCAACCCTTTCGCCATCCAACTGCTGGAATCACGTGGCCTTTCCACTGAAGGGCTGCGAAGTAAAAGCTGGGATGAATTTGCAACGGAAGGCGCGCCGCATCTGGATTTCGTCTTTACCGTGTGTGACAACGCTGCAGGAGAAGTCTGTCCTTATTGGCCCGGGCAACCGATGACTGCACACTGGGGTGTGGAAGACCCAGCCGCCGTGGAAGGCAGTGATGAAGAAAAGCTTCGCGCTTTCCGCACAATCTGCGGCTACCTGGAAAACCGCATCAAATTGTTTACAGCACTACCTTTTGGAAAACTCGACAACATGCGTATCAAACAGGAGATTGACGCTATCGGCAAAACGCAGGATTAAACCCTTGCGAGGGGCAGGTGATTTGCGTAATCTGGCAGCTCTTTTGAGCTGCGGAGCATAACAAAATGTCCCACCAATATGATCTCCTTGTGATTGGCAGCGGCCCGGGAGGAAAACGCGCCGCCATTCAGGCCGCAAAACTGGGCAAGAAAGTCGCGATTATCGAAGGACGCCGTGTTGTTGGCGGCGTCACCGTGCATACCGGCACCATTCCCAGCAAGACACTACGTGAAGCAGTGCTCTACCTCACCGGATGGACGCAACGGGGCCTGTACGGCCACAGCTACCGGCTCAAGCAACACCTCACCGTGGATGACCTGATGCAGCGGCTGGAAATCACCATCCGCAATGAAGTCACCGTGATTGAAAGCCAGTTGGCGCGCAACGGTGTGGGCACCATCAAGGGATGGGCCTCCTTCGTTGACGCCAACACCATTGAAGTGGCCCCGCCGGAAGGCGATACCATGCGCTACACCGCAGATCGCATTGTGATTGCGGTAGGCACCAGCCCGGCCAGACCGGCTACAGTCCCTTTTGATGATGAAACCATCATTGACAGCGACGGTATCCTCAAGATCAAGAAAATCCCGCGCAACCTCACCATTGTTGGCGCAGGTGTGATTGGCGTGGAATATGCCTCGATTTTCAGCGCCATGGATGTGCATGTCACGCTGATAGACGGCAGGCCCAACATGCTGGAATTCCTCGACCGCGAAATTGTGGACACCTTGACCCACGGCCTGCGCAACCGCGGCGTCACCCTGCGGCTGGGCGAGCAGGTCAAGGAAATTAACAAATCTGCAGAAGGTATCGAAATCAGCCTGGAAAGTGGCAAAAAAATCCGTTCCGACCTGGTGATGTACGCGGCAGGCCGCACCGGTTGCACCGCCGGACTGAAGCTGGAAAACGCCGGGCTTGACGCAGACAGCCGCGGGCGCATCAAGGTGGACAAGAACTTTGCCACCGCTGTCCCGAATATCTACGCCGTGGGCGATGTGATCGGCTTCCCCAGCCTGGCCTCGACCTCCATGGAGCAAGGCCGTGTGGCGGCCTGTCATGCTTTTGGCAAACCCGCGCCCTCGGTGCCGGAACATTTCCCCTTCGGCATCTACAGCATCCCGGAAATCAGCATGGTGGGGGCCACAGAGCATGAGCTCACCGCCGCTAACATCCCTTACGAAGTTGGTATTGCACGTTTCCGCGAAACTGCGCGCGGCCAGATACTGCGGCTGGAAGAAGGCATGCTCAAGCTGCTGTTCAGCCTGGAGGATCGCAAGCTGCTTGGCGTGCACATCATCGGCGAAGCCGGGACGGAACTGGTGCACATCGGCCAGGCGGTGCTGTCGCTGGGCGGCACGCTGGAATACTTTGTCAACACGGTGTTCAACTACCCCACGCTGGCAGAAACCTACAAGATTGCGGCGCTGGACGCCTACAACAAGATGCCGTCTTGATTCATCAGCAAAACACTTCTCAAAAAAAGCCCGCCTAAAGGCGGGCTAAAGAGGAGAGAAGTTGCACATACAACCCTGGGGGAGTACCAGGGGACAAACGCCAGGTTATTTCATGAAATGCTCGAAATAACGCCGGTTCATGCGGGCCAGCGGTAACATCACCAGCACATCCGCGGTATTAAAATCCGTATCCCAGTGCGGTTCGCCGCAGATATAGGCCCCCAGGCGGAGATAACCTTTCAGCAGGGGCGGGCACACGGGGTTTTCCTCATACCCCAAGGCTTGCAGCGGCAAGGGGCAACGCGGGAACACGTGATACTCCACTGGAGCCATGTATTTTTTGCTCAGGTCACGATACAAACTGGCTGCTTGGCGACCACCATCCGCCATACCGATGCTGGCACAGCCCATGAGGTATTCGTAGTTGCGGCTTTGCATGTACTTGGCCAAACCAGCCCATAGCAGCCCTATCGTGCCTCCGTTACGGTAATCGGGATGCACACAGGAGCGCCCCACTTCGACCATGGTGGGCATCAGGTGGTACAGGCGGGTAATGTCAAACTCGCCGGCGGAATAATATCCGCCCGCTTCATTGGCCATATACGGATCGAGAATACGGTAAGTGCCCACCACCTTGCCGCTATCGGCATCACGCACCAGCAAGTGCTCACAGAAGGCATCAAAACCGTCCTTGTCCAGCCCATCATGCCCGCTCAAGCGCGCGCCCATTTCCTCGGCAAAAACCTTGTAGCGCAGGCGTTGCGCCTCCTTGACTTCCTCCGGGGTACGCGCAAGCGAGACATAAAGCTGGTGAGTCTCCCTCTGTTTTAGTGACACCTGCGCGCTGGTTTGACTGGCGCTATTAGCAATGTTCAACATGTGACGCTCCGTTATCTGAGTGAATGGCCGCCACTTTATCCAGCACTAATGACAAGCTCGCGAACGTCAAATGAAATTTGTATGACGCAAAACCACAGGGCCTGCTTCTGCTTGCAATAAAAGATTCACATACCCGGCATTTATGTGTCGCTAGTATTGCCGTTGCATAAAAATCATCCAGGAGAAAGTACCGTGACAGAAAAAGCACCGGCAACAGCCAAACCCATACCGACAAAAAGCAAAGCCGCCACACGCGCACCGGCCCAAAAAACCACGCCAAAAACCAAGCCTGTTCCCACCCAGGAAAAGTCAAAGCCAGTGGTCAAACGCGTCAAACTGAATGCAATCAAATCCGCAAAAACAAAAATGGTGCGTGACAACTACACCATGCCGGCAACGGACTACGCCCTGCTGGTCGGGCTTAAAAAATCGTGTTTGCAAGCCGGACTGAAAGTCAAAAAAGGGGAATTACTGCGCGCAGGATTACGCTTGCTGGCTAAGCAGAGCGCTGAAAGCCTGATGAGCGCAGTCAAGGAAATCCAGCAAGCCTGACCCGTTAAAAGGGCCGGTCATCTGGCCGGCCCTTCCAGCAGGTACAATTGACCATCCTCGACCAGCTCCTGGTCCTGGGAAAGTGCATGGACTTGCAGCACCCCAAGGTAATAGCGGCGCCCCGGCTTAAACCATGGGGCTTGGGAAAGCAGGCTGGTGATTTCGATAATGCCGGAGTTTTCTTCATCCTGGGTCACAAAACCTGCACTGGTTTTATCGCCAAAACGGCTGGGGGAAACAGAAGCCACCCGCTCTGCCTTGCCGGAAACCGGATCGAATTTCCAAATGCCAGCCATATGGGGATTGTCACCCGGGTCTTCTTCAATCATCACCTCGCCATCACCGTTGACTGTCAGGTTGTCAAACATCTGGGCGCCTATGTCTCGGGCATTGAGCACAGCCTGGATGGAGCCACCCCGCTCAGGGTGTAGCAAGCCATCAAACACCATGCGAAACAACTGGCTGGAGCCATCTATCTTGTCTGTTGTGGAAAAGTAGAACACCCTGGGGTCGCGCGTATCCCAGGCACCATCTTCCGGACGCATGAATGCCGTGGCCCCGGCTTCACGACTGACTTTTTCCAGGGTAGCCGCATCCATTCCAGCAACATCCCCCAGGGTTACCAGCCGGAAACGCTCACCTTCCGCTTTTACAGCGTGCAACACACCCCCAAGCAGGCCCGCTTGCACCACCGGCCCGCCGCGAAATTGTTTTTGCCCGATATAAACATACACCTGCCCGCCCGGCGTATCGTCCATGCCCATGACCAGGGTCATATCCCCGGATGCCGGGTTGGCCACGACATTTTCCCAGGCAATCTTGCCCAGGTGGGGTAATTCATAACTGGTGCCGGCCTGATCACCACTCACCACATGGGCAAAAGCGCGCCCCCCGGCCTTATCCTCTTCCCCATTCAAAAACAAGCGCCCATCAAATCCTTTCCCGCTAGCCGGGTTAAATAGAGCTGGAATTACCGGCAAATCAGTCGAGCACAGGCGGTTCAAAGCCACCGAAGGATGTTCAACAAAACCGCCGCCATTCCAGAGCATCACTTTTCTGATCCAGTCTCCCCCCGACACCACCTTGAGCGAGTCGATATCCAGAATCCAATGCGAAACAAAAGCCCCGCGCGCACCATGGCGGCGTTTGATTCCTTTGTCTGCCGCCAACTCATGGTTCATGAAAATGGACAGCCGCCCATCCTTGCCCAGCATGGCTCCCAAGCCATCCGGCACTCCCACCAGCCGATATCCATGCACCCCTTCCCCCACGTTCAGCAAGGGAACCACTTTCCAGCCCGGCTGCCTGGCCTGGAGCCATACATCAGGTGCAGCAAGCGCTTGGGGAATGACCAGCAGGGAAAAAATCAATAGCAATAGGCGGTTCATGACTCATCACCTTTCAAAAAAAAGCCCGCTCAAATGAGCGGGCTTGAGAGGGCGCGCAACTTGCGTTGCACAATGGAGAAACACGAATCAACTGTTAGAACATGAGCTGGGTACGCATCATGATGGCCTGCTCGCTGTCTTCCCGCTTGTTGTTGACCGTAACCCCGCCTGTTGCAGCATAAGGAGTGTCAAAGTCGGTCTTGACGTAGTTCAGCATCACACGGAAATTAGCATTAGGCAGCCACTTGATGCCAACTGTGTACTCTTTGGCTTCGGTGTAACCGGAACCTCTGGTAAGTCCATTGGTCGTGCCCGCAGTAGCCACAGTGGTACCCAGCCCCTGGTCAATAAAGTCACTGGCATCATACTTGTCGTAACGGACACCGAGTTCCCACAAACCCCAGTTGCCGGAACTTGCAGCCGCTGAAGGATGCACAAAATCATTCTTAGGCTTGAGTGCGCCAAATGCACCGTTCTTGTAGAAGTCGGCATATTTCTCGCCGGTAATCAGCCACAATGCCTCAACGTAGTAAGCATCCTGGTCAACATCGAAATTATTGGCAGTGGTGGTATTAAAGTCATAGTTGGTGCGTAGCCACTCACCTTGCAGCTTGAAAGGACCATAAGCCGCCACACCTTCCAGAGCCAAGCGTTCACGCTCAATCGAGCGGGAAGGGCCTGAGCCGGCTGTAGTCGCCGCAGCCAAGATTGGTAACGTATGGAAACGCACGCCTGACTGGGTTTGCACTGTACCACCGGCACCTATATTAGTACCGGTTGGGCCTGCGGCGACAGGAATATCCCCCTTAGAATAGGCCACCCCACCATGTAGTACCATATTTTTGTTGTCCATCCATTCGGCCGCGTTAGCGGTTACACGGGCAATCACATCTTTATCATCCACACGAACATCGCCATCTGTGCTGTTTTGACCAGCACCATTTGAGAAAGCAAGCGCATAAGTCCAACCCTTGAATGGAATACCCCAAACCATAGCGCCCAGCTCTTCGTTTGGTGCCATGTTATTTACAAATGAGCGCTCCATGAAGTCGATATCGTTGGAACTGGTGATTTTTTCCAGCGTCATCGGCATCTTGAACTGACCGAAGCGGAACTGCGCTTCATCCCACCAGTGCACGTTCAGATAGGCTACGTCATCTGTAACCGAGTTAGCCACACTCTGCAAATTGGTGCTGATTTCATATTCATAGCTGTCGTAGAACTTGCCCTTGATGGCAATCCGTGCACGGCGAATAGCAAAGTTATCAGAACCATTCGCAGTACCGTTGGCCACACCAGCAAAACCCACAGGTGCCGCATTGCCGGCATCGCTCTCGTCATAGTTGAAATTGCGGTAGTCCGCTTGAATCCGGCCACGCACTTGCAGGCTGTGCTGTTTGTCGCCGCTTTCCCAGACAATACCATCCTTGAAGGAGGCCTTGATTTCGCTGGTTTTTTTCAGCTTTTCAATGTCTCGGGTCGAGTTGAATTCGTCATATTCTTGCTCGGTCAGCACGCCTTTGTCGCGTAGCTTTTTAAGCAGGTCATCGGTAGAGTCCGCCAGGGCGGCTTGGCCTACACCCAGCAGAAACAGGCCGGAAACGGCCACCGCGAGGGTGCGCGGCTTGAGATTGAATTGCATGTTTTAGCTCCCAGTTAGTAAAGGAAAAGCGAGGTTTCCGCTTGCCCTGCATTCTGGAAGCCGAATATGACGGTTTTATGACGGGGAGTGATTTTTACAACAGCATGTTGCGGAAAAACAACAGGCAGCCGAGGCTGCCTGTTTGTGTAGTTTAATGGGTGGTCATTATTCCGGCCGCATGTGCGGAAACAGGATCACGTCGCGAATACTGGGGCTGTCGGTCAACAGCATCACCAGCCGGTCAATACCGATACCGCAGCCACCAGTGGGGGGCATGCCGTATTCCAGCGCACGAATGAAATCGGCATCGTAATACATGGCTTCATCGTCACCCGCTTCCTTGGCCACCACCTGCGCTTGAAAGCGTGCTGCCTGGTCTTCGGCATCGTTGAGTTCCGAAAAACCATTGGCGATTTCACGGCCGGTAATGAACAGCTCGAACCGCTCGGTCACGCCGGGGCGGGTATCCGATTCGCGGGCCAGCGGCGAGACTTCAACCGGGTAGTCAATAATATAAGTGGGATCCCACAACTGGGCTTCTGCCGTTTCTTCAAACAAGGCAAGTTGTAACGCGCCCATACCAAGGTAGTCCGCCGCATCCACACCGAACTTTTTGAGTTCGTTTTTCAGGAAAGCACGATCATGCAACTGGCTTTCCTCGTAGCGGGGTGCATATTTGAGTATCGCCCCCACAATGGTGAGGCGCTGGAACGGCTTGCTCAGATCCACATCACGTCCCTGGTAGTGCACCACAGCATGACCGGTGGCAGCCACCGCAGCAGCACGGATGCACTGTTCGGTAAAAGCCATCAGCCATTGATAATCCGTATACGCCGCATAAAACTCCATCATGGTGAATTCGGGATTGTGGCGTACGGACAAACCTTCATTGCGGAAATTGCGGTTGATCTCGAACACGCGCTCAAAACCACCCACAATGAGGCGCTTGAGATACAACTCCGGCGCAATCCGCAGGAACATCTGCATATCCAGCGCATTGTGGTGGGTAATAAAAGGCTTGGCCGCTGCACCGCCAGGGATGGGGTGCAGCATGGGGGTTTCCACCTCCAGGAAGCTGTTTTCCGTCATGAAATTGCGGATGGCCGTGACCACCTTGCTACGCGCCAGGAAGGTGTTGCGCGTTTCCTGATTCATGATGAGGTCAACGTACCGCTGACGGTACTTGATTTCCTGGTCGGTCAGTCCGTGGAATTTCTCCGGCAGCGGGCGCAGGCTCTTGGCCAGCAGACGCAGCTTGTCCACCTTCACCGACAGTTCACCGGTCTTGGTCTTCATCAGCGTGCCTTCTGCCGCCAGGATGTCGCCCATGTCCCATTTCTTGAAAGCGTCATACACTTCTTCACCCACGCTGTCGCGCGAGATGTAGAACTGGATGCGCCCGGTGGCATCCTGCGCCGTGGCAAAACTGGCCTTGCCCATCACGCGCTTGAGCATCATACGCCCGGCAACGGAGACTCGTACCGCCTGCGCTTCCAGCACCTCTGGCTCGGTAGCGTCATATTGCGCATGCAAATCTGCCGCGCGATGCTGCGGCCTGAAGTCATTGGGGAAAGCCACGCCCTGTGCGCGGATGGCTTTCAGCTTCTCGCGCCGTTCGGCAATCACATGGTTTTCGTCGTGGACTGGCTGGTTTTCCTGTTCGCTCAATTTAAACTCCCTGCTTCAAACTTGCACTGATGAACGGATCAAGGTCACCGTCCAGTACGCCCTGGGTATTACCGATTTCAACATTGGTGCGCAGATCCTTGATGCGCGACTGGTCGAGCACGTAACTGCGGATCTGGTGGCCCCAGCCAATGTCGGTCTTGGCATCTTCCATCGCCTGCTTTTCTTCGTTGCGCTTGCGCAGTTCCAGCGAATAAAGCTGGGCTTTCAGCATGGCCATGGCTTCGGCACGGTTGCGATGCTGCGAACGGTCATTCTGGCACTGCACCACCGTGTTGGTGGGGATGTGCGTGATCCGCACTGCGGAGTCCGTCTTGTTGATGTGCTGGCCGCCCGCACCACTGGCGCGGTAAGTATCGATGCGCAGATCAGCAGGGTTGATTTCCACCTCGATGGAATCATCCACTTCCGGGTAAACAAACACGCTGGCAAAAGAAGTATGGCGGCGATTGCCGGAGTCAAACGGCGACTTGCGCACCAGGCGGTGCACGCCGCTTTCGGTGCGCAAATGGCCGTAGGCATAGTCACCGGAAACCTTGAGGCTGGCGCTCTTGAGACCCGCCACGTCGCCCTCCGACTCTTCCAGCACTTCCACCTGGAAACCTTTTTTCTCGCAGTATTTCAGGTACATGCGCAGCAACATGGAAGCCCAGTCCTGCGCCTCGGTGCCGCCCGATCCTGCCTGGATGTCGAGGAAGCAGGCATTGGCATCCATTTCGTGGGAAAACATGCGGCGGAATTCCAGCCCGGCAACTTCCTCTTCCAGCGCCTGGGCATCACTTTCAATGGAAAGAATGGTGTCATCATCCTCTTCGGCGCGTGCCATTTCAAACAGTTCCAGCGCGTCATTCAGGCCGCCGTCCACATGCTCCAGTGTGAGTACGACCGCTTCCAGGGATTTTTTCTCGCGTCCTAGCGCCTGGGCTTTTTCTGCATCATTCCAGATGGCCGGATCTTCGGCCAGTTGATTCACTTCGGTCAGGCGTTCCTTCTTGCCGTCGAAGTCAAAGATACCTCCGCAGGTCGGCACTGCGGGATTGCATATCCTGCAGGTGATTGAGAATGGCGTTGAGGCGTTCGGCTTCCATGGAAAATCTGCTCAAAATTCAAAGACGCGGATTATACCAGCAGTCCCACCAACACCCCCACTCCCACAGCCCCCATACCAAGCAATGCTTTTTGTGCCAATTGACGCCCCCCGATGAAAGCCAGCATGCCGAACTTGAACAGCAGATTGGAGCAGTAGGCAATGCTGATGGCAGTCACCGCCTGGTCGGCCACCAGTTTGCCCTGGTGGAACAGGCGCAGACTGGAAAGTGAAATGGCATCCACATCAGTGAGGCCGGAAGCAAATGCCAGCAGATACAAGCCGCGATTCCCTGCAACATCGGATAACCATGCCGCCGCCAACAGCACCATGGCATAAAGCAGGCCAAAGCTGACGGCTGTCTTGATCTCGGTCGGGTTGCGGATTTCCGGCATGGGGAGTGCCTCGCTGCCCGCACTCATCTTGTGCCATAAATAGAGAGCCGCAGTACCGCCAAACAACAACCCGGAAATGAGTACCGGCAGCAATTGCGGCAGCACCTGCGGCGCCACCGTGCCGCTCACCACCCCCAACCTCACCAGCACCACCAGATTAGCAATGGTGATCACCACAACCGACAAATTGAGCATGCGTACATCCCGGCCATGTCGGGCATAAATCAGGGTGGTAGCGGTGCTGGAAGCCATGCCACCAAAAAAACCCAGCAGTGGCGCACCAAAGCGCTGCCCGACCACGCGCAACGCAACATAACCTGCCAGGCTGACGCCGGAAATCAGCACCACCATCCACCAGGTCTGCGAAGGGTTGAGTGTTTCATAAGGACCAAAATCATGATCCGGCAGAATGGGCAGGATGATGAAAGAAAGGACCGCAAACTGCAGCATGGACTGGATATCATTGCGCGACAGGCTGCGCGTGACGTTTTGCAACTCAGGCTTGAAATGCAGCAGGATGGTCGTGGTAATCGCCAGCATAATGGCCAGGGTAGCGTAGCCATACCACACCACTGCACCCAGGCCAAAACACAGGATGAGTGCTGCCTGCGTCGTCGCCCCGGAATCCTCTTCCGGTTTTTTGTTACGGTATGCGCCGATAATCATCGCTCCTACCAGCAACAGACCGGCCACCAGCATCCAGCTCGCAGACTGCTCAGAAAGCAACGCCAGCAGGGTGCCAAGCAATGTCACCAGGGCAAACGTACGCAATCCGGCGCGATTGGAGGGGTTGCGCTCCCGCTCCAGACCCACCAGCAGACCGATCGCCAGACTGGTGGCGAAAGCAGGTAGCGATTGTATGTTGTCCACAGTGAGAAATTCGGTCATAACAACACTCCTGAACGCCTTATCCGCTTATGGTAACTCCAAAGAAAAGGTTTGGCTCTATTGGGGATTTTTTCACAAAACTGTCATAATTGAGGAATACCATTTGCGCCGTTCCAGAACCCTTTTTCATTTGGAGATCGTAATGCGCTCAATTACCCGTAGTTTTGCTGGCATGGCTGTTGCCGCCGGCATGGTTTTTTCCAGCCTGGCCCAGGCGGTGGATATCACCGGCGCTGGCGCAACCTTTCCCTACCCGATTTATGCCAAGTGGGCAGAGGCTTACAACGCCAAAACCGGCGTCAAGATGAACTACCAATCCATTGGGTCCGGTGGCGGCATCAAGCAAATCCAGAACAAAACCGTGAACTTCGGCGCTTCCGACAAGCCGCTGACCCCGGCCGAACTGAACAAGGATGGCCTGGTCCAGTTCCCTGCTGTCATTGGCGGCGTAGTCCCTGTACACAATGTGGATGGCGTACCCTCCGGCAAGCTGCGTCTGAATGGTGAAGTGCTGGCTAACATCTACCTGAAAAAAATCACCAAGTGGGATGACGCTGCCATCAAGGCATTGAACCCCGGCGTTTCCCTGCCTTCTGCCAATATCACGGTCGTTCACCGTTCCGATGGCTCCGGCACCACTTTCGTGTTTGCCAACTACCTGACCAAGGTGAGCGACGAATGGAAGACCAAGGTCGGTGCTGATACCGCCGTTTCCTGGCCGACCGGTGTGGGTGGCAAGGGCAACGAAGGTGTGGCCGCTTATGTGCAGCGCATCAAGAACTCCATCGGTTACGTTGAGTACTCCTATGCCAAGCAAAATGGCCTGCCCTATGCTGTTATGCAAAACAAGGAAGGTGAGTTTGTGAAGCCCGGCCTGGCCAGCTTCCAGGCTGCCGCCAAGTTTGCTGACTGGGAAAAGGCGGAAGGTTTCTATGAAATCATCACCAATGAGCCAGGCAAGGATTCCTGGCCCATCGCTGCCGCCACCTTTATCCTGATGCACAAGGCTCAGGACAATCCCGCAGCTGCCAAGGAAGTGCTGAAGTTCTTCAATTATGGCTTCACCGAAGGCGACAAGATGGCAGAAGGCTTGGATTATGTACCGCTGCCTGATACCGTAGTCAAGCTGATCCAGTCCAGCTGGAGCGCCAACATCAAAGGTAAAGACGGTTCCGCCGTCTGGCAATAACAAAAAGTATTAAGCTGTTTTAGCGCGCGGGGGATAAAATCCCCCGCATTTTTCACCTGACAGACAAACCGAGCATGTGATGAGCCAAGCCACTTCCAGCAATACACAAGCCCTATTGGACAAGTTGTTCCTCAACACAACACGGACGTTTGCTTTCCTGGTGTTTTTCCTGCTGTTCGGCATCATGCTGACACTGATTTATGCCAGCCTGCCCGCACTCGGCAAGTTTGGTCTCAATTTTTTTACCAGTGACGCGTGGAACCCCGTCACCATAGAATTCGGCGCCAAAGTGCCCATCTATGGCACCTTGGTCACTTCCGCAATCGCCATGTTGATCGGCATTCCGGTCAGTTTCGGTATTGCCCTGTTTATTACAGAACTCAGCCCCAACTGGCTGAAACGCCCGCTGGGTATCGCTATTGAGTTGCTGGCTGGCATCCCCAGCATCATTTACGGGATGTGGGGTCTGTTTATCTTTGCACCCTGGTTTGCCGACAACCTGCAACCCTGGATCAACGACCACATGGGAACCCTGCCCATCATTGGCCAGTTTTTTGAAGGCCCCCCCATGGGCATCGGTATGCTGACGGCAGGGCTGATTCTTGCCGTAATGGTCATCCCGTTTATTTCTTCGGTCATGCGTGATGTATTCGAGGTCGTCCCCCCTATGCTCAAGGAGTCAGCCTATGGGCTGGGGTCCACCACCTGGGAGGTGGTATGGAATGTGGTGTTGCCCTATACCAAGGTGGGTGTGGTTGGCGGCATTATGCTGGGGCTGGGCCGCGCGCTGGGTGAGACCATGGCAGTTACCTTTGTCATTGGCAATGCACACGAACTTTATACTTCGCTGATGATGCCGGGAAATACGATTTCTTCCGCACTGGCCAACGAATTTACTGAAGCCGTCGGTGACGTGTACACCTCTTCGCTGATTACCTTGGGCATGATCCTCTTCATCATCACATTCATTGTGTTGGCATGCTCCAAACTGTTATTGCTCAAACTCGCCAGCAAGGAAGGAAAACAGTCATGAGCGGCCCTATTAATAAAAGCATCTATTTCCGCAGACGTGCCCTTAATGCATTCAACTTGGGAATTTCAGTATTTACGGTTGGGATTGCACTGTTTTTCCTGACATGGATACTGATCACCCTGTTTGGTCAGGGTTTCGCCCATATCCACATGGACGTCTTCACCAAAATGACACCGCCCCCAGGGAGCGCGGGCGGTCTGCTCAATGCCATCGCAGGCAGCCTTTACATGGTAATTATGGCGACGTTGATTGGCACCCCGGTTGGCATTCTTGCGGGCACCTACCTGGCTGAGTTTGGTCGCGCCGGTTGGCTGGCCCCTTCTACCCGTTTCATTAATGACATCCTGTTATCGGCCCCTTCCATTGTGATTGGCCTGTTTGTGTATGAGGTGGTGGTGTTCCGTGTGGGCCATTTCTCCGGCTGGGCGGGCGCGCTGGCGCTGGCATTGATTGTGGTGCCAGTCGTGGTTCGCACCACCGAGAACATGTTGCAACTGGTACCCAATAGCCTACGTGAAGCTGCAGCGGCACTGGGCGCTCCACAATGGAAAGTCGTTGTCATGGTTGCTTACCGTGCCGCAAGAGCCGGTATGTTGACCGGGGTATTGCTGGCCGTGGCACGGATCTCGGGCGAAACGGCCCCATTGCTGTTCACTGCACTCAACAACCAGTTCTGGAGTGACAGCCTGAATGGCCCCATGGCCAGCCTGGCAGTCATTATTTTCCAGTTTGCCATGAGCCCTTATGAGGACTGGCACCACTTGGCCTGGGCTGGGGCTTTGCTGATTACGCTGTTTGTACTCAGCCTGAATATTCTTGCACGCGTACTGTTCAAGAAGGGCATGTCGCATGACTGAGTTACACCTCACAGCTCCGCACAACATTCATCCGGAAGATTTTAAACAGGGATACAAGATGCAAACCCAGGCCAAAATTGAGATCAAGAACCTGAATTTTTATTACGGCAAGTTTCACGCCCTGAAAAACGTGAACATGACCATCCCCGAAAAACGGGTGACCGCATTTATCGGCCCGTCTGGCTGCGGCAAATCCACACTGCTACGCACCTTCAACCGCATGTACCAGCTCTACCCCAAACTGCGTGCGGAAGGTGAAATTTTGCTGGATGGCAAAAATATTCTGGCTTCAGGGCAAGACCTCAATCTGCTGCGCGCCAAGGTGGGCATGGTGTTCCAGAAACCCACACCGTTCCCCATGTCCATCTACGACAACATTGCATTTGGCATCAAACTGTATGACAAGCTGAACAAGTCTGAACTGAATGATCGTGTGGAATGGGCGCTGCAAAAAGCCGCCCTGTGGAATGAAGTGAAGGACAAGCTGGACCAGAGCGGCACCAGCCTTTCCGGTGGCCAACAGCAGCGCCTGTGTATTGCTCGCGGCATTGCCGTGAAGCCTGAAGTCCTGCTGCTGGACGAACCCTGTTCCGCGTTGGACCCGATTTCAACAGCACGTATCGAAGAACTGGTACATGAGCTCAAGAACGATTACACCATCGCCATTGTGACCCATAACATGCAACAGGCAGCGCGCGTTTCTGACTTTACCGCATACATGTACCTGGGCGAGCTGATCGAAATCGGCGATACCGACACCATGTTCACCAAGCCCAGCCGTCGCGAAACGGAAGACTACATTACCGGTAAGTTCGGCTAATCCTTTATTTCTTCATTTTTTCTTCACATGCCTTTGCCATGATGTCCTCCTAACTTGGAGAGATATCATGGTTCAGTGTGAAACCGCTATCCAGCAACCCTTTTCCACAGATCAAGACCAGGTAGACTTATGCGCCGAGCTTGATGTCATCTGCGCTTCACGAGGCCTCACCGCGCTATTCCAGCCTATTGTTGATCTGCGCAGCGCCACAGTGGCCGGGCATGAAGGGCTGATTCGCGGGCCATCCGCCAGTTCCCTACACTCTCCCGTCAACCTCTTCAAGCTGGCGCGTCATTGCAACCGCATCATGGAAGTCGAATACCTGTGTCGCCGCGTGGTGCTGGAAGAATTCGCAAAACTGGGGGGGCAAGGCAAGATATTCCTCAACATCAGCCCGGATGTATTGTTGCAGCAATGCACCCGTAGTGGCGAAACGCTGCGCTACATCAATGAAATCGGCTTAAAGCCGGAACAGGTCATAATCGAAATCACCGAAAACACTCCAACGGTAGATTACGCCATGCTGCGCGAAGCAGCGCACCATTACCGCAGCATGGGCTTCGAGATCGCCATGGACGACCTTGGAGAGGGGTTTTCCGGACTGCGCCTGTGGTCAGAGTTGCGGCCGGATTATGTAAAAATTGACCAGCATTTCATCCAGTCCATCAACACCGACCCGGTCAAGCTGCAATTTGTGCGCTCCATTCAGGAAATCGCACGCAAGTCAGGCAGCAAGGTGATCGCCGAAGGCATCGAAACGGAGGCTGAACTGGCTGTGGTCCGTGATCTCGGCATCAGCTACGGACAAGGTTATTACATTTCACGGCCGGGGCCGCAATTACTCTGGGCAATCCCAACTGCCGTCCACACACAACTAACAACGGTCTGCGCCAGGCAGAAGGCCAGAAAAAGCCATATTGCGGTAGAGCAATTGCTGCGCGAAGTCACCCCCGTAACCCCGCAGTGCAGAAATGACAAAGTGTATGAAATGTTCGAGGAAAATCCGGAGCTATATTCCGTCCCGGTAGTTCAAAACGGGTACCCGGTTGGGCTGATTGGCCGTTACACCATGATAGACAATTTTGCCAGGCCGTTCCGCCGTGAGCTCTATGGCAAAAAACCCTGCGAACCATTCATGGATAGCGCCGCGCTGACGGTGGAGAAAAATGTCGGGCTCCATGAGTTAAGTGACCTGATACTGCAGAGCGAGCCTTATCACCTGGCTGTGGGCTTCATTATTACGGACAATGGCAAATACGCCGGCGTGGGTAGCGGCCATGACTTGTTGCGGCTGATCACAAAAATGCAAATTGACGCAGCACGTTATGCCAACCCGCTGACCCTGCTACCCGGCAACGTACCCATCAACGAGCATATTGATATGCTGCTGGATGCCAGGCTGCCATTCACTGCCTGCTATTTCGACCTCGATCATTTCAAACCCTATAACGATGTTTATGGCTACCAGAAAGGCGACGAAGTCATTCAGGCAACAGGGAACCTGCTCAAGGCGGCCTGTGACTCACAACTGGACTTTATTGGTCACATTGGTGGAGACGACTTTATTGCACTGTTCCAGAGCGACGACTGGGAACGGCGCTGCCGGGAAATTTTGCGGCAATTCGGCGAACATGCGACTCAATTTTATAGTCAGACCGATATTAAAAACGGTGGCATTGTCACAGAAGACCGCCGTGGAAAAAAAGTTAAACACGGCATTCTGAGTCTTTCGATTGGCGCGGTTCTTGTGGAAAGCGGACAATATCAGTCTTACCATGAAATATCTGCCGCCGCCGCAGTGGCCAAGAAACTGGCCAAGAAAATCACTGGCAACAGCTTGTTTGTGGAGCGCCGCACCGCACCTGGCGCGGCTGAAACCATGGTGCCGGAAAAAGACTATTTGCCGGTATAACGCTCAACAACTTCCTGGTAATACACGACCAGTCTTTCTGCCTGCATACGCGACGACCAGGTCAACGCATAACGTCGCCCAGCCTTGCCAAGCTGTTCTCGGGTATCCGGATTCCGCAGCAAGGCAACCACCTTACCGGCAAACTCGCCGGCATCCTCACCGGAGATCAACACGCCCTCGCCCTCCTTTAACACATCCTTGGTGCCCATTTCAGCAATGGAAACCACTGGCGTGGCCTGCGCCATAGCCTCCAACAGTACCAAGCCCTGTGTTTCGGTACGCGATGAAAATACAAAAACATCCGCTGCAGCATAACAGTCATTCAGTTCGGTAAAGCGATCCAGATACCCCAGGAACTTGACGTTGCCTGCCATACCTCCTGCCTCGACCGCATGCTCCAGTGAATGCCGTGCCGGCCCCTCTCCTGCAATCAGGAACAGAACGTTGGGGATAGTCTGTCGCACCAGTTGCAGCACTTCCAGCAGGAAGTGGATATTTTTCTCGAAAGCCAGGCGCCCTACAAACAACATCATGGGCCGTTCTTGCGGAATACCGTAACGCTCGCGAAAGTCAGCCCGGTCACCGTGCCGGAAGCTGGTTTCCTCCAACCCGGTAGG
>WBZT01001505.1_pt1 | contig 16972 bp, 15 predicted proteins | sample 5204241 | NCBI WGS metagenome assembly WBZT01 (sample SAMN12344358, study PRJNA552823) | activated sludge metagenome | biome: Activated sludge suspended growth; feature: Nitrification reactor; material: Wastewater; isolation source: activated sludge from nitrification reactor of wastewater...
AGTGGGCGAGCAACTTTATCCTTCAGGAAGCCACCAACGAATCATTGGCGGCATTGGGCTGGACGAATCTCGACCTGATCCCGGCGGTCAGCAACGGTGAAAACATCGTGGTCGTACCCGCCACGAACTCGCTGAGGTTCTATCGGTTGATTCGACCCTAGACGCGGCTGCCGGAAAATCGTCAGGAAGAAGCCGGCAATGCTGGTTGTAGGCGGGGGCCGTCTTTTCCTGCTGATTTCTGCTCGGATTGCTTGCCGATGTCGCCCCGTTCGCTGTTTTCGAGCGCATAACCACCCTCTGAAATCCTTTTGACTCAGGCTGGCTCATGGATATCCTGTGCGGCCCTGAGGGGAAAAGGGAAGAAGGGAACTTTTTATGGCAAAACTCACAGTTCGCGATCTGAATGTTAACGGGAAGCGCGTGTTTCTGCGCGTGGATTACAATGTCCCGCTCGAAGAGAAGGACGGCGCGATGGTCATCACCGACGAGACCCGCATCGTCGAAACGCTGCCGACGCTGCGCCTGTTGATTCAACAGGGCGGCAAATTGATTTTGACGGCGCATCTCGGCCGGCCCAAGGGCAAGCGCGAGCCCTCGATGTCCCTCCGCCCGGTCGCCGACCGCCTGGCCAAGCTGTTGGGTTGCGACGTGAACTTTGCCGACGACTGCATCGGAGAAAAGGTTGAAGTTCTGGCGAACAAACTCCCCCCCGGCGGCGTGCTGCTGCTGGAGAATGTCCGTTACTACAACGAAGAGGAGGCGAACGATCCGGGATTCGCCGAAAAGCTGGCCAAGGTTGCCGATGTTTACGTCAACGACGCCTTCGGCGCAGCGCACCGGGCGCATGCCTCGACGGAAGGAGTGGCGCGGGTCGTTGCCCGGCGCGGCGGTCAATGCGCAGCGGGTCTGCTGATGGAACGCGAGTTGAAGTTCCTGGGCGACGAATTGGAAAAGCCGGCGCGACCGTTTGTCGTCATCCTCGGCGGCGCGAAGGTCTCCGACAAGATCAAGGTCATTGACCGCCTGCTCGAGAAGGCGGACGCGATTCTCATCGGCGGCGCCATGGCTTACACGTTCAAACTCGCGCAAGGTTGCAAGGTCGGCCAATCGCTGGTCGAGAAGGACAAGACCGACGTGGCGCTGGCGGCGCTCCACAAGGCGAAACAGCGGGGCGTGCAGTTCCTCCTGCCGGTGGACAACACCATCGTCACACCGGTGAAAACCGACAAACTCGACAAGAAGGGCCGGCCCGTGCTCGACTTGACCAATCCTCGCAACTGGACGGAGAACGACATTCCCGACGCCGAAGAGGGCGTGGACATTGGTCCGGCCACGGCCGCCAAGTTCAGCGAAGTCCTGCTGAAGGCAAAGACGGTTTTGTGGAACGGCCCGATGGGCATTTTTGAGGACAAACGCTTTGCGGTCGGCACGAATGCCGTGGCGCAGGCTGTGGTGGACGCCACGCAGAAGAACGGCGCGAAGAGCATCATCGGCGGCGGCGACAGTGTGAAGGCGCTGAACAAAGCCAAGCTTGGGGACAAAGTCACGTTCATGAGCACCGGCGGCGGTGCGAGTCTGGAATTCCTCGAAGGCGCGGTGCTGCCCGGGGTGGCGGCGCTGGGCGACAAATAATTTGGAACGCAAACGGGAGAACTTGAAATGAACAAAGCACGCAAACTTATCATCGCCGGCAACTGGAAGATGAACAAGACCGTCGCCGAGGCGCTGACCTTGGTGAACGGCCTCAAGCTCGAACTCGCCAACGTGAAAGAAGTGGACATCGTCATCTGTCCGCCCTTCACCGCGCTCGAATCCGTTTCGAAGGCGACGCTCGATTCAAACATCAAACTCGGGGCGCAGAACATGAGCGAGAACGGCGTCGGCGCCTTCACTGGCGAAATTGCAGCCGTGATGCTGAAGGAGTTTTCCGTCCGCTACGTCATCCTTGGCCACAGCGAGCGCCGGCAGTATCAAAAGGAAACCGACGCGCTCATTGCAAAGAAAGCGGCGGCGGTTCATGCCGCGTCGCTCAAGCCAATCGTCTGCATCGGCGAGACGCTCGCCGAACGCGAGGGCAATCTCACCGAGCAGGTTCTGAAAACCCAGGTCCGCGGCAGCCTCGCCGGATTGACCGGCGAACAATTGCTCGAAACGGTCCTCGCTTACGAGCCGGTTTGGGCCATCGGCACGGGCAAGACGGCCACCACGCAACAGGCGCAGGACGCGCATGCTTTCATCCGCGGCGTGCTCGCCCAGATGTTTGATGACGCCACCGCGAAGAAAGTCCGCATCCAGTACGGCGGCAGCGTAAAATCCAGCAACGCCAAGGAGCTGATGAGCCAGCCGGATGTGGATGGGGCGCTGGTGGGCGGGGCTTCGCTCGAAGCGAGAAGTTTTGCTGACATCATCAAGAATTCGATATAAAAGACTGAGATATGATTTTCCTGATTGGACTGTTCACGGTGGCGTTGGTGTTGGATTGCCTGGTGTTGATCCTGTTGGTTTTGATCCAATTGCCCAAGAAAGAAGCCGGGGCCGGCCTGGCCTTTGGCGGGGCGGCCACCGATGCCCTGTTCGGCGCCGGTTCGGGGAACGTACTCACCAAGGCGACCAAATATGCGACTATTGCGTTCTTTGCCCTCCTGTTGGTGATCGGCCTGCTTCAGGTACCGGCCTTCAAACCTTCGACCAAGAAGTTCAAGGAGAGCGTCGAGCAGGCGGCCAAAGAACCCGGCGCCACCCAGCCGGCGACGGCCGCCCCGGCTGTCGCAGCGACGGCTTCCAATGCCGCTGCGGTCACGGTCATTACGAACCTGCAATCGCTGGCGCTGACCAACACCGCTCCGGCCGCGAAGTAAGCAGCAAAGTTTCAGCCGCGCCGCGCGTGGATTTTTCCGCGTGCGGCGCTTTCTTTTCGGCGATAGCTTGGCCGCGTGACCAAAGCCGCCGCCTGCCCGCCCCGCATCCGCCGGATTTTCACGTTTCAGGTTTCGCGTTTCCAGCGCCTGCTCGTGGCGCTGCAATTTGGCTTTGCCCTCACTGGTTGTCAGCCCTCCGAACCAGCCGCCGACCTCACGATCGTCAACGGCAGCGAACCGGAATCGCTCGACCCGCAAATTGTCACCGGCATCTCCGAAATGCGCATCACCAAGGCGCTGTTCGAGGGTCTGACGCGACTCGACGCGCGCACCGCGCAGCCCGTGCCCGCGCTGGCAGAACGCTGGGAAGTTTCACCGGATGGCCGCACCTACACATTTCATCTCCGCACCAATCTCACATGGTCCACCGGCGAACCGATCACGACCACCGACTTCGTCTGGTCCTGGAAACGGGCGCTTGATCCGGCGACGGCGAGCGATTACGCGGGACAACTTTTCTACATCAAGGGCGCGGAGGATTTTTACAGCGGCAAACTCACGAACGATGCGCCGCTTGGTTTTCAAGCGCTGGACGCCCGCACGTTGCGGGTGGAGTTGAATTCCCCACTCGCCTTCTTCCTCGACCTGTGCGCGTTTCCGACCCTCGCCGTCCTGCCGCAAAAAGTGATCGCGCAACATGGCGACCGCTGGCTGCACGCGCGGCCGTTGCCGGTGAGCGGCGCGTTCCAAATCGGCGCCTGGCGCGTGAACGACAAAGTGAGGCTCCTGCGCAATCCGCGTTACTGGGACGCCGCCAACACCGCGTCTGAGATCATTGACGTGCTGCCCGCGAATTCCGCCAACACCGCGCTTAACCTTTACGAAAGCGGTGTGGCCGACATCGTCTGGGACAAGGACCTCAAACCGGTCGAATTGATGGACGTGCTCTGGTCGCGTCCAGACTTTCACACGTTTCCGTACTTCGGCACCTACTACTACCGCTTCAACGTCACCAAGCCACCATTCAATGATCCGCGCGTGCGCCGCGCCTTCGCGCTGGCCACAGACAAGGCGCATCTCGTGCGCAAACTTACCGGTGGCGGGGAGGTGCCCGCCCACCACTACGTCCCCGATGGCGTGGCGAACTACGAACCACCTGAAGGCCTGCTTTATGATGTCGAGGCCGCGCGCAAGCTGCTGGCCGAAGCTGGCTTTCCAGGCGGAAAGAATTTCCCCCGCTTCAATTACACCTTCTTTGCGGGCGGTGGCGGCGCTCAACTGCAAGGCAAGATCGGTGTCGAGCTTCAGCAGATGTGGCGGGCGGCGCTGGGGGTGGAACTGGAACTGCGCCAGATCGAGCGGAAGATTTTCTACAGCGCCCAATCCAAACTGGATTACGATCTCTCCGCGTCGAGCTGGGTCGGCGACTACAACGACGCGAACACGTTCCTCGACATGTTCCTTAGCCCGAGCGGCAACAACCGCACCGGCTGGAAAAACCCTCGTTACGACGCGCTCATCCATGAAGCCAATTTGCAAACAGACTTGAAGCAACGCGCCGAACTCTTGCGCCAGGCCGAGTTGATTCTGGTCGTCGAGGAAGTGCCGATCGTTCCGCTCTATTTCTACGCCGGCTTCAATTATTTCGACACGAACAAGATCACTGGCATCTGGCAAAATCTCTTGGACGAGCACCCGATGCAGTATTTGAAGAGGCGGCAAGGATTCAATGTTCAGTCTTCAGTTGCCGCGAAGGCACACGGGAACAAGCAAAGCGCACTGAATACTGAAGACTGAACACTATGTATTTCCTGAAACGCCTGCTCGCCTTGATCCCGCTCCTGCTGGTGATCAGCTTCGTGGCGTTTGTGCTCGTACGGCTCACGCCGGGCAGCCCGTTTGATCGCGAACGCAAACCGGCGTCTCCGGAGGTGGAGCGCGCGGTGAAAGCCAAGTTTCATCTCGATGAGCCGATCTTGAAGCAATACCTCCGTTACCTCGGCTTGCTGTGGGAGAAAGGAGTGGACGGCCAATGGCATCACGCCGCGCCCAGCTTCGACATTTCGCTGCGCTACCGGAATCACAACGTCTCGGACATCGTCGCGCAGGCGCTGCCGATTTCGATGTCGCTCGGCGCGTTGTCGTTTTGCTTCGCCATGGGGGTGGGCCTTCCGCTCGGCTTCATCACGGCGGCGCGGCGCGGACGTTGGGAGGATTATGCCGGCAGCATTTCCGCGGTGCTGATGGTTTGCGTGCCGGGCCTCGTCGTCGGACCGGCGCTGGTGATGGTATTCGCCATCAAATTCCGCTGGCTGCCGGTGGCGCTGTGGCTTTCGCCATGGCACTTCATCTTGCCCACGGCGGCGCTCGGCCTTTATTACTCCGGCCGCATCGCCCGACTGATGCGCGAAGGGATGTTGAGCACAATGAAGTCCGAATTCATCATCGCGGCGCGCGCGAAGGGACTTGGCGAAACCGCGTTGCTGTTCAAACACGCCTTCCAGCTCGCGGTCCTGCCGGTCGTTTCTTACTCCGGGCCACTGCTCGCCGATTTGCTGACCGGTTCCTTTGTGATCGAAACGATTTTCCAGATTCCCGGCCTCGGACCGCACTTCGTCAACAGCTCGCTCAACTCGGATTACACAGTCACCGTCGGTTTGGCTTTGTTGTACGCTGCGTTGCTGGTCGTGCTCAACCTGGTCGTGGACTTCACCTACACCTTGCTCGATCCGCGCGTGAAATATGAGTGAGCAACCCGACAGCCCAAATCGCCGCGCTTGGCGTCGCTTCCGGCAAAACAAGCCCGCCGTGGTCAGCGCGTGGATTCTGCTCATCGTGGGGGCGCTGGTCTTAATCTGGCCGCTGGTCACGCCGCCCAACCCCGCCGCGCTTTCGGATGAACAATTCCGTCCGCCCAGCTTGCGGCATTGGTTTGGAACCGACGTGCACGGCCGGGATGTCTTTGCGCGGGTGCTCTATGGCGCGCGGGTTTCGTTGCTGGTCGGAATCGTGGGCGCGGGCGTGAGTCTGGTGATCGGCGTTTCGTGGGGCGCCATCGCCGGCTACCTTGGCGGGCGCGTGGACAGCGCGATGATGCGCGTGGTGGACATCCTCTATTCGCTCCCGTCCATCATCTTCGTCATTGTGCTGATCACCACGTTGGAGGCCGCCTTCAAGAATTGGCTGGCCGCGACCGGTTCCATCGCTCTCGTGAAATCTGCGCGCCTGCTCTTCCTGGTTGTCGGTCTCGGCGCGGTGTCGTGGCTGACGATGGCGCGCATCGTGCGCGGCCAGGTATTGTCCTTGCGCTCGCGGCAATTCGTCGAAGCCAGTCGCGTGCTTGGCGCCGGACCGGTCTGGATTTTGTGTCGGCACATCATGCCGAACGTCCTCGGCGTGGTCATCGTTTACCTCACCCTCACCGTGCCGGCGATCATCCTCTACGAGAGCTTCCTGAGTTACCTCGGCCTCGGCATCCAGCCGCCCATGGCGAGCTGGGGTTCCCTGATTTCCGAAGGTGCGGACCAGATCAATCCCATCCGCATCTACTGGTGGCTGATTGTCTTTCCCGGCGGCGTGATGGTGACGACGTTGCTCGCTTTGAATTTTCTCGGCGACGGTTTGCGCGATGCCTGGGATGTGCGGGAAACCACCTGAATCACCGGTTGCGCACAAACAATTTTCCCGGCAGTTGTTTGATGACGCGCTTCATTTCGAGGCTCAACAGCGCCACGCTCACCGCGGAACTCGGCAGGCCGCTCTTCCGGATTACTTCGTCAATACTGGTCTCCTCGTCGGTCTGGAGCGCGTCATAAACCTGCTGTTCGGTTTTGGAAAGTTCCAGTGCGGGCAGCACGCCGGTTTCGCCAGGCGACGGCGGTTTGTTGGACGAGGGAAACAAATACTCAAACTCACTCAAGATGTCTTCTGCACCCTCGCAAAGTTTCGCGCCTTTCTTGATGAGGTCGTGACAGCCCTTGCTGCGTGGCGAATCAATCCGCCCCGGTACGGCGAACACTTGCCGGCCATATTCCGTGGCGAAGTTTGCCGTGATAAGTGCGCCGCTGTGCAGATCCGCTTCGACGACCACCGTGCCCAGCGTCATGCCGGCGACGATGCGGTTGCGGATGGCGAAGGATTGTTTGTCGCCGTTGCGATTGAAGGGATATTGGGTCATGACCGCACCGTTTTCGGCGATGCGGTCGAACAAGTCCTTGTTCTCCGGCGGAAAGACGGTGTTGATACCCGTGCCGAGCACGCAAACCGTCCGCCCTTTCGCCGCGAGCGCGCCCTGATGCGCCGCGGTGTCAATGCCCCGCGCGCCACCGCTGACCACGGTGACTCCGACGTAAGCGAGTTGATAAGCGAGCTTGCGGGCCGTCTCGATGCCATAATGCGTCGTCTGCCGCGAGCCGACCATCGCCACGGCGTTTTTGTCCTTCGCGGTCAGCGCGCCTTTCAGATACAGCACAACGGGCGGATCGTATATCTCGCGCAAGGAGGCGGGATACTCTTCATCGGACTGAATCACCACGCGGCAGCCGAAGTCGGCGATGCGTTTCAATTCGCCGGCGAGGTCCGCGGATTTCTCCCAGTTGGAAATGGCCTCGGCTGTGTCCGCGCCAATGCCGCGTACTTGCAGAAGCTGGGATTGGGACGCCTTGAGAATGGCCCGCGCGTCCCCGAAGAATTCCAAAAGCTGCCGTACGCGCACCGGCCCGACGCCTTCAATGAGATTGAGCGCGACGTGCGCTTCGTGGGAATCCATGCCGGGAAGCGTGTTGCGTATTCCGTTTTGCGTCAAGCGGCAAGGGACGGTTCACGGCCCCCGCACAAGCGCGACTTCATCCGCCGCCATAGACACGCTCTCAGATCAGCGAGATTTGCGCCCGCTCCGTTTCGATGGCGTCGCTCAAGCCCATCACGCGACCGTTGCGGCGCTCGATGATGTGCTTGTTCATCGCCGGGTCGTAGGCCACCGGGTAGTTACCGTCGTAGCAGGCCATGCAAAAGTGATCGCGGCCCAGGCCGGTGGCCTTGATCATGCCTTCCTGTGAGAGATAGTGCAGCGAGTCGGCGTTGATGTATTTCCGGATTTCCTCCAGCGAGTGATTCGCAGCCATCAGTTTGTTGCGGTCGGGAAAATCAATCCCATAGACGCACGGGTGCATGTGCGGTGGGCAGCTTACCATCACGTGAACCTCCTTCGCGCCGGCTTCCTTGAGGTTGTTCACGCGCGCCTTGCAGGTCGTGCCGCGCACGATCGAGTCGTCCACCACCACGACGCGCTTCCCTTTCACCAGGTCGCCGATGAGATTCAATTTCACACGGACATTGAAGTCGCGAATCAGTTGAGTCGGTTGCAGGAAACTGCGGCCGATGTAATGATTCCGGACGAAAGCCATCTCGTAGGGAATGCCCGACTCCATCGCGTAGCCGAGGGCGGCGGAGTTGCCGCTGTCGGGCACGGGGACCACCAGGTCTGCGTCCACCAGATGCTCCCGGGCGAGCTGCCGGCCCATTTCGACGCGCACGCGATAAACATTCCGGCCGGCGATGGTGCTGTCGGGCCGCGCAAAATAGACGTACTCGAAAATGCAGAACGCCTTTTGTTTGTGCGTGGGAAAGGGCTTCAAGCTGACCAGGCCGTCCTTGCTGATGATGACGATCTCGCCCGGTTCGACGTCGCGCACAAACTTGGCGTGGATCAAATCCAGGGCGCAGGTTTCACTGGCCAGCACCCAGCCATCCCCCAGCTTGCCAATGCTCAACGGTCGAAAACCATGCGGGTCGCGCACGCCAATCAACTCGTGCTCCGTCATGATGACCAGCGAATAGGCACCCTCGATCCGGCGGATGGCGTTGATGAGATGGTTCGTGCCGTTGCCGACGCTCGGCTGTGCCAGCAGATGGACGATGATTTCGCTGTCCACCGTGGTCTGGAAAATCGAGCCGCGCGCTTCCAGTTCCTCCCGTAGTTGGGCCGCGTTGGTCAGGTTGCCGTTGTGGGCTACCGCGATCTGACCGCGGGCGCAATCGGCGGTCAGCGGCTGGGCGTTGCGCAGATTCGACGAACCAGTGGTCGAGTAACGCGTGTGGCCGACGGCGATGTGGCCGACCAGATCGTGCAGAATGTCCCCGTCGAAAACCTGGGACACCAATCCCATGCCGACGTGTTTGCGGAACTGCCGTCCGTCGCTGGTCACCAGGCCCGCGCTTTCCTGGCCGCGGTGCTGGAGGGCGAACAGGCCGTAGTAAGTCAATTCCGCCGCGTTCGGATGGCCGAACACGCCGAACACGCCGCAATAGTGCTTGGGATGATGCTGCATCGCTTCCGCCGGGAAGTTTCACCCGCGCCAAGGCACGGGCGCAAGCTTCAATCGAACTCGATCGGGCGTAAGATTTGGCCCGCAGCGCGAAAAAGCTGCCGCTGGTTCCGCCGCGGTCGCTTGGTGCGGCGGCTCCTGGCGCAGCGAAGATTTCGCGCCGATCCTTTGCACCGCCGCGGCACCCGGCGGGCTTCGCGCGCAAGGAACTTCCCTGGCTCGCCGGTGGCGGTGGAATTCAGGCGGGCAGGGTCGGCGGCCTGGGTTTTGCCGGTCCCGTGGACTGGCGAATTACCAGCTCAGGCGTGACCAGCACCGTAACCGCCGGCGCGTGGCCCTCTTGGCGTGCTTGGCGCACGGCCGCAATAGCCCGCTCCGCCACCTGCTTCGAGGATAGCGCGAGGGTGGACAATTGCGGCTGGAAGTAGGTCCCTTCGGTGGCATCGCCAAAGCCCAGCACGGAAATGTCCGCCGGGCAGTTCAGTCCCGCCGTGCGTGCGGCGGCGATCACGCCCAGCGCCATCGCGTCGTTGATGCAAACCAACCCGGTCACCTCCGGGCGGCGGGCCAACAGCCGTTTGAAGCCGGCCTGGCCGCCCTCGAAACCAAACTCGGCGACGTTCTCAATCAAGCCGGCGTCCTCCGCCAGCCCCGCTTCCCGCAGCGCCCGCCGGTAGCCCTCCAGTTTGCGCAACGTGGTCTTGACCCGCGTGACGGAGTCGCAAATCACTCCGATCTGACGATGGCCGAGCGACAGCAGATGCTGCGTGCCGATCAGGAAAGCCTGCTCCCGATCCGAAGTCACCACGGACACCGGCGCCGGCCCGTCCGGCAACAGATCAATGACCGGTACGCCCTCGGTGGCGAGTTCCTTCAGATGACTGTCGCGCATCGCGGGCGAATCCCACAACACCAGGATGCCGCCGAGATGATGGACCGCGCGCCGATGGAGGAAGGCTTCCGCCGCCGCGTCGTCCTCGGCGATCTGCACCGTCACTTCGAACCCCTGCACCGTGGCCGCGCGGCTGATGGCCATGGCGGTGGCCGCGTGCGACATGGCGAGATTCCACGACACGATGAGCAGGATCACCTGGTTGGTGTAACCGCGTTGCAGCGCGCGGCCGATGGGATCGCTCTTGTAACCGAGTTTCTGGGCGGCCCGCTGGATACGCTGCTTGGTGGCGGCGCTGATGCGGCGGGCGTGCTGGTTGTCGTTGAGGACATAGGAAACCGCCGAGAGCGACACGCCGGCTTCGCGCGCGACGTCTTTGAGGGTGGCCCGGTGTCTTGCAGGTTTCGTCACAATTGACAGGGGGATGTTCACCCCGCCCGCCGCCGCGTGTCGAGCGTAACCGCATGGAGAATTCCCCGGCTGGCAACCGACGGAAACTCAATCACGGTTCAAGTAATTCACCACCGCCCCGGCGCGGGGTTGCACGTGAAGTTCCTCATAGACCGCGTGCAGGTGCGCCCGCACGGTGCATCAGACTGATGCCCAACTGATCGGCGATTTCCTTGTAGAGAAAACTCTTCGCCAGCAGCGCCAAAATCTCCTGCTCACGCTTGGTGAGCTTTTCCATTTCGGACGACGGTTGCTTGATGCGCTGAAAATGGTTCACCACCTTGCGCGCGATGTGCATGGACATCGGCGAGCCGCCGGCGTGAACCTGCTCGACCGCGTGGACGAGTTCGCCGGGCGGCATATTCTTCAGGAGATAACCGCTGGCGCCGGCGCGGAGCGATTCAAGAATCAAATCGCCTTCCTCGTACGTGGTGAGCCTCAACTCTACTGGGTGCTCGACGTGCAGTTGCGCGAAGACCAGAGGCGGGCGCGCCGGAATTGGGCGACCCGATTTAGTTGCATTCGCCCTGGGCTGTGCAGTCGCTGGCGGCGAAACTCCGCGCGAGGGGTGCGGGTTCCCGAAAACTTCCGCTCGCAAAAAAGCAACGCCACATTACGCTCGCCCCGCATGAAGTGGTTGTTCCACTCCGCCGCGCGGTTGTTCGCCAGCCTTGTGCCGGGCCTCGCCGGCTTCAGCTGCGGATCGGTCCTCGTTTCACTGCTCACGCTGGCAATGTGCCGCAAACCCGCCACGACCCCGCGTTTCTCCGTCATTACCGAGAGGTTCGGTTCCATCGGCTCTGCGCGAGTTGTTTGTCTGTTGCCACATGGCTAACCGCCCATGACCTATACTATCCACCGAACTGATAGCGCCGCGGAACTTGATCTAAATCCGGATCGCGCGGCCTGGCTCGCAGCAGAAACGCTCGAAGTGAAACATTTCCGACCGGAGAGCAGCCGGCATCGGCCGCGAACATTGGCGCGGCTGCTTCATGATGGCCAGAACATCCACGGCAGTTTCCAGGTGCAGGATCAGTTTGTGCGCTGTTTGCGAACCGAATATGGGGACGAAGTCTGGAAAGATGCCTGTGTGGAGTTCTTTGTCGAACCAAGGCCCGGGCGCGGTTACTTCAACTTCGAGTTCAACTGCGGTGGGGCTTTTCTCTGCAATCACATCACCGATCCCACCCGCACCACGAACTGGTTCAAGGCCGCCACGCGCCTGCCCGCTGCGGCCATGCAAACCGTGCAGGTTCGCACCTCGCTTCCGCGCCGAGTCGAACCGGAACTGGCCGATCCCGTGATCTGGCATTTGCGGTTCACGCTCCCACTCGCGGTGCTCGAATCGTTTGTGGGCCCACTGGGCGAGGTCAGCGGCCAGACGTGGCGCGGAAATTTCTTCAAGTGCGCCGAGGATAATTCGCATCCGCATTGGGCGGCCTGGTCTCCGGTGGACGAGTTCAACTTCCATCTGCCGCGCTGCTTCGGGGAAATCCAGTTGGCCTGACGGAAGCGGCAGCCGCGGCATGATATATTCTCGTTTACAGCATGGGGTTGCTTGCTAGTATCGCCGCCGGACGAGCGATCACATGAAAAAGATTGAGGCCATCATCAAACCCTTCAAGCTGGAGGACGTCAAAGAAGCTCTGGCCAATCTGGGTGTCGAAGGGATGACTGTCACTGAAGTCAAAGGTTTCGGTCGCCAGAAGGGACACACGGAGATTTACCGTGGCAGCGAGTATACGGTGGATTTTCTGCCAAAGATCAAAATCGAGGTCGTGCTGGCCGACGCGCAGGCGGGAACGGCGGTCGAAGCGATAATCAAGGCGGCCAAGACGGGGAAGATTGGCGATGGAAAGGTTTTTGTCAGCTCAATTGAAAACGCCATCCGCATCCGAACCGAAGAAACTGGCGAACAAGCCGTGTGAGGATCCAATCCAAAAAACTCCGTCGAAGGCTTGATTTTATTGGGCGATAATCAGTGTGAATAAGTCGTGAATAATAGTTAATATGTTGTCCTCGAAAGTTGCCGGTGCATTTCATAAAAAACTTGGCGGCGACCGACGAGGTTTTCGCAGATAGGCCCGCAGAAGCGATAGGTTTCGGCGGGCTGTTTTATCGGCGGGCACAACGCGCTGAAATTCAGTAATTTAGGATTCAGGCCATCGTCGGGATGACGATGGGTCAACGAGTGGATAATGAATTTTTCCGGCACTGTGAGAATATCGGCAGCGAAGCTCGACGTGAACTCCGCTCTGAATACTTCAATTAAGGCCAAGTGAATAAAATGCCCGTTTTGAGGGCAGATGGGGAATGAGCATGCAGGCTTCCGCTGAACGAATCTGGACCTCCGCGCAGGAGCATTTGCGCTCAATGTTGAGCGCGGACACCTTCAACTTATGGTTCGCACCTTTGCGTGCGGATTCCATGGATGCCGCGAGCCTTGTGCTCGAGGTCAGCAACGACTTTTGTGAAGTCTGGCTGAAGGATAATTACATGGGTCTCCTGCAGGACGTGGTCGGTGTGGCGGCCGGTCGCCAAGTCCAGGTGAAATTCAAGGTGGCTCGTTCGGTTCCGCCAATCGCGCCCGCCGTTGAAACCGTCGCCAAGCCAGTTGCGTCGCCCAAAATCAAGCCCGTGGATGCGGCGGCCGAGCGTGGCATTACCCACGAATGGAGTTTCAATCCTAAAAATACGTTTGAAACTTTCGTGGTCGGCAACAACAACAACTTCGCCTACGGTGCGGCCAAGGCCGTCGCCGAGGCGCCGGGTAAATCCTACAATCCGCTGTTCCTCTACGGCGGCGTCGGGCTGGGCAAAACCCATCTGCTTCATGCGATCGGTCAACACGTCTGCGCCAATCGCAAAGGCGCGCGCGTGGCGTATGTTTCCTCGGAAAAATTCACGAACGAGTTCATTGACGGAATTCAGAACAACAAACTGGCGGCTTTTCGCAAACGATACCGCCAGACCGATGTGCTGCTGATTGACGATATCCAGTTCCTCGCCGGCAAGGAGCGGATTCAGGAGGAGTTCTTCCACACGTTCAACGCGCTGCACGAAGCCCACAAACAGATCGTGCTGACCTGCGACCGGCCGGCGAGCGAAATTCAGAATCTCGAACACCGTCTCGTTTCGCGCTTCGAATGGGGGCTCGTCACCGACTTGCAGCCGCCCGATGTCGAGATGCGTCTGGCGATTCTGAATAAGAAGGCGCAAAGCATGGGCGTCAGTCTCTGCCCGGAGGTACTGGACTTTCTGGCCAACCGCATCCGCACGAACATTCGCCGGCTGGAAGGCGCGCTGATCCGCGTCGCCTCCTATGCCTCACTCACCGGAAAAAAGCTCTCGGTCGAAGTCGTGGAAGGCCTGCTGCGGGAAATTCTGCACGAAGAAGGCCGCCACGCCATCAGCATCGAGGTCATTCAAAAACGCGTGGCCGAGCACTTCGACATCCGGCTCGCGGATATGACCAGCAAGCGCCGCCCCGAAAACATCGCGTTTCCGCGCCAGATCGCCATGTTCCTTTCCCGGCAGATGACCGAAGGTTCTCTGAGCAGCATTGGCGAGGCCTTTGGCGGACGCGATCACGGCACGGTCTTGCACGCGTGCCGGCTGGTCAAGGACCGCATGGAAGTGGATGCCAACGTCCGCCAAGTGGTGAGCTACCTGGAGAAGCAACTGATGCGGTGACCTCGACGCTCACATGATCTTTCGGAAAACTCCCGGCTCGCTCTGCGCCGGGAGTTTTCGCTTTGGCCACCCCGCGGCAGACTTTAGACTCGCCGCATGCCGGTTATCGAAGTCAGCGGTCTGACCAAAACCTTTCGCACCTACAAGAAGCAACCCGGCTTCGGCGGCGCGCTGCGCGGCCTTTTCCAGCGCGAATATGAACCGGTCGCCGCCGTCACGGGTATCGGCTTTCAAATCGAACCGGGCGAACTCGTGGGTTTCCTCGGACCGAACGGCGCGGGCAAGACCACCACGCTCAAAATGCTGGCGGGTCTGCTCTATCCCACCGCCGGCACCGCAAAGGTGCTCGGCTACGTGCCGTGGGAGCGTCACGACGGTTACCGCCGGCAGTTCGCCCTCGTGCTCGGCCAGAAGAACCAGCTTTGGTGGGACCTGCCCGCACGCGAATCGCTCGAACTGAATGCCAAGATCTACGGCCTTCCCACCGATCGATTCGAGCGCACCGTCATGGAGATGACCGAACTGCTCCAAGTCCGCGACAAGCTCAACGTCAGCGTCCGCGAGCTTTCCCTGGGCGAGCGCATGAAGATGGAGCTGATTGCCTCGCTGCTACACCAGCCGAAAGTGCTCTTCCTCGACGAACCCACCATCGGGCTCGACGTCGTCTCACAGAAAATCGTCCGCGAATTCCTTCGCCATTACAACGCCACGCACCAGACCACGATCCTGCTCACCAGCCATTACATGGCGGACATCGAGGCCCTGTGCCAGCGCGTCATCATCATTGACCACGGACAAATCTTTTTCGATGGCCAGCTCGGTGAGATTGTGGACCGCTTCGCCGATTTCAAGCACATTACCATTCACTGCGATGGTGCGGATGCGTGCCCGGCGGACGGGTTGGCCAAATACGGTGAGGTGGTGGAGAAAACGCCCGAAAGCGTCAAACTCAAGGTCAAACGCGACCGCGTCATCGCCGCCTGCCAAGGGCTGCTGGACGAACTCCCCGTGCGCGACATTGACATTGAAGAGGTGCCGATCGAGGAGGTCATCCGGCAAATCTTCGCCCGCTGAATCCGGATCTCTGCCAGTCTGCTTCCTTGCGTTGCACGGTTTTCCCTAATTGCGGAAAACAAAACGCCATCACGGGGATCTGAATCCGGCCGGGATGGCGTTTGCGTTAAACGGAGGGCAAGACCTCAACTGGCTGCGGGCACTTCCTCGACCTTGGCGTTGGTTTCCAGAAATTCCAGCACCTTTTCGTGCGCGAGTTGATCGTAGATTTCAATGAAGCCGTTCCGCTTCTGAAGATCCTTGATGAATTTGTCCGGCGGAATCTGGTACATCGCGGCCAGGGTTTGCACGCGCCGCAAAATCTCCTCCTGCGCCACCTTGATGTCTTCCTTCTCCGCGATCTTCTGCACGAGGAACTGCAGCTTCACGCGATCCTTCGCGTTGCTGGCGGCGGCGGAATAGATCGCATCCTTCTCCTTCTCGATGGTCTCCCGGGACACGCCGCGCTTGGCGTTTTCGTTGACGAGGTTATACACCACGTTCTTTGTCTCCTGGGCCACCGCGCTCTCGGGCAGGTCAAAATTTACCCGGAGCATCAACTCCTTCACGAGCTGCGCCCGGACATCGCGGCTCAGCTTAAACTTCAATTCATTTTCCAGATCCGCCCGGACACCCGCCTGGAGCTTTTCGAAGCTCTCCGCTCCCATGGCCTTCGCCAACGCGTCGTCCAAGGCCGGCAGCCGCTTCTCCTTCACCTCAACGACTTCCACCTCGTAAACACCCTTGCGACCGGCGAGTTCCTTGGGCGCGAAGTCGGCCGGGAAATCCACGTTCACCGTACGCCGGTCGCCGGCGCTGGCGCCTTGCAATTGATCCGCGAAACCCGCCACGAATGAATCCGCCTTCATCTCCACCCAAAAACCCTTTTGCTCGGTCAGTCCCTTGGCCGTCGGCGCAATCTCGGTCAACGGTTTGCCGTCGGAAGTGCCGGTGTAATTGACCACGGCGATGTCGCCGGGCTGGGCGGGCCGCGTCACGGTGGCATAATCCACCCGCTGCTCGCGCAAGAGATCCAACGCCCGGGAGACATCGGCGTCCGTGACGGTCTTGGCCTCGCGCCGGACAGGCAGGCCTTTGTAATCGGGGAGCTGAAAGTCCGGAGAAGTTTCCACAGTGGCGGCGAATTGCAGCGCTTGGCCGCGACCGAACTGGATTTCCTCGATGTCCGGATAGCCGAGCACGTCGAGCTTTTGTTCCTCGATGGCCTTGCGGTAGGAATCGCCCATGAGCTTGCGCTTCACCTCGTCGGTGATCTCCGTCTCATATTTCTTCACCACGAGATGCTCGGGCGCTTTGCCGGGCCGGAAGCCGGGCAGCGCGGCCTGTTTGCGGAAATCCTTGGTGACAGCTTGGAAAGCCTCGTCCACCGCGGCGGCATCCACTTCCACCCGCACGAGCTTTTTGCACGGGGCCAAATTCTCAACCGTTACGTTCACAAGAAACCTTTCGCTTCGCGCTGGCCGCGGGAATCTGCCGGAATTGGCGGAATTTCCCGAGACAACGGGCTGCGCAGAGTAGGTAAGTCGCAAATGCCCGTCAAGCTTGTGCGCCGGGTGTCAGCAGTTCTCATTTTGGGCGAGTTGGAACTGGGAGGTTTGGGAAGGATTGGGGTAGTCGCGCAGGGGCGAGAGGCGCTGGCGGTTTCTTCCGTGGGGCTGAACCGGCGCAAGTATAATGCG
>WBZT01001507.1_pt1 | contig 16945 bp, 15 predicted proteins | sample 5204241 | NCBI WGS metagenome assembly WBZT01 (sample SAMN12344358, study PRJNA552823) | activated sludge metagenome | biome: Activated sludge suspended growth; feature: Nitrification reactor; material: Wastewater; isolation source: activated sludge from nitrification reactor of wastewater...
CTGGCCATCAAGGACAAGATCGCCTCCCGCATCAAGGTCATTTCCAAGCTGGATATCTCGGAAAAGCGGGTGCCCCAGGACGGCCGCATGAAGCTCGTGCTGTCCCGCAGCAAGGCCATCGATTTTCGTGTCTCCAGCCTGCCTACCCTGTATGGCGAGAAGATCGTCATGCGGATTCTCGATTCCACCTCGGCCACCATGGGCATCGAGAAGCTCGGCTACGAGCCGGATCAGCTCAAGCTCCTGGTCGACGCGGTGCAACGGCCCTACGGCATGGTGCTGGTGACCGGGCCGACCGGTTCCGGCAAGACCGTGTCGCTCTATTCCTGCCTCAACATTCTCAACAAGCCGGGCGTGAACATCTCCACCGTGGAAGACCCGGTGGAAATCCAGTTGGCCGGCATCAACCAGGTGAACGTCAACGACAAGGCGGGGCTGGATTTCGCCTCGGCCATGAAGGCCTTCCTGCGCCAGGATCCGGACATCATCATGGTGGGCGAGATTCGCGACCACGAAACCGGCGACATCGCCATCAAGGCGGCCCAGACCGGTCACATGGTGCTGTCCACGCTGCACACCAACGACGCGCCCGCCACCCTGTCCCGCCTGATCAATATGGGCATCCCGTCCTACAACGTGGCGGCCTCGGTGAACCTGATCACCGCCCAGCGCCTGGGCCGGCGCCTGTGCCCCAGTTGCAAGAAGCCGGTGGAAATTCCGCCCGAGGCCCTGCTGAACGCGGGATTCACCGAGGCGGATCTGGATGGCTCCTGGCAGGCCTATACGGCGGTTGGCTGCCCGACCTGCAAGGACACGGGATACAAGGGCCGGGTCGGCATCTACCAGGTCATGCCGGTCACGGAGGAAATCACCCGCCTTATCCTGAAAAACGGCACGACGGCCGACATCGCCGAGCAGGCGCGGCGCGAGGGGGTGCTGAATTTGCGTGAAGCCGGCCTGCTCAAGGTCAAGCAGGGCCATACCTCCCTGGAAGAGGTCCTGGCCGTCACCAACGAATGAGAGGATAGACACCGATGGCGCAAGCCCGGAGTGCAGCGGTCGCCAAGCAAGAGCCTTTCCACTGGGAAGGCACGGACAAGACCGGCAAGAAAGTCAAGGGAGAAATGCTGGCCCCGGGCGAGGCCTTCGTGCGCCAATCCTTGCGGCGCCTGGGCATCAATGTGGTCAAGGTGCGCAAACAGAGCCTGTTCGCCCGCAGCCAGAAGATCACCGAAAAGGACATCGCCCTGTTCACGCGCCAGTTGGCCACCATGCTCAAGGCTGGCGTGCCGCTGCTGCAGGCTTTCGACATCTCCGCGCGCAGCCATGCCAATGCTTCCCTGCAACGTCTCCTGGGCGACATCAAGTCGGACGTGGAAACCGGATCCAGCATGAGCGTCGCTTTCCGCAAGTACCCCAAGTATTTCGACGGGCTGTATTGCAATCTGGTGAACGCCGGCGAGCAGGCGGGCATCCTGGATACCGTGCTGGACCGCATCGCTTCCTACAAGGAAAAAATGCTGGCGATCAAGGGCAAGATCAAGTCGGCCCTGTTCTATCCGGCGATCGTTTTGACGGTGGCCTTCATCATCACCGCCGGCATCATGATTTTCGTCATTCCCGCCTTCAAGGATCTCTACGGGAAATCCGGCCAGGATCTGCCAGCCCTGACCATGCTGGTGATGACCATCTCCGATGCTTTCGTGAACTATTGGTACATGATCTTTGGCGCCATCGGCCTCGCCGTGGCGGGGGTATTGCGGGCCTGGCAGCGGTCGCCGGCGCTGCGCGCCAGGATGGATGCCTTGATCCTGAAGGTGCCGGTGTTCGGGCCGCTGATCGAGAAAGCCACGGTATCCCGCTGGGCGCGCACATTCTCGTCCATGTTCTCGGCGGGCGTGCCCATGGTGGAGGCCCTGGATTCGGTGGCCGGGGCTGCGGGTAATCACGTTTTCATGGAGGCCACCATGAAGATCAAGACCCAGGTAGCCACGGGCTCCAGCCTGGCGGTTTGCCTGCAGACGGCCGGCGTCTTCCCCAACATGCTGATCCAGATGGTGTCCATCGGCGAGGAGTCCGGCTCGCTGGATTCCATGCTGTCCAAGGTGGCCGATTACTACGAGCGCGAAGTCGATGAAGCCGTGGCGGGCATCTCCAGCCTGATGGAGCCCTTCATCATGGTGATCCTGGGCACGCTTATCGGGGGCATCGTCATCGCCATGTATCTGCCGATCTTCAAGATGGGGTCGGTGATCTGAGCCATACCGCCGTGCTGGAGCTGTTCGCCGGCCAGCCTGGGCTTTTCTCCGCCTTTGCCCTGGTGCTGGGTCTGCTGCTGGGCAGTTTCCTCAACGTGGTCATCCACCGGGTGCCCCGCATGCTGGAGCGGGAGTGGCGCGAGCAATGCGCCTGGCTCGGCGAAAACGCGGCAGCCTTGCCAGCGGTTCCGGCGCCCCGCCATGAGGAGGGCGCAAGATCCCCGGCCGAGTCGCTTGCCGCCTACAATCTTTGGACCCCCGCGTCCGCCTGCCCGCAATGCGGGCATGGCATCGCCTGGCACGAAAACATCCCCATCCTCAGTTGGCTGTTCCTGCGGGGGCGATGCTCGGCATGCGGAGCGGCGATCTCGTGGCGCTATCCCATGGTCGAGATGCTTACCGGCCTGCTGTTCGCCTATGCGGCATGGCGCTGGGGATTGGGGTTCGAGGCGCTCCTGGCCTGGTGCCTGCTGGCCGCCCTGATCGCGTTGAGCTTCATCGACCTGGATACCCGTCTGTTGCCGGACAACATCACGCTGCCCTTGGCCTGGGCGGGCCTGCTGGCCAACCTCCATGGCGTGTTCGTGCCCCTGGAACAGGCCGTCATCGGCGCGGTGGTGGGCTATCTTTGCCTGTGGGGAATCTATCACCTGTTCAAGTGGCTTACCGGCAAGGAGGGCATGGGCTACGGCGATTTCAAATTGCTGGCGGCATTGGGTGCCTGGCTGGGCTGGAAGATGCTCTTGCCAATCGCCCTGATCGCGAGCCTGGCCGGCGCCCTAGTGGGGATCGCCATGATCATTCTCGGCGGTCATGACCGCGCCAACCCCATTCCCTTCGGTCCCTGGCTTGCCCTCGGTGGAGTCATCTGCCTGTTCTGGGGCGATTTCCTGGTCCATCTCTGGCTGGGCTGATGGCGCGACGATTCCGCCTGGGGTTGACCGGTGGCGTCGGGTCGGGCAAAAGCACCGTGGCCGGGATACTCTCCGACCTGGGGGCCGACGTGGTGGACACCGATGCCATCGCCCGGCGGTTGACGGCTTGCGGCGGTCCGGCCCTGCCCGCGATAAGGGCGGCGTTCGGTGAGGGGATGATCGCTCGGGATGGCGCGCTCGATCGCGCGGCCATGCGCGCGAGGGTATTTGCCGATCCCGAATCGAGGCGCGGGCTGGAGGCCATTCTTCATCCCCTGATACGCGAGGAATCGCTGCGCCGGATCGAATCCGCCCGGGGCCCCTATGTGGTCATCGTGGTGCCGCTGCTGGTGGAAAACCTGGCGGCGTATCGTCCCCTGCTGGACCGGATCGCCGTGGTGGATTGCGACGAGTCGCAGCAACTGCTGCGTACCGCCGCCCGCCCCGGATTGGACATGGATCAGGCCAGGGCCATTCTCGCATCCCAGGCCGGTCGCACCGAACGCCTGCATATCGCGGACGATGTCATCGAAAATCGAGCTGATTTACCCGCGTTGCGGGAAAGAGTGCGGCAATTGCATGCGCTTTATCTACATCTGGCGACCGCCTGTTGAGAAAAAACCACAACAATTCATTGCACTAAAGCCGGGCAATCCTGCAAAATCGCCGCCCATTCAAGCCTTTGCGCTGAATTTCTCATGCGACCTGTCGGACACGCCCGGTGACTGTTTACGAATTCCCCCTCAATGAGCGCATCCGTACCTGGCTGCGGCTTGAGGATCTGTTCGGCAAAGCCCTGTTTTTCATCCGGGAGGAAGATCCGCGCTCCCATCATGCCGCCCTGCTGAGCATTTTCGAGATCGTCGATGTCACCGCCCGATCCGAGTTGAAGAGCGAACTCATCCAGGAACTCGAGCGCCAGAAATCGAGCCTGGAAGCGCTGCGCAGCAATCCGGCGGTGGATTCGACCCGTCTCGGCGAAGTACTGAAAAACATCACCTCGGCCTTGACCGATATCCATGCCATGACCGGCAAGATCGGCCAGCATGTCCGGGACAATGAATGGTTGCTGGGTATCAAGGGGCGCGCCGGCATCCCCGGCGGTACCTGCAGCTTCGATCTCCCTGTTTACCATTTCTGGCTGAGCCAGTCGCCCGGCAAGCGTAGCGCCGACCTGATGCAATGGCTGGCCCCCCTGCTGCCGCTCAAGGGTGCGGGGGATATCGTCCTGCGCATCCTGCGGGATAGCGGCCACGTCAGCCAGCACACCGCCAGCCAGGGACTGTTTCAACTCATGCTGGGCGGCAGGACCGCGCATCTCCTGCGGGTGGCCATGGATGCCCCCTGTGCCCCGGAGGTGAGCGCCAACAAGTACGCGCTGAATATCCGGTTCTTGTCGCCGGACACCATCCAGAAGCCCCGTCTTTGCGACAGGGATGTGGAATTCGATCTGACTTTCTGCAACCTGTAGCCCGCCAACTGGTGATCCAGCCGGCCGCGGCGCATCAGTTCAGGGAAGCCAGATTGGTGGATCGCAGCAATTTCAGGCGATCGAGCAGGGGTCTCGCCATGCCGGCGAACTGGATTTTCGCGCGTGCATCCAGGGGGTAGGACGTGGGCAGTTTCAAGGCCAGGGGATTTTTCTGGAGACCCGCCACGCGGAATTCGTAATGGAGATGAGGCCCGGTGGCCAGGCCCGTCGCCCCCACGTAGCCGATGACCTGCCCCTGGCTGATGCGCGCGCCCCGCTTGACGCCCTTGCCGAAACGGGAAAGATGGCCGTAGGCGGTGCTGTAATTGCCCTGGTGGTTGAGCAGGACCAGATTGCCATAGCCCCCCTGCTTGCCGACGAAATTGACCACGGCGTCCGCCACGGCGCGCACCGGGGTGCCGGTGGGCGCGGCGTAATCGATGCCCTTGTGGGCGCGCCACTCGCGCAGCACGGGGTGGTAGCGGGCATTCGAGAACCCGGAGGAGATCCGGGTGAAGGGCATGGGGGACTTGAGGAAGGCTCGCTTCATGTTCTGGCCATCCGGCGTGTAGTAGCCGTCACGGCCCCGGGCATCCTTGAAATAGACCGCCTGGTGAGGCTGGTCCTGATTCACGAATTCCGCCGCCATGAGCCGCCCGGTCCTGACCAGCTGCCCCTCGAAATAGAAGCCCTCGTAAACCACGGAGAAGTGATCGCCCCGGCGCAGGTCCTTGTGGAAATCGATGTCACCGGAAAACGCTTCCGCCATCTCGGAGGCGATGCGGTCGGGCACGTCGGCGGCATCGGTGGCGCCGAACAGTGAGCCCTGGATCTTTCCGGAGCGCATGATCATGCGCGGTTCCAGCACAACCTTGTGCTGCCGGGCCTTGAATTCGCCACCGGCGCGGCTTACCGCCACCAGGGTCTCGTCGGACGCCAGATAGCGGAACAGCAAGAGTTGTCCGCCGGATGTCACGCGGGCCAGCACGGTGCGGCCGGGGACCAGGCGGACGAGGGATTGGCTGTCGCGCGCGACGGCCAGGAATTCGCGGATATCGCCGGCAGCCACGCCCATGCGGGACAGCAGACTCGACAGGGTATCGCCCCGGCCGATGCGTTCTTCGCGCCAGAAATCGAATGCGCCGCTATCGGTGGGGCTGGCCTCCGGCAGGGTCACGTTCTCGACCACGGTCTCCCGGGGAATGCTCTCGGTGGCGGTGTCCGGCGCGATGCCGAAGGCGGCGACGACGCCAAGGAAGGGAAGGGTGGCCAGGGCCAGCAGCAGGCGTTTGCGAATAGAGCGCGGCGCGGTGTTCATGCGGATTGAAACTCCCTGGGGGATCCAGTCTGATAAAGCGGACGAAGAGTAGCAGGATTAGGTATCGGCAAAAAGGCTGGTTTCTTTAATCCGCGGACGTGAGCTTGTTGGACGCCCCGGGGCATGAAAGTCAGGTCCCCTGCCCTCGTCACTCCCCGGCCCCTCCCGCTCGCGGGAAAGGGGCCGGCGGGAAGTCGCCTGGCGACTTTCAGGTTAAAGATGTCGGGGCGTGCGCCGTTATCCACGCGTGCGCCCCAACCATCACATGTTCGATCCCGTGCCCAGTGAACTGGACGTCCTCGACCGAATCCGCCTGGAGATGAAGAAGCATCTGCGCGAGAAACGGGCGCCGGAGGACGTGCATGATTTCCTGGTCCGGCACTGGGCCCGCCTCATGACCGGCATCTTCATGGCCAAGGGCAACCAGGACGCGGATTGGGTCGCCGGCTGGGATACCGTCAATGCCCTGCTCTGGAGTCTCGCTCCCAAGCATGGCCGGCAGGAAACCGAGCAGATGCTGCGCATGCTGCCTGCCATCCTGGCCCGCCTTCAGGAAGGCTGCCACGCCCTGGCCATTCCCCGCCCGGAGCGGGATGTCCTGTTCGAGCGCCTGGCCATGATGCACGCGGCGGTGGCGCGGGAAGGGCTCAAACACCAGGCGGATGCCCAGGATATCGTGACCGGCATGGACGCCATCGCGGAGATGGACGGGGCGGAAACGGAACTCGCCAGGCTGGCGGAGACGGTACGCAAGGCCACGCCGCCGGAGCCCCCGGCGAGTCCCGAACATCCCCCGGGCTTGCCCCGACTCAAACCCGGTGATCGGCTGCATTTCTCTCTGGCGGGGGAGGATCGCATCCTGATGGTCAGCTGGATCAGCCCGTTGGGAGGAATGTACATGTTCACCAACGAACAGGGCCTGGATGCCTTGACCCTGACCCGCGCGCGATTGGCGGAACGCTTCGCGGCGGGCAGCGCCAGCCTGCTGTAAGCGCTTGCGGACTCCGGGCGCCGGGGAAATGCGAGGTGGATCCTACGGATCGACCCGCACCGGCAGCCCCAGGGCCTCGATGCGCCCCGCCAGGTTCTCCAGCCAGCCCTGGGGCAGGCGGCCCAGGCGGGGGGCTTCCGGCTGCAGCGAAGGCCGAGCGAGGCCGTAGAGCAGCACGCCCCCCAGGGTGGGGATTTCCGTCCTGGCCCGCCTCAGCAGATCCACATAGGCCTCCACTTCCCGTTCCTCCGGCGGCGCGCCGTCCAGGGAAAACAAACAGGTCTGCACCCAGGTCGGACAAATCCCGGCAACCCGCCCAAGGCGGCGGAAATGGGCTTCCGGATCGGTTTCGGTGTCGTTGACCAGGGCGAGGCCCGCGCGTGTGGCCCGGTCGAACTTGAACCAGACTTCGCCGCCCAGGGCGGCCATCGCCCGCAGCCCCGACTGTACCGCGGGCTTATGGGCCAGGCTGCCGTTGGTGATCAGAACCAGCTTGATCTTTCCGGCCAGCCCGAAATCCGCCAGCACCTGCCCGACCAGGCGCACCACGGCCGGAAATTCGCCGGCGCTGGTGGGTTCGCCATTGCCGGACAGCGCCACGTCGTTCAGGCGACGCATCGCCTCCGGCACGGCGCGGGCCATGAAGTCGCCCCGCAGCACATCGTCCAGCATGCGGCGCAATTCATCTTCCAGCAATTCCAGGTCGATGGGCGGCGGGCCGCCCCGCTTCAGGTCGGGCACCTGGCAATAGATGCAGCGCCAGTTGCAGGCGTTGTTGGGATTCAGGTTGATGCCGACGGAGACCCCCCGGGCGCGACGGGACACCACGGGATAGACATGGGTCATCCCGGCGATGTCTCGATCGTGGTTGACGGTGGTCAACAGCGGGGGTGGCCGGGTCATGCCCGATTCCGGCCGGACGCCCGGCCATCCCGGGCGAGGCGGAGCAGGCCGTCGGCGACGGCCAGCAGATCCGGCAGTCCTTTCGCGGCCTTGCCCAGCACGGCGTAGCGGCCGTCCACGGTGATGCGTGGCACGCCTTCGACCTTGTACAGGCGAGCGAGCTGCTCGGCGCGGGCCAGCCTGGTCTCCACGGCGAAGGAACGGAAGGTCTCGCGCAAGTCCCCGGCCTTGACGCCCTGGCCCGATGCCCAATCCAGGGCGGCTTTCTCCGTGTAGAGGTTGGTTTTGCGCAGGTGGATGGCGTCGAACACGGCCTGGTCCAGGCGGGCCAGTTGTCCGGACGCTTCCAGCGCATAGAACAGCCGCGCCAGGTTGGACCAGGCGGCGCGGCCGAAGGTCACCGGCACCCGGCGGAAGACGACGTCCTTGGGCAATTTCCCCGCCCAGGCGGTCACCAGGGGATGGAAGTCGCGGCAATGGCCGCAACCATAGGAAAAGAATTCCAGCACCTCGATCTTGCCCGGACTGTCGCCGGGCTGGGCCGGCGTGATGGGCTCCCAGTCCCGTCCCTCCACCAGCGCCGTGGCCGACGATTTGGCCGGGGGCGCGCTGGCGGCCCGCGCGGCGGGCCAGGCGCTGGCCACCAGGGTGGCAACCAGCGCGCGGTTGAATTGGCGTCTCGACAAAGGCATGGAAAATCTCCTGTGAGTTAGCGCAGCCGCCCGGGGCGGGCCGCCAGCAGGGCCCAGGCGGCGGTGATCAGGCCGGCGAGGAAGGCGACCAGGGCCCAGTTGGCCAGAGTCATTCCCAGGATGATCAGTTCCGCCTCCTCGCAAAAACCCGTGGCCAGGAACAGTTCGGGCATCCGCTGGCCCAGCCATTCCACCAGGCGCTCGATGAGGCCGGGCTCCGCCGCCATGCAGGAAATGCTGCCCGGCGGTTGTGCCTGGAGCCAGCTTTGATAGGACGCCACGCCCGCGCCCCCGGCGGCGATGGGCAGGGATGCCAGACCGGCGAGGCGTCCCCCGGGCCGGCTTCCGCGCCAGGCCGCCAGAACTCCCAGGACGGCCAGGACCATGAACAGCAGGCGCTGGAAGATGCACAGGTGGCAGGGATGCAGATCCAGCCAGGCGGTGAGGGCGAAGCTGCCCGCCACCAGGGCGAAGCAACCGGACGCCAGAAGTGTCCAGAGAGTTCGGGGGTGCGGGGCGGGCGAGGCCATGGCCCAATTCTGGCACACTCCCGCCATGACTCCCGATTTCGCCTCCCGCCTCGTCGCCTGGCAGCGCGACCATGGCCGTCACGACCTGCCCTGGCAGGGCGGCGCCGATCCCTATCCGGTCTGGGTTTCGGAAATCATGCTGCAGCAGACCCAGGTGGAAACCGTCATGCCTTATTTCCGCCGGTTCCTGGACCGCTTTCCCGACCTGGCCGCCCTGGCGGCCGCCGACGAGGACCAGGTGCTGGCCCTCTGGTCCGGCCTGGGCTACTACAGCCGCGGACGCAACCTGCACGCCGCGGCCCGGCGCATCGTGGCCGAGCATGGCGGCCGGTTTCCCGAGGATTTCGCCGCCATCCAGTCCCTTCCGGGCATCGGCCGCTCCACCGCCGCCGCCATCGCGGTGTTCGCCTTCGGCCAGCGCCGGGCCATCCTGGACGGCAACGTGAAACGGGTGCTGGCGCGGGTGTACGGCGTGGCGGGCTGGCCCGGCGACAGGACGGTGGAGAACCAGCTCTGGACCCTGGCGGAATCCCTGTTGCCGGCCGCCGGCATCCGCGCCTACACCCAGGGGCTCATGGATCTGGGCGCCATGGTCTGCGCCCGCGCTCGTCCCCGTTGCGACGCCTGCCCCTTCACCGACCACTGCCTCGCCAACCGCCGGGGTCTGCAGCGGGAACTGCCCGGCCCCCGGCCGAGAAAGGCCCTGCCGGAGAAATCCGCCGCCATGCTGGTGCTGTTGCGGGCCGGCGAGGTGCTGCTGGAAAAAAGGCCGCCCAGCGGCATCTGGGGGGGGCTGTGGAGCCTGCCGGAATGCGGCGAGTCCGACGATCCCCGCGCCGCCGCCCGGCGCCTGGGTTACGAGGCGGATGTCGCGGATGCCCTGCCGGCCTTCTCCCACAGCTTCACCCATTTCCGCCTGTTCATCCGGCCCTGGGAACTGCGGGTGACGAGCGCGGGCAGCGTCGCCGAACCGGGTCGCCTCTGGCTGTCCCTGGACGACCTGGAGGGCGCCGCCCTGCCCACGCCGGTGCGCAGGATCCTGGAATCCGTGCGGGCATAATCCGGCCGTGACCTTCGCCTTCAAACATATCCGCACCCGCATGATCGTGGTGTTCCTGGCGCTGCTGGGCGGCGTCCTGGCGGCCGCGCTGTATGCCGTGTATGCGGCCAGCCTGGACAACGCCAGGGCAAGGGCCGAGGCGGGTTTCCGCCTGGCCGGCGGCGGTTTCGAGCAACACGTGGCCCGGCGCGGCGCCAGCCTGGCCAGGAGCGTCGCGATGCTGGCGGCGGACGCGGGGCTCAGGGACGCCCTGGTGGGCGGCGACCTGCCGGCCGCCGAATCGGCCCTGGCGGGGCACGCGCGGCGCCTCGGGGCGGACGTCGCCATGCTGGTCTCGCGCGATGGACGTACCCTGATCAACACCCTGTTGCCCGCTGAATTCGGCCAGCCCTTCCCCTGCCAGCGCATGATCCAGGCGGCCGAGTCCGGGGGCGGCGGTTCCGGCTATGCGCGCATCGAGGAACACGCCTACCAGATCGTGCTCGCGCCGGTGAAAGGCCCCGAGGGCGAACCGGCCGCCTGGCTGGCCCTGGGTTCCCTGCTGGGCGACAAGGACGCCGCGGAATTGCGGGCATCGAGCGGCCTGGACGTGCATTTCCTCAGCGTGGGCGACGGGGGCGGTCGTCTGCTGGCCTCCTCCCTGGACGGTCCCGGGCGCCAGGCCGCCGGGCAATGGGTCCAGGGCCTCGCCTCGGTGGGCAAGCCGCCCCGTCTCGCCCACATCGGCGGGCGAGACCACTGGGTGCATCTCGTCAGGCTGGAATCCGCCTCCGCCCTGGACTACGCGGTGGCGCTCACGCTTCCCGTGGAGGATGCCGTGGCGCCATACCAGGCCCTGGGCGGGCAACTCGTCGGCATCTCCGTTCTGGCCCTGCTCGCCTTCCTGTATGGCGCCCACCTCATTTCCAGTCGCCTGACACGGCCCATCAGCCGCCTGGCGGAAGCGGCGCGCGCCCTGGCCGGGGGCGACCACGGGGCGCGCGTCCCGGTGACGGAACATGATGAACTCGGCATCCTGGCCCGGGATTTCAACCACATGGCCGGCGAGATCCAGGAGCGCCAGGCCCGCATCGAGTTCCTGGCCTACCGCGACCCCCTCACCGGCCTGGCCAGCCGGAACAGTTTCGTCACCGAGATCGATGCCGCCCTCCATGCCTCGGACAAGCCGGGCATCCTCATGGTGGCCAGCCTGGCCCGCCTCGGGGCCATCGCTTGCATCCTCGGCCACGACGTCGGCGATGCCCTGCTCCAGGCCCTGGCCCGGCGGATCCGAAGCCGCCAGGACTGGATCGCCGCCCGGCTGGACGGTGACAGGTTCGGCTTTTTCTGCCCGCTGGAAAATGGCGCCGGCCCCGACGAATGGGAGGTGCGTGTGCGCGCCCTGCTGGAAGTGCCGGTGGACCTGGGCGAGCTGCGCTACGACCTGGGCGTGCGCCTGGGCAGCGCCCGCTCTCCCGAGGACGGTGAGGCGGCGGAACTCCTGCTGCGCCGGGCGGAACTGGCCATGGGCCGGGGCATGGCCACGGTGGGTGCCCACATCGCCTACGCTCCGGAATTCGACGCCGGCGGCGCGCGTCGCCTGGCCCTGCTCAACGACCTGGGCGGCGCCATCGAGGCCGGCCAGCTGGTGGCCTGTTTCCAGCCCAAGGCGCGCATCGCCGACGGCCAGGTGGTGGCCTGCGAGATGCTGATCCGCTGGCGCCACCCCAGCCACGGCCTGGTGTTGCCGGATGACTTCATCCCCGCCGCGGAGCAATCCACCCTCATCCAGCCCCTCACCCGCTGGGTCATCGACACCGCCGCCGCCCAGGCCGCCAGCTGGCGCGCCCAGGGGCGGGAGATCGCGGTGGGCGTCAACCTGTCGGCGCGCAACCTGGCGGACCACGAGGTGGTGGAGCATCTGGCCGGCGCCCTGGCGCGCCATGGCCTGCCGCCCGAGTCCCTGGGCGTGGAAATCACCGAAAGCGCCCTGATGGACGATCCGGAAACCGCCATCGAAGTGGTCAACGCCATCGCCGCCCTGGGCGTGAAGCTGTCCATCGACGATTTCGGCGCCGGCTACTCCAGCTTGTCCCAGCTTTCGCGCCTGCCGGTGAGCGAACTCAAGATCGACCAGTCCTTCGTCACGCGCATGCTGGAATCCGCCCAGGATTCGGCCATCGTCCAGTCCGCCATCAAACTGGCCCATACCCTGGGCATGACGGTCGTGGCCGAGGGCGTGGAAACGGTCGAGCACTGGGGCCCCCTGGGCTTCTACCGCTGCGACCTGGCCCAGGGCTATCACCTGTCGAAACCCCTGGAAGCCGACGATTTCGACGCCTGGCTGGCGGCGCGGGAAGACGGCCCGGGCTGATTCCAGCCATTACGCGCCGCGAGCCATGGAAACGCGGGCGGCGGGAGGCAAGGGAATTACTCGCCCCGTGTCCTGTCAGTCCAGGAAAGGATTACACCATGACTCCACGCCCCATCCGCCAGTTGCTCCAGGCCCGCGCCGTTTCCGAAGGCGCCGGTGTCACCGTGCGCCGCGGCATCGGCACCCCGGCCCTGAAACACCTGGACCCCTTCCTGATGCTGGACCACTTCGGCAGCGACGACCCGGACGAGTACATCGCCGGCTTCCCGGACCATCCCCATCGCGGCTTCATCACCTTCACCTACATGCTGGACGGCCACATGGAACACCGGGACAGCATGGGCAACCGGGGCGACCTGCGCGCCGGCGGCGCCCAGTGGATGAAGGCCGCCAGCGGCGTGATCCATTCGGAAATGCCGCAACAGAGCGAGGGCCGCATGCGCGGCTTCCAGCTCTGGATCAACCTGCCCGCCGCCGAGAAGATGTCCGATCCGGCCTATCGGGAGTTCGGCGCCGACGCGATTCCGGAGGTGGCCGGGGAGGGCGCCCGGGTGCGCGTCCTGGCCGGCGCCTATCGCGGCCGCCAGGGCGCCATCAGCGACGCCGACACGGATGTCCTCTACCTGGACGTGGCCCTGGACGCCCAGGCCCGCTTCCGGTTGCCGGTCCCGGCGAGTCACAACGCCTTCGTCTACGTCTTCGAGGGCGATGCCGGAACCGCCGGCCAGGCGCTGCCCCGCCACAGCCTCGCGGTCCTGGGCGAGGGGGACGAGGCGGACCTGGCCGCCGGGCCGGAGGGCGCCCGCTTCATCCTGGTGGCCGGCAAGCCCCTCGGCGAACCGGTGGTCCAGCACGGCCCCTTCGTCATGAATACCCGCCAGGAGATCGAGCAGGCCCTGGCGGACTACCGGGCCGGCACGCTGGTGAAAGCCAGGGCGGCCATCACCGGGATGTGATCGACAAGAGAAGGCAATGAAAGCGACCCCGGGCCCGTGGTGTTCGATAAGATTCGGTCATCCAGCCAATGAGAAACAGGAAGCGGTATGAGCGATAGCGGTTTGCCCCAGTGTCCGAAATGCGGTTCGGCGTTCACCTACGAAGACGGCGGCATGTACGTCTGCCCGGAATGCGCCCATGAATGGGGCAAGGACGCGGTCGCGGAGAGCGCGGAAGACCAGCGGGTCGTGAAGGATGCCAACGGCACGGTACTGAATGACGGCGACACGGTCACCGTGATCAAGGATCTGAAGGTCAAGGGCTCGTCCCTGGTCGTCAAGGTCGGCACCAAGGTGAAGAACATCCGCCTCGTCGAGGGCGACCATGACATCGACTGCAGGATCGACGGGATCGGGGCGATGCAGTTGAAGTCGGAGTTTGTGAAGAAAGCGTGACCCCCGGATTCCATATCGCCTGGATGACCAAGAGATGACTCCCGGGTACGAACCCGCATCCCGATCCACATGCGGCCGCGAGCCCGCCTCCCGCCCGCGCATCGACAAATGGCTGTGGGCGGCCCGTTTCTTCAAGACCCGTTCCCTGGCCCAGGATGCGGTGGAAAACGGCAGGGTCAGGCTCAACGGCGACCGGGTGAAATCCAGCCGGGAAGTGAGGGTGGGGGACACCCTGGTCATCCAGGCGGGGGAATTCACCTGGACGGTTTCCGTGCTGGCCTTGTCCGATCGCCGGGGGCCAGCCCCGGTGGCGCGCCAGCTCTACAGCGAGACCGCGGAAAGCCAGGCGGCCAGGTTGAAGCGGATCGAAACCCGGCAATGGGTGGCCGATCCGGGCAGTTCAATCAAGGGCCGCCCCACCAAGCGGGACCGGCGGCTGATCCATCGCTTCAAGGAGCAGGGCTGAATGGCCCATGGACCGGGATGACGCAGTCATCGCCGGGACCCCGCGCCTGAACCCCGCGGACCAGGTCGGCGCGGGCGTCCTTGGAACCACCCCGTCGCCAGTCCGTCAAGTCTTGCCGGGCCGCCTGTTTTTCCCCATCCTGCCGGCCTTTCTTCCACCGTTTCGCGTCCCATGCTCCCCTCCATCGAAGCCCGCATCGCCCAGGAACTCCAGGTCCATCCGCGCCAGATCGCCGCCGCCGTGGCCCTGCTCGACGACGGCGCCAGCGTGCCCTTCATCTCCCGCTACCGGAAGGAAGCCACGGGGGGCCTGGACGACACCCAGATGCGCCACCTGGAGGAGCGCCTGGGCTACCTGCGCGAACTGGAGGAACGGCGCGGCGCCATCCTCTCCAGCATCCAGGAACAGGGCAAGCTGACCCCGGAATTGCAGGCCGAGATCGTGATGGCCGAGACCAAGCAGCGCCTGGAGGATCTCTACCTGCCCTACAAGCCCAAGCGCCGCACCAAGGCCCAGATCGCCCGGGAAGCGGGCCTGCAAGCTTTGGCCGACGCCTTGCTGGCGGACCCGATGCGGGTCCCGGAAGCCGAAGCCGCCGCCTATGTGAACGCCGACAAGGGGGTCGCCGATACCAAGGCCGCCCTGGACGGCGCCCGCCAGATCCTCATGGAGCAGTTCGCCGAGGATGCGGCCCTGTTGGAAAAGCTGCGGACCTATCTCCAGGACAACGGCCGCATCGTTTCCCGCCTGGTCGAGGGCAAGGAGAACGAAGGCCAGAAATTCCGCGACTGGTTCGAGTTCGACGAAGCCTGGAAGGCCATGCCCTCCCATCGGGCGCTGGCCCTGTTCCGGGGGCGGAACGAGGGCATCCTCGGTTTGGCCGTCAAGCTTCCGGAGGAGATGACCGCCTCCGTGGAAAGAGGGGGAAGTGAGGGAAGAAGCCCCTGCGAGGGCATGATCGCCGCCCACTTCGGCCTGCGCGACCAGGGCCGTCCCGGCGACAAGTGGATGCTGGACACGGTGCGCTGGACCTGGAAGGTGAAGCTTTCCCTGCACCTGGAACTGGACCTGATGAACGCCCTGTTCGAGCGGGCCGAAGCCGAGGCCATCCGCGTTTTCGCCAGCAACCTGAAGGACCTGCTGCTGGCCGCGCCGGTCGGCCCCAAGGCGGTGATCGGCCTGGACCCGGGCATCCGCACCGGGGTCAAGGTGGCGGTGGTGGACCGCACCGGCAAGGTGCTGGACACCGCCACCATTTATCCCCACGAGCCGCGCAACGACTGGAACGGTTCCCTGGCCACCCTGGCCGGGCTGGCCCGGAAACACGGCGCCGAACTCATCAGCATCGGCAACGGCACCGCCAGCCGGGAGACGGACAGGCTGGCCGCCGACCTCATTTCCCAACTCTCGCGCTTGCAGCCGGATCTGCGCCTGGCCAAGGTGACCGTCAGCGAGGCCGGCGCCTCGGTCTATTCCGCCTCGGAGCTGGCGGCGCGGGAATTCCCCGACCTGGACGTCTCCCTGCGCGGCGCGGTGTCGATCGCCCGCCGTTTGCAGGATCCCCTGGCGGAACTGGTCAAGATCGAGCCCAAGGCCATCGGCGTGGGCCAGTACCAGCACGACCTGGGCCAAAGCAAACTGGGCCAGGCCCTGGAAGCGGTGGTGGAGGACTGCGTCAACGCCGTGGGCGTGGACGTGAACACCGCTTCCGCCGCCCTGCTCACCCGGGTGTCCGGCCTCAATGCCACCCTCGCCAACCAGATCGTCGCCCACCGCGACGCCCACGGCCCCTTCCCCAACCGGGAGGCCTTGAAGCAGGTGCCGCGCCTGGGGCCCAAGACCTTCGAGCAGGCCGCCGGCTTCCTGCGCGTGCCCGGCGGCGACAACCCCCTCGACGCGTCCTCGGTGCACCCGGAGGCCTATCCCGTGGTGCAGCGCATCCTGGCCGACCTGAAGCTGGACATGAAGGGCTTGTTTGGCAACAACGGCGGCAACACGGACGTGCTCAAGCGCCTGGACGCCGGCAAGTACGTGGACGAGCGCTTCGGCCTGCCCACCGTGCGCGACATCGTCAGGGAACTGGAGAAGCCCGGCCGGGATCCGCGCCCCGCCTTCAGGACCGCCGCCTTCCAGGAGAGCGTCCAGGACCTGAAGGACCTGAAGCCCGGCATGCAACTGGAGGGCGTGGTCACCAACGTCACCAACTTCGGCGCCTTCGTGGACATCGGCGTGCACCAGGACGGCCTGGTGCACATCTCCGCCCTGTCCGAGAAGTTCGTGAAGGACCCGCGCGAGGTGGTCAAGGCGGGCGACATCGTCAGGGTGAAGGTGATGGAAGTGGATATTTCACGCAAGCGCGTCGCCCTGACCATGCGCATGAAGGACACGCCGCCGGCGCCCGCCGCGAATGCCGGTTCGGCCAGCCCGCGCGACCGGGTCATGGCCATGAAAAAGCCGCCGGAACCGGCGGCGGGCGCCTTGGCGGATGCCCTGAAGCGGGCGATCTCACGGAATTAGGCTTTCCTCCCTTTCCCCGCCTCCCCCGCACGCGGGGGAGGGTTTTCTCCCTCCCCGTTGACGGGGAGGGTTGGGGTGGGG
>WBZT01001508.1_pt1 | contig 16941 bp, 19 predicted proteins | sample 5204241 | NCBI WGS metagenome assembly WBZT01 (sample SAMN12344358, study PRJNA552823) | activated sludge metagenome | biome: Activated sludge suspended growth; feature: Nitrification reactor; material: Wastewater; isolation source: activated sludge from nitrification reactor of wastewater...
CGATCCGCTCCAGGGCTTGCCGATCTTCTGGCTCAATCGCCAATGCTGCGCTGTGCTTGCCCACATGCGGCTCACTTTACACCATCAAACTGAACTGTAAGGCTTTGCGTGAGACACTACACTAGCGAATTCATGGGGGCATTGATCGACATCAAGCTTCCCCCAATCGGCGGTGATGTGGATTAACCTCAGGTTGCGGACGCCGGCGTGGCACAGGTCCCGCAACCACCGGCACCATCGCAGGCGGGCGCTGATTTAGTTTCGCTGGCGGAGGGGCTGTCATCCTTAACTACATTTTTCTTTTTGTCCCCACCCTTGAAGTCGGTCTCGTACCAACCGCCGCCCTTGAGTCGGAACCCGACCACCGAGATCAGCTTCTTCAATTCGGGCTGGCCGCAGGCCGGACAGTCACTCAACTCGGGATCGCTGAGTTTTTGCATCACTTCCAGTTCGTGATTGCAGGACTGGCAGCGGTATTCGTAAATCGGCATGGCACACCTCGTGGGCTGACAATAAGGGTGGGGAACTCGGTACTGACCTTATGGGGATCACTTTGAACGATTTCAAGGTGTTCGTCCAGAACAAGGCCAATCTCGCTACACTATGGTCATGTTGTCTCCGTTGCGTCTACTCTTTATTGCCGCCTGGCTCGTGCTGTGGCTGGCCGGCTGCGATTCCGGCGCTGGCCACGCGGTTACGGTGGAATTCTGGGCCATGGGTCAGGAAGGCGAGCAGGTCAAGGCGTTGCTGCCGGAATTCGAGCGTCGTCATCCCGGCATTCGGGTGCGGGTGCAGCAAATCCCCTGGAGCGCGGCGCACGAAAAACTGCTGACCGCCTATGCCGGTGACGCGATGCCGGATGCGTTCCAGCTCGGCAATACCTGGATTCCCGAATTCGTGGCCCTGCGCGCCATCGAGCCACTGGACCAACTGTTGCGTGATTGGCCGAAAGCGGCGCTGGCCGACTACTTCCCCGGCATTCTCGCCACCAACCGGCTAGCCGGACAGACCTTCGCCCTACCCTGGTACGTGGACACCCGACTGTTTTTCTACCGTAGTGATCTGCTAACCGCCGCCGGATTCCCCGAGCCGCCGGTCACTTGGGACGGCTGGTTGCGGGCGATGGCCGCGCTCAAGGCCCAAGGCGGCGAGAAGCATTACGCCATCCTGCTACCGATCGACGAATGGCAGTTGCCGGTCATTCTCGCCCTGCAACGCGGCGCCACCCTGCTGCGCGACCGGGATCAATACGGCAACTTTCGGGACCCGCGATTTCGCGATGCCTTTACCTTCTATCTGAATTTGTTCGCGCGGGGGCTGGCCCCGCCAGTGGGCAATGCTCAGATGGCCAATCTTTATCGGGAATTCGCCAGCGGCACTTTCGCCATCTACGTCAGCGGTCCCTGGAACATCGGCGAGTTCGGCCGGCGGCTGCCGGCGGCGCTGCAACCGCACTGGAACACCGCGCCGCTGCCGGACTTTGCCGATGCCTCCCTATCCTCACCGGGAGAGCGGTCGGGAGCAAGGGCGGCAGGCGTGTCGCTGGCTGGCGGCGCCAGCCTGGCGCTCAACCGTAACTCGCCTCGGCGGGAAGCGGCCTGGCTGTTACTGGAGTTCCTGGCCGAACCGGAACAGCAAGCGCGCTTCTACCAACTGACCGGCGATCTGCCGGCGCGGCAGTCGGCTTGGAACGATCCGGCGCTGACCGGCAATCGTCATGCCCAGGCGTTCCGGGAACAATTGCAACACCTGCGGGCGACGCCGCCGATTCCCGAATGGGAACGCATCGCCAGCCGCATCGCCTACTACGCCGAACTGGCGATTCGCCAGGAATTGAGCGCGGACGAAGCGCTGGCGGCGTTGGATCGGGACGTGGATCGGATTCTGGAGAAACGGCGCTGGCTGCTGAGCCGGGGGTTGGCGCCATGACCGGCCAGGAACGTCACGCCGCCCGCAGCGCCAGGGTCTTTCTGGCGCCGGCGCTACTGTTGATTGCAGTGTTCTTCTTCCTGCCGGTGCTGGCGGCGCTGCTGTTGAGTTTCACCGATTTCGACATTTACGCGCTGGGCGATCTGGATCGGCTGCGTTTCGTCGGCTTACGCAACTATCTGGATTTACTGCAAAGCCCGCTGTTCTGGACGGCGCTCGGCAACACCTTTTATTTCGTGGTGGTGGGAGGGCCGCTGTCGGTGGCGGTTTCCCTGGGCGCGGCACTTCTGGTGAACGCGCCGTTGATCCGCTTTCCCGGTTTCTTCCGCGCCGCTTTCTTTCTGCCGGTGGTGACGACCCTGGTGGCGGTGGCGGTGGTGTGGCGCTATCTCTACCATCCCCACTACGGCTTGCTGAATTACGGCCTCGGCCTGTTCGGCATCGATCCCATCGATTGGCTGGGCGATCCGGTCTGGGCGATGCCGGCGATCATCCTCATGGCGGTATGGAAGAATTTCGGCTTCAACATGATCATCTTCATCGCCGGCCTGCAAAACATTCCGCCTCAACTCTACGAGGCGGCGCGGATCGACGGGGCCAACGGCTGGCGGCAGTTTCGCCATATCACCCTGCCTTTGCTGGGGCCGACTTTCCTGTTCGTGGCCTTGATGACCATGATCGGCTATTTCCAGGTCTTCGCGGAGCCCTACGTGATGACGCAGGGCGGACCGACCAACCACACACTCAGCGTGGTGCTGCTGATGTACGAGGAAGGCTTCCGCTGGTGGAACATGGGCTACGCCTCGGCGGCGGCATTCGTGCTGTTCGTGCTGATTCTGGCTGGAACCGCGCTGCAACTGCGGTTACGACGAAGAGAACCGCCATGAACCGGCTGCTCCATCGCATCCTTCCCGTCCTGCTGGTGTACGGCCTGCTGACGCTCGGCACGATGCTGGCGCTGGCGCCGCTGCTGTGGATGCTGGTGGCCTCGCTGATGCCGCCCGGCGAGGCCACCGGCTACCCACCGCGATTTTGGCCCAGCACGGTGACCTTCGAGCACTACGCCGCGCTGTTCACCCGTCTCGACCTGGGCCGCTACCTGCTCAACAGCACCCTGCTGGCCGGCGCCGTGACCGTGATCTCGCTGTTCGTCAACTCCATGGCGGGCTACGCCTTCGCCAAGTTCCGGTTTCGCTATCGGGACCGGCTGTTTCGAATCCTGCTGGCGGCCATGGTGATTCCAGCCCAGGTGGCCATGCTGCCGCTGTTTCTGCTGCTCAAGCAGTTCGGTCTGATCAACACCTATTGGGGCGTCATCATCCCCGGCATGGCCAATATTTTCGGCATATTTCTGATCCGCCAGTATCTGCTGGCCATCCCCGACAGCTTGTTGGACGCCGCCCGCATGGACGGCGCTGGCGAATTCCGCATCTACTGGGCATTGGTGCTGCCGCTGTGCCGGCCGATCCTGGTGACGCTGGCCATCTTCACCTTCATGGGCGCCTGGAACGATTTCATGTGGCCACTGATCGTGCTGACCGACAGTTCGATGTACACCCTGCCGGTGGCGCTGGCCAACCTGCTGGGCGAGCATGTGCAGGATACCGAATTGATGATGGCTGGTTCGGTGCTGACCGTGCTACCGGTGCTGCTGCTGTTCGTGGCCCTGCAAAAATACTACATCGCCGGCATCATGCTAGGGGGGATGAAGGGTTAGGGCAGCATCCAAACCCTTCCATCCCCGAGAGGACTTACTTGGCGCCGTCGCCCAGCACCCGGCTGGCGGCCAGCAGTATCACCTTGGACAAGCGGGTACGCTGGTCGGCGGTCAGCTTCGTTTTGTTGGCCAGCATCAGCCCACGGGTGCAGATCGTGTCCACCGTGGTATCGAAGCCCCACTTCTTCTCGGCCACGGTCACGTTCTCAAAATCATACACGGCGCTACCGTCCGGTAATTTATCGTTCAGATCCCAATCCTTGACCGGCACCAGCCGGAAATCCTTGGAGTTTTCCAGCACTACCTGCATCTCGGTGGATTTGGCCATCGGCCGCTGCACCACCATCACCGCCTGAATCGGGTTGGTCTTGCCGCCGCTCTTGATTTGCAGCAGCGCCTCGGCCCCGTCCACAAAAGCCGGCGCGGTGTTCTTGAACTTGGGTTCCAGGATCGTCATGTACTCCCAGGTCACCGCCACGCCGCTGTTGGGCGACTGCACCGCGATCTGCTGCTTACCGGCTTTCTGCAAGTCCCCGTCGTCGCGGATGTCGCTGTTCTTGCCGGTGACGATGAACACGCATTCCTTGCCGATCTCGCCCAGACTGATGAATTTGTCGGCGAATTCGGGATGATCCTTGAGGTAATACTTCAAGGCGTCGGCCTGGGTCAATCCCACGCTGACCGGACTATTGGGATCGTCGAGCCGGTTGAGATTTTCCAGCGAGCCGGCGCTGGTCAGCACCTGAACCGGCTGATCCTGTTCGGCCATCACGGTTTTCAGCCGCTCACCGATGGTGTTGTAGCCGCCGCCGCTCTTGCCGGTGCTGACGACGATCGGCGGGTCGGCGGCTTGGGCCAGGCCCACGCACAGGCCGGCGGCGAGGAGAAGGGCGTGCGACAGTCCGAATTTCAAGTTCATGCTGGGTTCTCCCGGAATAAAGCCCGAAGTTGCCGGCGACGGTCACGGTCGCCGACGACCGTCGCAGAAGACTCAATACAGTTTAGATTCGCCCGGCGGCCGTGTCTTGAAGCGCTTGTAGGCCCATAGGTATTGCGCGGGGAGCGAACGCACCGCCGCTTCCACGCCCCGATTCAGGGCCGCCGCCGACTCCTCCAACGAACCGGCGGCGGTCACCTCCGGCAGCGCCCGCAGATGCAGCGCGAAACCTCGGCCGCGCGGCAGCCGTTCCGCCCAGGTCAGGAACACCGGCGCGCCGGTGTTCCGAGTCAAGCGCGAAACCAGGGTCATGGTACTGGCGGGGATGCCGAAGAATGGCGCGAACACCCCCCCCTCGTCGCCAGGATCCTGATCGGGGAGGATGCCGAGGATTTCACCGTCGCGCAACGCGGTCAGCAGGCTGCGCACGCCGCGGGCATCGGTGGCGACGACCTTGCCGCCCAGTCGGCCACGCCCCCGAACGCTGAGTTCATCGAGTCCCAAGCGACTGGGACGGTAGAGGATGGTCAGCGGATGACGGCTGGAATAGTACAAGCCGGCCATTTCCCAAGCGCCCAGATGCGGCGTGAGCAGGATCGCCCCCCGCCTCCGCCGCACGGTATCGGTCAACGCCTCCTCGCCAGCCACCGCGTCACGGACCAAGGCCAGCACCCGCTCGCCCCGCCATAGCCACAACGGTCCCAGTTCCAATAGCAGCTTACCGGTTTCCCACAGGTTTCGATGCAACAAGCGCTCGCGATCGGCAACCGGCATCTCGGGAAACGTCAGCGCCAGATTGCGGCTGGCGATCCGCCGCAGATCGTTGGGAATCCACCACAGCAAGCTGCCGATCAATACGCCGATGGCGTGCGTCAGGGGCAACGGCAACAGGCTGGTCAGGCGCAGCAGCCCGGTGATCGCCGCCCGCCGGATCATGACTCCAGCTCAAGTTCCCCGGAATAATCCCGCGCCAGCACCTTGCGCGCGCGCTCCAGATCCGGTTCCGGAACCTGGAGTTCGATTCCGTCGGCGACGATGCCGAATTGTAGCAGCGACCGATCCACCAGCACGCAGGGAATGTCTTCGACCAGCAGTCGACCACGGGCGATCTCGGCCGGCGCCAGCGCATCGAACACGGTCAGGCTGCTCCAAGGCGCGTTCATTGCGGGGGTTTGTCCGGGTCGGCGTCAAAATCGAGATCCGGCGCGGGCGGGTTGCCGTCGTACACCAGGTTACGCCGCATTTGCAGATAGGCGCTGCGCTGGAACGAGTAAGGGTCGATCTGGTCTTCGGCCAGAACTCGCTCTATCCGCAACAGGTCGGATCGCCGATTGATCAGATCCAAGCCCCACAGGCCCCAGGCCACAGCGTCGGAATCCGTTGCCCAGGTGATCGGATTGGTGAAGAAATTGCCGACCATCCCGATGGCGTCGCGCGCCGTGCTCGGCCCCAAGAACGGCAGCACGAAATAAGGGCCATTGCCGAAGCCCCAATAACCCAGCGTCTGGCCGAAATCCTCATTATGTTTGGGCAGTTCCATGCGACTGGCGACATCGAACAGGCCGGCCACGCCGAAGGTCGTGTTGAACACGATCCGGCTGCTGTCCATCGCCGCCAAGTGCAACTTGAATTGCAGCAAGTCGTTGAGCAACACAACCACATCGTTGAGATTACTGAAGAAGTTGCCGATGCTAATGGTGATCGGTTCGGGAAGCACTCTCCGATAAGCCTTGGCGACCGGTTTGAACAGTGCTTTGTCCACTGCGTCGTTGAAGGCAAACATGGCACGATTGTAACTTTCTAGGGAATCCTGCTCGTCGTGCGATAGTTCGCTGGTCGACGCGCAGCCCACCAGCAACAGGGCGGCACCAGCGGCGGTCAGAAAACGACGGGATAAGATATTCATGAGCCTGGAAACGCCAAGGCTGGGGCGAAATTGCCTGAAGACGATTTTACCCCAAGCTCGGGCCTCGCGCATGGCGTGCGCCAGAGTCCTCTCGTACCGTGGAAATCCGGCGGGATCGTGACCGGAACCGCTCCAGACATGACTCGCCTTGGAAAAATGCCGCGATTCGAGCATGAATGTGCTCATGAAATCTCCGATCCCGCCGATGGCTCCATCGGTCGCGCGGCATCGAATCCCCGCGCTCCCTCACGGTGCACCGCTATAATACGAAAAATCCCGTTTTCTCCTTGCCCGACTCGGAAAGAAAGGATCATCCATGTATCCGCCCTATTCCAGGGATTTATTGCAGTGCCTCGAACAGCTCAACCGGATTGGCATCGCGCTGTCCAGGGAGCGGGATACACCGAAATTGCTGGAAACGATTCTGATCGCGGCCAAGCGTTTGCTGAACGCCGACGCCGGCACGCTGTACCTGCTGAACAAGAACGAACGGCGACTCCGTTTCGAAGTGCTGCGCAACGACTCGCTCCAGCTCTATCTGGGCGGCACCACCGGCGCGGCCGTTCCGTTCGATCCCATTCCCCTGTACGACCCGGCGGGCCAGCCCAACACCGGCATGGTGGTCACCTATGCCGTGCTGCACGATACGACGGTCATGGTCGATGATGCCTACGCGGACCAGCACTTCGATTTTTCCGGGACTCACCGTTTCGACCAGCATACCGGCTACCGCTCACGCTCCTTCCTGACGGTGCCGATGAAGGATCACGAAGAAGAAATCATCGGGGTCTTTCAACTGATCAACGCGCTCGATCCAGAAACCGGGCAGGTACGAACCTTTTCGCCAGCCGACCGCCAGCTGGCCGAATCGCTGGCCTCGCAAGCCGCCATCGCCCTGACCAACCACCAACTGATCCACCAACTCCAGCAACTGTTCGAGTCACTGATCGAACTGATCAATACCGCCATCGACCACAAATCTCCCTACACCGGCGCTCACTGTCAGCGGGTGCCGATCCTGACCATGATGATCGCCGAGGCGGCCCGCCGCTGCGAACGAGGGCGGCTCAAGGCGTTTCGTCCCACGGCCGAGGAACTGTACGAACTGAAGATCGCGGGGTTGTTGCACGACTGCGGCAAGATCACCACGCCGGTGCATGTGGTGGATAAAGCCACCAAACTACAGACCCTGTTCGATCGCATCGAGTTGGTCGATACTCGCGGCGAGGTCCTCCGGCGTGATCTGGAAATCGAACTGCTGAAAGCCAAGCTGGCCGCCGTGGAGTGCAGTGACCGCGCGGCGATTCCGCAGTTGGAACAGCAGTTCAGCGCTCGATTGGCCGAGTTGGAGCAGGACCGTGAACACCTACGCCGCTGCAACTCCGGCAGCGAGTTCATGCGGCCCGAGGATCAGGCATGGGTCAGACAAATCGCCACTCGCCGTTGGGTCGGGCCGGACGGACAGGCGCACAATTTCCTATCCGAGGAGGAAATCGACAATCTCTGCATTGCCAAGGGCACCTTGAACCCCGCAGAGCGCGCCATCATCGAAGAGCATGTAGCCCTGACCCTACGCATGTTGAACGCTCTGCCCTGGCCGAAATCGCTGCACAACGTCCCCGAGTACGCCGGTAGCCATCATGAAACCCTTGACGGTGGCGGTTATCACCGTGGCTTGCGCGAACAGGACTTGTCCATCCAGGCCCGCATCATCTGCCTAGCCGATGTGTTCGAAGCGCTGACCGCGCGCGACCGCCCCTACAAACCCGGCAAACCGCTCAGCGAGGTGCTGGACATCCTCGGCCGGATGGTGCGAGACCGTCAGATCGATCCCGATTTGTTCGAGGTCTTCGTTCGCGAAGGCGTCTGGCTGAACTACGCCCGGCAATACCTGCAACCAGAGCAGATCGATACGGTGGATCTCAGCCAGATCTCGGAATATACCTACTAAACACCATCAGGATCGACGATCTTGCAAAGTCTCTCACTAGGGACCCCACAGCCGCCGACGCTCAGGAACCTGGAGATCGCCCGTCGCAAGCCGACCGAACCCCGCGCAACATCACTGATCGGAAGACCCGACACGGCAACCCATGGATTGGAAGCAGCAACTGAGCCGCTGCGGCACACTACGAAATATCTTTATTGGGTTGGGGCGACCCGCCAAAGCATAACCGGCGACCCGATGCACGATCGCTGGGGAGGAATATCATGCGCGCTCTATCTTGCCTTTGTTTTTTGTTGGGCACCCTGCTGTGGCTACCGCCCGCGCCAGCGGCCAACCCGGCCTCGGAAGAATTCACCGTGCCATTGCAAGGTACACCCGCAGCCACTCGCGCCAAACCGCGTGGATCGGAACGGGCGCGGACCATCAAGGACGACATGACGGGGGAACCGGCGCTGCGAGCCAGAACGGCACGAGGCGCCATCGCCGCCGCGATCGGACAACGCACCGCCGGTTGTCGGATGATCCGTTTCAAGAGAGGTTTCGGCTGGGTGGCGACAGGGAAGGCCCGCTATCAGGCGACCGAGAATCCGGTCGCGACCCGCCGGACCCAGCAGGAAGCACGGTTCAATGCGTTCCTGGATGCCCGCGCGCGGCTGGCCGGCTGCCTACAAGATCTGGCGCCGGAGGCCCAGCAACACATCGCGGAGCATCTGAAAACCGATGACGCCATACGGCTGGCGCTGATCAATCTCGCCGCCAACGAACAGGAACGGCGGCAACAAGCGCTCAAGATTCTGGCGCGTGGCTTCGTCAGCTATTCAAGTGAGGAGGATGCGGCCAACCATACGATTTATGTCAATCTGGTTGTTACACCCAAGACCGCTCTCCGCCTGACCCGTCCCGCCGCCGCCGCCATCGAAACCGTTGCGCTCAAGGAGGGCTTGCGGCAACTGCTGGCCGAAATCGAGGCCCGCCTGATTCCACCGGCCGGCAACCGGTTGATCGTCGTCAACGCGACGGGCGAGCTGGCGTTGGTCGGCTATGCCATCAATCTGATTGGCTCGCACCCGGAGCCGGCCGCTCAGGAAAAACTGCGCGCCGACGCGGCGAAAATCGCCACGGCCCGCGCGACCGAGGCGCTGATGGGACTGGTGACTGGGAATGATGCAACATGGATCACCAGCCTGGACGAAGCCAGCCAAGCTGAAATCCGTGACACCGCCAGCGGTTACGATGACAGCGAACCCAGCGTGCGCCGTTTCGCGCAAATCCGTGAGCTGGCGATGTCCGGTATCAAGGATACCGCCGGTCTTCAGGCGCTGCGCGAAGGTCGCCTGCCAACGGAGGCAACAGTTAAACAATTCGTGGGAGAGGACAGTGTCGCCGTCGCGGTGGTTTATACCCCGAGCGTCAAGAAACCCGAATCGGTCCCCACCGCACAGTCGCCCGCGCCGGAACCGGCCGGTGGCAATCAATCCGCGCCAGCGGACACCCGCTAGCGCTGGCAGCGCGGACAGTAGTAGGTTGCCCGCTGCCCGAGCCGACAACGTTGGATGGCTTCGCCGCAAGCGGTGCAGGGCGCCAGGTAGCGGTTGTAGACGCGCAGACTTTGTTGAAAGTAGCCCGGCTCGCCTTCTCCACCGACAAAATCCCGCAACGTGGTGCCACCCTGCTGGATCGCCTCGTCCAGGATCGCCCGAACGGCGACCACCAAGCGCTGGTATTCAGCCAGCGTGACTTGCCCGGCCGAGCGCCGAGGATCGATTCCAGCCGCATGCAGCGATTCATTGGCGTAGATATTACCGACCCCCACCACGACGTGGTTATCCATGATGAAGGTCTTGATCGCCAGCGTACGCCCCCGTGCCCGTTGGTGCAAATAGGCACCGGAGAATGCGGCGTCGCACGGTTCGGGGCCAAGCGTCCGAAGCAGAGAATGTTGGGCCGGCGGCTCCATGGTCCACAACAACGAACCAAAGCGACGGCTATCGTTAAAACGCAGGCATTCCCCACCGACCAGGATCAAATCGACATGATCATGCTTCCCCGGCGGCGTGGCGGCGGGCAGAACGCGCAAGCGACCGGTCATGCCAAGGTGGAAGATCGCGGTCCCGATATCGGTGCGTAGCAGCAAATATTTGGCGCGTCGCTCGACACGCTGGATGACTTGCCCCGACAACAAGGCTTCCAGTTCCTCCGGCACCGGCCAGCGCAACCGACGCTCCCGGACCACCACCCGGCTGACCCGCTGACCGGTCACGCGCGGTGCGATGCCGCGACGAACGGTTTCGACTTCCGGCAGTTCGGGCATTATTGGTCCCTTGCCCCGCTAGGCGCCGAAGACCCGATGGGTGGCGCCCGGAAACTCGCCGCCGCGCTAGTCAACAACGAGTACAACCGATCGGGACAGAGCGAGACGGTTGCATCGATTTGCAGGTAACGCCGGCCGTCGATCGGAGCAGTCGCGCCAAAGCGAATTTCCCGATCATTCAGCCATAACCGCAACCGGGGCGGATCAAGCTGCAAGGCTTTCAGGTCCAATTCGGTGACGGCATACCGTAGTGGGCAGTGGGCTCCGGCCAGATCCATGATCGGATTGAGCAAGATCGGATTGGCCAGGCCACTCTCCGGCGCAACCATCCACCAACGACCACCGCTGCGTTTAAAGGCCAGATCGGCTTGGCCCGGACGTTCGACCGAGATTCGTTCGATCCGCGCTGGAGTCAAATCCAACAGAGCGGGAACGCCCGCTAACCGTTCCTGTCTGGATTCCAACCACGCCAGCGCCGCCAGTCCACCAACCAGTCCCAGCAATGCCAGATTGAGCCAGCGTCGCCTTGCGAACACACTCACGGTCAACGCCGCCGCCGTCGGAACCAGATCAGCCAACCGCTGACCAATAGCGTCGCCGGCAACACCAGCAAAAAAATAGCGGCGATCAGCGCCAGCGCGCCATCCGACAAATCCAAGTGGATGTCGGGCGCGGCCTTGGGGCGCAACACGATCAATGTGTCGTCCAGGGTCAGCCAGTTCATGATATTCAGTCCCAGTTGCAGATTGCCGCCATTACCCAGATAGGTATTCGAGAGAAAATCGCCATCGCCGATGACGACAATGCGCTGCGGGGATGCGGCGGCTTGCGCATCGACGGCTCCGGCGATGGGTGAGCCGGGTCGAGGCCGAGCCAGCGCCACGCCAACGGTCAGGGGACCGGGGCGCTCGGCGGTATCGGGATCGAACTGCATCCGTTCGTCCAGCGGACCCGTTTCCGTCCAGGTCCGCAACTGGCTTTCCAGCAACACATCAGCTTTCCAACCAGCGGCAGGCTGCAGGTCCAGAGCGACGGCTTGCGGCAACAAGGCGGGCGAACGCAAGGACTCGGTGATGGGATGCGGGCCATAATCGGCGATGGGAATGAAGGCGGGATTCTTGATGCCCAGCAGCGGCGTGTCTGCGTCCACCACGACGCCGGGCAATACCGCGATACCCAGCAGGGTCGCCAGTTCTTGCAGGCCGGACGGATCCTCCGGCTCCAGCAACCACAGCAGATGGCCGCCTCGGCCCACGTATTCCACGATGGCCTGAATCTCTTCCGTCCGCAACGGTGTTTGCGGCCCGGCGATCACCAGGGCGGCGGCCGTGTCGGGAATCTGAGTTTCCGTCGTCAAATCAAGCGTCTCCGGCTGAATGCCGATCTTTTCCAGTTCCCGGCCAAATGTGCCCAAATCGTGATTGGCCACGCCCTGCGGTTTGCGCTCACCGTGGCCGGCGAGAAACAGCACAACTCGAGCCTGCTGGCGACCGAGACGATACAAGGCTTGGGTCAGTGCCTGTTCACTGAGTTGCTGGAGCTTTTCCCCACGGCCGCGATATTCCAGATACAGCTCACCGTCTGCGGTAATCCCAAGCTCCCGCATCCGATCCGGCAGTAGATCGGGGTTGACGAACGTCAGTGTCAGATCGGGTTTATAGCGCTGGTAGCGGCCCACCAGCCGGGCGATGCCGTTGCGCAGGGGGAGATTGTCGCGCGCGTAGGCGGTAACGCGAATCGGCCCGTCCAGCCGGTTCAGCAGCATTCGGCTGGCCTCGGACAGCGTGTTGCGACCGCCGGCGGTCCAATCGACCTGAACCGGGTAACGAACGCTCAACCAAGCCAGCAACCCGATCAGCAAACCGAACAACAGCAAAAACAACGTGTTCTGGATTCGCAACCGCCACCGGGTGGAGGGATCGAGCCACATGATCAAGCTCGCAGGCGCAGATCGTCCAGCTGGCGGATCGTCAACCCCAGGAAGACCGCGATGAATAACAGGTAGTAGATGACATCGGCGCTGTCGAACAATCCCAACAATAGCGCGTCGTAGTGGCGCGGCAGCGACAGGTACGCGAACAAGTTGTCCGCCGTTTTGTGGCCGGTCCCAGCCGCGTCGACGATCCACAGCAGCAGCAGCAATCCGAAAGTTGCCACCGCCGCCAACACCGGTTGGGTGGTGAGCACGGACAGATACAAACCGGCGGCGGTAAAACTGCCGGCCAGCAGGATCAAACCCAGCAAGCCGGCCAGCAGCTTGCCGAAATCCAGAGGTGCACCAATCGCCAGCGCCAGCGGCATCAGTGCGACCAGTGCGATCATGCTCGACAGAAAGAGCATCGCGCCTAGATACTTGCCAAGCACGATGGCCGCCGATCCCACCGGTGCCGAAAGCAGCAGGTCGAGCGTACCGGTGCGACGTTCTTCGCTCAACAGCCGCATGGTCAGCAACGGAACCAGCAGGAGCAACATCCAAGCGGCGACCCGAAACAGCGGCGCGGCCACCAGATCGGTCACGCCGGGCGCGTTGTCCAATGCGGCCAAGCGACCTTGCAAGCCTTGGAAATCATCCACCAGGACCAGGAAGATCCACGCCAACAGCCCTTGCACCACCGCCAGCAGCGTCCAGGCCACCGGCGACAGAAATAAGCCACGCAACTCGCGAGCCGTGATGGCGAAGATCATACGGGTGCTTCTCCCAGGGTCAGATCGACAAAGATTTGCTCCAAACCGGCATGTTCCGGGGTTATTTCCCACAGATCCCAGCCATCGGCGCAAGCCCGTTCAAGCACGGCTTGGTGGGGTGCGGCACCAGGGGCATGATGGAGTCGGAACCGGCCGTGACCAAGTTCCTCGACCCGGACAATCCCTGGCAGTTGCGCTAGGCTTGCGACCGGCGGCGGTACATGCAATCCGACTCGCAAGTGGGTGGAGCACCGCCGCTGTTCCAAATCAGCTAGATCACCAGCGTACACCAGCCGTCCAGCCCGCATGATCTGTGCGTGAGTGCACGTCGCCTGTACTTCGGATAACAGGTGGGTGGACAGCATCACCCCACGATCTCGCCCCAGCGCGCGGATCAATTCGCGTATCTCGCGCAGTTGCACAGGGTCCAGTCCGACGGTCGGTTCGTCCAGCACCAGCACTGGCGGATCGTGCAACAGAGCTTGGGCCAGACCGACCCGCTGCCGATATCCCTTGGACAAATTGCCGATCAAGCGCCGACTGACATCCACCAATCCACAATGCTCCTTGACCCGACGCAGGGCTTGGCGACAGGCCGCGCGATCGAGCCCGTGTAGGCGGGCGCTGTAGTGTAATTGTTCGTCCACCGTCAGTTCGCGATACAGTGGGGGCTGTTCGGGCAGATAGCCGATCGCCTGTTTGGCCTCGCGCGGCTGGTCCAACAAATCGGCACCGTTAACGGTAATCCGCCCAGCATCCGGCGCCAGCACACCCGCTAGCATTCGCATCGTGGTCGACTTACCAGCACCGTTGAGTCCAAGGAATCCAAGAATCTGGCCCTTGCGGAGCGTAAAACTGATTTCATCGACCGCTCGGATATCGCCGTAACTACGAGTCAGTTGCTCCACCTGCACCAGTATCTCGTCCTTCATGACATTCTCGACAAGCATTAGTTTACGCGGAGCGGTATCATGAACATTGAAGTTGACTCGAATAGTCGCGCCCTTTCGTTACTGACAGCGCCATGGAAAAACTTCCCAACCACTCTGCACCACCCGACCACGATCCAAGCGAGGGCTTGCATATCGATAAAAGCAAGGAACCTCTGATCCACTGGTTGCACGTTATCATCCGGTGCTGCGTGTGAATACTAGAGGCACATGATGACCTTGGTGATCATGTGGAGCGTCGCCGATGTAGCTTGGGTGCTTTACCAACGAGCGACGGCATCGGTGGTGAGGTTGCTGAGCGTCAATGATATTCTAGCTTCATTCGGTGCCTTCATGACGGCTCTGATCGTTATCAAAATTTTCCTGAACATCCGTGCCATACCGCGCGACGATGTGCTGCATGTCAAATTGGTACTCGCCACGGCGCTGCTGGCGATCGCTCGGAAAGTGATCGTGCCGGACTATAAAATCCTGGAACCCGAGTACATCTGGGCAACGGCGGCGAAAGAAAATGCAATGAGTCTGGCTATTCCGGCCGGCGGGATCATAGATACGGTTTCTCGACTGTGTCAGTCATTTTACTCACCGCGTTTGCGGAAGGTGTTGAATTGAATTTCATCGTTCATGGTTTTCTGAATCTATCTTTCTGGGAACTTGTGTTGGCGACGCTATTGATGACACATGTCACGATCGCTACCGTCACTATTTTTCTGCACCGCACCCAAGCACATCGCGCACTCGATTTGCACCCAATGATCAGCCATTTCTTCCGATTCTGGCTATGGTTAACGACCGGTATGATCACTAAACAGTGGGTTGCCATACATCGCAAACATCATGCCAAGTGCGAGACATCGGATGATCCTCATAGCCCACAAATTTTGGGTATCCGCAAGGTACTCTGGGAAGGTGCGGAACTGTATCGCTCCGAAGCAGCTAACTCGGAGACTTTGAATCGCTATGGTCATGGCACGCCCAATGATTGGCTAGAAAATCATCTCTATACTCGATATGACCGACTAGGCGTTACGCTGATGCTATTCATCGATCTGGCCTTGTTTGGCATCGCGGGGTTCACCGTTTGGGCGATACAGCTATTATGGATTCCATTCTGGGCGGCTGGAATCGTCAATGGCTTAGGGCACTATTGGGGTTATCGTAATTACGAACCTCGCGATGCCTCCACCAATCTTTTACCGATCGGTTTGGTCATCGGCGGGGAAGAACTGCATAACAACCATCACGCCTTCCCCAGTTCAGCCAAGCTGTCGAACCACTGGTGGGAATTCGACATTGGCTGGCTATACATTCGGATTTTGACAATCCTACGGTTGGCGCATGTCAAGAAAATTGCACCGGTGCCACACCAACTACGAGATAAACAAGCTATTGATTTGGACACACTACGAGCTGTGGTTCTTGGCCGGTTGTATGTGATGGCCGATTTTAGCCGTAATGTAGTAGCACCAGTGTTGCGGGAAGAGTTACGAAAAGCTGATGATTCCCGGCGCCGCGTACTCAAGCGAACCAAGGTGTTACTGCTTCGGGAGGAGGCTCGGCTGGATGCTCGTGATCGCGCCCGGCTACGCAGCGTACTCGACATGAGTCAGGCGCTATGCACCGTCTATGAATTTCGGATAAGCCTGCAAAGTTTGTGGAATCGTACAACTGTCAGCCATGAAAAACTGCTGGCATCATTACAGGATTGGTGCATACAAGCCGAAGCTAGCGGTATTCAAGTTCTACAGGAGTTTGCACAATCATTGCGTGGCTATTCAGTACGCTCAGTTTGATCGAGGCCAACAAAAAGCCCGCTTTGAAAGCGGGTTTTTTGTTGGCTATCTGAGCAGCCAAACAATTACTTGATCTTAGCTTCCTTATAGGGGACATGCTTGCGAACTACCGGGTCATATTTTTTCATTTCCAGCTTTTCAGGCGTCGTGCGCTTATTTTTGGTTGTCGTGTAGAAATGACCTGTACCAGCGGTGGAAACCAGCTTGATTTTATCGCGCATAAACACCTACTCCTTCTAGTTAAACCTTCTCACCTTGGGCACGCAAATCGGAGAGAACGGCATCAATACCTTTTTTATCGATGATACGCATACCATGCGAAGAAACTCGCAGGCTCACAAAGCGCCTTTCACTTTCAACCCAAAAGCGATGGACATGCAAGTTTGGCAAAAAGCGACGACGGGTCTTGTTATTGGCGTGTGATACGTTATTTCCGGTAGCGGGGCGCTTCCCCGTCACTTGGCAAATTCTCGACATCGCGCCTATCTCCAACCGGCAACACCGGGTTCTCGAAAGCTTGTGAGCTTTTAAAGCTCAGTAAACCGCAAGGATAGAAGGCTATAATGCTCAGCACTGGCACAATAACCATCAAAATCCAAACCCAAAAGGTATCCCCCTAATTCTAGGGGGATACCGTAAATAAGTTGCCTGGCGATGACCGACTTTAGCGTGAGTAGATCTCACACGATCATAGGCGCGGCGCGGTTTCACGGTCGAGTTCGGGATGGGGTCGAGTGGTTCCCACGCGCTAAGGTCGCCAGGCGA
>WBZT01001511.1_pt1 | contig 16914 bp, 17 predicted proteins | sample 5204241 | NCBI WGS metagenome assembly WBZT01 (sample SAMN12344358, study PRJNA552823) | activated sludge metagenome | biome: Activated sludge suspended growth; feature: Nitrification reactor; material: Wastewater; isolation source: activated sludge from nitrification reactor of wastewater...
GCAGTCGCTCAATCAGATCGACAAGGCGTATGGGCAAAACCACTCCATCCTCGACAACTGCCATGTGCGCGTGACGTTCGCCACGAACGACGAACGCACCGCCAAGCGCATCTCCGAGACGCTGGGTACGGCCACCGAGCTGCGCGCCCAGCGCAACTATGCGGGCCACCGGCTGGCGCCGTGGCTCGGGCATCTCATGGTGTCGCGCCAGGAAACGGCCCGACCGCTCCTCACGCCCGGCGAGGTGATGCAGCTTCCGCCCGACGAGGCCGTGGTGATGGTGTCCAGCGTGGCGCCGATCAAGGCGAAGAAACTGCGCTACTACGCGGACGCCAATTTCAAGCGTCGCGTGCTGCCACCGCCCACGCTGGCGAACCAGCAGTACGCCGACGCGCCGCCGTCGCGGCCCGACGACTGGAGCGGGCTGGCGATTCCGTCCGTGCCCGCTGCACCTGCCACGGCATCCGCCGATGGCCTGGAGAACTCGGCTTCGGCCGACGACGGCGGCCCGCGCCGTCAGCCCGAACTCTCCGAAACCGTCGCCTACGACCCCGAGCTGGCCGCGCCCGCGGCCGACCTTGGGCTACTCGATGACGACGACGATTTGCCGCTTCCCCTTCCTCGCCAGCTCGATCCAGCCATGCAGCGCACGGCGCGGCTGGCTTCCCTCGACCCCAACGACGGAATCGAGCTATGAGCCACTACCGCCTCAACCTGTTCATCCAGCCGGAGCACGCCAAGCGCCTGGACGAGCTGGCCGCCAAGAAAGGCGTGTCCAAGTCGTCCATCGTCGCGGCGGCGCTCGCATCGTGGTTGTCGCCTGATGCCGCCGACCAGCGCGAGGCGGCCATCGCCAAGCGGCTTGATCGCCTGTCGCGGCAGGCGGAGCGCATGGAGCGCGACCAGAACATCGCCATCGAAACGCTGGCGCTGTTCATCCGCTACTACCTGACCGTGAGCACGCCCGTTCCCGAGGCGCACCAAGACGCGGCTCGCGCCCAGGGCAAAGCACGCTTCGAGCAGTTCGTGGAGCAGCTTGGGCGCCACCTGCTACGCGGACGCAGCCTGGTGCGCGACGTGGTGGAGGAACTGCACCCCGATCCGATGCGGATGGAGGACGCGGCGGCAGTCGCCCAAGCACAGGAGCGTGCGTCATGAGCGCCGTTCCGCAATCCATGACCGCCACGTCGCTCGACCGGCGCATCCAGATGTTGCGCACGGCGATGGGGCCGCTGATCGCCGCCGCGCTCGAAGACCCGGACGTGGTGGAAGTCATGCTGAATCCCGACCGCACCCTTTGGGTGGATCGGCTTTCATCGGGGCGTGCGCCGATGGGCGTGGAGCTGTCCGAAGCGGACGGCGAGCGAATCATCCGTCTTGTGGCGGCCCACGTCGGCGCGGAAGTGCATCGCGGCCAGCCGCTGCTGTCGGCCGAGCTGCCCGAGACCGGCGAACGCTTCGAGGGCATCTTGCCGCCCGCCGCGCCGGGGCCAGCCTTCGCGCTGCGTAAGCGCGCCATCGGCGTGATCCCGCTGGAGCGGTACGTCATCGACGGGATGATGACCAGCGCGCAGGCGGGCTTTCTGGTACGGGCCGTGCGCGAGCGGCAGAACATCCTGATCGCCGGTGCCACCAGCAGCGGCAAGACGACCTTGGCCAATGCTCTCCTGGCCGAGATCGCCGCCACGGGCGACCGCGTTCTCGTGCTCGAAGACACGGTGGAACTGCAATGCGCGGCCCGCGACCACGTTCCGCTGCGCACGCGCGCAGGCGTGGTGTCCATGACCGAGCTGGTGCGTTCATCCATGCGCCTGCGACCTGATCGCGTCGTCGTCGGCGAGGTGCGCGGCGCCGAAGCACTGGATCTCATCAAGGTGTGGGGAACGGGCCACCCCGGCGGCATCGCCACGATCCACGCCGGTTCCGCGCTCGGCGCGCTGCTGCGCTTGGAGCAACTGATTCTCGAAGTGGCCGTGAACCCGCCGCGTGCGCTGATCGCTGAGGCGGTCAACGTGGTGATCTACATCGCCGGGCGTGGGCGCAAGCGCCGCATCGAGAGCATCGCCCGCGTCGTCGGCTTCGACGGCGTGGGCTACCAACTGGCGGACGCGATGGATGCGCCATTTCCCGAGCTGCCATCGCAGTCCGACCTTTCTTCCCCGTCCCTCAACCACCCTGGAGAACTGCCATGACGCAGATGCACGTTCCTGCTTTCCGTATTTTCGTAGATCCGCTTCCTCACCTGACCGGCTTGGCACGGCTGCGCAGCCTGGCACGCCCTGCGGGGCAAGGACTGCTGCTGGCCGCGCTGCTGCTGTTCATGGCCGGAACCGCGCAGGCCGCCGGTTCCTCGATGCCGTGGGAAGGCCCGCTGCAATCCATCCTCGAATCCATCCAGGGGCCGGTGGCGCGCATCGTCGCGGTCATCATCATCATCGCCACGGGCCTCGCGCTCGCCTTCGGCGACACGTCGGGCGGCTTTCGCAAGCTGATCCAGATCGTCTTCGGCCTGACCATCGCCTTCGCGGCTTCGAGCTTCTTCCTGTCGTTCTTCAGCTTCTCCGGCGGGGCCGTCGTATGAGTGCCCCGGATGCCTTTGCGGCCGGGTTTGAAGTGCCGCTGCATCGCTCGCTGACCGAGCCGATCCTGCTGGGCGGTGCGCCACGCACCGTGGCGATCGCCAACGGCACGCTCGCTGCCGCAGTGGGGCTGGGCCTGCAACTGTGGATTCCCGGTGTCGTGCTCTGGATCGTCGGCCACTCGCTGGCGGTATGGGGCGCGCGCGTCGATCCGCAGTTCATGACCGTGTTCGCGCGGCACATCAAGCACCGCCCGCTGCTGGACGTGTGAGGGGACGCCGCCATGCTGAACCTTGCCGAATACCGCCAGCGGCCCGCACTGCTCGCCGACTGGCTACCGTGGGCCGGGTTGGTCGCGCCGGGCGTCATCTTGAACAAGGACGGTAGTTTCCAGCGCACGGCCCGGTTTCGCGGGCCTGACCTCGACAGTGCGACGCAAGGCGAGTTGATCGCCACGTCGGCGCGCTTGAACAACGCGCTGCGTCGCATGGGTTCGGGCTGGGCGCTGTTCATTGAGGCCGAGCGCCGACCCGCTGCCGACTATCCGCACTCGGAGTTTCCCGAGCCGCTGTCGTGGCTCGTGGAGGAGGAGCGCCGAGCCACCTTCGAGGAATCGGGCAACGACTTCGAGAGCGGCTATCACCTGACGCTGGTGTACCTGCCGCCCGAGGAATCGCGTGCCCGCGCGGCGGGGATGCTGTACGAGAACCGGCCCACCGAAGGCGTGGACTGGCGCGAGCGGCTGCAAGCCTTCGTCGCGGAGACGGATCGCGTCTTTGACCTGCTCGATGGCGTGATGCCGGAAATCGCTTGGCTCGATGACAGCCAGACGCTGACCTACCTGCACGCCACCATATCGACGCAGCGCTACCGCGTCGGCGTGCCCGAAGTGCCGTTCCATATCGACGCGCTGCTGACCGACTCTGCGCTGGTCGGTGGTCTGGCGCCCATGCTGGGCGACCAGCACCTGCGCGTGGTATCGGTGCGGGGCTTCCCGACCTCGACCTGGCCTGGGATTCTGGACGACCTCAACCGCCTCGGCTTTGCCTACCGCTGGAGCACGCGCTTTCTCTGCCTGGACAAAGCCGAGGCGGAACGGGAGTTGGGACGCCTGCGCCGTCAGTGGTTCGCCAAGCGCAAGAACGTCATCGCGCTGCTGCGCGAAACGATCTTCCAGCAGGAAAGCCCGCTGGTGGATACCGACGCCAACAACAAGGCGGCCGACGCCGACGCTGCCTTACAGGAGTTGGGCAGCGACCAAGTTGCCTTCGGCTACCTGACGGCGACCGTCACCGTCATGGACGAGGACGCCGCCGTGGCCGACGAGAAGCTGCGCATGGTGGAGCGTGTCATTCAAGGACGCGGCTTCACCACCATCCCGGAAACGCTCAACGCCGTGGATGCGTGGCTGTCGTCCATCCCGGGCAATGCCTACGCCAACGTGCGTCAGCCCATCGTCTCGACGCTGAACCTGGCGCACATGATGCCCCTGTCGGCGGTATGGGCCGGGCCGGAGAAGAACGACCACCTCGACGGCCCGCCGCTGATCGTCACGCGCACCGATGGCGCCACGCCGTTCCGGCTGGTGACGCATATCGGCGACGTGGGCCACACGCTGGTCGCGGGGCCGACCGGCATGGGCAAGTCGGTTTTGCTCGCCACGCTGGCAATGCAGTTCCGCCGCTATCGCGGCTCGCGCATCTTCGCGTTCGACATGGGCCGCTCGATGCGCGCCACGGTTCTCGGGTTGGGCGGCGAACACTACGACCTCGGGATGGATGGCGAAATCGCCTTCCAGCCCTTGGCACGCATCGACTGCGAGGGCTACCGCACCTGGGCGGCCGAATGGACCGAAGGCCGCTTGCTGCACGAGGGCGTGGCGGTCGGCCCCGACGAGAAGGCGGCTATCTGGTCGGCGTTGGGAAGCCTCGCCGGTGCACCGTTGGAGCAGCGAACGATGACGGGGCTTTCCGTGCTGCTGCAATCGAACACGCTGCGGCAGGCTCTGTCGCCCTATGTGCTCGGCGGTGCCCACGGCAAGCTGCTGGACGCCGACCATGACCGGCTCGGCATGGCCGATGTGCAGTGCTTCGAGATGGAGGAGCTGATGCACAGCAAGGCCGCCGTCATGGCCGTGCTGCATTACCTCTTTGCGCGCTTCGATGAACGCTTCGACGGTGCGCCCACGCTGCTGATCCTCGATGAAGCGTGGCTGTTCTTGGATGACCCGGTGTTTGCCGCGCGTATCCGGCAATGGCTCAAGACGCTCAGGAAAAAGAACGTCAGCGTCATCTTCTCCACGCAGAGCCTCGCCGACATCAAGGATTCGAGCATCGCGCCCGCGATCATCGAGAGCTGCGCGAGCCGCATTTTCCTCGCCAACCCGCAGGCCACCGAGCCGCAGATTCGCACGATCTACGAGGGCTTCGGCCTCAACAGGCGGCAGATCGAAATCGTCGCCACCGCGCAGCCCAAGCGCGACTACTACTACCAATCCCGCCTCGGCAACCGCCTGTTCGACCTCGACCTGGGACCGGCGACGCTGGCGTTCGCGGGTGCTTCCACGCCGCAAGACCAGCGCGACATGGATCGCGTGCTGCTGGACGCCGGCGTGCCCGGCTTCGCGGGCGCCTGGCTGCGCCATCGCGGCCTCGATTGGGCGGCCGAGCTGCTGCCCTCGTTCCCCGGCCTTGCGCCGGGTTCCCTCGCTGACCAACCCCTGGAGAACCTGCCATGAAGAAGCGTCTTATCGCCGCCGCCATCGCGGCCATGCTTTGCACCGCCACCGCCCATGCGCAATGGGTCGTGGTCGATCCCACCAACCTCGTGCAGAACACGCTGACCGCGATCCGCACGCTGGAGCAGATCAACAACCAGATCCAGCAGCTCCAGAACGAAGCGCAGATGCTGATGAACCAGGCGCGCAACCTCGCCAGCCTGCCGTCCAGCGTGGTGAACCAGTTGCGCGCCAATCTGGCGACGACCGAACGACTGATCGCCCAGGCCCGCGGCTTGGCCTACGACGTGACGAACCTCGATCGGGAGTTCGCGCGCCTGTATCCCGAGCAGTACGCCGCCACGATCAGCGGCGACCAGATGTACCGCGACGCGCAGGAGCGTTGGCGGAACACGCTCAACGGCTTGCAGACCACCATGCAGATGCAGGCGCAGGTATCGCAGAACCTGGGCGAAGACGAAAGCGTGCTGGCCGACCTCGTGGGCAAGAGCCAGTCGGCCGAAGGCGCCCTGCAAGCGATGCAGGCCATGAACCAGTTGCTGGCCTTGCAGACCAAGCAGTCGATCCAGTCGCAACGGCTCCAGATCACGCAAGACCGGGCGACTGCGCTGGAGCTGGCGCGGCAGGCGGCGGCCACGGAACGCGCCCGCGAGGTGCGGCGGCGTTTCCTGGGTGACGGCACGCCGTACACGCCGCAGTCCGTGAACTTCTACGGCAACTGACGGGAGGCCGCCATGCGATGCGTCCTCGCCCTGTCGGTTTCGCTGCTTGTGGCGCTGCTGGCCGCTTGTAGCGAGCAGCCGGCCGACAACCTTGCCGATGCCTTGGCCGTCGATCCCGTGCGGCTCAAGGCATTGCGCGCGCAATGCGCAGCCGACCGGCAGGCCACGGGCGAGGACGCCTGCCGCGCCGCCGCCGAAGCCTTCCGGCGGCGCTTCTTCTCCGGCGAGGCCGGGCCGGATGAATACCAGACGCTGGCCGACCTACCGCCGATCTCGCCGAGCTTCGATGAACCGGCCGATGGCGTAGCGCCGGCACCGCCGACCGAACCGGAGGGCACGCCATGAATGACGTGACCATCATCGACCAGTTCCTCAACACCTTCTCCGCCTACATCGACTCGGGTTTCGGGCTGCTGCGGGGCGAAGTGGCGTTCCTCACGGCCACGCTGATCGTCATCGACATGACGATCGCCGGCCTGTATTGGGCCATGAGCCACGCCACCGGCCAGGGCGAGGACGTGATCGCCAAGCTGCTGCGCAAGGTGCTCTACGTCGGTGCCTTCGCCTACATCATCAACAACTTCAACTGGCTGGCCAGCATCGTGTTCCGCTCGTTTGCGGGATTGGGCATCACCGCCACCGGCTCGGCCATCACGATGGAGAACTTCTTGCAGCCGGGCCGGCTGGCGAAAACTGGCCTTGACGCGGGCGGGCCGATCTTCCTTCAGCTCGACGACATGATGGGATTTCCCGAGGTGTTCTTGAACCTCGATGCCATCTTGGTTCTGTTCCTCGCCTGGCTGGTTGTGGTGCTCTGCTTCTTCGTGTTGGCGATCCAGCTTTTCATCACGCTGATCGAGTTCAAGCTGACCACGCTTGCGGGCTTTGTGCTTGTGCCGTTCGCGCTCTGGAACAAGACCTCGTTCCTGGCCGAAAAGGTCTTGGGCAACGTGGTGGCGTCCGGCGTCAAGGTGCTGGTGTTGGCCGTGATCGTCGGTATCGGCTCGGGCCTGTTCACTCAATTCCAAGTCCATCCCGCCGAGCCGTCTATCGACCACGCGCTGGTCATCATGCTGGCCTCGCTCACCTTGCTGGCGCTCGGGATCTTCGGCCCCGGCATCGCCACGGGCCTCGTGTCCGGTGCGCCGCAGCTCGGCGCTGGCGCAATGGCCGGTGCTGCTGTCGGCGCTGCCGGCACGGCCGTCGCCATCGGCGCCGCCGCGACGGGCGTGGGTGGCGCCGTGGCTGCTGGCGCGCGCATGGCCCCGGCTGCCGCCAAGCTGGCCGGTAGCGGTGCGCGCGCCGCCACGTCGGCGGCCAGCAGTGCGAAGTCGGCGTTCCAGGCCGGTTCCGCCGCCGCTGGCGGCGGCGCAAAGGGCGCGATGGCGGGCCTAGGCAACGTCGCCAAGACCGGCGCGCAGTCCGCCGGACGCGCCGCAGCATCCCGTGCTTCCGCTGCCGGGCAGCGGATGGCCGCTCCGTTCCGTGCTGGCTGGAATGGCTCGACGGCCGACGCTGGCGCGTCAACCGGTCAAGCCTCCGCAGGAGAAGCCCCCGCAGGCGGCGCCGCTGCACAGAAGCCGGAACAACCCGCCTGGGCCAAGCGGCTGCATCGCCGCCAGCAACTCACCCACGCCGCGACCACCGCCGCGCACACGCTGCGCGGCGGCGACGGTGGCGGCTCGGGGCAAGGCCCGAGCCTGCGCGGCTCCGACGACTAAAGCGATTCACAAGGAGAACTGACCATGCGATTCAGAAAACCGCAGGTGCGCTATGCCGGCACGCCGCAGCCTGCCACGCCGTACCAAGCTGCCGGCCAGGTGTGGGACGACCGTATCGGCTCGCCGCGCGTGCAGGCGAAGAACTGGCGCCTGATGGCCTTCGGCTGCCTGACGCTCGCGCTGCTGATGGCCGGCGGCTTGGTGTGGCGCTCGGCGCAGTCCATCGTGACGCCCTACGTCGTGGAAGTGGACAACGCGGGCCAGGTACGCGCGGTCGGCGAAGCCGCCACGCCGTACCGGCCCAACGATGCGCAGACGGCGCATCACATCGCGCGTTTCGTGACGCTGGTGCGCTCGCTGTCCATCGACCCCATCGTCGTCCGCCAGAACTGGCTCGACGCCTACGACTACACGACCGACAAGGGCGCGGCCGTGCTCAACGACTACGCACGGGTCAACGACCCGTTCGCGCGCATCGGCAAGGAGTCGGTGACGGTGCAGATCACCAGCGTCGTGCGCGCCAGCGACACGTCTTTCAACGTGCGCTGGACGGAACGCCGATACGTCAACGGTGCCGCGGCGGGCTTGGAGCGGTGGACGGCCGTGGTGTCCATCGTGCTCCAGCCGCCACGCACCGAAGAACGCCTGCGCAAGAACCCCCTGGGCATCTACGTCAACGGCCTGTCGTGGAGCCGTGAACTGGATTCTTCCGAAGGAGCCAAGCCATGAATGATCTTTTCCGCAAATACGCGTTGCCGTTGATCCTGCTTTCCCTCGCGGGCTGCGCCACGCAGGGCAAACCGCCGCCGACCATCTCGCTCGATGAGCCAGTGCAGGCCCAGCCGCTGCCGGAGCCGCCCGCGCCGGTGGAAGTGGTCAAGGTGCCCGAGCCGCTGGCGCTGCCGGCGCAGTTGAAGCCATTGCCCGAGGCAGAGGACGCCAAGGCCGCGCCGGAACCGGCCGACGAGAAGGTGCGCGTCTCGCGGGCCAATACGGAGGCGCGCGTCGCGCCCACGCGCGAGGGCTACGTCAATGCGATTCAGGTCTGGCCCTTCACTGACGGTGCGCTGTATCAGGTCTATGCGGCCGTGGGCCGCGTGACCGTGATCGCGCTCCAGCCGGGCGAGGAACTGGTGACGGTGGCCGCCGGCGATACCGTGCGCTGGATCGTGGGTGATACGTCCAGCGGTAGCGGCGCCGACCTGCGCGTGAACGTGCTGGTCAAGCCAATCCGTTCGGCCCTAAAGACCAATCTCGTCATCACCACCAGCCGCAGGACGTACCTTCTGGAGCTGGCTTCTACGGAAAAGACGTGGATGGCGTCGGTGTCCTGGGAGTACCCGCGCGACCGGATGCTGGCTTTGCAGCGCCAAGCGCAGGCGGCCAGCGCCGCCGCGCCGGTGGACTCCGGCTTGTCGCTGGAAAACCTGCGCTTCCGCTACGCGGTCAGCGGTAGCAACCCGCCGTGGAAGCCGCTGCGCGCGTTCGACGACGGGCAGAAGGTCTATATCCAGTTCCCCGCCGGCATCGCGCAAGGCGAGCTGCCGCCGCTGTTCGTGATCGGGCCGGAAGGCGACGGGCAACTGGTCAACTATCGCTTCCGCTCGCCGTACTACATCGTGGATCGGCTGTTCGGCGCCGCCGAACTCCGCCTGGGCGGAGACAAGAGCGACGTGGTGCGAATTGAACGCACGGACGGCGTTGCGCGGAGGAACTGACCATGAGCCAGGACGACACCCCCGACCTCGCCACGCCGCAGGCGGGCAAGGTTGCGCCGGAGGCGGTGGCGCTGCGCGCCCAGCCACGCCCGGTCACGCGCCTGAATCGGCGCACGCTGGCCATCCTCGCCGGCGGCCTGTCGGTCGCCGTGCTTGGGGCCACCATCTGGTCGCTGCAACCGCAGCGGCGCGGAGCCAACGAGCAGACCGAGCTTTACAACGTCGATCGCGTCTCGAAGTCCGAAGGGCTGGATGCGCTGCCGACGGACTACTCGAAGCTGCCGCCAGCCTTGCCGCCCGATGTGCCCGAACTGGGGCCGCCGTTGCCCGGCGACCTTGGTCCGGCCATCGTCGCTTCGCAGCAGCCGGTGACGCCGGGCTATTCGCCGCCAGGCCATGATCCCGAAGATGCCTTGCGCAAGGAGGCGGACGCGGCGGCGGCCTCGTCGGTGTTCTTCCGCTCGGGCGGCCAGGGTCAGGGCCAGGCCGCCGCCACGGTCGCGCAAGCTGCGCCGGGTGCGCCTGGTGTTGCAAACACACTCGCGGCCTTCGATCCTCTCGCTGCCGGGCCTGCCTCGACAGCGGCCCAGCCCGCCGACCCGACCGCCGTGCAGAACCGGCAAGACCAGAAAGAGGCATTCCTGAAAGCCGGTTCTACGGAAACCCGCAATTCCGGCCATCTGGCGCTGCCCGCATCGCCCTATCAGGTGATGGCCGGAACGGTGATCGCGGGTGCGCTGGTGACGGGCATCCAGTCGGATTTGCCGGGCGACGTGATCGCCACGGTGACGGAGCCGGTCTATGACACGGCCACGGGCAAGTTTCTGCTGATCCCGCAGGGCTCGCGCATCCTTGGCAAATACAACAGCCAGGTCAGCTACGGACAAAGCCGCGTGCAGGTGGTGTGGAATCGCGTCATTCTGCCCGACACATCCTCGCTGACGCTGGACAACCTTGTCGGCACCGATCCGGCCGGCTACTCCGGCCTGGAAGACGACGTGGACTGGCATTGGAATCGCATCGTTGCCGGCGCGGTGCTGACGACGTTGCTGGGCGTAGGTGCCGAGCTGGCCGCGCCGGAGAACCGCCAGGATGGCAACCGCATCGTCATCGCCGGGCGCGATGGCGCACAGGACAGCATCAATCAGGTCGGCCAGGAAATCACCCGGCGCAACATGAATATCCAGCCGACGCTGACCGAGCGGCCGGGCCTGCCCGTGCGAATCATCGTCAACCGGGATCTGGTGCTGCGGCCGTACCAGCCGCTGTTCTTCAATCGGGGAGCTTCGCAATGAGCACGACCAAGAAGCTGCGGCTCGGGCCGCTGCCCAAGACCGAAAGCGTCAAACTGACCTTTGCCTGCCCAGCCAGCTTGAAAGCCGACCTCGACCGCTACGCCGCGCTGCACGCGCAGACCTACGGCGAGGCGGTTGATGCCATGACGCTGATCCCGCACATGCTGGAGGCGTTCATGGCGGGGGATCGGGGATTCAGGAAGGACACGGCGACCCGGAGCGCGCCATCGAAGCCGACATGATGGCGTCGCATACCAACGGCATCCATCGAACGCGCAGCCCCAGGCTGCGCGTTCTTCATTCTGGATGCCGCTATGTCTCTTGGGCTATGATGACGCGACAGGCCCGCCGTTCCTCGGCAATCCAGCACGACACAGTGCGATGCGGCTTTCTCCCCCGACGCTCTTATGTGGCTCCTAGCCGACGAAGCCGTGGTTCTGCAAAGCGGCCGCGAAAAGAGCTAACCTACTGTCCCATATATGGTTTCAAGCCTTACGTGCTTTGCACGCAAGACTTGACACCGGCACTTTTTTGCCCGCGGCGCTGGCAGAAAGGACGATCACCCGTCTGATCGTCGGATGGAACGCCGGCGCCTGGCTTTATCTGGCGCTGGCCCTGCGCATGATGTTCAAACCTGGGCAACAGAACATCCACTGGCGCGCGCGTCTGCAGGATGAAGGCAAATTGGTCGTTTTGCTGCTGGTGATCGCCGCGGTGCTGGTCTCGCTCGGCGCCATCTTCGCGCAGTTGGCGGTGGCGAAAAACATGGAGGGCCACGAACGCTATGCACACATCGCCTTGTCCGTACTGACCATCGTCTCGTCCTGGTTGTTCACCCACGTGATGTTCGCGCAGCACTACGCGCACGACTACTACGTTGCGTTGGCTGCTCATCAACCGCCGGGACTCGATTTCCCCGGCGAAACGGCGCCCGATTACGGCGATTTTCTCTACTTCGCGTGCATCATCGGTACCTCCGGACAAACCGCCGACATCGGTTTCAGTTCGCGCAGCATGCGCCGCATTGGTCTGATCCATTCGGTGCTGGCCTTCTTCTTCAACACCACGCTGGTCGCCCTGACCATCAACATCGCCTCGAGTTTCGTCTGAGGCGCCGTCAGCCAGCCGCGTAGCACCTGCCTGCACCCGCGCTCAAGGCGTGTGCGATCGGGCGGATCGAGTCCCGCAGCGTCAGTGCGTACGGCCACCCGCGGCTCAAGCCTGCGGGTCGGGTGTCTTCAACAAACCGGAGAGTGCGTGCGCGACGCCGCTGATGCCTTCATTCGATAGACCGACGTCTTTCATGACGGCATCGACGATCGGTTTGGCAAGCTGGTATTGCAGCGCCGAATTCATTACCTGCTCAGGAAAGGTCGCACCGGCGCCGGGTGAGCCATCAGCCGCCGCTGCCGGGCCGGAGGTGCCCGGCATGCCGCCAACGTGCACGATCCGGATCGATTCGATTTTCTCCATCGGACGCACCGCTTCAGCGAGGATGCCCGGCAGTTGCTGCAGGAGTAGGCTGCGCACCTGTAGGTCGATCTGCGCTGCCGACAGTGTGTTCAGCGCCGCATTGATGGCACGCTTGCCTTCCGCTTCCGCCAGCGCGGCGGCCTGCCGGGCCTTCGCCTCGATCGTCACCGCCTCGGCGCGGTCGAGCGCCGCTTCTTTCTCCGCAGATGCCGATACCTTGACAGCAATGGCATTCTGTTCGGCTTCTTTCGAGGCATCGATCAATTGAATGCTCTTGTCGCGCTCTGCCACCGCCACTTGGCGCGCGGTATGTACGCCTTCCTCGGCCTTGACGGCTTCGGCGCGTGCGAGATTGGCGGCGGCATCGGCATCGGACTGTTCGCGTGACTTGTTGGCGATGGCGATTTGCGTATCCTGGCGGGCGATTTCGACCTGCTTGCGCTGCTCGGCGCGCTGCATTTCGGTCTTGCGCTCCAGCTCGATCTCGCGTGTCTGGATGACCAGATTCTTTTCGATTTCCGCCGACTTGATTTCCCGCTCGGCTTCGATGCGCTTCTGGCTGACCTGCCGCTCGGACTCGATCTTTGCCGCTTCCGCTTCGCGGCTGCGTTCCGCCTGCTGCGAGGCAATCTGCGCCATCTGCTCGGCGCGCGCCACTTCGATTTCGCGCCGTTGACCCAATGAGGCGAACTCCTGGTCTTTCTCGATGGTCAGCTTCTGGCGCGTAGCGTCGAGATTCTTGACGCGCACCTGCACTTCGGTGTCCTGTTCGACATCGTTGCGCTGTTTGCGCCGCGCTTCGGTCTGCTCGGTCAGTCGCGTCAAGCCTTCGGCATCGAAGGCATTGTTCGGATTGAAGAACTGCTTGTCCGTCTGATCGAGGCTGGTGAGCGACACCGACTCCAGTTCGAGACCATTCTTCTCGAGATCTTCGGCAACGGCGTTCTGCACCGCCTGTACGAACTCGCGCCGTTTGTCCTGCAGTTCCTGGATGGTCATCGTCGCCGCGGTGGCGCGCAGCGAGTCGACGAACTTGTCCTCGACCAGCGCCTTCAGTTCATCGGGACTCATGGTACGCGCGCCGAGCGTCTGCGCGGCGATACTGACTGCTTCGGCGGTTTGCTGGACGCGCACGAAGAAGGCGGCAGTGACGTCTACCCGCATGCGGTCCTTGGTGATCAGGCTTTCGCGCTCGCGGCGGACCACTTCGAGTTTGAGCGTGTTCATGTTGACCAGTACCCGTTCATGAAAGACGGGCAGGACGATGGCGCCGCCATCCATGATGACTTTCTGCCCGCCAAGACCCGTACGGACGAACGCCGTCTCTTTGGTCGAGCGTTTATAGAGGCGGGCAAAGACGAAACCGATGGCGAAAAGCGCCACCAGTAACATGCCTGCCAGGCCTAGTATTTCCAGCAGATTCCCCATGGTTTTGTGCTTCCTTCGCAAACAGATTCCGATTGACCCATTACATCAGTGTCGGGTGAGGGTTGGCGATGCAACGGTAGAACGCTCCCGATTTGCTAACGATCAGCACCTGGGCGCCTTCCTTGAAGGTGTCGCCGTCCATGTCGGGCTCCACCATCAGATAGTGCGAACGGCCGTGATCGTCGCGTACGCGCGCTTGGGCCGCCAGACCACGGCGCGCTTCCCCGCCGAGAATGACGCCTACCCGGCCGATCAGGCTGTGCGCACTGACCGCGCTGGTTTCATCGTGTGGCACGATGTGCGCGATCAGTGCGCCGAGTCCGCGAACGGTGGCCATGCCCGCCGGTACCGCCAGCAGACCGGCGACCGCGGCTGGCAGGTAGTTGCCCAGCAGGCCGTGCGCCACCAGTTGCATAGAGTAGCCGAAGAGTGTGTATCCGGCGAGAAAGAGCAGCACCAGGACCAGCAGCGGTACCTTGCCGACATGCAGCCAGCCCAGCACCTGGTCGAAACCGCCGTCGCCGTCCATTTCCGGCAGGAGGCTGTCGAGCGCGTTACTTGGGCTGACCGAGACCAGCATGCCGAATCCTTCGATCAGTGCGATGCAGACGATCAGCGTAAAACCGACGCCGAACGGCAGGGTCTGCGGCGCAGTGAAGAGAGTCATGGCTGACCGGCCTTCAGGCGGGCCATGCGCTCGGCGATCTGGTTGTCGCGTACAAATTCCTCGAGTTCCTGCAGGCGCGCCGCCTGGGCCGGACCGGTGGTGCGCGCGGTGCCGGACAGGCCGGTCTGGCGTTCGAAAAGACGATCGAAGGCATCGACGACGCCGGCGATGCGCTGCATGGGATCGCTACGCGGCATCGTTGCCGTTTGCGTGCCGGCAGCGGTACGACTGCGCCGGAAAGCAGCGAGAGCCTCCTGCATTTCGCGTTTCTTGGCCAACAGGGCAGTGACATAGCCCTGCAGTTCGGTTTCCTGGCGCGTCAGTTCGCCCAGTGTCGTTTCGAGGACCGGCAGCTGCGCTTCGATGTCGAGCTGACGCGCGACCGCAGCGCGCGCCATGTCGTCCCGCTCGGCCAGCAATGCTTGGTCGATCTGCTCGGCCAGTCCGGCATGCTCGCCATTGAGGCGGGCGTGCTGCTGCTGCGCGAGGTGGCGATTCGCTGACACGGTGCCCAATTCGTGGCGCACCTCGTCGATCACATTCTCGGCGGCCCGGATCGACTGTTCCATCATGGCCTCGGGTGCCTGATCCTCAATGCGGTCGATGAGCGCATGCACACTGCCGGCAATCACCCGGCCAACACGATTTTTCAGCGATTCAGACATCACGAGTTCCTTTCAATACCTGCAGTTGCCTTAGCATCTCGATCGTCTCGCCGGCGTGACGCCGGACGACCGCGGGATCAAAAGCGGCGGCCTGGGGCGTTGCCCCTTGGCGCAGCAAAGTTTCACACAAGGCGAATGAGCGTCTGACGAGCGCGTCTTCGAACGCCGTAATTTCTTCGTCCTGCCGGGGCGCCTGACTCACCACCAGCGCGAGCATCGATGTCAGATGGTCGAGCAGAAGGTTGAGCACTTCCGATTGGCGTCCGAGACGGCTTTCGGCACGTACCAAGTTTTCGTGGATACGACTCAGCAGGCCGCGCGCCCAGGCATGTGCGGCTACGTAGTCGAGCGTGCCATCGTGTTGGCGCTTCAGTTCAGCGAGCAGAACGCGCAGCTTGTCACTGTTGGTCGCGGCACCATCGACCTGCAACTGTGCCAGCCAGAGATACAGATCGCTTGGGATGCGTGCCGATAACGGTTCCATCGTCGGTGCGACAGAGGGGGAAGTCATGCGACCTCACAAACGGTTTCGAGTCATTGAATTCAATTGTATTCAAAATATTATCATTGTCAACGAAAGGCTTCTTTCGGATGCGCTATCGGTTTGCTGCGCGTTGTCGCGGAATGGCCTGGTGCCGGCCGATTGCTGGGGAAGCCGACGACGCAGCAAGTCTTCTCTCAGATTAATATATTGCTTTAATACGCATACTACAGACTCCCCGCAGCTGCCCGCGATGGCCGTGTCCTTGCCCGTGGCGGGCAAATCTCTGCCGCCATCCGTTTGTGGACTTGGATCGGGAGAGAAGTCCGCCGGCGCAGCGATGCCAGGGCAAGTCTGCGATAATCCCGATGGCCCGCGGCGCGCTGCAGGACGCCGCCTGTGGCCAGAACTCTTCACCTGCTGATCAATTCGCCACCGGATTCACGCGCACATGTCACTACTGCTGCTGGTCGACGGATCGTCGTATCTTTATCGCGCCTTTCATGCCATGCCCGATCTGCGTACGACGCAAGGCGAGCCGACCGGCGCGCTGCACGGCGTGCTGAACATGCTGCGCCGACTGGAAGGCGATTACCGGGACGCCGGGCTGGTATACAAAGCCTGCGTCTTCGACGCCAAAGGCAAAACCTTCCGCGATGACTGGTACGCCGATTACAAAGCCAACCGACCCGCGATGCCCGACGATCTGGCGCGACAGATCGGGCCGCTGCAGCAGGCGATCGTCGCACTCGGCTGGCCGCTGTTGTGTGTCGAGGGGGTCGAGGCCGACGATGTGATCGGCACGCTGGCGCGTCAGGCCGCCGCGCAAGACTGCCAAGTGGTGATTTCGACCGGTGACAAGGATCTCGCGCAACTGGTCTCGCCACAGGTGCGCCTGGTGAACACCATGAGCGAGGAAGTGCTCGACGAAGACGGTGTTCGCAAGAAATTCGGCGTGCCGCCCGAGCGGATCGTCGATTATCTGGCGCTGGTCGGTGACTCGGTCGACAACGTTCCCGGAGTCGACAAGGTCGGCGCCAAGACGGCGGTGAAATGGCTGACGCAATACGGCTCGCTCGACGGCGTCGTCGCCGCCGCGCCGGAGATTGGCGGTGTCGTCGGACAGAATCTGCGCCGGGCACTCGACTTTCTGCCGCTTGCCCGACGTTTGTTGACCATCCGTTGCGATGTCGATCTGCCGTTGTCGTTCGCCGATCTGACGCCGCGGGCGTTCGACCAGCCGCGGCTGATCGAACTGTTTACCCATTTCGAAATGCGCAGCTGGCTCAGGGAAGCGCAACGACCGGAAGAGAAGAAAGGCGCAACGAGCAGCAAGGACTCGTCGGCAGCCTCTCCGCTAGCGCCGCCCGTCGACGATGGCGCCCATCGCCAGGCGTATGAGACGATTCTCGACTGGCCGAGCTTCGA
>WBZT01001512.1_pt1 | contig 16912 bp, 8 predicted proteins | sample 5204241 | NCBI WGS metagenome assembly WBZT01 (sample SAMN12344358, study PRJNA552823) | activated sludge metagenome | biome: Activated sludge suspended growth; feature: Nitrification reactor; material: Wastewater; isolation source: activated sludge from nitrification reactor of wastewater treatment...
CGGACGACACGCCGGCGTGGAGCACGTCGGTCACGTGGAGCGCGCGCACGATCGAAGTGCGGCTCGACTCGATCTCGTGGGCGGGCGAGATGAGCCAGCAGGACGAACTGCTCGACCGCGGACGCGTGTGCGGCACGCGCGGCTGGATCCTGTGGCATCCACCGGGCTTCGTGCCGCGCTTCGTGCGCAGCGAGCCGGGCGAGTGGGACGGGACGATCGAGGTCGCCGCGGGCGCGCCGCCGCAGCCGCTCGTGATCTCGGCGCGCGAGCCGAACGGGCTCGCGACGACGCGCACGGTGTGGCTGCGTGGCCCGCGCGCGGACGAGCGCGGCGCCGACACGATGCGCGTCGCGCCGGCGTCGCGCGGTCCGCTCGCGTGGCGGCTCGCTTCGCTGGCCGAGGGACGGCTGCGCGTGCGCGTCTCCGGCGTGCCCGCAGGCGTGACGGGCGTGCGCATCGGTTTCGCGCACGGCGGCGGCGGCGACGCGGTCGCCACCGCGGACTCGGACGGCTGGAGCGCGGTGCTCGCGCCGGCGCTCGGCGCGCGCGAGCTGCGCGCGAGCGGGCGCACGCGCGACGGCGCGGCGTGGAGCGGCGCGAGCGACGTGACGCTGTGGCCCGCGGGCACCGACTCGCCGATCGAGCCCGCGACGTTCGCGCACCTCGCCGTTCCGGCGGCGGCCGTGTTCGAGCGCGGGCTGCTCGCGACGCGCATCGCGCCGGCGCCCGCCGGGCTCGGCGGCCTCACGGCGCTCACGGGCCTGCTGATCGTCGAGCCCTCGCGCACGCCGCTGCGCAAGCCCGTCGAGGTGGCGATGGCGCTCGATCCGGACGTCGATCGCGCGGGCGTCGATCTCTACCGGCTCGACGCCGACGGCTGGAGCGCCCTGCGCGCGACGTGGGATCCGGCGGCGCGCGTGCTGCGCACGGAGTCGTCGCTGCTCGGCTCGTTCGCGATCCTGCGCGATCGCGTCGCGCCGGCGGTGACGCTGATGCCCGCGCCGCGACGCGCGCCGAAGACGCCGTATCCGCGCTGGCAACTCGCGGCGAGCGCCGGTGACGCCGGGAGCGGCATCGATGCGCGCGCGAGCTGCTTCGAGATCGACGGCGCGCGCGTGCCGACGGAATGGGATCCGGAGGACGGACAGCTGCGCTGGCGGCCGCTGCGCACGCCGTCGGCGGGCACGCATCACGTGCGTGTCGTCGTCGTCGATCGGGCCGGCAACGCGATCCGGAAGGCCGGACGCTTTGTGCTAGATTCCGCGCGTCGCTGACGCCGCCATCGTGCCGCGTGCCCTCGCGGCGGGCGCGGCGACGCCGGGCGCCCGTTCGCGCTTCCATCCTCGACCCGAATCTCCAGCGCAGGACGCGCCATGAAGCACTCGGACTTCGTCCACCTCCACAATCACAGCGACTATTCGCTCCTCGACGGCGCCACACCCATCCCGGCGATGGTGAAGAAGGCCGCCGAACTGCAAATGCCCGCGCTCGCCCTGACCGACCACGGCGCCATGTTCGGCGCGGTCGAGTTCTACCAGGAAGCGCGCAAGGCGGGCGTGAAGCCGCTGATCGGCATGGAGGCGTACGTCTCGCGCACGAAGCGCCAGGAGCGCGTGCAGAGCGCGCACCACCTCGTGCTGCTCGCGCGCGACGAGGCCGGCTTCCACAACCTGATGCGCCTCTCGAGCCTCGCGTACCTCGAGGGCTTCTACTACAAGCCGCGCGTCGACCACGAGATCCTCGCGAAGTACTCGGGCGGCCTGCTCGCGCTCTCGGCATGCCCGCAGGGCGAGATCGCGGCCGACCTGCTCGAGGACAAGGACGACGAGGCGCTGAAGACCGCGATGATGTACCGCGACATCTTCGGGGCGGAGAACTACTTCCTCGAGATCCAGAACCACGGGCTCGACATCGAGGAGAAGATCCGCGCGAAGGTCGCCGCGCTCGCGAAGAAGACGGGCCTGCCGCTGGTGGCGACCAACGACTGCCACTACCTCGCGAAGGACCACACCGACGCGCAGGACGTGCTGATCTGCATCCAGACCGGCAAGACGGTCGACGAGGCGCAGCGCATGCGCGCGCTCGCCGAGCTGCACTTCCGTTCGCCGGACGAGATGAAGCACGCGTTTCCCGACCATCCCGAGGCTCTGGCGAACACGCTCGCGGTGGCGGAGCGCTGCAACCTGCAGATGAGCTTCGGCAAGCCGCTGTTGCCCGAGTTCCCGCTGCCCGAAGGCTGGAACAACGCGGACGAGTACTTCCGCGACCTCGCGTGGAAGGAACTGCACGCGCGCATGGGCAGCTCGGTCGGCGACGCGGTCAAGCAGCGTTTCGCCTACGAGCTCGACGTCATCTGCAAGATGGGCTTCGCGTCGTACTTCCTGATCGTGCGCGACTTCATCTTCTTCGCGAAGTCGAACGGCATCGGCGTCGGCCCGGGCCGTGGCTCGGTCGCCGGATCACTGGTGGCCTTCGCGCTGCGCATCACGGACGTGGATCCGCTCAAGCACGACCTCATCTTCGAGCGCTTCCTCAATCCCGAGCGCGTGACGATGCCCGATATCGACATCGACTTCGACGATCTCCGCCGCGGCGAGGTCATCGAGTACGTGAAGCGCAAGTACGGCGAGTCGAACGTCACGCAGATCATCACCTTCGGCACGATGGGCGCGAAGGGCGTCGTGCGCGACGTCGGCCGCGCGCTCGGCTTCCCGGTCGCCGAGGTGGACCGCATCGCGAAGCTGGTGCCCGACGGGCTCGGCATGACGCTCGAGGAAGCGATCAAGCTCACGCCGGACCTGAAATCGCTGCCCGAGAAGGGCGCGAACTACGCGCGGCTGCTCAAGTCGGCGCGCGTGCTCGAAGGCCTCGCGCGCCACGCGTCGACGCACGCGGCCGGCGTGCTCATCACGCCGGGTCCGCTGCTCGACTACGTGCCGCTCTACCGCCAGAAGGACGGCTCGACCACCACGCAGTGGGACATGAAGTCGGTCGAGAAGGCGGGGCTGCTCAAGATGGACTTCCTCGGCCTGCGCACGCTGAGCGTGCTCGACGAGGGCGTCCGGCTCGTGAAGCAGCACCACGGCGAGACGATCGACTGGCAGACGCTCGGCCTCGACGACGCGGCGGCGTACCAGGTCTTCCAGGACGCCGACACGGTCGCGGTGTTCCAGTTCGAGTCGACGGGCATGCGCGAGTACCTGCGCAAGCTCAAGCCGACGGTGTTCGAGGACCTCGTGGCCATGAACGCGCTGTACCGGCCCGGTCCGATGGAGAACATCCCGTACTTCATCGACTGCAAGCACGGGCGGCAGGTCGCCAAGTACGACCACCCCAGGCTCGAGCCCATCTTGAAGGGCACGTACGGCGTGTTCGTCTACCAGGAACAGGTCATGGGCGCGGCGCACGGCCTGGCCGGGTTCTCGATGGCACAAGCCGACGAGCTCCGCCGCGCGATGGGCAAGAAAAACGTCGAGGAGATGGAGAAGAAGCGCGTCCTCTTCATCGAGGGCTGCGCGAAGGCGTCGAAGATCAACGCGAAGATCGCCGAGAAGATCTTCGCGACGATGTACAAGTTCGCCGGCTACGGCTTCAACAAGTCGCACTCGGCGGCGTACGCGCTCGTCGCGTACCAGTGCGCGTACCTGAAGGCGCACTACCCGGCCGAGTTCATGGCCGCGACGATGACGTCGGAAATGAGCGACAGCGGCCGCATCATGACGCTCATCGAGGAGTGCCGCCGGCTCGGCATCGCGCTGCTGCCGCCGGACGTGAACCACTCGGAGTGGAAGTTCACGATCGAGGACGGGAAGATCCGCGTCGGCCTGGGCGCGGTGCGCAACGTGGGGCAGGGCGCGGTCGAGGCGATGCTGCGCGCGCGTGCGGAGGGCGGGGCGTTCCGCGACCTGTACGAACTCGCCGAACGCGCCGAGGCGGGCGCGCTCAACCGCCGCGTGCTGGAGAGCCTCGTGCAGTCCGGCGCGTGCGACGCGTTCGGCGGCACGCGCGCGTCGTTGTTCGCCGGCGCGGCGATGGCACTCGAGCACGCGGCCGCGCTGCATCGCGAGCGCGCCGCGGGCCAGTCGAGCCTCTTCGGCGGCGACGACGCCGGCGCGGTCGCGGTGCATGCCGCGCCGCTGCCCGCGATGGACGAATGGCCGGCGCGCGAGAAGAGCGCGAAGGAGAAGGAAGTGCTCGGCTTCTACCTCTCGGGCCATCCGCTGGACAGCCTGCGCGAGGAGATCGAGCGCATCGCCACCGCCGGCATCGGCCAGGCGCTCGAGATGGGCCACGACGCCGAGGTGCGCGTGGTCGGCATCGTCGGCGACATCAAGCAGATCACGACCAAGGCCGGCAAGCTGATGGGCATGGTCTGGCTCGAGGACCTGACCGGGCGCGTCGAGTGCACGCTGTTCCCGGAGGCGTACGAGCAGGCGCGGCCGCTGCTTCAGTCCGACGCGATCGTCGTCGCCTCGGGACGCGTCGAGGTGCGCGACGACCGCGGGCCGAAGCTGCTGCTCAACGAAGTGCGCCCGTGGGAGCAGGGCCGCGAGCAGTTCCGGCCGGTGCTGCAGATCGAGCTCAAGGCCGAAGCGCTGGACGAGGCGTGCCTCGGGCGCATCGGCGAGGTGCTCGGTGCCCATCCCGGCGAATCCGAGGTATACCTCTATCTGGTCAAGCCGGATCACTCGCGCCTCGCGATGCGCTCGCGCCGCTGGCGCGTGGCCATGGACGACGCGGTGATCACGGGTCTGAAGGAACGCGTGCCCTCGTGCCGCGTCCGCTGGGGAAAGGGGTCGACGTGAGCGTGTGGCTGGAATTCGAGAAGCCCATCCTCGAGCTCGAGCAGAAGATCGCGGACCTGCGCACGAGCGCGGCCGAGCGCGGCCTGTCGGCCGAGGGCGAACTGGCCGAGCTCGAGCGCAAGGCGGAGGAACTGCGCCGCGAGGTGTACGCGGGCCTCACGCGCTACCAGCGCGTGCAGATCGCGCGGCACCCCAGGCGCCCGTACACGCTCGACTACCTCCAGCGCTGCTTCACCGGCTTCAAGGAACTGCACGGCGACCGCCACTTCGCGGACGATCCCGCGATCGTCGGCGGGCTGGCGTGGTTCGAGAACCGGCCGGTGATGGTGATCGGGCAACAGAAGGGACGCGATACGCGCGAGAACCTGCACCGGCGATTCGGCATGCCGAACCCCGAGGGCTACCGCAAGGCGCTCCGGCTGATGCAGCTCGCCGATCGCTTCCGCCTCCCGGTCGTCACGCTCGTCGACACGCCCGGCGCGTATCCCGGCCTCGGCGCCGAGGAGCGCGGCCAGGCCGAGGCGATCGCGGTCAACCTGCGCGAGATGGCCACGTTCGGCGTGCCGATCGTGACGATCGTGATCGGCGAGGGCGGTTCGGGCGGAGCGCTCGCGATCGCCGTCGCGGATCGCGTGCTCATGTTCGAGAACTCGGTCTACTCGGTCATCTCGCCCGAAGGCTGCGCGTCGATCCTGTGGCGCGACGGCAAGCAGGGGGCGAGGGCGGCCGAGGCGCTGCGGCTCGCGGCGCCGGACCTGATGGCGCTCGGGATCGTGGACGGCGTGCTGCCCGAGCCGGTCGGCGGGGCCCACCGCGACTGGGACGCGGCCGCGGCGACACTCTCGGTCGCGCTTCGGGAGAACCTCGACGCGCTGTGCGGTGTAAGTCCGACCGACCTGATCGCGCAGCGGGCGGACCGCTTCCGACGCATCGGTGTGTTCGGGGGCGATGCTTGACCCTGTGAATTTCACGTTGCTAGACTCGCCGCGTTTGTGACGAGGCGCGCAGGGACCTGCGACCGCGTCACACGGGCGATCCGGCGGTCTCGCCGCGATGCCCGGCCGGGCCGCCGGTGGTACGACACGTCACCGCAGTTCGAAGAGGATGCATGGCACTGAGTCCCGAGTTGCTCGCCATCCTGGTCTGCCCGGCCTGCAAGGGCGACCTCGCCTACGACACCGCCGCCCAGACGCTGACCTGCGCCGCCTGCCGGCTGCGCTACAAGATCGTGGACGACATCCCGGTGATGCTCGTCGACGAGGCGGAGAAGTTCTGAACCCCGACGGCGCTTCGCCGCTTCGCCACGTGGTCCGCTCGCTGCTCGCCCTGCTGGTGGCGCCCGTCGCGCTCGGCCTCGTGACCGTGCCCGTGCACGCGCAGTCGAGCGCCGCGAGCGCGACGGCCGACGTGGTGGGCGAGCTGGGAGCTCCGGCCGCCGACGCGGCCGCATCCCGCGCCGACCTCGCGCTGCGCCTCTCGCCGGCTTCGCCCGGTGCGGTGCGCTTCACCGTGACGGTGCCCGACGCGCGCTTCGTCGAGGAGCCCGGCGCGACCGACGGCGCGGTGCGCGTCGATCTCGCCGGCTTCGACGCGTTCGGCGACCCCGGCGCGCCGCCGCTGCAGCGCCGCGTGGTCACGATCGCGATTCCGCCGCTGGGCCCGGTGCGCGTCAGCGCGGTGGCCTCGGATCTCGTGACGCGCGAGGGCACGCTGCTCGCGCCGCAACCGGGCATCGACCGGCAGGGCGGCGCGCACGAGGTGCCGCGCACGCGCGCGTACACCGAGGCCGGCAGCGGGACGCCCGTCGGCGCGCGGCTGCTGCGGATCGAGTGGATGCGCAACCAGCGCGTGGCGATCGTGGCGCTCGAGCCGGCGGCGTACGAAGGCGCGTCGCGCCGGCTGACCGTGGCGCGGCGCATCGACGTCGACGTGCAGGTGCAGCCGCTGGGCGCGCTGGGCGAGCCGTTCGAGAAGGACGATCCGTTCGAGCGCGTCTACCGCACGTCGCTCGTCAACTACGAGCAGGGCCGCGCGTGGCGCCGTCCGGCGACGCGCGTGCTGGTCGAGACCGCGCGGCGTCTCGGGCTGAACGCGGAAGCGGCCGTGCTCGCGTCGGCGCCCGACACGGGCACCGTCATCGCGGGTCGCATGTGGGTCAAGATCGCGGTGCGCTCGAGCGGCTTCGTGTCGGTGAACTTCTCGTCGCTGCGCGCGACGTCGCTGTTCAACAACGAGGGCTCGACGTTCGACCGCCTGCGCCTGTTCGTGCTGCCCGGCTACCCGCTGCTGCCGCAGGACGGCTACTGCGACTCGTGCGCGATGCGCGAGGTCGCGCTCGGCGTGGCGTTCGACGACAGCAACGACACGAAGTTCAACAGCAACTCCGACGCGTTCTTCTTCTACGCGCAGGGCCCGAACGGCTGGGGATCGGACTTCGACGCGGGCTACGCCGACTCGGTGTACCTGAACCATCCCTACGAGACGAAGAACTACTACTACCTCACGCTTTCGCCGAACCCGAACGATCCCGCGGCGCCCCCGGTTCCCGGTACGCCGCAGCGCATCGCCACCGACGCCACGCGCGCGCCGCTCGGCAGCGAGGCGGCGGTGACCTCGTTCCCGGACCGCGTCCACTTCGAGGAGGACAACGCCTCGGAGTACTGGCCCGACGCCGCGCCGGGCGAGAGCACCTACGGCTGGGAGAAGTGGTTCTGGGCGAGCATCACGCAGGGCGGCTCGTTCGAATACACGTTCGACCTGCCCGACGCCGATCTCACGCAGACCGCGCGCTTCCGCCTGCGCGATTGGGGCGTGACCGACAACAAGGCTTCCTTCAACGAGACGCCGTGCGGCAACCTCGGCTACGACCACTACCTCGACGTGGCGTTCAACGGCGTCACGTTCCCGCGCAAGGCGTTCAACGGCTACGTCTACGATCCGGGTTACAACCGGCAGGCGGTCGTGAACCTCGACTCGACGGACGCGCAGCCCGGCACGAGCGACTTCCTGCGCACGACGAACAACGTGCTGCACCTCTCGGTGCCCCGGCTCACGTTCGCCGACTGCACGGGCCGCGTCGACCAGAGCGCGCTCGCGTGGTTCGAGATCTACTACCGGCACCTGCTGCGGCCGCAGAAGGACTCGCTCGTGTTCGTCTCGCCCGGAGCGGCGGGGCCGTATCGCTACAGCGTCGGCCCGTTCGTGAAGAAGACGCCGCCGCGGCTGTTCGACGTGACCGATCCGCAGCGGCCGGTCGAGATCCTCGTCCGCGGCGACGCGATGTGGGACACGACCACGCGCACGCTGTTCTTCGCGGACACCGCGAGCGTCACGCACCGCTACCGCATCGTGCCCGACTCGGTGATCAGCATCGCGCGCCTCGCGTCCGGCGAGATCGCGGACGTGCCGCTGTCGAGCTACGTCGAGAACCTGCGCAGCACGACCGCGGGCGCCGACTACGTCGTCATCTACTACGATGGGTTCTCGGAAGCCGCGACCGCCCTCGCCGAGGCGCGCGAACAGAGCCTGCCGATCGTCGAGCACGCGCCGCCGTACCTGACGAAGGCGGTGCCGATCTCCGCCGTGTACGACCAGTTCTCCGGCGGCCGCACCGATCCGTCGGCGATCCGGAACTTCCTGCGCGCGGCGTTCGTGAACTGGCGCGTGCGGCCGAAGTTCGTCCTGCTGCTCGGCGACGCGTCCTACGACTACAAGAACCTCAAGGGCCAGGCGGCGACGGGCCGCCCCGGCTGCCTGCTGCCGACGTTCGAGAACGACTACGACGCGACGCCCACGATCCTGCGCCAGTTCGTCACCGACGACCGGCTCATGAACGTGACCGACTCGACGTCGTACATCCCGGACTTCTTCGGCGGGCGGCTGCCGGCGAACGACGCCCAGGCGGCGCTCGACGTCGTGCAGAAGCTGGTCCGCTACGAGTCGAGCGCACCGATGGGCGAGTACCGCAACGCCGTCGTGCTGCTCGCGGACGACGACGTGCAGGGCGAGCGCTGCGACAACAAGCTGAACTGGCAGCACCTGCAGCAGACGGACGACCTGAACCTGCACCACATTCCGTCGCACATGGACCGCGACTACGTCTACCTGCACACGTACGCCACGGGTGCGGGCTCGACGAAGCCCGGCGCTCGCGCGGCGCTCAAGTCGTACCTGAACGGCGGGGTCGCGCTCTTCAACTACATCGGGCACGGCAGCCCGTTCAAGATCACCGACGAGAGCGTGTTCATCGACTCGGACGCCGGGCAGTTGCAGAACGGCGACAAGTTGTTCGCGTTCGTCGCTGCCTCGTGTGACGTCGGCAAGTTCAACGACCCGACCGTGTCGAGCCTCGGCGAGCAGATCGTGATGACGTCCAAGGGCGGCGCGTTCGCCGTGATCTCGGCGACCGAGCAGGCGCTGAGCGGCTCGAACGTGAATCTCGCGAAGTACATGTTCGACCAGATCTTCAACCGCGGAAACGTGATCGCGGGCTACGACACGCTCACCGGAGTGGGCCAGTACCACGTGCCGTTCTCCGCGGCACTGGTCGCGGCGAAGATCCTCGCGCCGGGCACCGGCACGACGAACAACCGCAAGTACCAGCTGATGGGCGATCCGGCGGTGACGCCGAACCTGCCGCACTACTGGAGCGAGCTCTCGCTGTTCGACACCGACGGCAACCCGATCACCCAGGTCGCGCGCGGCCAGACGGTCGTTTTCCACGGCCGCGTGCTCGATCAGCCGGGCGGCACGCCGATCGCCAGCAGCGGCCAGGTGAACGTGCTGATCGAGGACTCGGCGCCGACCAACAGCACGCGCGGCAACGGCTGGGACGTGGGCTGCTACGGCGAGCGCGTGCCGGCCACGTACCGCTACGCCGCGGGACCGATGTACCACGGCAACGTCACCGTGACGGGCGGCGTGTTCGAGGGCCGCTTCGTGGTGCCGATGGACGCGACGCTCGGCGCGCTCGGCCGCGTGCGCGCGTACGCGCAGGGCACGTCGCCGGCCGACGCGAAGGAGCGCGACGGCGTCGGCGCGATCACGACGACGCTCGTGGCGGGCACGCCGCCGGCCACCGACACGAAGGGACCGGAGATCACGCTCCGCTTCGACGGCGGCTCGCAGTCGGTGCGGCCGGACGCCACGCTGCGCATCGACCTGCGCGACGACAGTGGCATCATGACGACCGCTCACGCGCCGCAGAACTCGATCATCGTCACGCTCGACGACAACACCACGTCGCGCACGGACGTCACCTCGAGCTACCGTTGTGCCGCCGACGCGTACCAGCACGGCATCGCCACGTTCAAGCTGCCGAACGTGGCGACGGGCCACCACAAGGTGACCGTCTCCGCGGCGGACAACCTGGCCACGGGCATCACCGCAGCGCAGCACCGCTCGAGCGCCTCGCTGGAGTTCGACGTCGTGGACCACGCCTCGCTGCGCATCGCGCACGCATTCGTGTTCCCGAACCCGATCCGCAGCGAGGGCGCCGGGGCAGGAGGGACGTTCGTCGTCGACGCGCGTGGGGATTCGCTCAACGCGATGGTCCGGATCTTCACCGTCAGCGGCCGAGTGGTCCGCACCCTCTCGGCCTTCGGTCGCATCGGACAGGTGCAGCTGCCGTGGGACGGACTCGATGCCGAGGGAGAACCCCTCGCCAACGGCACGTACCTGTTCAAGGTGTACGCCAATGCGCGGGATGCCGATGGATCGAGCAGCCCGCTGCAGGAAGATGCCAGGGTGGGCCGGTTCGTCGTCTTGAACCGATGACGGCACTTCCGGGAGCTCCCGGAAGGCCAGAAGTCCGGCTGGAACGTCAGGAACGATTTTTCATGGAACCGGGCGGTATCGAGCGGGGTACAAGGCCAAGACCTATCCTGCGCTCGCGGGAATCTCGTTTACCCGATAGGAGTTACCCATGCGTCTGATTTCTACCCTCGCTCTGGTCGCACTGCTCGCCCTCGGATCGGCGAGCGCGGCTTTCGCCCAGGGAGCCGGGCGCTCGCTGGACATCCAGCCGGGCGGCCGTGAGAACGGAATGGGGGCGGCGGGGGTCGCGCTGATCGGTGAAGGCTCCGAGGTCAGCTGGTGGAACCCGGCGGCGATGGGCTTCGTCGCCAAGCCGGCCGTGGGCATGAGCTACGTGCAGCTCGTTCCTGGGCTCGCGAACGACGTCAACCACACCTTCCTCTCGTACGTGTCGCCCGTTCAGGGCGCCGGCGCGATCGGCGTGGGCCTCGTGTTCCTGTCGTACGGCCAGAGCGACAACACGGACGGCAACGGCGTGGTCAAGGGCACCTTCAACTCGTACGAGGTGTCGCCCGCCGTGTTCTGGGGCACCAAGGTGCTTCCCGACTTCTCGTTCGGACTCGGCCTGAAGTGGATCCGCATCCAGCTCGCGCCGTCGAGCCTGCAGGGCGTCGGCCAGACGTTCGGCGTCGACGTCGCCGGCCTGTATCGCATCCCGGCCGCGCACCTGAATCTCGGCCTGAACGTGCAGAACCTCGGGCCCAGCGTCACGTTCATCAACGAGGACCAGAAGAGCCCGCTCACGCGCAACGTGAAGGTCGGTGCCGCCTGGGAGGCCGTCAGCTCGGGCCAGTTCCACGCCACCGCGGTCGCGGACTTCAACCAGTGCCTCGTGACCAAGGCGTTCAAGACGTACAACGGCGGCGCGGAACTCAAGTACCAGGACCCGACGCTCAGCCTCGCCGGCCGCATGGGCTACTACTACGATCCCGCCGGCAGCATCAACGGCCTGACGTACGGCCTCGGCCTCGCGTGGAACAGCCTCGTGCTCGACTACGGCAGCATCCCGCAGGCGAAGGATTCGGGCCTGCCCAACGTGAACAAGATCACGCTCGGCTACCACTTCTGATCTGCCGGTGAGCTCGCTCGCGAAGCGACTGGGATGTGCGCTGACGGTCGCGCTGGCCCTCGGGGCCGGCGCGACCGCCGCGCTTGCGGCGGACGTGACCGTGCGTCGCGTGCTGCCCGCCGTGCCCGCGACGCAGGGCCGCGGTCCTTCCGCGGCGCCGATGACGCCCGAGGAACTGCGCGGCTGGCAGCTGCGCGAGGAGCGCGAGCGCGCGACCAAGGGCCTGCACGTGCTGATGCCGCCCGGGGGCGTGGCCGACCGCTCGGCGTGGGCGATGCGGCGCAAGGGCTGGACGCCGTCGGCCGGCATGCGGCGCGGATCGCTCGCGGGCGGAACCGGCAAGGTCACGGTGACCGAGGCCGCCGACACGACGCACGACGTGAAGCGGATCGCGTTCATCCGGATCGACTTCCTCTCCGACCGCGGCGGACCGGCCTCGACGGGTGACGGGCGGTTCGACCTGAGCGGTCCCGACACGAACGCCGTCCCGATCGACCGCGCACCGCACAACTACGCGTTCTACAAAGCGCACGGCACCGCGCTCGAGCGCTACTACGACGTGCAGTCCTTCGGCCACGAGAAGCTCGAGGTCGACGTGTGGCCCGACTCGACCGAGCCCGACAGCGCGTACCACCTGAGCGACATGGCCGATCTGGGGCCGTGGGCGTTCGGCAGCAGCGATGCCGTCTACAACGCCGCGGTGCGCATGATGCGGGGGATGTTCTTCGCGGCCGATTCGCAGTCCGCGCTCAAGGGCAACCGCATCCCCTGGGACACCTACGACCGGTTCATGTTCATCCACGCCGGCGGCGACCTGCAGAGCGACGTGAAGCAGGACTCGAAGGAGGACATCCCGTCCTTCACCGTGTTCCTCGGCGACACCAACCGGATCATCTTCCCGGACAGCACCGATTTCCGGCGCGACAACCCGATCGACCGTGCCGCGTTCGTGCCCGAGACGATCAACCAGGACGGCTACTACGGCGCGCTGAACGGCGTCATCGCGCACGAGAACGGCCACAACCTCTTCGGATTCCTCGACGTCTACGACATCCAGAGCGGCTATCCCGTGTGCGGCTACTGGTCGCTGATGGACAGCGGCAACCTCGCTGGATCGCGCGTGCTGCTCAAGGACAGTACCGAGATCTACGCGGTCGGCATCCTGCCGCCCAGCATCGATCCGCTGCAGCGCGGCTGGCTGAACGCGCCCGGCATGGACGTGCGCGAGCCCGCGTGGGGCGACACGTTCACGGTCGCGGGCAACGAGCGCTCGAACGTCTTCTACCGGCTGCCGCTCTCGAGCGACGAGTACCTGCTGATCGAGAACCGCTTCCTCTCGCCGGCCGACACGCTGCTGCAGCTCGACGCGGACTCGGTTTCGCACGTCATCCTCGGGCCCAAGAGCCCCGATCGTTTCGAGTACGACGCGCTCGAGCCCGGTGGCGGACTGCTCGTGTGGCACGTCGACGACAGCGTGATTCCGTACCTGTGGTCGCTGCGCGTGAACGAGGACTACGGGCTCAACTCGAACTGGTCGCGGCAGGGTCTGCAGATCATCGAGGCCGACGGTCTCGACGACCTCGGCGATCCGGGATCGCCGTACCTGCTCGGCAGTCCGCTCGATCCCTGGCAGCGCGGCGTCAACGCCGTGCTCTCGGACAGCACGCTGCCCAACCTGCGCCCGAACCAGGGCACGTTCCCGCACCTGCGCCTCGACTTCCTCGACGACGCCGACTCGACGATGCGCGTGTGGGCGCGGCGCACGTGGCAGCTGCCGAACTTCCCGGTCACGGCGAGCTTCCCGCCCAACGGTCCGAAGCTGCTCGCGATCGATGCCGACGGCGACCGGCGGCTCGACGTGTGCTGGGCCGGCGGCAACGACCTCGAGCCGGGCGACAGCACCGCGCTCTTCGCCGACGGCCTCGGCCTGGGCGGTGGTTCGCTCCGCTTCGCCTCCCTCGATCGCCGGCCGTTGCCCGAGATGGCCGCGGCGCTGACGGGCGATCCCGATCTCGGGCAGGGGCCCGCGGTGTTCGCGGTGACGACGAGCGCGTGGACCGACGCCGACACGAGCGGCGGGCGCGTGTGGCTGCTGGGCTCGAACGGCCTGCCGCGCACGGGCTGGCCCGTGCGGCTGCCGTCGCACGCGACCACGCCGCCGGTGATCGCGGGCACGTGGCCCAACGTGACGATCTACGTCGGCGCCGCCGACGGCTACGTGTACGCGCTCGCGCCGGACGGTCACGTGCTCGGCCACTCCGATGTCGCGCTCTTCGGCGGCGTCTCCGGCACGCTCGCGTTCGTGCGCGAGACGCCGGTCGACGTGGGTGCGTCCGCGAGCGCGAGCGCTTCGAACCGCTCGCTCGTCGCGGCGGGCTCGCGCATCGGCCGCGTGGCGGTGTTCGAGCAACTCGCCGGGGGCGGCCTCGCGATGCTCACCGGCTGGCCGCAGCACCTCGACGGCATCGGCTTCTCGCCCGAGTTCCTCTGGTACTGGCCGGGTGGCGCGGGCGCGAACGCGATCGACGATTGCGCCGGTTCGCCGACGCTCGTGGTCGAGAACCGCGACAGGCTCTTCGCGTTCTGTCCCGACGGCACCGCGCACCGCGGCTGGGGCACGAGCTTCGGCGACAGCCTCGTCCCGGGCCTGGGCGCCGGGGACCCCGACGGCGACGGCCTGCCCGAGTTGCTCGTGCAGACGCGCCATTCGCAGGTCGCGTTCGTCAATCGCGACGGGCGACCGTCGCCGGGCTGGCCGCGTGCGGGCACGCCGGAGAACCTGCGCACCGATTCGCCGGCGCTCGCCTTCGACGCCGACGGCGACGGCCGCAGCGAGATCGTGACGATGAACGGCAGCGGAGTGCTCGCGGCGATGCCGGCGAGCGGCGCGACGCCGAAGGGCTGGCCGCTCGCGACCGGCTCGGGCACCGCGGGCTCGATGCTCGCCGTGGACCTCGATCGCAACGGCACGCTGGAGCTGGTCGCGCCCGATCGCGACGGCAAGCTCTACGCGTACTCGCTGCCCGTCGGCACGGGGCACGACGTCGTGACGTCGTGGACGATGCTCGGCGGCGATCCCGGCCGCACGCGGGCGCTGCCGGTCGAGCGCACCACCCGCGCGCTCGCACCCGCCGCGGGCCCGGTGGTGCACGGCACGCTCAAGGCGTTCCCGAATCCCGCGCGCCGCCGACCGATCGGTTTCGCCTACACGCTCACCGAGGACGCCGACGTCGAGTTCCGCATTCTGGACGCCTCCGGCCACGAGGTGGCGTCGTTCGCCCGCCGCGGCCAGCGCGCCGAGAACCTCGAAACGTGGGACCCCAGCGCCGTGCCCGCGGGTCTGTACATGGCGCGCCTGCGATTCCGCGGCGCGCACGGCTCGCAGGTCTTCGTTCTTCCGGTGGGGGTGCTGCGATGAAGCGGTGGCTCGCGATCGCGCTGACGGCGCTCGTCACGCTCGCACCGGCGCGCGCGCACGCGGTGGAGTTCTCGCGGCTCGGACGCCCCGTGGTGCCGGGAGCCGGCGACCCGTCGCAGTGGCTCGCGCAGCGCACGATCGATCGCGAGTGGGGGCCCTCGGAGGACTCGACGTACCACGAGGTCGACGTGCCGGGCTGGAAGTCCGAAGGCCTCGCGCTCGCGCTCTCCGGCGCCGCGCCGGGTACCGGGCACCTCTACCTCGACGAGGGCGGCGGCTGGGCGTTCCTGCTCGGGGAGGCCGCGGGCTGGTTCGGCGTCTGGTACGAGCGGCACGAGGCGCGGCGGCAGTGGGACAAGCTCGCGGCCTTCGCGGGGGATCCCAACGACACCAACTCCGTGTTCGCGTTCGCGCACTACACGGCGTCGACGGGTGACGATCCCGCGGCGCTGCGCCGGCTGTGGAACGGCGACCGCAACGCGTACTACCGCGCGATCCACGACGACCCGACGTGGCTCTCCGGCTTCGGCACCTCGAACCCGCAGGGCGCGATGGCGAGCTACTCGAACATGCTCGACGCGCACGACCAGGCCGCCTCGCGCGAGCGCCTCGTGCAGACGCTCCTGCTGTTCAACCACGTCTACGCCGCGGTCGACGCGTGGCGTGCCGCGCGCTCGCACAACGCCCCGCTGCGCGAGGAGTACCACCTCGACCTGGGCGAGCGCGTCGTCGCCGGACAGCGGCAGTGGCGCGCGGCGCTCGTGAGGAGCTTCTGACCGTGCGCGCGTTCCCGATCGCGATCCTGCTCGCCGCCCTTCTCGCCGCACCCGTGAGCGTGCTCGCCGGCGCGTTCGACACCGCGCCCGCGCCCGCGCCCGCGCCCGCCGGCGCGGACGCGTACGCGTGCGACGCCGCGACGCCGACGCCGGTGTCGCTCGCGATGACGGCGTTCGCGACCGCCGACGTGCCCGCGCCCGAACTCGACGTGGTCGCCGGGCCCACGCCCGCGCTGGTCGAGCTGGCGACGTCGCCGTCGCTGCTGCACGTGCCGGGGCTGCACCGCCGCTCGCGCACGGCGAAGCCCGAGCACGTGGACCCGACCGTCTTCGGCGCGCAGCGCGCCAGCGTGATGCTTCGTTCGCTCACCGTGCCGGGGTGGGGGCAGGCGTCGCTCGGGCGCCGGCACGCCGCCGCGACGTTCGCGCTCGCGGAGGTCGGCGTGTGGTCGGCGTACACCGCGTTCAAGGTGCAGCAGGTGATGCGCACCGAGACCTACATCCGCACCGCGAAGCTCTTCGCCGGGATCGACCTGCGCGGGCGCGACGAGGAGTACCTGCGCATCGTCGGCGCGTTCACGAGCAGCGACGAGTACAACCTCTACGTGGTGACGCGCGACGCGGCGAACCTCTACATGCGCGATCCGTACGCGCCCGACATGCCGGCCTACTGGGCGTACATCGCGGAGCACTCGATCACGGGCCGCGACGCGTGGCGCTGGAGCGACCTCGAGACGTTCCGGCGCTACCGCGCGGAGCGCAAGCAGGCGCAGCGCGCCAGCATCCGCGCGAACAGCATGCTCGCGGTCGCGATCGGCAACCGCATCCTGAGCGCGCTGCACGCGGCACGGAACGCGGGCAAGCCCGCGCCGGCGCACGTCTCCGCCGCTCAGTGGAACGTCGACTTCACGCCCGGCACGCCGGGCGAGCGCGTGCTCTTCCGCACCGGGCTGCGCGCGCGCTTCTGATTCGGGACCCGGCGTCATGCTCGCCGTCTCGCTCGCGCTCGCGCTGATCACGGCCGCGGGCG
>WBZT01001513.1_pt1 | contig 16905 bp, 10 predicted proteins | sample 5204241 | NCBI WGS metagenome assembly WBZT01 (sample SAMN12344358, study PRJNA552823) | activated sludge metagenome | biome: Activated sludge suspended growth; feature: Nitrification reactor; material: Wastewater; isolation source: activated sludge from nitrification reactor of wastewater...
GGCTCTATGTCGTTTCGTGTGGAGACGGCGTAGGTTGAATGGCATTGAGGGTACGGGGATGTCAAGGGCGGACGAAGTCCGGGCGAAGCCGAACCCTTGACATCGTCGTACCCTCGCCAACGCTGCCGCAAGGCCGATGGTGGGCAGACAGCCGCCATCGGCCTGGAGGACAATAGCGGCCTTTCGCTGGTGTCGGGGTAAGTCATGATCGAGATGCTCTTCACCCAGGCGCTGGGCCTGGTAGCGCCGTGGCAGGTCGAGCAGGTCGACTTCAAGCCAGAGGCCGGCCGGATTGAGTTTCAAGTGACGTTTGGTGGCAGCCGGCACGTCTGCCCGGCCTGTGGAGCGGCGGCGCAACCGTTCCATGACCGACTGGCGCGCTGCTGGCGACATCTCGACTTCTTCCAGTACGAAGCGTACCTGCACGCCGAAGTACCGCGAGTGGCGTGCTCGGGCTGCGGGAAGGTGACGCAGATTTCCGTGCCGTGGGCACGTGAGGGGAGTCGCTTCACGCTGTTGTTCGAAGCCTTGACGTTGATGCTCGCTCCGACCATGTCGGTACTCGCGGCTGGGCGCCTGGTTCGTGTGCCGCCACGTCGGCTGTGGCGGGTCATCGAGCACCATGTCGGCAAGGCCCGGGCCAGAGAGTCGCATGCCGAGGTGCGCGCCGTCGGAATCGATGAGACGGCTTGCCGGCGGGGCCAGCAGTATCTCTCTGTTTTCTATGATCTGGATGCGCAGCGCCTGATCTTTGCCACGCCCGGCCGGGACAAGTCCTGCCTGGAGCGCTTCGCCGAGGACCTGAGCGTTCATGGCGGTCAGCCACAAGCGGTCACGCACGTCAGCATGGATATGAGCCGCTCGTTTCAGGCCGGCGCCGCCGAGCACTTTCCGCAAGCCACCGTCTGCTTTGACCGCTTCCATGTCGTCGCGCTCGGCAGCACGGCGCTCGACGAGGTGCGGCGCGCCGAGGTCAAGAGCCAGCCCGAACTCAAGGGTACGCGCTGGAGTCTCCTCAAGAATCCTTCCGCCTGGACGATCCCTCAACTTCAGACCATGCACTGGCTGCAGCGCTCCAACCTCAAGACCGCGCGGGCTTGGCGCCTCAAGCAGGCCTTGCGAGCCATTTACGCCACCGCCCGATCGCCTGACGAAGCCAAGCCTCTCTTCCAACGCTGGCTCAGCTGGGCCAGGCGCTGTCGCCTCGATCCCTTCAAGCGCCTCGCCCGAACGATCACCACCCATCTGACCGGCATCCTCAACGGCTTCGAAGCCGGCAAGCACAACGGCCGCGTCGAGGCCATGAACCGCGCACTCCAGGAAGCGCGAGCCCGTGCTCGAGGCTACCGCCGCGTCGAAAACTTCATCGCCATGGCCTATCTCGTTGCTGGAAAACTCTCTCACTTGCCTACCCCGCCATTTGCTCAGATGGCACTCGTTCCACACAAAACGGAGTAAACCCTTATCGGGATGCGTATCAAACAGGCAGCCTAGCAAGGCGCAGGTCAGCGCATCGTCGAGGTCGTCATGGGCAAGCTTGCCGAAGGGCTGCTGCAAGCCTCTAATCGTCGCAGAGTCCTTGCAAGCGGACGGATAGGCTTCGATGGCGGTGAGCCGCATCCCATCCGACCAGACCCCGCAACGCAGCGTATGCGGTACGAACTTGGCGAGGACGTGCATGCCCTTGGTGGCCTGACTGCCGATCATGTCCTTGATGGCCGACAGCGGCTTCAAGCCATGCTCGAAGAGAAAGTGCTCGGTTTGCCGGAACAGGTAGGGATTGGTGTCCGAGTTTCCGATCTCGCACGCAGTGCCCAGCTTCGTCACCAGCCGGACAAATGCCTCGGAAAACCCCAGCGGCGTGTCGATGGCAAGGGTGATGAGAGCGTCACCGGGCGCGGCGGCATTGCATAGCGCGAACAGGCGCCCGATCCATTCGGCGCTGTCAGTGGCTTCGTTGATGGCGGCGCGCAGGTTGCCCCGCCACGGCGTGCCGACGATGTTCAGGCCAGTATCGAGAATAACCAGCGCGTCGCGGCTCTTGCCGTTCTTGTCGCAGTTCCAGCCACCGACATCCCAGCCGACATAGAACATGGATGCCTGTGGCTGGCGGCTCATACCAGCCGAATCCTCCCGGTGAGCAGCTCCTGCATCATCCCCTGCTTGAGGGCGCGGGTCTTGTCGCGGCGAGCTTCGAGGGCGGCAAGTTCGGCGTCCATGTCGGAGAGGACGGTGGCGATGGCGGTTTGCTCTGTGGGTTCAAATGGCATGTTCACCTCAATCTTCCACATTTCTGATTTGTTGAGTTTCGCCCTTGTACCACTTGCTAAATAGCTGAGGACATTTTTGTGAACGAGGGAAAAGAAAAGGAAACCTTGGTCATGTCCAACCTTGGCTTTCAATATGTGAGCGTGATTGTTAACCCAGCACTTGCCTATCATCCGATATGCAATCGGACGATATGCGTATTCATCAAAATACCCACCGTCCTCCGCAATCAAGATAATGTCATCATCAAGCACGTAATCGTTGACGAAGTCGAGTACCCCATTTGCGCCGCAATAGGGATAATCCCCACGCATTTCGCCTCGCTGCGCCTCATTCAAGGGTACGCGAAGGTTGTCTAGACAATCTGCGATCTCTTCCAGCCTTTTCACCTCCCACTCCCCGCTAAACCCCGGCAGGCGAATTTGGCCGGTGAGGAGTTGCTGCATGGCGGCCTGTGTGAGGTCGCGCTTCTTGGCGATGAATTGGTCGAGCTTGGCGAGCAGGGTATCCACATCCGACAGCGCGGCGGCGATGGCGCGTTGTTCGCCCATCGAGGGCGGCATCGAAAGCTGGCACTTCTGGAAGACGTGATTTAGCAAATGGGTTTGGCTGACCCCGTCATCGAATCCCAGAAAGTAGGGGTTTCTGTTGAGGATGTAGAAGAGATACTGCGGGCAGTCGCGGTACGCAGTCAGCGCACAGACCCGTTGGTTAACGGCATATAGATCGTCCTGCTCGACCAGATAAGCTTTCGCGAGCGCACGCCCGTTTGGAAGGTCGCTCATCACCATGAGGACGTCGTTTCGCTTCGCTCCACAGAAGTTCGCGCTGGAATACTTGCGGATTTTGCCATCCGTCGAAATGAATTTTGAGTTCACACAAACATATTTGCCAGTATCCGAGATGTGCTGCTCATGAGCTTTTCCCCCACGGAAGCGGCACACATCGGGCAACAGCTTCACCTCCCAATCCTGCGGTATTACCCCAACCTCGGTCTGCTTGAAGCCCGCCGGAATCGCGCTCATCGCAGCGCACTCCCCCAGAAAATCCGTGCCAGCGGTACGGCGTTGACGTGCCTCACTGCCATACGAACCCCATCTTCTTCAGGTGCTCATCGACACGTGCAGCGAGCGTCTCCACTTCTTCGGCCAAGCGCGGCAGCGGGGTGGCGTAGCGTTCGGCCAATTGCCGGATGCGGCCGGTAAGCGCCTGACTGACGCGATCCAGTTCGCCCTCTACGCTGGTAGCCAGCGCGGTCAGCCATTTGTCTTCCACCACCAAGGTCTTGATCTCGGCCTCGGTGAGCTTGGCGTATTGGGCGGCCTTGGCATCGAGTGCCTTCTGCGCGTCCTTCACGGCCTTGCTGGCGACTGCTTCCTGTTCGATCAGGTCGGCGTAGGAGTTGAGCAGCTTGCGCTCGTCGGCGGCGTCCTTGTCATGCCTGATCTCGGCCAGCCGCGCCTTGACGGTGGCCTTGGTGAGCTTGCCCTTGTCGTTCTTCGCTTCGGCCAGCAGTCCATCCTCGCCGCCGTATTCCTCGTCCATCTCTTCCATCTGGCGGCTGATGGCGTCGCGCCCGGCTTCAAGTTGCTCGATGGCCGCCTGCTCGGCGGCGAAATAGCGGGCGACGATCAGCACGGGCGGGATCAAATCGACGTTGTTTTTGCCGTCGACCGTGGCCGCCCAGCCGTCGCTGGCGATCATCCACGCATCGTCCTGCATGGTCTCGGCCCAGTAGTCCAGCAGGTGCTGATAGACGCCGTAGGGGTCGATCAGCGAGGCGATGGCTTCATTGTTGCGGAAGGTGTCCAGCAGGTTTTCCGCGAGTGTCTCGATCAGCAGCTTGGGGCGGTCGCCCTGTTTGATGCCGGCGAGCAGCGGGGTATTGGTTGCTTTCCAGTAGGCATACAGCGCACTGACTTGTTGGTTGAAGGCGGTGAATTCGGGATGGGCGAAGATCGTCGCCTTGATCTGGCTGGCTTCGACCCTGGGCCGGCTGTAGCCGGCGCGATCCGCATCGGCAAACAATTCGCCGCGCATGCCGGGGAAGACCTGCCAGTAGGCAGCCAAGCCGTCGATGTCGGCATTGGGGATGCCGCCCTTGAGATGGGCTGCGATGTCCTGCACGTCTTCCGGCTCGGAACTGTCGATGTAGCGCGGCAGGTTGAGGTTGAAGTCGTTGGCCTCGATCTCGGCCAGCGGCACCAGGCGCGAATACTTGGGGATGTCCAACTGGCGGTTGAAGGTGTCGACGATCTTGTGGATGTCCTGCGCCCGCAGCCGGTTCTTGTTGCCATCCTTGATGAAGCCCTTGCTGGCATCGACCATGAAGATGCCTCTGCGTCCCGCCGCACCTTCCTTGTCCAGCACCAGAATGCAGGCCGGGATGCCGGTGCCGTAGAACAGGTTGGCCGGCAGGCCGATGATGCCCTTGATGAAGCCGCGCCGGACGAGGTTCTTGCGGATCACCGCCTCGGCACCGCCCCGGAACAGCACGCCGTGCGGGTGGATCACCGCGCCCTTGCCGGTACTCTTGAGCGAGGCGAGGATGTGCAGCAGGAAGGCGTAATCGCCGTTCTTGGCCGGTGGCAGGCCGTAGGCGAAGCGCCCAAAGAGGTCGTTGGCCGGGTCGAGTCCGCTCATCCAGGCCTTGACCGAGAACGGGAAATTGGCGACCACGAAGTCGAAGGTCTTCAGGCGGCCGTCGGCCTGCTTGAAATGCGGATGCGAGAGGACGTTGTCCTGCCAGATTTCCGCCGTCGGGCAGTCGTGCAGCACCATGTTCATGCGCGCCAGCGCCGAGGTGGCGTTGTCCATCTCCTGCCCGTAGAGCGCCAGGTCCAGCCCTGTGCGGCTGCTGGCTTCGTCATGGGCCTTGAGCAGCAGCGAGCCGGAACCGCAGGTGGGGTCGTAGATGCTCTGCCCGGGATGGAAGGCCTTGCCTAGGTCGATGACCATGGACATGACGCGGGAGACTTCCGCCGGGGTGTAGAACTGGCCCTTGCTCTTGCCGGACTCGGTGGCGAAGTGGCGCATCAGGTATTCGTAGGCGTCGCCGAGCAGGTCGTCGCCATCGGCCCGATTGCCGCCGAAATTCAGCCCCTCGAAGATGGCGACGAGCTTGGTCAGCCGCTGCACCATGGCGTCGGCCTTGCCGAGCTTTTCCTCGTCGTTGAAGTCGGCGACGTTGATCGCGCCCTTGAGGCTGTCGTTGGCGTCGGCCAGCTTGCCGATGATCTTGTTGATCCGGTCGCCGATCTCCTTGTTGCCCTTGGCCGCGACCATGTCGGAAAAGCCGCCGCCCGCCGGTACTTCGATCAGGGCGTTGGGATCACCGGCGTACTTGTCGGAAACGTATTTGACGAACAGCAGGATGAGGACGTAATCCTTGTACTGGCTGGCATCCATGCCGCCGCGCAGTTCGTCGCAGGACTTCCAGAGGGAGGAGTAGAGTTCGGACTTCTTGAGGGCCATGAGCGATCAGGTTCGCATCTTGATGCCAACTGGCACAAGCCATGAACTTTACCGCACGGATGGCAGCGAACAAAGGGGACCGGATGGAGCCGGGCGACATTCACCTCGACTTCGGATGTTGCCACACAGATTCGCCTATCCCGGCCGAGGTCATTCACCCGCTCGACGGTGCGCCAGCCGACCCTTCTTCGCAGCCCGCCTTGGCGGTTCAGCATGCCGGCTCCAATCCACGCAGGGGACCGCTGCCCTTCGAGCCGATGCGCTTGCACGCTTCGGCCTGCTCCCGCAGTATCCGCGCCAGTTCCCGCAACATTTCCCGCAACATTTCCCGCGAGCGGGAAGGGAAGGCGCGGCGACGCCGTTATTCACTTCGATTCTGGTGCACGAATCTTCCAGTGATGCGAAGGTAAAGCCACGCCTTTTTCTGGCGTCGCTTCCGTCAGTGGCCGCCGGTTTTTTCTGTCTGGTTGCCGAAAAAGACATCGCAGATGGTCGCACTACAGGCCGAGGAAAAAAGCAAGGCGGTATTCATTGAGCTGAACGGCCACCACTGGGAACGCAGGTAACAAGCTGACTGGGGAAGACGTAAACATCATTCTGCTTGTCGCGACGGACGCCCGGCCCGCCGAAGGAAAGATTTTTGCGGAGCGATTCTTGGCAGACTTTGGAATCGTCGCTGTTGGACCAAACCTTGCCGTAACCTTGGGTATCTATGACTCCGGTTTTGGCAGTCTGGCCAGGGGCGCTCTCCGGTCCGCACACTTACACGGGCTTTCAATTGGTTATCGGTAAGTCGCGGAATGCTGCGGAAGGCTCGCTACTTTCCGATGCAGAAGCGCCCGAAGATCTCGCCCAGCAGATCGTCGGCAGTGAATTTCCCGGTGATCGCAGCCAAGGCCAACTGAGCCAGCCGCAGTTCCTCGGCGAACAACTCGAGCCGCGGCAGCTGCTCGCACGCCGTTTCGAGGTGCTGCCGAGTGTCGGCAAGCGCTTGCAGGTGCCGCTCGCGAGCGATGAAAAGATCCTCGGAGGGATGCCAGCCGACGACCCGCAACAATTCCTGGCGCAGCAGTTCAATCCCTTCGCCCGAGCGTGCGGACAGCGCAATCTCGATCGCGCCGTCGGCCTCACGGCGTTCGGCGGCGCACGGTACGAGATCGATCTTGTTATGAACGGTGAGGCGGACGAGATGAGCGGGCAACTGCGCGAGAATGGCGCGCTCCGCATCGCCGACGCCGCTGCGGGCATCAACCAGCAGGACGATTGCGTCGGCACGCTCGATCTCGCGCCAAGTCCGTTCGATGCCGATCTTCTCGATTTCATCGTCGGTTTCACGCAGGCCCGCGGTATCGATCACGTGCAGTGGAATTCCTGCAAGTTGCAAAGTGCCGCGCACCAGGTCACGAGTGGTTCCGGGAAGCGGCGTGACGATGGCCAGGTCGTCGCCGGCGAGGCAGTTGAGCAGGCTCGATTTGCCGACATTCGGCTGGCCGGCGAGCACGACGTGCAGACCTCCCTGCAGCAATCGGCCCTGCCGGGCACGTGCAAAGAGCCCACCAAGCCGTTGCTGCAGACGTTCGAGACGGCCAAAGGCATCCGCCGCTTCAAGAAAATCGATCTCCTCATCAGGAAAATCGAGCGTTGCTTCGACCAATGCACGCAGCTCGACGAGTTGCTCGAGCAGCGCATTCACCTCCCGGGAAAATTCCCCCTGCAGCGAGCGTACGGCGCTGCGTGCTGCGACGGCAGTGGCCGCGTCAATCAGATCAATGACTGCCTCGGCCTGAGCGAGGTCGAGCTTACCGTTGAGGAACGCGCGTCGGGTAAATTCGCCAGGCTCCGCGATACGCGCGCCAAGCTCCCGGCAACGAGCCAGCCACATCTGCAGGACGATCTGGCCACCGTGCGCGTGCAACTCAAGCACCTCCTCGCCAGTGAAGGAGCGTGGCGCGGGAAAATGGAGCAGCAGTCCGCGGTCGATGATACTGCCGTCAGCGCTGGTGAAGTCGGCAAGGATGGCGGAACGGGGCTCCGGTCGCTTGCCACTCAGGGCTGCGGCGAAATCGAGGAGGCCTTGTCCGGAGAGCCGAATTACGCCGATCGCAGCGCGACCGGCAGCGGTCGCGATGGCGGCGATCGTTTGCCTGACCGGTTCAGGCCTTGCTGTCGTTGGCGGCCTTTCCGCCACTCTCGATCATCCGGGTGATCTGCCACTGCTGGGCAATCGACAGGATGTTGTTGACGATCCAGTAGAGTACCAAGCCAGCCGGGAAGAAGAAGAACATGGCGCCGAAGATGAATGGCATCATCATCATCACCTTGGCCTGGATGGGGTCAGGTGGGGTCGGATTGAGTTTCGTCTGGATCAGCATCGTCACTACCATGACGACTGGCAGGACGTAGTACGGATCGGCCGCGGACAGATCGGTGATCCACAGGATCCACGGTGCATCGCGAATTTCGACGGCACCGAGCAGCGCCCAGTACAGGGCGATGAACACCGGGATCTGCACGGCTATCGGCAGGCAACCACCGAGCGGATTGATCTTTTCGCGCTTGTAGAGCGCCATCATCTCCTGGTTGAGCTTCTGACGGTCATCGCCATAGCGTTCCTTGAGCGCGGCGAGCCGGGGCGTGACCGTCCGCATCTTGGCCATCGACTTGTAACTGGCGGCCGACAGCGGAAAGAATAGCAGCTTGATGCCGATGGTGAGCAGCACGATCGACCATCCCCAGTTGCCGACCAGTCTATGGATCGCTTCCAGGCACCAGAAAATTGGCGCAGCAATGATCGTCAACCATCCGTAATCGACGACGAGTGGCAGTCCCTGTGCGCCAATGCCACCTTCTGCTCTGGGTCTTGCCAGTTGGTCGAGAATAGCCTGGACCTGCGGACCGGCGTAGATTGGTACCGAAATCGCCGCCGTTCCGCCCGGCGCGACGACCGGCGCCGGCACGATGACGCCAGCGGTGATTTCCGGACTGGCAGTGTTTTCGAGCTTGCGCATGTAGAACTCGCGCGTCGGTCCGGGCTCGGGAATCCAGGCCGCGACAAAATAGTGCTGTACCATGGCAACCCAGCCGTTGTCGGCCTTGGTGGCGAACTTGGCCTTGCCTTTCTCGATATCGGCAAAGCTCACTTTCTGATACTTGTCCTGTTCCGTGTACACCGCGGGACCAGTGAAAGTCGACACCATCGAGCTTTCTCCTTCTGGAGCAGCGGTGTCGCGCTGCAGTTGATAGTACGCGTGCGCGGCGAGTTCCTTGTCGCCGCCGTTGGCGATCTCATAGGCGACGTCAATCAAATAGCTGCCACGGCGGAACGTATAGATTTTCGTGACCTTGACGCCGTTACTGACGGGTGCCTCCAGGCGCAGGATTACGGTTGCTGCATCGCCGACGAGTTCCCGCCTTCCGGGGACCACGGAGAACATCGTTTTGTGATTCGGCAGGCCGTCGCCAATCAGACCACTCTGGGCGACGTATTGGTGTTTGGCGTCGAACAGGGCGAAGTCCTTTGCCTTGTCCTTGCTGTCTTTGTAGGCGTTGAATTCGAGGCGAACGATATCGCCACCGCGTTTCGAAATCTCGGCCACGAAAAGATCGGTCGTGACTGTGACGGTCTCCACCTTTTCGACGGGGGAAAGCGGCACCGCCGAGGGCGCGGCGGGAAGCGCTGCGTGAAGATTGACCGAAGGTTGTGGTGCAGGAGCCTCGCTCGAACTCGCGGTGGTCGCCGCTGGTACGACCTTCGGGTGACTGTATTTCTGCCAGGCATCCCAAAGCATCACCAGCGAGAACGAAAAAACGATCAGGAGAAGCAGGCGTCGGTTGTCCATGAAGTCCCTATGGAATTCTGTGTATGTTCAGGGTACAGGGTCGACACCACCCGCATTCCACGGATGACACCGGCACAGGCGCTGCAAGGCCAGACGGGCGCCTCTGGCAGCACCGTATTTTCTCACCGCTTCCGTGGCGTACTCCGAACAGCTGGGGAAAAAACGACAGCGAGGTCCGAGCATCGGGCTGATCGCACATCGGTAAAAGCCTAGCAGCGCAAGCAACATGTATTTCATCGTCTCATTGTCGAGGTGAAGTCGCTTTGCTCAGCAGGGTCCGGATTTCGTGCGCGAGAGCCTGTCGGTCAATGGCCAAGGGTTTCGCCGCCAGGCGCAGGACGAAATCGTTCGAGCGAAGACGGGCACGCATCAGGCGGAATTGCTCTCTGGCGAGTCGCCGGACAAGATTCCGATCGACGGAACGGCGCAGGAAGCGCTTGGCGACGACCAGACCAAGTCTCGCTCCCGGCACTTCATCGGCACCGCGTGCGCGGTAATGTAGCAGGAAATGACGACTTTTCAGTGCCTTCCTGAAACCAAAAACGGATGAGTATTCATCCGTTTTGAGCAGGCGATAGTGCTTGGGAAAAGCGGCGACCGATGGCACACGATCGGCAGCGTTCTCCGACCGGTTGCTCAAACTGCCAAGCGGTGACGGCCCTTGGCACGACGAGCGTTGATCACCGCACGCCCACCGCGAGTGGACATGCGGACCAGGAAGCCATGCGTCCGCTTGCGACGAACGACCGACGGTTGATAGGTGCGTTTCATGGTTAAGCCTTTGAAGTCAAAGCAAGATAAAACATGAGATTAGACAGTGCAGGGCATGGTCTTGTCAAGGCTATATTTTTGACCAAGCTGTGGATAACTACCAGTCAACAGGTTAGAATTTGCTCTGAGGGGCGTACGTCAAGAATCGTCGAACAGTGCTGCGGCGAACCATTCCGTCTCGCCCATTGGCCGTCAGCGTTCGTCCGCCGCCGAGAGGAAGCGTGCAGCGCACTGATCAAGAAGAGAAATCATGTTGGTCGCGCTTGGCTGCTGCTCCTGTTCAGGATTCGTCTTCATGAACCTCGATGTGTAGTTTTTGGGTTTCCTGTCTGAGCCAGTTCGAGCAGGAACTCCCCCCTCAGCAATTCAATACCTGGATCCGCCCGCTTCGCTGCGAAGGCGAGGACGACGTGGCACACGGCTTGCGGCTGCTGGCGCCGAACGGTTTCATCCTCAAGTGGGTCAAGGAGCGCTACCTGGCACGTGTCGAAGCGCTGGCAAGCGAGTATTTTTCAACGCCGGTCAATGTCGCCTTGAGCATCGCCGAACGGGCTGCGGCTACTCGCGTCGAGACCGCCCCGACAAGCGAGAAGGCACCATCGACCTCACTTGGGGCGCTGGCGGCCGTTGGCTCGGCAAGCAGGAAAATTTCGCCGTCGGACAGGGATAGAGGGAGCTACGAAAAGACGCGGCTCATTGCTGGCTTCACCTTCGAGAATCTGGTCGTCGGCAAGGCCAACGACCTGGCACGCGCGGCGGCCCGGCAGGTGGCGCTCAGCCCCGGGGGAGCCAGCTACAACCCGCTGTTCATCTACGGCGGTGCTGGCTTGGGCAAGACGCATCTGATCCATGCGATTGGTAACCAGATTCTCGAACATGATCCGGACAAGATCGTCCGTTATGTCCATGCCGAGGACTACTATTCCGACGTTGTGCGCGCCTATCAGAAGAAGTCGTTCGACGTCTTCAAGCGATACTATCGTTCGCTCGACGTTCTACTGCTCGACGACGTTCATTTCTTCAATGGCAAGAACCGGACACAGGAGGAGTTTTTCTTCGTTTTCAATGCGTTGAGCGAAGCAAAAAAGCAAATCGTGATCAGTTCCGACACCTATCCGAAAAACATTTCGGGGCTCGAGGATCGTCTGATCACCCGCTTTGACTGGGGACTTACCGTCCAGATCGAGCCGCCGGAAACGGAAATGCGCGTGGCTATCCTGAAGAAGAAGGCGGAAGCAGAAGGCGTGGCGCTGGATGACGAGGTCGCCTTCTACATTGCCAAGCACTTGCGCTCCAACGTGCGTGAGCTCGAGGGCGCTCTCAAGAAGGTGCTCGCGTATTCTGCCTTTCATGGACAGCAGATCGCTCTCGATCTGGCGAAGGAAGCACTGAAGGACGTGATCGGCTCCGTCAACCGCCAGATTACGGTCGACAGCATCCAGAAAACGGTGGCCGAGTATTTCAAGATGAAGGTTGCCGACCTGTTCTCAAAGAAGCGCACCCGGGTGATCGTTCGGCCGCGTCAGATCGCCATGTGGCTGGCAAAGGATCTGACTTCGCTGAGCTACCCGGCAATTGGTGACGCCTTTGGTGGCCGTGACCACACAACCGTGCTGCACGCCGTGAGGACGATCGACGAACTGCGCACGCGGGACAACGAGCTGAATCACGACGTGCACGTGCTTCTGCAGGTCCTGAAAGGTTGACGAAGCCGGGAAAAGTCTGTGGGTAAACGGCTGGCAAGAAGTGAACAACTGCTTCCGAAAAGGCTTGTGGAAAAGTTGTCCGCTTCTGTCCACCGCCCGATCCCCCTCCTGTACAGGCCGATGAGTAAACACAACATATTGAATTAATTTGAGAAAATTCATTTCTTAACAGCTTTGTCCGGACTATAGTCTTTATAGGATCTATAAACATGCTTCTAAGCAAAACACGACGGGACACCCTTCTGGCGCCCTTGCTGGCTGTGTCTGGGATAGTGGAAAGGCGTCATACCTTACCCATTCTGTCGAACGTCCTGCTGGAGAAGCGGGGAGATCTGTTGACGCTTCTCGCGACGGACATCGAGATTCAAATCACTACTTCGACCAGCGACGTCGGAGAGGGAAGCGATGGGGCTGTCACGGTTTCTGCACGCAAGTTGCAGGACATTCTGCGTTCCTTGCCGGAAGCGGCGGAGGTGAGTCTGAGTCTGGAGAACAGGCGCTTGCTGGTGAAAGCGGGGAAGAGCCGTTTCCATCTGCAGACCCTGCCGGCAGACGACTTTCCTTCCATGTCGATAGCGGACGGCGAGGTGACGAAGCTGCTGGTGAGTCAGCGGCAGTTTCGCCACTTGCTGTTACAAACGCAGTATTCGATGGCTACACAGGATGTCCGCTATTACCTCAACGGGCTCCTCCTGCTTGTGGAAGCCGGGGAGTTGCGTGCAGTGGCGACCGACGGTCATCGACTTGCCTACGCAAGCATGCCGCTGGCGACCGACGAGGAAGGCCCGTCGGAGACGGGTGGCGTCCGGCGAGAGCTGATCTTGCCTCGCAAGACGGTGCTTGAACTCGGACGTCTGCTGACCGATGGCGATACCCCACTATCGATCGAGATTCTGCCCACACAAGTGCGCTTCCAGTTCGGTCAGATCAATCTGGTGTCGAAGCTGATCGACGGCAAGTTTCCGGACTATCAGAGGGTGATTCCGGCAACACTCCGGAACGTCGTTACGGTAGGCCGTAGCGCGCTGTTGCAGTCGATGGTTCGCGCGGCGATTCTGACCAACGAGAAATTTCGCGGTGTGCGCCTGATGCTGGGCGAAGGCAGCTTGAAAATCATGGCTGCCAACGCCGACCAAGAGGAGGCCCAAGAAGAGATCGAGGTGGAGTACAGCGGCGAGCCACTCGATGTGGGTTTCAATGTTGCGTATCTGCTGGATGTGTTGAACAACCTTTCGGACGAATCGATCGAGTGGAGTTTCAACGATGCGAGTTCGAGCGCCCTGGTGACGGTTCCGGGCAACGATCGTTTCAAGTACGTGGTCATGCCGATGCGCATATAGAGTGCATCGCGAGAAAGCGCTGCAAGTGGCAACAGAAGTTCAATGGAAGAGATAGGCGGACTCAAAATGATGGAAGAGAACGAGCAGTTTGCGTATGACGAGTCGAGCATCCAGCAACTCGAAGGTCTCGAAGCGGTTCGCAAGCGTCCCGGCATGTACATCGGCGATACCTCGGATGGGACGGGCTTGCACCACATGGTCTTCGAGGTCGTCGATAATGCGATCGACGAGGCCCTGGCCGGTCATTGCGACGAGATCGTCATCACCATCCATGCCGACAGTTCGATTTCAGTCAGTGACAATGGTCGTGGCATTCCGACGGGCATCAAGTTCGATGACAAGCACGAGCCGAAACGGTCGGCAGCCGAGATCGTCATGTGCGTTCTGCACGCTGGCGGCAAGTTCAATCAGAACTCTTACAAGGTCTCGGGCGGTTTGCATGGTGTTGGCGTGTCCTGCGTCAACGCGCTGTCGCGCTGGCTCCGCCTGACCGTGCGCCGAGATGGGAAGAAGCATTTCATTGAATTCAATCGGGGATTGGTAGTTGATCGCCTGATTGAAGTACAGCGTGGCGTCGAAGTGTCGCCGCTCAGGGTGGTCGGCGACAGCGAGAAGCGTGGCACCGAACTGCATTTCATGGCCGACGAGGAAATTTTCGGTGCGGTGGAGTTCCACTACGAAATCATTGCCAAGCGCCTGCGTGAGCTTTCCTTCCTCAACAATGGAGTGAAGATCCGCCTCAATGATCAGCGCATGGGCAAGGAGGAAGACTTTGCCTTTCTTGGCGGGGTCAAGGGTTTCGTCGAATACATCAATCGCAGCAAGGCGGTCCTGCACACGAACATTTTCCATGCCAAGGGCGATTCGCTGAGCGCCAATGGAGTGATCAGCGTCGAAGTTGCAATGCAGTGGAACGACAGCTATGCGGAACAGGTGCTGTGTTTCACGAACAACATTCCGCAGGCTGATGGAGGAACGCACCTGACCGGGCTGCGCGCAGCGATGACGCGCGTGATCAACCGTTACATCGAGGAAAACGAGATCGCGAAAAAGGCGAAGGTCGACATCACTGGTGACGACATGCGTGAAGGCTTGGCCTGCGTGCTGTCGGTGAAAATGCCGGATCCGAAGTTCGCGTCACAGACCAAGATGAAGCTCGTTTCCTCCGAAGCGCGTCCAGCGGTCGAAGAGGTGGTGGCTGCGAAATTGACCGAGTTTCTCCAGGAGCGGCCCCTCGACGCGAAGGTAATCACCGGAAAGATCGTCGAGGCGGCGCGTGCGCGCGATGCCGCACGCAAGGCGAGGGAAATGACCCGGCGCAAGGGACTGCTCGACGGAGTCGGTCTGCCGGGGAAGCTCGCCGATTGCCAGGAAAAGGACCCGGCGCTCTGCGAGTTGTACCTGGTCGAAGGTGATTCTGCCGGAGGGTCGGCCAAGCAGGGTCGTGACCGCAAGTTTCAGGCAATTCTGCCGCTCAAGGGAAAAATCCTCAATGTAGAAAAGGCGCGCTTCGACAAGCTGATTTCATCGCAGGAAATCGCCACGCTGATTACCGCGCTGGGTACCGGCATCGGCAAGGATGAATACAAGCCGGAGAAACTTCGTTACCATCGTCTTATCATCATGACCGATGCCGATGTGGACGGCGCGCATATCCGCACCTTGTTGCTCACGTTCTTCTATCGGCAGATGCGCGAGCTCGTCGAAGGTGGCCACATCTACATTGCCCAGCCGCCGCTCTACAAGGTGAAGCATGGGAAGACCGAGCGCTATCTCAAGGACGATCAGGCCCTGAAGCAGTTCCTGCTGAACTTGGCGCTCGAGGGTTCGGCACTGACGCCGCGCGCTGGTGCTCCCGAGATCTCGGGGGGTGCGCTCGAGCTGCTGGCGAGAGAGTACCTGCTGGCCGAGGCGGTGATCAACCGTCTCTCGCATCTGATCAACCCGGAAGTTCTGCACGCACTGGTGGAGAGCAATCTGGAAGTCCGGCTGGCCGATGAAGCGTCGGCAGTGGTGAGCGCGGATGCGCTCATGCAGGCGGTGGGCAGCACGCCGGGGATCAGCGTCGCGGCACGCTACGACATGGCCCAGGAACGCTGGCAACTGCGTCTGGAGAAAGTCCTGCATGGCAATCTGAAGCTCGGCGTCATCGATGACGATCTGCTGGTCAGCGGTGACTATGCGCAGCTTCGCAAGACGGCGGAAATCCTGGCTGGTCTTTTCGGGCCGGGCGGTTTCGTTACGCGCGGCGAAAGAAGGAAATCCGTGAGCAGCTTTGCCGAAGCGATGCAGTGGCTGCTCGACGAAGTCGAGCGCAGCGTGACCAAGCAGCGCTACAAGGGCCTTGGCGAGATGAACCCTGCACAACTCTGGGAAACGACGATGGACCCGAAAGTGCGTCGCCTGTTGAAGGTGCAGATCGAGGACGCAATCAGTGCAGACGAAATCTTCAGTACCTTGATGGGCGAGCTCGTGGAACCGCGTCGCAGCTTTATCGAGTCGAATGCGCTGGCGGCGCGGAATATCGACGTGTGAGCGTGTATTCCGGTAGCACGCTCAGCGGTAGCGGTTGATCAGGTCGCGAGTTGCCAACGCCACGCTGCGGGCGGCGGTTGCATGGTCCTGACCGGTTCCCGCGTAGAGAATGGCGCGAGAGGAGTTGATGATCAGGCCAGCGCGATCGGACGAGATCCCGGCGCGCACGGCGGCTTCGACGTCGCCACCCTGGGCGCCGATGCCGGGAACGAGCAACGGCATGTCACCGATCAACGCGCGTACGCGCGCCAGTTCGTTCGGGAAAGTGGCGCCGACGACCAAGGCACATTGGCCATTGGCGTTCCATTCACCGCTGGCGAGACGGGCAACGCGTTCGTACAGCCTTTCGCCGCCGACTTCGAGGAACTGCAGATCGCTGCCGCCGGGGTTGGACGTGCGGCAGAGGAGGATCACGCCCTTGCCCGGAAACGCAAAGTAGGGTTCCAACGAATCGCGCCCGAGATACGGGTTGACGGTAACAGCATCGGCACGATAACGCTCGAAGGCCTCGATGGCATACTGCTCGGCGGTGCTGCCGATATCGCCGCGCTTGGCGTCGAGAATCACTGGCGTGCCCGGATGCATGGTGTGGATATGGGCGATGAGCGCTTCAAGCTGGTCTTCGGCACGATGCGCGGCGAAATACGCGATTTGCGGCTTGAAGCAGCAGACGAGATCGGCGGTAGAGTCGACGATCGTCCGACAGAAGTTGAAAATCGCGTCAGAACGGCTCGCGAGATACAGCGGAAAGCGCGCGGGGTCGGGATCGAGGCCGACACAGAGAAGGCTGTTGCGCTCCTTCCAGGCGGAGCGGAGGGCGGCGATGAAGTTCATGGCAAGGTCAATCCGGACTAAAGCCATATTCTAGAAGGTGTTGAGGCCATTTGGCTGGCGTCGCCTGTTGGCAACAAATAGACCTGTCCGGTTTTGTAGCAGATGAATTGTCCGCTTTGACCGAGGCGGGGAAAGCGG
>WBZT01001514.1_pt1 | contig 16901 bp, 3 predicted proteins | sample 5204241 | NCBI WGS metagenome assembly WBZT01 (sample SAMN12344358, study PRJNA552823) | activated sludge metagenome | biome: Activated sludge suspended growth; feature: Nitrification reactor; material: Wastewater; isolation source: activated sludge from nitrification reactor of wastewater treatment...
TCGATGTGCTGCAGCGCGTCCGTCACCGGATTGAACTGCAGTTCTTTCATGACAGCCTTGTAGGTCTTGCCAGCAATGTTTAGTTCTACCGTATACACGTTCGGGGTGTACACCAGGTTCTTGAAGTCAAGGACCGGTGCGCTGAAGTGGACCTGTTCGGAGCCACCATACAACACACACGGAACTTTACCCTCTGCTCGCAGTTTTTTCAGTTCCTGCTTAGACTGAGCTGCTCTCAAGTCTCCGTTAAGTGTGAATGATTTCATTTTGATGTTGGTTATTGGATATTGGTGGTTGGATATTTGTTATTGGTAACTTGTAATTAGTAACTAGGAACTAGAGATTAGTAATTAGAATTCTATTCAGATGTGAAACTGCCATTCACTGTTCACTGTTCACTGTTTACTATTCGCTATTCGCTATTGGCTATTCGCTACTCTCACACCAGGAACAACTGGCTGATACTCTCATACACATACACCCGTCGGATGATGCGCGCGAAGAGTTCGGAGGAAGGGAGTACTTTGATCTTATCACATTGTTCGCGCAGCGGGATCGTGTCGGTGACAACGAGTTCGGTTAAGCGCGATTTGTTCAGGCGTTCGTAGGCGCTTCCGGAAAGTACCGGGTGGGTACAGAAAGCACGAACGCTGTTGGCTCCTTTATCGAAGAGCATATCCGCGGCCTTGGTGAGGGTGCCGGCAGTATCGCAGATATCATCCACGAGAATGACATCGCGACCTTCCACTTCCCCGATCACCGTCATTTCCGCGATCTCGTTGGCCTTCTTGCGGTGCTTGTCGCAGATGACCATGTCGGCGTTGAAGTACTTCGCGTAACCCCGTACCCGGTTCACACCGCCCATGTCGGGAGCTGCGAAACAGAGGTTGGGCAGATTAAGCGATTCGATATAAGGGACGAACAACGAGGAAGGTTCGAGATGGTCGACGGGGATGTCGAAGAATCCCTGGATCTGCGGAGCGTGCAGGTCCATGGTCATAATGCGCGTAACGCCGGCAGCGGTCAACATGTTGGCCACCAACTTGGATGCGATGGAGACCCGCGGCTTGTCTTTCCGGTCGGAGCGTGCGAAACCGAAGTAGGGAATCACCGCGGTGATGTAGTGGGCTGAAGCGCGCCGGGCGGCGTCGATCAGCATGAGGAGCTCCATCAGGTTGTCGGATGGCGCAAAGGTGGATTGGATGATGAATACATCACAACCGCGCACCGACTCATCAAAAGCGGGAGAGAATTCGCCGTCGGAAAAACGGGCTACATTGACTTGCCCGAGGGGCAGGCCGTAGGCGCCGGCGATCTGTTCGCCCAGGTACCGCGTGGCGGTACCGCTGAACAGTTTGACATTACGCTCCATGATGCTCGTGGGAACCCTTTTTTCGGGGATGCAAAGGAAGGCAAAAAAGGGCTAAAAAACAAGGGCGAGACGGCATAAAAGCCCTGAAAATTAAGGGATTTTGCCAATTTAGGCCTGCCAGCGCAACTGAAATCCGGGGGGAACCCGAACCGTTCCTACCGCGTACCTTCGCATCCACATGATGGCGTATCAACTGAGCGTACTGGTCCACCTACTCGCCGGAGCATGCTGGATCGGGGGTATGCTCTTCCTTCCCCTCGTCCTTTTGCCCGCCTTAAAAGGTCACCCGGAGCGAAGGCGACTCCTGCTCTCCACCGGTTTGAAATTCCGGACGGTCGGTTTAGCGGCGCTGGGAATATTGTTCATCTCGGGCCTGACTAATATGCATTTCCGTGGAATACCCTTTTCCCTGGATTTCTTCCGACACACTAACTACGGAAATTTGGTCCTCTGGAAAACCGTCTTGTTCCTGCTACTCATTGGATTAAACCTGATTCACGACCTCGCTTACGGCCGAAAAGCAGTAAGAGAATCAGCTGTGGAAAATCCACGGCTGGTCCGATTGGCAAGGTGGTCGGGACGACTAACCTTGTTAATTTCCCTCCTGATGGCATGGCTGGGCGTGATCATTTCACGTGGCGGCTGAGGATGTAGATTTTTCCAACGATTAAACCGGATTACTTATCTTCGCGTCCCTGCCCGGGTGGCGGAATTGGTAGACGCGCTGGTCTCAAACACCAGTGAGCTAACACTCATGTCGGTTCGATCCCGACCCCGGGTACGCAAAGAGGAGTGACGATTACGTTCACTTCTCTTTTTAATTAGACAGGGGTTGTAAGTAGCTACTTACAACCCCTGTGCTTTTCTTAATACTGGTTGTTCTATTCGATGATCACGCGCTGTACCGATGGTGTACCGTTCGTGGTCATGAGTGAGAACAAGTAAATGCCGCGTTCGAGTCCGCTCAAGTCGATCTCGTATTCATTACGACCTTCTGTAGCGCTCAGTCGATGGATCGCGACTTCTTTTCCAAGGAGGTCGCTGACCTTCAACAGATACTCCAGCGTACCCGTGGAAGCAAACTGCACCCGGATGCGATCACGCGCCGGATTCGGGAATACCGTCATCGCGGTCGCTTGATCGGGCTCGCCCGCTGTGCGGCAGGCGAGGTTAACGACGACGGCCAGGCTGCGAGCCGGACTGAATCCACAGGCGTTGCCGGTGCTGACTTTCACTATGGCTGAACCCGATAGCGCCGAATTGAAATTCACAATGGCTGAAGTTCCCTGAGGCGCTATGGCAGCGCCACCGGTGACCGTCCAGTTATAGATCGAAGCGCCGCTTACCGAAGCAACCGAGTAGGTCTGCGTGCTCGACTTACATACCGAAGCAGGTCCGGAGATCGTCGCAGGCTGCGCCGGTACGAGTGTGACGGCCAGACAACGCGCCGGGCTGGCACCACAGGCGTTGTTCGCGATCACGCAAATGTTACCGGCTACACTTCCGAAGTTCACCGTAATGGCTGTTCCGGAGTTGGTTACGATCGTTGAACCGGCAGGCACGGACCACGAATAACTCGTCGCGCCGGCGACCGGAGAGATCGAGTAGGCGACATTCGTACCATTACAAAGCGCGCTGGCCTGACCGGTGATGCCACCGGGCTGAGCAGTCACCGAACGGATCGTAAAGGTCCGCTGGAAAGCTCCGCAGGTATTGGTCGTCGTTACCGTGAGGTTGCCACTGGTCCACGACGGACCGAAGTTCACCGTAGCCGAAGGGCCGTTGCCGTTCACAACCGTAGCATCGCCGGTAATGGTCCATGCATACGTGTCAGCGCCGGTGACGCTTCCGATGGAATAGTTCACGCCGTTCGTTCCGGCACAGACGTAGATCGGTCCGGTGAGTGAATAAGAATGGAACGGCAGACCCGTGATCGCCATGGCACGGCTCGGGCTGTTTCCGATACAGTTCACGGCATCGACACGAACACTGCCCTGTCCGAAACCGGCCGGAACCGATACCGTGATGCTGGAAGTACCCTGTCCGCTGAGGATGCTCACACCGGTCACTGTCCAGCTATAACTGGTCGCTCCGATCACCGGAATCACCGAGTATACGGCTGTCGTACCGCCGCAAACAATCGCCGGTGCAGTGTTGAACACCGGTCGTGCAGGCCGTACCGCTAGGAGCGGAACGTTGATGCACGAAGATGCTCCAGTGCCGCATGGGCTGATCGGAGTGACACAGATGAAACCTCCTGCATAGGAAGGTCCAAACGAAACAGAAATGGTGTTGCTGGTTGAAGTTCCACTCGCACCGCCAGGGAGCATCCACTGATACTCGCTGGCATTCGCGACCGGATCGATCGAGAAGACGATCGTCGAGTTACGACAGGCGCCGGAAGGCCCAATCACAGGTCCTGCCGCAGCCGGTGAAGTGCCGGTTCCGGTCACCTCGATGGAAGCAGTGCCACTGCAGCCGGAGCCGTCAGTGATCTGAACCGTGTACATGCCGGCGGTCAGACCCGTAGCCGTCGCGCTCGTTTGTCCGCCCGGACTCCAGAGGTAGGTATAACTACCCGTACCACCGGTGGCTACTACCGTAGCAGTACCGGTCGCACCACCACAATCCGAAGGTGTAGAAGAAGTGGAAAGCGCTTCGACTTTCGCAGGCTGACTGATCTGTCCGGTGCAACCGCTGATACAACCGTTTGCATCGGTTACATTGAAGATGTAATACTCACCGGCGGGTACCGAGAAGGTTCCGGTACCGGTCGTAGCCCCTACCGTTCCGGTCGCCTCGACGAGCACGGTTCCGTTCTCGCCATAACACGTCGGTTCGGTCACGGTACAATTGACCACGATGGGATCCGGTTGTGTTATTGTCACGGAAGTCGAGGCGGTACAGCCATGCCAATCTGTGACCGTGAAGGAATGGGTACCGGCAGGCCGGAGCATGGTGCCGGTTCCGCTGTAGGAATAACCCCAGCAATTGAAAAACGGAGTACCACCAGTTGCCGACACGGTTACGTTCGTCAAGCCGCCAGCACAAGTGATAGTTCCTGCCGTGGCAGTAACTGAGAGCGGAGCAGCGGGTTGTGAAAGTGATACAGATGTGGAAGCTACGCAACCGTTGGCGTCGGTAACGGTGTATACCGTAGTGCCGGCCGACTGGTTGTAAGTACCTGCTCCCGTGTAAGGTCCTGTGCCACCAATCGCTGAAACGGTGATCGGCACTGAACCGCCATAACAAAGGATCGGCTGCGGCACATCGTATCCGCCGTCGCAATCCGTTCCCGGCAGGAGGAACAGCGGACGGGAGGTCGTAACCTGCAGTTCGGCAGGCTGGTTCACCGTCGCGCTGCAGGAGGCCGTACAGCCGTTCGCGTCGGTCACGGTGTAATTGTAGGTACCGGCAGGAACCGAGAATGTACCGTCGCCACTGTAAGGCGACGTTCCGCCGGTGGCCGATACCGTTACCGAACCGTCACCGCCAAAGCATACAGCATCCGTTGCCACGCAGCTAGCTACCAGCGATACCGCCGGAGCGATGGTCACCGTAGCTGAGGCGGTACAACCATACCAATCCGATACGGTGAACGTATAGGTTCCCGCCGGGCGGGTGAAAGTACCGACGCCATAATAACCAGGACCGCAATACGTCGGAGCTCCGCCGGACGCGGTGACGACCACGCTCGTTGTACCGCCAAAGCAATTGATCGTGCCTGGGGTCACGGTGATCACGAGCGGTGCAGGTTCGGTGAGCGTCAACGGGGTCGATGCGACACAGCCGCTGGCGTCCGTTACCGTGTAAACCGTAGTGCCCGCCGACTGACTGAAGGTGCCGGTACCGGTATAAGGTCCGATTCCTCCGGAAGCCGATACGATCACCGTTGTGGAACCTCCGTTACACGTAATCGGTTGGGGAATGTCATATCCACCATCACATCCCGTGTCGAACAGAAAGAATGGTGGGCGTGTGACTACAGCCTGGAGTTGGGCAGGCTGGTTCACCGTCGCGCTGCAAGAGGCCGTACAGCCATTCGCGTCGGTCACGGTGTAATTGTAGGTACCGGCAGGTACGGTGAATGTACCGTCGCCGCTGTAAGGCGACGTTCCGCCGGTGGCCGATACCGTTACCGAACCGTCAGCGCCATAGCACACTGCATCCGTCGCTACACAAGAAGCGATCAGTGGAACCGGCTCTACTACTGTAGTAGTGCAAGTGGCAGTACAACCCAGGGCGTCTGTAACCGTATAGGAATAGATACCAGCGGAGACCGTGAAGATGCCTTCACCCGTGTAAGGACCTGTTCCACCACTGGCTGTTACCGTGATGGTGCCGGTATTGCCAAAGCAGTTCATACCGGACAATACACAGGATACGATCAGCGGCTCGGGCAATGTCAGCGTTCCCGGCTCGTAGGTAATCACGTAATTCGAATCTCCCGGGAACGTATAACCGTACGGCATGATTTCATACTGGCCGGCTGTGGCGGGTTGTGTCACGAGGTCGCCGTTACTGTCACGCAACTCGAACTGCGGCGGGGTTCCGTCGTAGAGATGCAGGGAGTCCTCGTATTGAAGTCCCATGATCGAATCACGGAATGCCGGTACCACGAAACAATCCGGAGCGGTATCCAGCGCATATACCGTAACCGGTGCAGGCTCGATGGTCAGGCTGCCCAGCCCGTAGCTGATGGCGAAGTTGTCGTCGAAGAATGCTCCGGGTACGATCAGCCAGGTTCCGACCGTCGTACCGGTGATGAGATTGGCCGACTTGAGTTCCGTGCTGGTGTCCGGTTGGGTCACGTCATCCTCGTCGAGGATGACCGCGATGTTGTCGCTCGAGCTGGTGTTCACATCGAAGCTATCGACTTCGGTACCGCCGTTGGTCACCACACGCGGGTTGGTCACCACGCGCGGATTGGTTACCACACGCGGGTTCGCCATGGCACGACTGCGCATACCGGCAGTTGGCGTTTCCAGGATGATGACCGATGAATCGTTGTCGTAGTTGAACACCGATTGAGCGGACAGGTCGATCAACTCCATGGTATCCACCATGAAGGTGGCGTTGGTGACCACGCGCGGGTTCGTGACGACACGCGGGTTCGTCACCACGCGAGGATTCGCCAGCGCCTTGTCGGTCACGACCATCGCCAGGTTGGCGAAGTCGGCATTGGTGACCACACGCGGGTTGGTCACCACACGCGGGTTCACCAGGATCAAGGCGTTCGAGAGTGTAAGCTGGTGCGTCTGGCTGATCGAATCGATCAGGAACGGACGCATGGCCGGATCAACATTGCTCTGGTCGAAGTCGTAATTGAATTGGATACCGCCAATCTTGTCGCCAAACAACAGGGTGGTGTCGCGCGGCGTGATGGTGATTGGCATCTTATTTATCTTCAAGACTCCCGGGAAGAATTCATACTCGTAAGTAGTATCGCGCGCGATATCATCGCCGTCGTTCAGGTCCAGCGGTTCCATCTCGGCAACGACCTGGTAGAAGCCGGTAGGACTGAGTTCGGTCGCCTGCGTGAGGAAATGCATGTCTTCCAGACCGAGATCTTCCAACGACAATCCGGTTGAATCCAGCGGCTGACCATCAACAAGGATCGTGGCCGTAAACTCCGGCAGGGATTCACCATACCGTTTGGTCGTATTGTCGACGCGAACGGTGACAATCGCTTCCGGATTGTAATAGAAGTAATACCCGTTCGAATAACCGCCGTCAGTTCCATTGGAGGTAGAGGGCGGATTGAATACCTGCAACATCGGATTACCGATGAAGGTCGGAATCTCTGTCAGCAGGTGTTGCTCGTCCTGATAAACGGTCGGCAGTGCTGCTCCATCAAGATAAACCTCCGCTCCATTCACGAAGTGGTCACCGACCACCGTAACCGAAACCGGCGCCTGTCCGAACACGGCCGAAGGCAGGTCCGGAATAACCGTATCGACCTGCGGCAGCGGACGCGCGAACGTGCGAACGGCAGCCATCGGGTTGATGAGTCCTGCACCGGTCGTCAGATCGAAACCGTCGCCTCCGATATCAACTGCCGTTGCCTTCATCAGGTTGCGGAGGGAATCGGGTGAGAGTTTCGCATCGTTGAACTTCTTGGCGGCTTGCTGGATCAGCGCGGCTGCACCGGCGGCATGAGGAGCCGCGCAGGAAGTACCATAGAAGTTGTAGAGGCCGTCACTCTCCAGATCGCGCGAGAAGAAATTGACCGACGTGTTGACACCGTTTGGTGCGCTGAAGTCTGGTTTGTTACGCACGACGCCGCGAACTGCCGTACCACCGCGAGAGGTAAAGCTCTCTGGTTCCGGCACCTGGCCGAACGCGGGGGTCTTGGTATAGCGCACCGCGCCAACAGACATGGCTCCATCACAGTTGGCTTGTCCGATGATGGTCGAGCTGCCGGCCTGGTGCTCCAGAATGGTAGCGTCGCCGCGGAAGATGATGTACTTGATCTTCATCGGCGGGCCCATCGGATCGTCGGTCCAGGTGCGGGTGATCACGATGTTGGCCAACACATCCGCCGTTACGGTAAAGGGCAGTACTTCGATCGGGTCACCCCAGTTGTTCTGGCGGTTTAATCCGAACAATTTGGTACCGGTCAGGTCGGTGAGGTAAATGTCAAAGTTGTTCCGTGCACCCGGCAATTGTCCGAGTGAATACAGGGAATCATCCCATTGCATGACCAGCGTGTAGGTACCGCGCTTCAGGCTGATGGCCTGGAGATAATCTCCTCCACCGAAATCGTGGACCATGCCCGGAATGCTTGCAGGTCCCTGCATCGGGTTGTAGTAGGACTCGTAGGATACTCCACCGAAGTTTCCTGCTGAAGTAAAATAGGCAACGCCCATGTCACGCACTTCATTTACTGCGCGGGAAACGATACCGTCCTGGAAGTAAGGTTCGGTGATGTAGGTGACGTCATCCACGATGATGTCGCAGCTATCCTGCTCCGCCAATGCGTGGATACCTTCAGCCATGTCGCCAGCGGTGATGAAGCCGGTGCGGAAGGAAAGTTTCGCTTTGGGCGCGATATCGTGTACGATCTGCAACATGGCACGACCTTCGTCAAGACCACGTCCATACGGATAATCGAGCATGACGTTGACCGGGTTGGCGTTAACCGGGTTGCCGGCACCGGGGAGGTCGCGGTTCACGATATCATTGCCTGCCGGATTACCGGGAAGCGTATTGTAACTGTCGGAGATCACACCTACCCGAATGCCGTCGCCATCGAGGCGGAAGAGCTTGCGGGTGGAATCGGACTTCATGGCGCGGTCACCCTGCGAAAGGATGAGACCGGCACTGTTGACCGGCGCGTACTTCGGTCGGGCGAAGTTGACCAGCGCCGGGATCGAATCCAGCTTGCGCAGATTGGCTACCGGATAAAGACCCGTGATGATCAGCGTGGAATCACCGTTGTCGATCAGGTTGGTCATGCCGTAATCAGGCGACTGCAACAAGGGTAGCAGGGTATTGTACTGTCCGACATTGGCAATGACATCGATGAGGACGGAACCGGCATTGACCACCTGGAAGACCTGGTTATTGCTCGACGGGCCGGCGGAATCGGGATCTTCATACAACTGCGTCAGCTCGGGGCCAAGCGGAGTGGTGACGATACCGGAATCCGGCGGATTATAGTAAGGAATGATACAATTCGTGAGAATGACCTGCGTGCTCGCCGTGAAGGAACATCCGTTCGCGTCGGTGACCGTATATGTATAGGTACCGTTGCCGAGACCGGTGGTATCGTCGCCCGTATAGGTATACGGAGGTGTACCTCCAGAAGTAGAAAGCGAAACCGAACCGGTGATCGCGTTTTCCAGACAAACAATCGTTGAATCCGTCACGCCGGTCAGTACCAGCAGGTCAGGTTGGGTTACCGTTACCGGGAACATCACCAGGCAACCTACTGCATCCGTCACAGGGTAGAAGAAAGATGTGTCGCTGCCGGCAAAGCCCGGGAAGGTCTGAAGGCCATCGCCCGTATAAGGTGGCGTACCGTCAAAGACGTTGAAGTTGATGGAATAACCATCCCCATGGCAGGTCGGCGGGGTTGCCGAGTAGGAGCCTGCCAGCGACGGATGAACGGTGATGGTAATGGTACCGCATGCACCATCCGTAATACAGCCGCCTTCGCCGCGCACATAGTAGGTGGTCGTCAGGAGCGGTACAACCGTCAGTGAATTACCCGTCGCTACAGGTGTTCCACCGCCACAGGAGCCCTCGTACCAGGTCCAGTGATCGGAGCCATTGAGGTTACCACTGGTAACGGAAATGTACACGTTGCTTCCGGCACAGATGGTGGTCGAGGTGGCGGAAGCGATGGGTTGATCGGCAACCGTACAAGCCGGTGCGCAGTTTGTACCGCTTACCACACCACCCGGTGCAATGAAGTTGCCGGTGGAACCGGTCAGCGGGAAGTTGACCAACGCGCCATCGTTACCCAGTCCGCTCGCATCCGTGAGGACAGAGATGGCACTGTTGTCGCTGCTTGCCTGGCCCTGGTTGAAATAGTAATTGGCCAGTAAGCCATTTCCGGAATAGGCAACTTCACAGTTCATGTTGGCCTGGATCTCAGCCTGGGTGAGACCACGGTCCCAGATGCGCAGGTTGTCGATCCCGCCGATGAGCGTATATCCGCCCGGATCACCACCAATGAACAGGTTCTCGGCGCTGGTGCTGACCGGTCCCGTGTAGTTCAAGGTGGCATTCAACGAACCGTTGACGTAGATCTTCACCTGGGAACCGTCGTAGGTACCCGCGATGTGGTACCAGACGCCCGTATTGATCGGTGTAGTCGTTTCTACCATTCCACTGCCCCAGCCGTTCATATAGAACTGGTAGCTGGTATTGTCCACGTTCGAAACAAGGCCGTAACCACCGGCAAAGGTGACCGGTTGCGACTTCATCGTGATGACCGAATAGGAAGTGCGGGTATCCATGCGGATCCAGCCTTCGATGGTAACACCGGCGGTGGGGTTCAGGCTTGGGTCATCCGTTACTTCGACACGGTTGTTTCCGTCGAATTGCAGCGCGGCTCCGGGAGGCGCGCACGACAAGCTGAAAATCGTTCCCGGATCAATGGCCGAACTCCAGTTGGCGTTGGCAAAGGAAACGTTGGAAACCTCAATGCACGAAAGACTGGGAAGCGAAGTGGCCTGCAGTGCACCGACAATCGCCACGTTGCGGAGGTTCAGGCTGGCAAGCTGGCTGTTGTTGCTGCAATAAAGCAAGCTCAAGGCAGGACAACCGGACACGTCCAGTGCAGTCAAACTCGTGCTGGAGCAGACGATATCCTCTAACACCGTGTTCTGCGATAGGTCCAGGCTGGTTATCGGGTTGTTCTGAATGTTGAAGTGCCTCAGATTCGTCAGGTTCGTGATGTTGAGCGTACCAATGTTATTGTAGGCCGTGTATAAGTGAACCAGTAGAGGATTATTGGATACATCCAGTGCAGTGAGTAGGTTCTCACTGCTGGTCAGATAATCAAGCAACACATTCTGACTGAGGTCAAGTGTCGTGAGTTGGTTCTGAGAACAGTTCAACTGCTCCAGCGCGGTGTTGGCGCTCACATTCAAATTCGTCAGTTGGTTGTTCGAGCAGTTCAGGGACGAGATATTGACGAACGCCTCAATGCCGGTAAGATCGGTAATGGACAAACCGTCTACCTGGATCTGTCCGGTGTAAGCCGCAGCTTCGTAACACTGGATCTCTCCGTCACTGTTGGTATTAATGGAGTTATTCGCCAGCAAGGCGTTCTTAAAGTTCGCATTGGGAATGCTCACGATGCAGGAGCAATCCGTGCTGAACGATGCCGCAGCGTCTTTCCCACTGCTCCAGTTGGCAATGGAATAGGACACGTTATCGACCTGAATACACGATAAGCTAGCGTTACCATTCGCGAGGAAGGAAATGAAGTTGTTATTATTGCCGTTGTTAACCAGCAGCGACGTCAGGCTGTTGTTCCGACAATCGAGTTCCATGAGTAGCGGAAGGAAGGACAAATCGAGAATTGAAATCTGGTTCGAGGAGCAATTCAGATTGGTCAACGACAGGTTGGTGGAGAGATCAAGGCTGGTGATCTGGTTGTTCTCCAGGATAAGCCACACCAACTGGGTATTCGCGGTAGTGTTCAAACCCGTCAACTGGTTGGCAAACGCAGCCAGACCCTGTAAGGCGGTATTGCTGCTGATATCCAATGCGGTCAACTGGTTGGCTCCCACGTTCACATTCAACAATCCCGGTGCTCCTGAAAGGTCGATCGTGGTCAACTGGTTGCCTTCAATGTTCATATCGGCAAGCACGGGGTTGTTCGAGATATTGACCGAAGTGAGCTGATTGTAATAAGCCAACAGCTCCGTCAGGTTCGGGGAGTTGGATACATCCAGCGTGCCGGTGAGGAGGTTGCTGTAACAACGCAGGCTGGTCAGGCCGGTGAAGGCTTCGATGCCGGTGAGGTCGGCGATGTTCATGTTGTTCACATCGATGCCGCCGGTAAAGGCCGCGGCTTCCGAACATTCGATCTCGCCGTTGCTGTTCGTATTGATGGCCGGGTTCGCCAGCAGATACGATTTGAAGGTGGCGTCAGGGATGTTTACGAAGCAGGCGACCGGCTCTCCGAATTGCACTTGATCGAAGGGCTCGTTGGCAGGAGTCAGGGAAATGGTGAGTGAATCATTTGTGACGGAAGTCAGGGTCACGCTCGACCAGATATCATTAATATCGACTAACCGGGCAATGAAATTTGCAGTGTTCACGCCTGCATCCAACTCAGTCAACGGATAGTGAAAGGAAACTTCCGCCGTATTGAATCCACCTGAAACAGTTGCAATACGCCAGTGACGATTAAGCGATTTAATGGGATCTATTCCGGAGCCTGTCAGATTCGAAATGTCACTGTTGTAAGTAGCCACTATAAAACTAGTGCTGCCTTGTCCGGAATTATCGATCGTTACTGTGGCCGGCAAGAATCCGGCCGGTGCACGACCAATTGGATAGACCCGGGTATTGTTTCCTTCCGGGAAGCCGATAGCCAACTCACCTTCTACATAGCTGTTGATGTCTCCTCCATACACAAGAGCAGTAGACTCTATCGTCAGGACACTCGATCCCGTATTCAGAATTCCTCTGGTGAGTCTAAGTTGATCGTCATTACCTCCGGAAATTGATCCGATTTTAAGATAATCGGGAGCCGTTACGCCTGAATAAGACACTTGATCAATTTCCAGTGCATGGATCCTTCCATCACCCTGAATCGTCTGTGGGCTGGACCCCGACATGATCAAACGATGCATGGATATTTCACCGATACCCGTTATGCGAATACTGTCACCGGCAAACGTAAAATCGATGTTAGGGGTGTAAGAAGCGCCATCTCGTAATTCGCCGTCTTCAATCCAATAAAAACCACCTTGAACCGGCTGTACCGCCTGGAACTCTAAATCGTTGTTGGGAGAAATGTGGATCGTGCCATTGTTGGTCAAAACAATTCCGGGTTCCAACTGGGCATGGGTATTGAAATGAACAGTACCACTGGCGGTATTGTTGATATACGCCTCTCCGAAAGAATTTCCCGCAAAGTAATAGTTCGTCAGGTAGAGGATGGTGCCATTGAGATTGATTGTTCCGTTGTTCTCCAACATCGCGCCGGGTCCGAAATCAAGACCCGTCGAAGACAGCGTAACTTCGGAGTTATTATATACCTGAATGCCTGCACCGAAGTTGATATTGCTCAGGCCTGGCCCATCGTTGATCGTCGATCCTGAAACAAATGTCACTGTTCCAGCGCCAGCCAGCGTTGTATTGTTTTGCAATTCCAGCGTACCCGTTGTCTGAATCCTGGCCGCGCCATTCACGATGAGCGAATCCGCCAGGGTCATGGTTCCATTTACTTGGAGATCATCCCCGGTACCGTCCAGCAAGGTGAGACTTCCGGTCGTCAACTCAAGCACGCCTCCCAGATCGACAACCAGTTCATCCGCCGAAATGCGATCTCCACCGTTGATGGATACGGTATGTCCGTTGAGGATATTGATCGAGGCGCTGTTCGAGCCGTCAGGAACAACACTTGCCGGTTGCCAACCCGATCCATCGTTTGACTCCCAAGTACCTACGCTGCTCCAGTTACCGGAAGTTGCTGACCGGTAGCTCGGAATGGTTGCCGCCTCCCCAATCTGGAATTCACTGAAGGAGGTCAGGTCTAGTACCGAAAGACTGGTACCCGGATCCACTGAAACGGGGGGATAAGTCCAGGAACCATCCTTCTTTGCCAGAATGAAGCTGGTCGTGGAGGCTGGACCATCTACATCCAATGCATTCCAGTTAAACAATACATCACATTCACTGAACGTCAGGCTGACATTGGTGATCGTCCAGTTCCTGTTGACGGATTTGTTCGGATCGATCATGGAGTTACTGATGTCCGGGTGATCGCCCGGGTCAGTACGCACGACGACCGATCCACCCACGGTGAAAGAAGGATCCAGTGTAACAGGAAGATAGAAAGATGCATCCCCGACAGGATATTCCAAATAGCCGGGACTGGAGAAGACTCGTTCGACATTCCCGTTCACATAACTGGCAGCGGAAGCGTTCGTCACCGTGGAACCGGAACCCAGCACGACCCGGTGGGCACCGGTTTGAACGACACCATTGACCAGGTCCAGGGTCTGCAAAACGGTGGCATTACCGATCAGCTCGACACCACTTGCCGCATCCACCCGAAGATTATTGATCGAGCCTGTACCGCCCAGTCGCTGCAGAGCAGCACCGTTCATGTTCAGCAACGGCAGGTTAATGGCGCCATCAACTTGTACCGTATCGCCGGTGAATGCAATCTGAGCTGTACCGTCCACGATACCCGCTGCATCCACTTTCAGATTGCCGCCGTACTCTCCGGCCGACTCGTAAAGCGCGAGCGTGCCATCCTGAACATGAATGGTTCCGACATTGATAAAATGCACATCGGAGGTGATCGTACAGGTGGTGGACGGACTGTTCACATTCAACCTGCCGGTATTCCTGAAGATGCCTCCCGGCGGGTTGCTGCTACCGAGGTACATCCCGTTAATGAGGTTCAACTCGTTATCGTTTCTGAACTCTGCACCGGCCTGGATGTATATCTGAAGGCTCGGGCGGGTAATGCTGGCCTGATTGAAAAGCGTGGACTCGAGGTACAAGAATCCATCGGTGGCGTTGATGAAGCTGCATCCGTCCAGCAGTGTCAAATCTCCAGGTCCGCCCAGAAGTCCATCCGCGGCCCATTGAAACGTGCCATCAACTTCAATCCTGCCTTCGTTGATAAGGGTCGAGGCCGACAACTCCAGTACACCGTGGACAGAAAGATCCAAATCGTAACCATCAAGAATCGTTAAGCCGCCCAGTCCGACGAAGACTTGTGCACCGGCTTCGATGGTCATTTCATCCGCTGAAGCCGGGATGTTATTGTTGATGATGATCGTATGTCCGTTGCGGATTGTGATCGCTCCGCTATTGAATCCATCCGGTACATGGGGAGCCGGCTCGAACAAGCCGGTACCGACATTGTACACCTCCCAATTCGCGACATCTTCCCATGCACCGGTATTGGTGGAATAAAACGCCCAGGTGGAATAATCGAACTCCAGGCCGAGTTGAATATCCCGGACGGTGGTGGGATTGAGGTCGTCTATAACAAGGTCGATGTTTCCGGAAGCGTTTTCATTAACCGAGAGACTCGACCAGCTGCCACCTGCATAAGCATAAGCACCGAGTAGCATCGGATCGGTTAAAGGGTCAAGGTGCGAAGCATCGAAATTGAACACGCAGTTGAGCGTGCCCGACATGGGGTTGGCTTGTTCGATGCGCCAGTGCAGATTACACGATTGATTCGGGTTGATGGTTGAACTTCCGATCGAAGGATGGTCGCCGGAGAAGAGGGAAATAGTTACATCGGCATCGTCATCCGGAGTCACCTCAACCGGCAGATAATGGGTACCATCGCCAAGCGGATAGACCTTCAGATCCTGGTAATTTACCTGCTGTTGCAGGTTGCCGATGGCGTGACTGTTGTCGTTGCCGCCCGTGATGGTTGCCGACGAGCTCAGGATCAGCCGATAACCGTTGGTAGTTATCAGGCCCTGCGTCAGTACAAGGCTTTGGCTGATGGTCAGATTATTTCCAAGGTTGAGGCCGGCTCCGTCGATTTCCAGGTACTGAATGGTTCCGGTGCCGTCAGACAATTGGGTTGAACTGCCCGTCAACTTCAGCAAATCAAGGAATACGCTGCCGTTATTGGTAATAGTATGACCGGAGAAACTTACCGTGTTGGCGCCGGCTAAATTTGCACCGCTGTCAATGATCAGCGTGCCGCCAAAATTGTGCGTTGTAGAAATAAATGCAACGCTTCCGTTTATGATGTGAAATGTGGAAGAGGAACCGCCATTGAAGATAAGGTCGGCGGTGATCGTGAGCGTAGCGAAGTTGGTGACTTCCAGGGTTCCGTCATTCTGGAACGTTCCACCCAGGGTGGTAGCGAGATCGGTGTTATTTGAAAAAATTACCGTTCCATTATTCAGAAATACCGCGCTGTTGTCGATCGTCAGTGCATTGCCGAAACCGATGTTGTTGAAATCGATCGTGGTATTATTCACGAAATCGGCTTCAATCGTCCTGTTACCCGTCGCGGCGAAATCAACCGCTGAGCCGGCATCCAGGGTATACGTTCCGGCACCGCTGAGTACGGAATTGAATCCCCAACCGAAGGTGGCGCCCGATTCGAAGCGTACCACGCCGCTGTTCGTCATGGTTCCCTCCTGGGTATAGAGGGTTCCCTGACAGACCAGGTCCTCACCTGCTCCGTTCAAGACATCAAAATCCGTTTCCGCGATGTACAACGTAGCACCCGATTCGATGACCAGTTCGTCGGCGGTGACCGGAACCGTGGTGGTTACCGATACCGTCATCGGACTCTGGATCGTGATCAGGCCACTGTTGGTGCCATCCGGAGCAGCCGAGGCCGGCTGCCAGGAAGCGCCGTCGTAGGTTTCCCAAGTGGAGATCGTAGACCATTCGCCGGTGGATGCGCTGCGGTAGTCTCCGGCGTTCTGCGCGCGAAGGGTGTTGACTCCGAGCAGCAGCGTGGCAAGCAACAGGGTGTAGAGGTGCTTCATGTATTGGTTGTGTGTGTGTGTAACAATAGTTCATTCCATCCGATTCCGCTCCGTCTCAGCAGATGATCGGCATGGTACTTCCTGTCGTTGCATCATCATCGCTTCAAACAAGGATGCAGCGTCAGGTACTTTGGTTCTTGTTATGAATAGATGATATCGGAGTTGCTCACTCCGCGATGCTGTGTGTTTGCGGACATGGGTAAATGTTAAATAGCTTTTACAATCATTTTTTATAGCAAGAGGACATGATTTGAAGCCATGTCCCAATCAACCGTCACATTAAAACATCAATAGGGGTTCAATATATCCAAAATGCATGAAAATCAAAACATTTTTGGGTGAATGTTAGGTTATCA
>WBZT01001517.1_pt1 | contig 16898 bp, 11 predicted proteins | sample 5204241 | NCBI WGS metagenome assembly WBZT01 (sample SAMN12344358, study PRJNA552823) | activated sludge metagenome | biome: Activated sludge suspended growth; feature: Nitrification reactor; material: Wastewater; isolation source: activated sludge from nitrification reactor of wastewater...
CAGGATCCCGAAAGTCGAGGAGATCACGTCGTCGTCCTTCGCGTCCCCGACCGTCACGATGGGAATGACTTCACTGCGGAAGACGTCGAAGGGATAGTCCTGGAAGTTTCCGTCCGCCCTCAGTGTGACCTCTGCGGTCAGGGCAGTGTCGAGTTGCCCTTGATCGAACACGATCTCGTTGGTGTTCAGTGGGTACTGGGTGATGCTGCGGTCATCGAGCAATCCGGAGTCGAGGGTCACCAAGGTGACGGTGATGGTATCCCTGGTTCTGCTGTTCTTGGTCAATGCGCTCGAGGGATTCACACGCAAAGTCCCTGTGATCGTGGAGTTCAAGGCATCGATGGCGGCGACCTCGAGCAGGACGACGGCTGCCCGCTCCTGCGCAGACGGGTCCGGGGGGACGTTCGCTGACTGGTCCGGTCGGGTCGAACGCCCGTAGAGCACCAGAACGACGACGAAGGCCAGGATCGACACCAGCACCACGCCGACCCGCCAGGCGTAACCGCCGCTCGTCTTCCGATCCACAGGCATACGGTAGCGAGGCGCGGCGATCGGGTCTGCGGGTTGGCGCTACAGCGACCGGACCGAGGCCTCCGCACCGTCGACCGAACCCACCAGGACTTCGTCCGCGAGACCGACGAACAGTCCGTTCTCCAGAACGCCCGGGATGTTGTTGATCGTGCGCTCCAATCCGCTGGGGTCGTCAATGGCGGCGAACGTGGCATCGACCACCAAGTTCCCCTGATCCGTCACCACGGGGCCCGCCTTACGCACGGCCATGCGCAGCTCCGGCTCGGATCCGAGAAGGCGCAGCGCTGCCATGACCTGCCGGTAAGCGTCGGCCAGCACCTCGACGGGAAGCGGGAAGTTCGTTCCGAGGACAGGGCTCAGTTTCGTGTCATCGACGACGACGAGGAACCGGTCCGCCCGGCTGTCGACCAGTTTCTCCCGGGTATGACAGGCCCCTCCCCCCTTGATCAGGTTCCTGCTCGGGTCGACTTCGTCGGCACCGTCGATGGCGAGGTCCATATGGTCGATCTCATTCAACGTGATCAGCGGAATACCGTACCTCTGGGCCAGGACCGAGGACTGGAACGATGTCGGAACCCCCTTGATGTCAGTGATCTCGCCGGACTGCCAGCGGCGCCCGAGATCCTCGATCAGGATGGCCGCGGTCGACCCCGATCCGAGACCGACGATCATGCCCGATTCGACCTGGGCGGCCGCGGCCTTCGCCACCTCCCGCTTCATACGGGTTTGCACGTCATCCACCTCGGCCACAGCACCGTCATGTCGGTCGCGATCATCCATGTCGGTCACGTCAGGTCCTCCTCCCCACACCCACAGCAGTGCAGTCGGCCGCGGACGCGCAGTCGCGGGCTCAGCGCAGATCGCCCTCGGGCATTCCCTCGGTTTCCGGGGGCAGCGCGACCAATCCCATCTCGGCGGCGGACACCAGTCCGGAATGACGCGGGACGATCCGCACCGTGTAGCCGAACGGTCCGGTGCGGTCCAGCGAGACCTCGCCTTCGAACCGCATGCGGTCGCCCTCGTACGCTTCGGCCATGGTCAGGTCCGTCACGTTCAGATGGGTCAGCAGGTCGTCGGCATCGACCCGTCCATAGATCGCCTGCACCGCCACGTCATGCTGGGTGAGCCCGGCCAGAGCCGCGTAGACCTTGACCTGCAGTGTGTTGCCGATCTCCGGCTCATCTCCGATGCCGGCGGTCTCGATGTGCTCGACGCGGACATCGGGCCACCGCTCCTTGACCACCCGTTTCCACTGCGCCAGATCGCGGGCCAAGGCGAAGTCGTCGGACGCCGCAGCCAGCGATGACGTTGACGCCGGACGGTACAGCTTCTGGACGTAGTCACGCACCATGCGAGAGGCCAGCACCTTGGGGCCGGTGAACTGCAGTGTCCGCCGCATCATCTCGATCCAGCGAGCCGGCAATCCGTCCGCGTCCCGGTCGTAGAAAGTGGCCGCCACAGATTCCTCGATGAGGTCGTACAGCGCAGCGGCCTCGATGTCGTCGCGACGATCGGCGTCCTCGACTCCGTCGGCGGTGGGGATGGCCCAGCCGTTCTCGCCGTCGAACCACTCGTCCCACCAACCGTCCAGAACGCTGAGATTCAAGGCACCGTTCAAAGCGGCCTTCATGCCCGAGGTTCCGCATGCCTCGAGCGGGCGCAGCGGATTGTTCAGCCAGACATCGCAACCCGGGTAGAGGATCTCCGCCATGCCCATGTCGTAGTCGGGGAGGAACACGATGCGCTTGCGGACCTCCGGCGAGTCCGCGAACCGGACGAGTTCCTGGATGAGCCGTTTGCCGCCGTCGTCAGCAGGATGGGATTTGCCCGCGATGACCAATTGGACAGGGCGGGTCGGGTGCAGCAGCAGGCTGCGCAGCCGATCGGGGTCACGCAGCATCAAGGTCAACCGTTTGTAGGACGGCACCCGGCGTGCGAACCCGATCGTGAGGACGTCCGGATCCAGGACCTCCGCGACCCAACCCAGTTCGGCCGGACTCGCCCCTCGCTGCAACCAGGACTCACGCAACCGTTCCCGAGCATCGGCGACCAGGCGCTCGCGCAACCGGTGCTTGACGGCCCAGATCTTCGACCCATCGAGTTGCGCGATGGATTCCCATCCTTGCGCTTCCTCGACCAGCCTGCCGTCGCCCGACTGGGCGGCGAGTTCCCACACTTCGGGTGCGACCCATGTGGGTGCGTGCACGCCGTTGGTGATGGAGCTGATGGGCACCTCATCGGCGTCGAAGCCACTCCACAGCCCGGCGAACATGCCTCGACTCACCCGACCGTGCAGCAACGAGACACCGTTGGCGCGCTGTGCGAGACGCAGGCCCATCGCGGCCATGTTGAAAACGGCGGGGTCGCCGCCTTCGTAGGTCTCGGCGCCCAAAGGGAGGATCCGTTCGAGCGGAACCCCAGGCAGAGCCTTGTCCCCACCGAAGTGCGAGGTGATCAAGTCGATCGGGAATCGGTCGATGCCTGCCGGAACCGGAGTGTGGGTGGTGAACACCGTACCCGCGCGGACGGCCTCCAACGCGTCGTCGAAGGTCAACCCGGCTTCGGACATCAGTTCTCGGATCCGCTCGAGTCCGAGGAACCCGGCATGTCCCTCATTGGTGTGGAACACCCCCGGCTCGGGGAATCCGGTCAGTGCGCAGTAGGCCCGGATCGCGCGCACGCCGCCGATCCCGAGCATCATCTCCTGCAGGAGTCGGTGATCGGAGCCGCCGCCGTACAGGCGATCAGTAACGGACCTCTCGACCGGACCGTTCTCTTCGATGTCGCAATCCAGCAGAAGCAGGGGCACCCGCCCGACATCGGCCCGGCGGATGTGGGCGGCGACGCGCCGGTCACCGGGCAGGTCGACGTGGACGGTCACGGGACGGCCGTCGGAGTCCCGTAGGAGCGCGAGCGGCAGATTGTCAGGGTCGAGCAGGGGATACTTCTCCTGCTGCCAACCCTCAGCGGACAACGACTGCCGGAAGTACCCGGACCGGTAGAAAAGTCCGACGCCGATGATAGGCACCGCCAGGTCCGATGCCGCCTTGAGGTGATCGCCGGCGAGGATGCCGAGACCACCCGAGTACTGGGGCAGCGCGGCAGTGACGCCGAACTCCGGTGAGAAGTAGCCGATCGCCGCGGGCTTGTCGCCCATGAGGCCTTGGTACCAGCCCGGCTCGGACAGGTAGGCCATCAGATTCGCGTGGACGCTGTCGGCGCGGGCCACGAAACTCTCGTCGGCGGCCAGTTCCGCCAACCGTTCGCGGGGGACCTCGCCGAGCAGTCGGATCGGGTCCTGGTGCGTACGCCGCCAGGTCTCCGGGTCGATGGTGGCGAACAACTCCTTGGTGGGGTTGTCCCACGACCAGCGCAGATTGTGCGCCAGATCGCTCAGACAACGCAGTTGCTCGGGCAAAACCACTTGGACGGTGAACCGCCGGAATGCTCTCACCGACGACACACTAATGCCCCGAGTGCCATCTTGGGGCCGCTGGCTGTCACCGCCCACCGGCAATCCCCCGCCGCACACACTAGGCTCGTGCCGATGACCAAGACCTCTGCGCCGGACCCGGGGCTGGGACGACCCGGTGGCCTGGTGCCGCCCCCCACCCTGACGGGTCGCTTCGGGATCTGCGATGTCACCCCGAGCGTCGAATCCGGGCGGCGCCCCACCAAAGCGGCGGTGGGCGAGGTCCTCACTATCACAGCCACCATATTCAGGGAGGGCCACGACGCGTTGGGGGCTGAAGTGGTGCTGCTCGCACCCGACGGCGAGGAACATCGCGTACGACTGGCCCCAGTCGCCGATGGCCTGGATCACTGGGCGGCACAATTTCGCTTTTCCACCGCCGGGGACTGGACTTTCACGATCCGCGCCTGGCACGACCCTGCGGACACCTGGCGCAAACGCGCGGCCATCAAGGTCCCCGCCGGGGTCGATGTCGACCTCGAACTCGAGGAGGGCGCCCGAGTGCTGGAGCGGGTCGCCGAGAACCTACCTCGGCGTGCCAGCCACGCCAAGGAGATCCTCATGTCCAGCGCCACTGCGCTGCGCGACACGCGACGACCCGGGGAAGCCCGCCTGGCGATCGCACTGGCTCCCGACGTCACCGAACTCCTCATCGAACACCCGCTGCGCGACCACCCGGCGGAGTCCGCGGGCTGGCCGGTCCGGGTCGAACGCGAGCGCGCGCTCTACGGCGCCTGGTACGAGATGTTCCCCCGCAGCGAGGGGGCACACAGCGACCCGCCCCGCTCCGGCACGTTCACCACGGCAGCCGATCGGCTGCCGGCTGTGGCCGCCATGGGGTTCGATGTCGTCTATCTGCCACCGATCCATCCGATCGGGCGCGTCAACCGCAAGGGCCGCAACAACACCCTCGAACCCCGCGCAGACGATCCCGGCTCACCGTGGGCGATCGGCTCCGCCGAGGGCGGGCACGACACCGTGCACCCCGATCTGGGGACGGAAGAGGATTTCCATCGGTTCGTGGGCACTGCTCGCCTGCATGGCCTCGAGGTCGCCTTGGACCTGGCACTGCAGGTCGCCCCGGACCATCCCTGGGTCAAGGCTCATCCGCAGTGGTTCACGACCCGGGCCGACGGCACCGTCGCCTACGCCGAGAACCCTCCGAAGAAGTACCAGGACATCTACCCCCTGAACTTCGACAACGATCCGGAGGGCCTGTACGCCGAGATCGTGTCGGTGGTGCGCCACTGGATGGCTGCGGGGGTCCGCATCTTCCGAGTCGACAACCCGCACACCAAGCCATTGTGGGTCTGGGACCGCCTCATCGGTGAGATCAATGCGACGGACCCCGACGTTCTGTTCCTGGCCGAGGCGTTCACGCGACCACCCATGATGCGGGCCCTGGCCACCGTCGGGTTCCAGCAGTCGTACACGTACTTCACGTGGCGCACCGCGAAGTGGGAACTGGTCGAGTACCTGGCGGAGCTCAGTGGCCCTGCCGCGGCGTATATGCGCCCCAACTTCTTCGTGAACACTCCGGACATCCTGCACGCCTACCTGCAGCACGGAGGGCCCGCGGCGTTCGCGATCCGAGCAGTGCTCGCGGCCATGCTGGTACCTACCTGGGGCATGTACGCGGGCTACGAACTGTTCGAACACGTTCCGATCCGGCCGGGCAGCGAGGAGTACCTCGACAGCGAGAAGTACCAGTACCGGCCGCGGGACTGGACCGCGGCAGCACACCACGGACATACCCTGATCCCGTTCGTCACGCGACTCAACGAGATCCGGCGAGCCCATCCCGCTCTGCATCTGCTACGCAACCTCACGTTCCACCACGTCGATGACGACAACGTGATCGCGTTCTCGAAACGCGACGGCGACGACCTGGTCATCGTCATCTGCACCCTGGATCCGTACCAAACTCGCGAGACTTCTGTGTGGCTCGACATGCCTGCGCTGGGCCGGCATTGGGAGGACACCCTGCATGTCACCGACGAGATCACCGGTGCCGACTGGGAGTGGCGTCAACAGGTCTACGTGAAACTGAATCCATTCGAACATGTGGCACACGTGGTCACGGTCCGCACCCGATGACGCCACCGCGCGACTGACTGCACGTTCACGCAAAGATAGGCCCATGCCAGCGCCCTACCCCGTGACCTCCGACAATCTCGACCTTCTGGTTGACGGCGCCCATGGGGACCCGCATCAGATACTCGGTCCCCACCAGCATGACGGAGCGGTGACGGTACGCGCACTGCGCCCCCTTGCCGGGTCCGTCACTGTGGTCATGGGAGATGAGCGGTTCCCCATGGAACACGAGCACCGCGGGATCTGGCGGGTGGTGTTGCCGCTGGCCGACATCCCGGACTACAACTTCGAGGTCTCCTACGACGGTCACACCCTGATCGCCGAGGATCCCTACCGATACCTGCCGACACTGGGTGATGTCGACCTGCACCTGATCGGCGAGGGCCGGCACGAACAGCTCTGGCAGGTCCTCGGGGCCCACACGCACGTCTATGACAGCCTCCATGGCCCGGTGCCGGGGACGTCTTTCGCAGTCTGGGCACCCGGGGCACGCGGGGTCCGCGTCGTCGGCGACTTCAACTTCTGGGACGGCGCGGGCCATCCCATGCGCTCGCTCGGCTCCACCGGGGTCTGGGAGTTGTTCGTCCCGGGGGTAGGCGACGGCACGAAATACAAGTTCGCCGTCCTCGGTGTCGACTTCGTCTGGCGGGACAAGGCCGACCCGTTGGCGTTCGCCACCGAGCGCGCGCCCCAGACCGCGAGCGTCGTGTTCACGCCACGACACGAGTGGCAGGACTCCGAGTGGATGTCGGCTCGGGCCGACCGGAATCCGCACAACGGACCGATGAGTATCTACGAGGTACATCTCGGGTCGTGGCGCAAAGGTCTGTCCTACGTCCAACTGGCGGACGAACTGACCGACTACGTCGTGGGAAACGCGTTCACCCACGTCGAACTCCTGCCGGTCACCGAGCATCCCTACGAACCGTCGTGGGGGTACCAGGTGACGTCGTACTTCGCACCCACGAGTCGGTTCGGCAGCCCCGACGAGTTCCGGTACCTGATCGACCGCCTGCATCAGGCGGGGATCGGCGTGATCATGGACTGGGTTCCGGGCCACTTTCCCAAGGACTCGTGGGCGTTGGGCAGGTTCGACGGTACACCGCTCTACGAGCACCCGGATCCGCGCCGCGGCGAGCAACTGGACTGGGGCACGTTCGTGTTCAACTTCGGCCGCCGCGAGGTCCGCAACTTCTTGGTCGCGAACGCGGTCTTCTGGCTCGAGGAGTTCCACATCGACGGCCTCCGCGTCGATGCCGTGGCCTCGATGCTCTACCTGGACTACTCGCGCAAGGAAGGTGAGTGGCTGCCGAACGAGTACGGCGGACGCGAGAACCTGGAGGCCGTCGCTTTCCTGCAGGAGATGAACGCCACCGTCTACAAGCGCTGCCCGGGCATCGTGACCGTGGCCGAGGAGTCCACCGCCTGGCCGGGCGTGACCCGACCGACCCATCTCGGTGGGCTCGGTTTCGGCCTGAAGTGGAACATGGGCTGGATGCACGACTCACTGGATTACATGTCCCGCGAACCCATCTACCGGCAGTACCACCACTCCGAGATGACCTTCGCGATGATGTACGCCTACACCGAGCAGTTCGTGCTGCCGCTCAGCCACGACGAAGTCGTGCACGGCAAGGGTTCCATGATCACCAAGATGCCCGGTGACCGCTGGCAGCAGTTCGCCAACCTCCGCGCCTACTACGCGTTCATGTGGGCGCACCCCGGCAAGCAACTGCTGTTCATGGGCGGGGAGATCGGCCAGTCCCAGGAATGGAGCGAGCAGCGTTCGTTGGACTGGTGGCTGCTCGATCACGGCGAGCACCGTGGGCTGCAGCACTGCGTCGCCGACCTGAACCGCGCGTATGGTGGGACCCCGGCATTGTGGGCGCTCGACCATGACCCGGCGGGCTTCGAATGGATCGACGCCAACGACGCGGTCAGCAATGTGTTCTCGTGGCTGCGCTTCGACGGGTCCGGGGGCATCGTGGCCTGCATCGTGAACATGGCCCCCGTCGTCCGCGGCGACTACCGGGTGGGACTCCCCAAGTCCGGAACCTGGACGGAGATCCTGAACACCGACGCCGATGTCTACGGCGGTTCCGGCGTGGGCAACTTCGGCGGCCTGCGTGCCGACGACCAGCCCTGGCACGGCCGACCCGCATCGGCCCAGATGGTGATCCCGCCGCTGGCCGCGGTCTGGTTGCGCTGGGACGGTTGACCCGGACGCGCCGATGTCGGCGCCCAGCAAGCCGGGTCAGCCTCGGTGCACCCAGGCCAACATGCCCTCGATGTTCTGGCGGATGACGTCACCGGCCGTGGCGTCAGCCCCCTTGGTCATCGCCATGTACTTCAAGGTGTTCATGTCGGACTTCAGTGGCGCTGACGACAGCGCATAGGCGACGGCGTCGGGCTGCAGGAGCCAAGCCCCCAGGTTGTAGGCGGTCCGGGCCCCCTGCTTCTTGTTCAACGCGGCCGTGCCGTCGTTGTCCTGATCCCATGCGATCACCCGCCACCCGTCCCGGTCGCCGAAGTCGCTGAGGTGGATCTGGACCTGGATGCGGCCGATGACCGGCAGATTCATCCGCTGGATGTACGTCACATCGGACTCCGATCGGCGTTCCACGATCTCGGTGGACTCGACGTACTTGACGTTCTGCGGGTAGTTCTCCGCATCCAGAATGTGTGCCGCCATCGCGTCTTGGTCCACATCCGCGACCGGGACCAGGCCCACTCCCTCACCTGTGGGGCGGTTCTCGAATCGCCAAGACTTGTAGTTGAACTTGTCCCGGGACAACTCCGGCATGTGGGGCAGTACTCGGGTGAGGAACTCCTCGGCAGCAGCAGTCATGGCAGCCAACCTACAGTCGAGGTGGACCCAGGTGGGCGTGTGGGGCGCTCAGAACAGCGCGTTCGCGAGGGTGATGCGAGCCTTGGCCACCCGTGGGTCGGTCGGTCCCACCACCTCGAACAACTCCAGCAGATGGGCGCGGGCAGCCACCCTGTCGTCGCCCGACGTGCGCCGCACGGTGTCGATGAGTCGAGTAAAGGCCGCATCAGCATCACCGGAGGCGACCAGCATGTCGGCTGCGAGAACCTGCCGCGCGACATCGTCCGGGGCTGATTCGGCCGCGGTCATGACCTTCGCGGCATCCTGACCGTCCACCCGGCGGTACAACCCGGCGGTGGCGAGACCGATCGCGGCCTGCTCGTCCGTGGGACGGCGGTCGCGGAGCCGACGGAAGGCCTGCTCCGCCGTCGCCCAGTCACCCGCTTCCATGGCGGCGAAGGCGGCCTCCTCGTCGGCGTCGACGGGCGGCTGATCACCGGCGGATCCCGGCGAGGGGGCGGAGACGGAGCCACCGACGCCGGCTTTGTCCGCCTCGGCGAGGAGCGCCTCGAGGTACTGGCGGACCTGGGGTTCGGGAAGCGCCCCTTGGAACAGGGGGAGCGGCTGACCGGCGATGACGGCGAAGACCGACGGGATCGACTGAACCTGGAATGCCTGCGCGATCCGCTGGTTGGCATCGACGTCGACCTTCGCCAGGACGAATCGACCGTTGAAGTCCGCGGCCAACCCCTCGAGGATGGGCGTCAGGGTCTTGCAGGGCTGACACCAACTTGCCCACAGATCGAGGACGACTGGCACCGTCGCCGAACGGTCGAGCACCTCGCTTTGGAAGTTCGCCTCGGTCACGTCGATCACCACGCCGGCCGGGGCGTTCGCAGCGCGCTGCTGGGCATCACGCTGCGCTGCCAATGCACCGAGGTCGACGGCTCCGCGGACGTTGAGATTGGTCGGCTCAGTCACGGGAGCATTGTTCCAGTACGTGACCGACCCGGCCAACTGGCCCCGTCAGGATCACTGCGTCCAGACCGGTTCGGGCACTCCGGCGGCCCGCAGCCGCTGCACGACCGCGGTCGTCACCGAACGGCGGTAGCGGGTGGACCGCTGGGGCAGGGCAAGCTCAAGTCGGCTGCCATCAGCAGCCGCGAAGGTGATGGTCGTGGCTGCAGGATCGATACCGACCGCATGGATCGCGACGTACGGTGCCGAGGTCCACAGACGTCGCCCACGCGTGTCGGCGGTGACGACGATGCGGTCCTGCTCGACCCAGAGCCGGCCCCGCTGACCGCCGATCCCGAAGGGCCCGGCGACAACCTCGACCCGACCGAGGTGGCGCGGAGGCAGAGCGCCGGGCCCGAACTCATGTTCTTCGTAGGGAGTCAGCGTCGATGCATCGGGCCAGTTCCGCCAGATGAACCAGACGATGAAAGGCAGGCTGATACCCATGAACACGATCCCGGCGATCAGGGCTTCGACGATGGTCTGCGTCGAGTCCTCTGTCACGGCCTCCCCCGCGGTGAACACCGCCAGCAACACAACCCCGTTGTTGATGGCGTGCATGGCGATCGGAACCCACAGGGTGCGAGTGCGTAGGTACATCAGCGCCATGACGACGCCGAACAGTCCGGCGCCGACGGGATCGACGTGAAGCGCGCCGAATGCGATCGCCTGCACCACGATGGCCACGCCAATCCGCCACTTGACGGTCCAGCGTTCCAGGAGCATGCCGCGGAACACCAGTTCCTCGACCAAGGGTGGCAGGACGACGAGCGAGATCGCCACGACACCGAACCCGGCCTCGGTCGACACCTCGGCACCAGCCACGAAGTCCGGGAACAACGCCGCGGTGATGGCGCTCGCTCCGATCGAGAACGAGAACTGCGCGACCGTCAGGCCCAGGACGACCCACCAGAAGTGACCGATCCGGGGCCTGCGGAACAGCGCCCGCAGATCGATGTGGTGCCGGCGGGCGACGACCACTGCCCAGACCACGAGGGGCAGGTACAGCATGGCCCCGAACAGTTCGTCAGACACGCCGTCGCCGCCGGTCAGTCCGGTCAGCACCGACGCGACGATCAGGGTGGCGATCAACGTGAGGATCGCGATCAAAGGCAACCAACGCGCGCGCACGCCCGCGAACCGATCACTGCGGACCAGATGGTTGCCAGGGTCCGGCGCGGTTGCATTCGGCAGCTTGGCCCTGGGGTCAGGTGGCCCCCAGGCGGGGTCGGGCGCGGCGGTGGTCACAACTCGCCCCCGTCGAATCTGATCAGCAGCTGCTGCGCTGCCTGGGACGGGTCCACCCGGGCCGCCAGCACGTCGTCAGCCAATCCCTCGAGGACTTCGCGGCGACGCTGCAGATCCTGCTGGAGTCGACCGATGGCAAGACCGACGATCTCCGCGACGGTGCGGTCGCGGCGCCGCTGCGCGGTCTCGCCGCTGGCAGCGCCGTAGCGCCGGTGATCGGCGATCGCGGTCACCAGCTCGTCGAGTCCGGATCCGTTGGTCGCGGTGATCGGGATGACGGGGGGCCGCCAGGCCTGCGGCTCCAAAGGTTTGGACGCGACCATCGCCAGTAGTTCGCGTTTCGTCGCCGCCGCCCCGGGGCGATCGGACTTGTTGACGGCGAACACATCCCCGATCTCCATCAGACCCGCTTTGGTCGCCTGTACCCGGTCGCCCATTCCCGGCGCCTGCAGGATCACGACTGTGTCGGCGTAGCGCACGATGTCGACCTCGCTCTGGCCGACCCCCACGGTCTCGATCAGGACGATGTCGAATCCACATCCGGCGAGAACTCGCACAGCGGCGGGCGTCGCTGCAGACAGTCCCCCCAACTGGCCGCGCGCCGCCATGGAACGGATGTAGACACCGGGATCGGTCGTGTGAGCGCCCATGCGGACCCGATCGCCGAGCAACGCGCCTCCGGTGAAGGGCGAGGACGGATCGACGGCGATCACCGCAACGGTCAGCCCTTGGGCCCGCCACCGCTCGATGAGGCCGGCGGTGGTGGTCGACTTCCCGACGCCGGGTGCACCCGTGATTCCGACGACATGGGCATGGCCCGGGGGCAGCAGCCGACCGACTTCGGCTGCCGCGTCGGTGCGCTCCTCGACAGCGGAGATCAGCCGGCCAAGGGCCCGGCGGTCTCCGGCGCGCGCCGCCTGCACCGCCTGGGGCGGGTCCAGCGCGCGCATCCGGGTCAGACGGACGGCACGCGCACGATCAGGGCATCGCCCTGGCCGCCGCCACCGCACAACGCCGCAGCACCAATGCCGCCGCCGCGGCGCTTCAACTCGTGGGCGAGATGCAAGACGATGCGGGTGCCCGACATGCCCACCGGGTGACCCATGGCGATGGCGCCGCCGTTGACGTTGACGACGTCGGGATCGACTCCGAGCTTCTTGGTGGACACGAGCCCGACCGCCGCGAAAGCCTCATTCAGTTCCAGGACATCGAGGTCGGCGGGTGTGATGCCTTCCTTCTCGCAGGCCTTGAGAATGGCGTTGGCGGGCTGTTCCTGCAGCGAGGCATCGGGACCGGCGACGACACCGTGTGCGCCGATCTCGGCCAACCATGAGAGCCCTAGTTCTTCCGCCTTGGCCTTGCTCATGACGACTACCGCCGCGGCGCCGTCGGAGATCTGCGACGCCGAGCCCGCGGTGATCGTGCCGTCCTTGGCGAACGCGGGGCGCAGCCGGGCGAGGGTCTCGACGGTGGTGTCGGCGCGGACTCCTTCGTCGATGCTGAACACGACGGGATCACCCTTGCGCTGGGGGATCTCCACGGCGACGATCTCGTCGTCGAACAGTCCGTTCTTCTGCGCTTCGGCGGCCAGCTGGTGCGAACGGGCGGCGAAGGCGTCCTGCTCCTCACGGGTCAAGTCGTACTTGGCGTTGTGCGCCTCGGTCGACACCCCCATGGCCACCTGATCGAACGCATCGGTCAAGGCGTCGTAGGCGGTCGCGTCGAGCATCGAGATGTCGCCGTACTTGAATCCCGACCGACTCTTGGGCAGCAGGTGTGGCCCCTGGGTCATGGACTCCATGCCACCGGCGACGACGACGTCGTACTCCCCCGCCCGGATCAACTGGTCGGCCAGAGCGATCGAGTTGATGCCGGACAGGCAGACCTTGTTGATGGTCAGCGCGGGCACATCCATCCCGATGCCGCCTTTGACCGCTGCCTGACGCGCCGCATTCTGTCCGGCACCGGCCTGGATGACCTGGCCCATGATCACGTAGTCCACCTGATCCGGGCTCACCCCGGCCTTGGCCAGCGCGGCCTTGATGGCCAGACCACCAAGATCAGCGGCGGAGAAGTCCTTCAGCGAGCCGAGCAAACGGCCCATCGGGGTACGCGCCCCGGCAACGATGACGGATCCGGACATGAGCCCTCCCAGGCGGAGACAAGAAGTGCCCTCAGGGTAACGCGTGGGGTCGATACGGGAACCCGGCGGTGCGGACGGCACAATGACCCCATGACCGATGCCGACCGCACCCACCAAACCACCGAAGCCCACGAAGCCCACGAAGCCCTCGAGTCGATCGCCACCCGCATCGACCACGTCGGGATCGCCGTTCCCGATCTGGATGCTGCCGTCGAGCTGTACGGCCGCGCTTTCGGCATGGCCAAGATCCACGAAGAGGTCAACGAGGAGCAAGGTGTCCGCGAGGCCATGCTGGCCGTCGGTGATTCGGGGTCGTGCATCCAACTGCTCGCACCCTTGCGTCCGGATTCCCCCATCGGCAAGTTCCTCGATCGCAGCGGGCCCGGCATCCAACAGATGGCCCTCGGCGTCGACGACGTCGCAGCCGCAGCCGCGCACCTGCAGGAGGCGGGACTCCGAGTGCTCTATGACGCACCGAAGACCGGCACCGCCGGGTCGCTCGTGAACTTCGTCCACCCCAAGGATTGCGGCGGGGTGCTGGTCGAACTGGTCCAAGCGGCGCCGACAGGACACTGACCCCGGAGCCTGCGGCACAATAGCGGCCATGGAATGGCGCGTGTGGGCGGAACGGGGCTGGTCCCTGGCCCGCAAAATCCTGACAACCGAGGTTTCCACCGTTGAAGCTGCCGGGCTGTTGCACGGCATGGCCAGCATCGGTCCCTCGTTCGACAAGTCCTTGTTGCCCCGGACGACCGTGCAGCAAGCGGGGGTCACGGGCGTCATCAGTGCCCTGAACTACGGCCTGACAACAACCCAGCAATCAGTACTCGAGGCGTTCGCGGCCCGGGTGGTCGGGGCGGAGCGACTCGATCAGCGCCCCTTGGCCAAACGAGCCGTGATCTTCGCAGCCGACGCCGCCGGTGTACTCCTCGGCTACGCCGCGCAGAAGGCTCTGCACCAGCAGACAGACGAACCGCTGCTGCGTGCGGCGGCTCGGACCGCGGCTCACCGCAGCACGTCGAGTTCCCTCGCAGGCGCGGTGGCCGTGGGTATCGATGGCGTCTACGACCTGGTCAGCCGCAGCGAGACCGCCGGCACTGTCAACGCGCCCACGATCGTCCTGATGGGTGCGGGGGCGGGGGCAGCCGTGCACCTGGCCCGCACCCGACGCATGCTCGACACCGCGTCCGACACCGACCAGTACGGCGACCCGGTCCGGGCCGCCAGCATCGTGCAACCCGTTCGGGCCATGGTGGTCGGCGGCGGCGTCTCCCTGGGCCTGTACCTGACTTCCCGGGCGGAGTCGCTGGCGGCGGGCGGAATCGCCGCGGTCGTCCGCTGGGCGATCCCTCCGTTGGCTCCGGCGGCTGGGGCGATCGGACACACGGTCGTGCTCGGCACCGCGGGTCTCGCACTGGAACGCACGATCGCTTACGTGTCCGACATGACCGAGAACGCCGGCAACGCAATCGAGCCGGCCTATCGATCGCAGCCCTCCTCAGCTCTCGTCAGCGGCGGCACCAACAGCGAGGTCGACTGGAACACCATCGGCCGCGAGGGGCGCAGATTCGTCAACATGACGCTCTCAGCGGAGGAGATCGAAGCCGTCACCGAGCGACCCGCCATCGATCCGATCCGGGTCTTCGTGGGCTACGACTCAGCCGAGAGCCCCAACGCACGGGCCTTCCTCGCCATGGCCGAACTGGAACGCATGGGCGCCTTCGAACGGCCCTACATCGTCGTCTACTCCCCCACCGGCAGTGGATACGTCAACTACGTGGCGGCCGAGACCGTGGAGATGCTCACCGGCGGCAACTGCGCCGGTGTCTGCATCCAGTACTCCGTGCGGCCTTCTTTCCTGTCCTTGGATCGAGTGGGTACCAGTTGGGAGAGTTCCCTGGCCTTGCTCACCGCACTGGCCTGGCGGATCCGCTCCATGCCGGAAGGCGAACGACCCAAGATCCTGCTGTTCGGCGAATCACTCGGCAGCCAGAGCATGCAGGACGTATTCGAAAAGGAGGGCGTCCAGGGGTTCGACATCTTGGGCGTCGACAAGGCGCTGTTCGTCGGCAGTCCCTATTCCTCGAAGTGGCGGCGCCGTTGGTTGCGCGACCCGGCCGCGATGGATCCGCTCGGTGTCGTCGCCGAGGTCGAATCGCCCGAACAGTATGCCGATCTGCCCGCCGGCCGCCGCGATCATGTCCGGGCAATCCTGCTCACTCACGGTAACGACCCCATCCCCAAGTTCGGGCCCCGGTTGGCCGTCCAACGTCCACCGTGGCTGATCGCCGAACCTCGCCCGCATGGGGTTCCGCAGGACATGCGGTACTGGCCGCTGTTCACGTTCCTGCTGGTCGGGATCGATCTGCTCAACGCCGATCACGTGGTCCCCGGGAAGTTCGAGGCATACGCCCACGACTACCGGGCCGACATCCCCGAGATGATCCGCCACAGTTTCGGCTTCGAGTGCGACGACCAGACCATGGTCGCCGTCGAGAAGGCACTGCGGGAGCGCGAACTCAGCTGGGCCGAACGTCGCGTGGTGGCGGACACACTCGACAAGGCCGAACAGAATCTGCGCGCCAAACTGGACGAGTGGGGGGTCGACCACAAACTGGTCCCGAATCTGGTGGTTCCCAACCGCGAGATCGCTCCAGACCCGTACGAGGCCGCCCCGGTGTGACGACTGTCAGGCGATCTCAGTCCTTGCGAGTGGCGGCGTAGGCACGGAACACTCCGACCGCTCCCGCGATCGCGATGACTCCCGCCGCGATTTGCACCGCGTTGCCACCCGTGATGCCCAAGAACAGGAACCAGAACGCCCCAAGCACCAACATCGAACCCAAGAAGATCAACAGGTTGGCCTTGGCGGTCGGGTCCACATGCACAGCCTGCCAGACCGGGGCCTACGGTGGGGGTATGCCTTTCGACAACACTCGCGCCAAAGCCCTCGCCGCCGTCTCCGAAGCAGAAGCGGATGTGAAGCGGCTGGAAGCCGAACTGAGCACCGCGCAGACCAAGGCGAAACTGATCGGGGCCGCAGACGCCGCAGTCGACAAGGTCACCGACATCAACGTCGCCGTGGTCAAGGAGAACACCGAGTTCCTGCGCAAGAAGACCGAGTCCGAGAAAGCTGCTGCCCAAGCCGACATCGCCCGGATCGAATCGGAACTGGCGACTGCCCGGACGAAGTTGAAGTGGGCGCAACGGGGGCTGGACACCGTCGACAACGTCAACGAGAGCGTCTCCGACATGCAAGACGCCGCTCGCGAGGCGCTCGACGACGACCGGGGGTAGCTGATCGGCTGCCTCAGACCGGGGCGGGTCGGGACTGACTCAACGGGTCAGAAGTCGCCGGCGCGTTCCCGCAACCCGCGGAGCAGGTCGGTCAGCTGCTGCTCGTCCCGCCCCCGCAAGCCGAGGTCCTCGAACACCGACCTGTTGAGCCGCGTGGTCGCCTGGCGGGCGGCCGTCCGCCCCGAGGCGGTGAGCGCGACGAGCACCGCCCGGCGATCTTCGGGATGCGGAAGCCGCTGCACCATGGCGTCTTCTTCGAGCCGGTCGAC
>WBZT01001519.1_pt1 | contig 16886 bp, 15 predicted proteins | sample 5204241 | NCBI WGS metagenome assembly WBZT01 (sample SAMN12344358, study PRJNA552823) | activated sludge metagenome | biome: Activated sludge suspended growth; feature: Nitrification reactor; material: Wastewater; isolation source: activated sludge from nitrification reactor of wastewater...
ACGGGGAACGCACCGGGAACGTCTGCTTGGTGACCCTGGGGATGAACCTGTTCAGCCAAGGGATCGACCCCCAGATCGACTTCCGCAACATCGATGACATCCGCCGGACCGTGGAGTACTGCAACCAACTGCCGGTCCACGAACGTCATCCGTACGGCGGCGATCTGGTGTTCACCGCGTTCTCGGGGTCGCATCAGGATGCGATCAACAAGGGCCTGAAGGCACTCGACGCCATTGCGGCCGAACAGGGCACGGACGTCCGCGACGTCGAGTGGGAGGTGCCCTACCTGCCCATCGACCCGCAGGACGTCGGCCGGACCTATGAGGCGGTCATCCGCGTGAACTCCCAGTCCGGCAAGGGCGGGGTCGCGTACATCATGCGCACGGAGCACAAACTCGAACTGCCACGCCGGTTGCAGATCGAGTTCTCCGCGGTGATCCAACACCACACCGACGACGAGGGCGGTGAGGTGACCGGCATGCAGATGTGGGACATCTTCACCGACGAGTACCTTCCCAACCCGCAGAAGCCCTGGGGCCGGTTCGCGCTGGTGAAGCACGAGTTGGTCAGCGAGGTCGACGGGGACACCGTGGTCCGGGCCACGATCCTCGACAACGGCGAGCCGGTGGAGCTGACCGGGCATGGGAACGGTCCGATCGCCGCGTTCTGCGAAGCCCTGCACGAACACGCAGACGTCCGGGTCCTCGACTACCACGAACACGCGCTGGCGTCCGGCGGTGACGCGAAAGCCGCCGCGTACCTCGAGTGCGCGGTCGATGGCCGGGTCCTCTGGGGTGTGGGCATCCACTCCTCGATCGTCACCGCATCGTTGAAGGCCGTCGTGAGCGCGGTGAACCGGGCCCAACGGGGTTGATCGGCCCTCGTCGGCAGGTCACAGGCAGGAATGTCGCCCGGACGGCGTACCGTGGAGTAGTGAAGAGGGCTTTCATCGCGATGGCCGTCGCGCTGGCCCTGGGGGTTTCCCCCGCCGCCGCCGACGATCCCTCGTCAGCGCCCGTTGACACACCACCACCTGCACAGGACTGGCAGCAGCCCGCCCCGTCCGTGACCGCAGACCCGCAGGACCTCGTCGAACGGTCCGGTGATTCCGGGGCGATGACTGTCGTGTACGCCGTCCAGGACGGTGACGGACTGCGCATCGAGACGGAGTCGGCCCGATCGGCAGACTCCGCCGCCGACGTGATCGCCGAGGTTCAGGATGAACCGGACGTGCTCGCCGTCGAGGTGGACGCTCCACGCCAGCTCACCGGAATGCCACTCGCGCCCATCCCGAGCGCCGATCCGAGTCGTGGCGAACAGTGGGGACTCGATGACCTCGCCGCAGAGACGGCGTGGGGGTCGTCGACGGGCGCGGGTGTGACGGTCGCGGTGATCGACTCGGGGGTGGCCCAACACCCCGACCTCGCCGGCAACTTCGTCAAGGGCACCGACCTCGTGGACGGCACCAACGGCCGCGTCGACCGGAACGGGCACGGAACGCACGTCGCCGGGATCATCGCCATGACCCCGAACAACAACATCGGTGGCGCCGGACTGGCACCGGACGTGTCGATCATGCCGGTCGTCGTCGCCGACGCCTCCGGGTCCGTGAGGGCATCGGACTCCGCCCAAGGCATCGTCTGGGCCGTCGACCACGGCGCGGACGTGCTCAACATGAGCTATTCCGGGTCGGCGAGTTCGGTGGAGCAGAAGGCCATCCAGTACGCGCAGTCCAAGGGCGTGATCACGGTCGCGGCGGTCGGCAACGCCTACCTCGACTCGGGCGGATCCGTCTACAACCCGGTGCAGTACCCGGCGGCCTTCCCCGGCGTGATCGGAGTGGGCGCGATCACCAAGACCGGCCAGCGGTCATCCTTCTCCGAGGTGGGCAAGCAGGTCGACGTCGTGGCCCCCGGCGGCAGCGGCGCGTTCGACTCGGCCAAAGGGATCTTCAGTACGTTCACGGGCTCGTCGTACGTCCGCATGCCGGGCACCTCGATGGCCGCGCCGTTCGTCACAGCGGCCGCCGCCCTCACGGTCTCGCGCGAGCGCGCGCTGGGGATCGACGTCGACACCGAAGACCTCCTGCTGGGCACGGCTTCCGACCTTGGCGGGCCGGGGCGCGACGACGAGTTCGGTTTCGGGCTCGTCAACCCGGTCTCGGCTCTGGACACGATCACGGCCCTGTCAGCCTCCGGCGGGCAGTTGCCCGTCGTGACACCCTCCGAGGTGACGACCCGCATCGTCCGGCGGATCAGTGTGGATGTCCGTGCGGGGTATCTGCGCTACCGGATCCCGGCGAAGGGCAAGTTCATCGTCGCCTGGGAGCAGTTCACCAAGAAGAAGTGGTCGGACCCGGTGAAGTTCGACGGCAAGCACAAGGGCCGCACCTGGTACAACGTGCGCACGTCGACCCCGGGGATGAAGGTCCGGATCCTGGCGATCCGCTCCGGCTCCGGGAAGAACGCGCCGATCTGGATCTCGCCGACGTTCCGGACGCGGGCGCGCTGACCGCCCTCCCGATAGCCTCACCTCATGGACACTTTCGACGGTCGTGGGCTCGCTCTGGGAATCGCTGCGGGCGTGGCCGTCGGGCTCGTGGTCTGGGCCTTCACCGACAGCGCTCTGTGGATCGGGCTGCTCGCCGCCATCGGCGCGGTCATCGGGATGAACGCCGGGTTCGGCAAGTCCGGCGATTAGCGCTGGCGGGACCTTCGCGCACCACGCAGGATGGCGGTATGACAACCGTCCTCATCACCGGCTCGACCGACGGCATCGGGCTACGTACCGCCGAACTGCTGCGCGCCCGCGGCTGCGACGTCATCGTGCATGGCCGTGATCCGGTGAAGGTGGACGCAGTACGCGGCAGCGTGGGAGCGGTGGCCGGGCTCGTCGCCGACCTCTCAGACCTGCAGCAGGTCGAGCGCCTCGCGGACGAGGCCGTCGAGATGCAGCCCGACGTGCTCATCAACAACGCAGGCATCTACGCCCGGGAGCGTGTGGAAGGGCCGTCCGGTGAGGCCACCTGGGTGGTGAACCACCTGGCAGCAAGCCTGCTGGCCGACGCCCTCATCCCCGCGATGAAGCCCGGCGGCCGAGTCATCTACGTGTCCTCCATCGCGCACGGTCGCGCGGAGTTGGACCTCACCGACCCCGAGTTCATCACGCGGCCCTACGACCACTACGCGGCGTACGCGCAGAGCAAGTTGGCCAACCTGCTCATGGCCCGCGAAACGGCCCGCCGACTCGGGCCGGACCCAGATGTGACGGTGAACGCCCTGCATCCGGGTGTGATCGGGACGAAGTTGCTCACCGAGGGGTTCCAGGTACCCGGCCGCGACGATCTGGACGCCGGCAGCGCGACCTCCGTGTACCTGGCACTCGACGCCGATGGCGTCACCGGGCAGTACTTCGTCCGATCGAAGCCCGCTGCCCCGCAGGGCCTCGGGGCCGACGACGCGTTGGCCGCCGCCCTCTACGATCACACCCTCACGACGATCGAGGAACGCACCCTTCAGTGAGCGAACGACGTCCCATGGTCGGGGTCGTGCGGCATCGGTCCGTCGAGGTTCTCGAAGAAGTCGGTGGCGTTCTTGAGATCGGCGAGGAACAGATCGGCCATGTCCCGGCCGAAGCCGTTGCGCACCACGACCCGTAGGCCTGCGACATCGGTGAGGTTGTCCGGCAGGGTGTAGGCCGGCAGCTGCCAGCCCCGCTCGCGCATCTTGGCCGACACGTCGAAGACCGAGTAGTTCGTGCGGTCGCCCTTGAGCACGAAGAAGAACACGGGCAACTCCGAGCCGTCACTGAGCAACTCGTACGGACCCAGTTGTGCGATGGCCCCCGACAGGTACAGGGCGGTGTCGCGACACGCCTGCTGGATCTGACGGTAACCCTCGAAGCCGAGGCGCACGAAGTTGTAGTACTGCAGCACCACCTGGCTGCCTGGGCGGGAGAAGTTCAGCGTGAACGTGGGCATGTCACCGCCGAGGTAGTTCACGTGGAACACCAAGTCGTCCGGAACACAGTCGTGTGTGCGCCATACGACCCAGCCGACCCCTGGGTAGACCAGACCGTACTTGTGCCCGGAGGAGTTGATGGAGTGGACCCGCGGCACGCGGAAGTCCCACTCGAGGTCAGGGTCGATGAACGGCGCCACGAAGCCGCCCGACGCCCCATCGACGTGGACCGGAATGTCCCAGCCCTTCTCCTCCTGGACCTTGTCCAACGCGTCGGCGATGTCCTTGACCGGCTCGTACGAACCGTCGAAGGTCGAGCCGAGGATGGCCACCACACCGATGGTGTTCTCATCGACGAGCTTCACGGCCTCCTCAGCTGTGAGGTGCAGTCTGCCCTCGGCCAACGGCGCGTAGCGAGGCTCGACGTCCCAGTAGCGACAGAACTTCTCCCACACGACCTGGACGTTCTGACCCATCACCATGTTGGGCTTCTCGATCGACTTGCCGGCGTCCTTCTGCTTCTGCTGCCAGCGACGCTTCAGCGCGAGCCCGGCCAGCATCACGGCCTCACTGGAGCCGATCGTGGAGGTGCCGACCGCGGTGTCGCCGTCCGGGGAGTTCCAGAGGTTGGCGATGATGCTCACGCAGCGGGCCTCCATGGCGGCCGTCTGCGGGTACTCGTCCTTGTCGATCATGTTCTTGTCGTACGTCTCGGCGAACAGCTGATCGGCGTGTCCGTCCATGAGGGTCGTGACGAACGTGGCCAGGTTCTGCCGGGCGTTTCCGTCGAGCATCAACTCGTCGTGGATCAGTTGGTACGCGACTTCGGGCGCGCGACCGTCATCCTCGAGCTTGTGCGCGACGATCGCCGTCTCCTCGCCGTACCGGGCGAACAACGGCGACAGGTAGACGCGCTCGATCTGCTCGAGGTCTTCGCGGTGCAGCATGAACAACTCCTTGCTCTCGGCGGCAGTGTCAGCCTACTGTCGGTCGGCGTCCCCAAGCACCCCCTCAACGGGGGAAGTCCCGGGGCTCCGTGCGGGTTTGCCGCCCCGACATCCGCGACCGCGCGACAGTCGATGTCGGCGCAGGATTCGGTGTCCACATTCCCGTGCGTGGTGCTGGTGTGTGTCGTACATGTGTTCTATGCTTGGGGTAGTGGGAATCGGGGTGATTGATGGCGGTGTTCGAGGTGTCGCGGCAGGTGAAACGCCGCTGCGCGCTGGCCGCCGAACTACCCACCGAGCATCCCGTCGAGGTCGACCAGATCAACCGGTTGGTCGATTCCCTGCCCGATCCCGAACATTTGCACGCGGAGTCGCGGGCTGGGGCGATGAGCGCGGTCGCGGCGTTGCGTAACCGTCTGGACGCCTACCTGACCGCGTTGGCTGGGTGTGCGGATGAGCACGCCGACTCGCGGGTGCTGGGAGCTGGGACGACCGGGATGCTGGTCGCGGTGGCCACCGGGTCGAATCCGGCGGCCGGGTCGGCCACGGTCGCCCGGGGTAACGCGCTGCAGCACCTGCCGAAGGTGGCCGCATCGTTTCGCGCAGGAACCATCTCGACCGCGCATGTCGCGGTGATCACCACCGACGCCCCGAAGATCACCAACTTCCATCTGGTCGAGGCGCAGGTGGTCACGATCGCCGAAACCGTGGAGCCGGCCGAGCTGCGCCGGATCCTGGGCATCCTGGCCGACCAGTGCCGACCCGAAGCCCGCGACCACACCGCCGAAGACCTCCACCAGAAGAGATCGGTGTCGTTGTCGGAAACCCCGAACGGCATGTTCCGCCTCGACGGCTACCTCGACCCGACCGCCGGCGCCGCGCTGCGCGAGGCGTTGAACACCCTGATCGGCCGCACGTCCCGCGACGACCAGCGCACCGCGAAACAGCGGCGTGCCGACGCCCTGACCGATCTGACCACCGCCGGCGCCGCGAACACCAACCCGCTCGGTGTCTCCCAGGTGTCCGTGCTCGTCGAGCTCGAGGACCTCTCCAGTGACGGTGCGGTGCTCGAGGACGACGAGTCCGCGCTCGGTGCCCGGATGCTGGACCTGCTCACCTGCACCGCCATCGTGTCGGTCATCCTCGGCACCCGCCGCAAGAACACCTTCGTCCCCCTGGCCCTGGCGCGGGGCAAACGCACCGCCAACCACCACCAATGGCGCGCCCTGATCGCCCGCGACCGCGGCTGCATCCGCTGCGGACGAGCCCCCAGATACTGCCAAGCCCACCACATCCACCACTGGCGCCACGGCGGCAAAACCGACCTGTCAAACCTCGTCCTGCTCTGCAACCGATGCCACCACGACCTGCACCACGGCCACTACACCATCCACATAGACGAGGGCATCCCCCACATCACACCCGTAAGCGACAGATCCCCACCCCTCACCGCCTGACCACGGAGGTCGGCGCTCCCCCATGCCAGCGGGGTGCCCGCAGTCTGTGATCCCCTCCCGGTCCAACGGAACCGAGCCAGTGTTCGTCGCGCTATAGCCGCTTCGCCGTGAACTTCAACTGACCGGTGGAGCACGTCGTGGGGATGCCCCAGGTCGACACGTTGTCCTTGCGTAACCAGCCCTTCGCGGTGGCGGGAAGGATCGCCCCTGGGGTGGTGCGCGCGTGAGACTCCCGGCCTAGACCAGGTCGATGGCTGCGCCGGACTCCGCTGCGATCCGCGCCGCGATGGCGTCAACCGTCGGCTGGTCGACCGCACTGTCGACCGTCAACGCGATGAGCGCGAGCCCACCGGCAGCGTCCCGGCCCACCTGCATGTTCGCGATGTTGATCCCGGCGTCGCCGAGCACCTGACCGACCACGCCGACCACGCCCGGCTTGTCCTCATAACGGAACACGAGCATGTGTTCGCTGATGGGCAGGTCGAGGTCCAGGGTGTCGACCTCCACGAGCTTCTCACTGTCGCGGATCCCGAACACGGTTCCTGCGACGACCAGCGACTGCCCGTCGGCGCAGGCCATGCGGACCCGGACCAGGGAGCGGTGGTCGGGGGAATCCCCCTCGGTCACCATGGTGGTCACCACACCGCGGTCGCGCGCCAGGATGGGCGCGTTGACGTAGGACACCGGGTCGTCGACGAGCACTGAGAACATGCCCTTCAGGGTCGACAGTTCGAGCACACTGACGTCCAGCGCACTGATCTCCCCGAGCGCCTCGACAGTGACTTGGGCGACCGCCGACGGGGCCATGGAGGTCGCGATCCGGCCCAGGTGCTCCGCCAGTTCGATGAATGGCCGGACCTCCTCGGCGATGAGGCCGCCCTTGACGTTGACCGCGTCAGGAACGAGTTCACCCGCCAACGCCTGTCGCACCGACTTCGCAACGGCGATCCCTGCCTTCTCCTGCGCCTCGTCCGTGGAGGCGCCCAGGTGCGGGGTGGCCACGACGTTGTCGAGGCCGAACAGTGGCGAGTCGGTGCACGGCTCCTTCGCGTACACGTCGAGCCCGGCTCCGGCAACACGTCCTTCGACGAGCGCGTCGTACAGCGCCTGCTCGTCGACGATCCCCCCGCGCGCGGCGTTGATGATGTGCACGCTGGGCTTCACCAGCTTCAAGGCACCCGCGTCGATCAGGCCCACCGTCTCCTTGGTCTTCGGCAGGTGGACGGTGATGAAGTCGGACTGCGCCAGCAGTTCGTCGAGCGGCAGCAGTTTCACGCCGAGTTGGGCGGCACGGGCAGGCTGCACGAAGGGGTCGTAGGCGACCAGGCGCACACCGAAAGCACTCAACCGCTGTGCGACGAGCAGCCCGATGCGGCCCAGTCCGACCACACCCACCGTCTTGTCGGCGAGCTCGACCCCGCTGTACTTGGAGCGCTTCCACTCCCCCTGTCGCAACGCGGCGTGAGCCGGGGAGATGTTGCGGGCGCTGGCCAGCAGCAGCGCGACCGCCAACTCGGCGGCACTGACGATGTTGGAGGTGGGGGCGTTGACCACCATCACGCCGGCCTGCGTCGCGGCATCGACATCGACGTTGTCGAGGCCAACACCGGCACGGGCGACCACCTTGAGGTTCTTGGCGGCGGCGAGGGCCTCCGCATCGATCTGCGTCGCCGAACGCACCAGGATCGCGTCCACGTCGCCGATCTCGCCCAGGAGTGCGGCCCGGTCGGCGCCATCGGTGTGCCGGATCTCGAAGTCGGGTCCGAGGGCTTCGATGGTGGCGGGTGACAGCTCTTCGGCGATCAAGACGATGGGTTTGCTCACCCCTCGATGGTACGAAGTGGGTTCAGGCGGCCCGGAGGTAGCCTGCGGCCACCGCCTCCGCGCGGGGCCCGTAGCCGCCTCCGAACAGGCGGGCGTGAACCAGCAAGGGCCACAACTGGTGAAGCCCCACCCGTTCCTGCCAGCCCGGGGCGAGCGGGAACACGTCTTGATACGCCGACAGGATCCGATCCAGATGCGGGGTCCCGAACAGCGCCAGCATCGCCAAATCGGTCTCGCGGTGACCCACGTGGGAGGCCGGATCGATCACCCGCGGATGACGCGCCCACAGGATGTTGCCGGACCACAGGTCCCCGTGCAGCAGGCTCGGCGGCTCCGGCGGACCGGCCCATTCGGGTTCCGCAAGCAGGGCCTCCACCAATGCCGCACAGTGGGGCATCCCCTCATCGACGAGTGGTCGCAGGCGCAGTTCGGCATACATGGGCGCCCAGGTGTCGAACGTCCCGGCAGGCATCGGAAGGCGACCGATGCGACCCTGTGCGTGCCCGTCCCCGAAGTCCCCCGCCGGCGCGGCGTGCAGGTGCGCCAGCATCCTGCCCAGTGTGGCGGCGGCAGCCGGGTCGGCCACAGCCTGCTCGACCCACTGCAGCACCAGCCAGTCCTCATCCACGTGCACCACCCCGGGCACCAACCCCGGAACGGCCGCGTCGAGGCCGGCCAAACCCTCGGCCTCCACGGGCAGCAGGTGCGGGTCCGGGAAGCGCGGGGTCTTCGCGAAGTACAGGTCACCGTCGACCTCGATCCGGAATGCGCGGCAGATGTCGCCACCACCCAACGGGGTCGCAGTATGTGACCCCAGGACCGGTTCGAGGTCGTCGATCATGCGCGAGCGGTCCGCGCCGCCAGGCGCGCGGCCAAGGGATCGACGACGAACATGAGCAGCAGAAGGTACGTCGCCATGCTCGGCAGGATCAGAGCGACGACGAAGGCCAGAACGAAGACCCCCGAGATCAGGGTCGTGCGGATCTTGGCCGACCGGGCCGACTCGGTGTCGGCGAAGTCGTCGCGCAGCAGTCCGGGCGTACGTTGGCTGTACCAGACGATCGCCATCATGATGATGCTGATCAACGCCATCCACCCGATGTAGAAGCCTGTCACCTGGGCGCTCGGCTCGTTCTGCACCACGATGTTGGTCGGCAGCGGTAACAGCGCGATCGCGAACAGCCAGGCGAAATTGAGCCACAGCACGACCCGGTCCACCGCCACGATCCGGTCGAACATCCGGTGATGTGCGAACCAGAACACGGCGATGATCACCCAGGTCAGGGTCAGACCCCACAGCAGCTGCGCATTGGCGCTCAGCATCGCGAGGACCTGGCCGTCCTTCGTGTCGAGTTCGGCCAGCGGCAGGAGCAGCACGGTGATGGCGATGGCCACCACCCCGTCACTGAACGCAATGATGCGATCAGACGTGTGCCGCTCCGTCATCGAGCGGCGGTGCCCTCGGTGTAGTCGTCGTCGGTGGCCACCCACGCCATCAGCTTGCGCAGTTCGCGGCCCACCTCTTCGATCTGGTGCTGCTCGGCCTCCGCGCGCATTGCGGCGAATTCTGGCGCACCCGCGTCCTGGTCGTCGATGAAGCGCTGCGCGAAGGCTCCGGACTGGATGTCCGACAGCACGCCCTTCATGTTCTCCTTCACCTGGGCGTCGATCACGCGCGGTCCGGAGACATAGTCGCCGTACTCAGCGGTGTCGGAGACGCTCCAGCGCTGCTTCGCGATGCCGCCTTCGTACATGAGGTCCACGATGAGCTTGAGTTCGTGGAGGCACTCGAAGTAGGCGACCTCGGGCTGGTAGCCGGCCTCGACCAGGGTCTCGAACCCGGCCTGCACGAGTGCGGACGCGCCGCCACACAGCACGGCCTGCTCACCGAACAAGTCGGTCTCGGTCTCCTCGGTGAATGTGGAGCGGATGCCTCCTGCCCGCAGCGCACCCATCGCCCGGGCGTACGACAGCGCCAGCGGCCATGCGTTCCCGGTGGCGTCCTGCTCGACGGCCACGATGCAGGGAACGCCACGTCCTGAGGTGTACTCACGGCGCACGAGGTGGCCGGGGCCCTTGGGAGCGACCATGCAGACGTCAACGTCAGCCGGCGGCTGGATGTACCCGAACCGGATGTTGAAACCGTGGGCGAAGAACAGCGCGTCCCCGGCCTCGAGGTTGTCGGCGATCGCCTCGGCGTAGAGGCCGCGCTGGGCGGGGTCCGGGACGAGCACCATGATCAGGTCCGCCTCGGCGCACGCGGTCGCCGGGTCCACGACCCGCAGGCCTTCGGCCTCGGCCTTGGCCCGCGACTTCGAGCCTTCCGCCAGGCCCACCCGTACATCGACGCCGGAGTCACGCAGGTTCAGCGCGTGGGCGTGACCCTGCGAGCCGTAGCCCAGGATGGCCACCTTGCGGCCCTGGATGATCGACAGGTCGGCATCGTCTTCGTAGAACAGTTCAGCCACTTCTTCTCCTTGTACGGGTGGATCGTGCACAGTCTCTCAGGTGCGCGGGCAGTGTCTTCAGGGGGCCACCGAGACCGCGAGGAACGCCGCGAAGATCGCGATATGGACGCCCGCCTGCTGCAGGGTCGCGCGTCCGGGCACCACGGTCAACGCGGAGACGAACATGGCCACGGCCAGCAGGACGATCTGGACGGGGCCGAGTCCGAGTTCCAGTTGGGTCGGCAGCCAGATCTGGGCCACGGCGATGGTCGGGATCGTCAATCCGATACTGGCCATCGCAGACCCGAAAGCCAGGTTGAGGCTGGTCTGGACCCGTCCCAGGCGTGCCGCACGGATGGAGGCGATGCCTTCCGGAAGTAGTACCACCAGCGCGATGATCACACCGACGAACGCCACTGGCAGCCCGGCCGAGAGCACAGCCTGTTCGATCGTCGGGGACAACGTCTTCGCCAGCCCGACCACTGCGATCAGCGATACGAGCAGGAGCCCGAGACTGATGGCCGCGGCGCGGTTGCTGGGTGGGGCTGAGTGTTCGTCCTCGCTGTCCATCCCGGGGTTGAGGAAGTAGTCGCGGTGGCGCACCGTCTGTACGAAGACGAACAGCAGGTACAGCGCCAGCGAGGCCACCGCCGCGAACGCCAGTTGCCCGGTGGTGAAGGTGGGGCCCGGGGAACTGGTCGTGAAGGTGGGCAGCACGAGCGTCAGCACCGCCAGCGCGCCGATCGTCGCCAACGCGGCACCGGCCCCCTCCGAATTGAACTTCACGATGGGCCGGCGCAAGGTGGCGGACAACAGCGACAGCCCGACCATCCCGGTGGTGGTGATCATCAAGGCACTGAAGACGGTGTCTCGCGCCAGCGTCTCGGCCTTCGCGCCCCCACTGGCCATCAGAGACACGATCAGCGCGACTTCGATCACCGTGACCGCCACGGCCAGCACAAGGGATCCGTAGGGCTCCCCCACCCGGTGGGCGACCACCTCCGCATGGTGCACGGCCGCAAGCACCGCGGCGACGAGGATCAGCCCGACGACCAGCGCCAGCAACCCTGAGAGGCCGCGACCCCACACGAGGAGCAGGACGACGAAGCCGACCAGTGGCGCTGTGCGGGCAGCGATCTCCACTAGGCCGGGCGCTCGACCGAGCGCAGTGCCCGGTCGGAGATCGACTTCCCGCCGCGTCCCACGGCCACCATCCCCGACTGCACGAGTTCCTTGATCCCGTACGGTTCGAGCACCCGTAGCAGCGCTTCGAGCTTCTCCCGGCTGCCTGTGGCCTCGATCGTGAGCGTCTCAGGCGCGACATCCACGACCTTCGCGCGGAACAGGGTCACCACCTCGAGCACGTTGCTGCGCATCGCGTCGTTGGCCTTGACCTTCACAAGAACCAGCTCCCGCTGGACGGACTGGTCGTCGAGCTCGACGATCTTGAGCACGTTGACGAGCTTGTTCAGTTGCTTGGTCACCTGCTCCAGCGGGAGGCGGTCGACGCTGATCACGATGGTCATCCGGCTCACCTCGGGGTTCTCGGTCGGACCCACCGCGAGCGAGTCGATGTTGAACCCACGCCGGCTGAACAGGCCCGCGATCCGGGCGAGCACACCCGGCTTGTTCTCGACGAGAACGGACAGTGTGTGGCGGGTCATCAGTCCTCCCGGTCCCATGCCGGCGCGAGGTCGCGCGCGGTCGTGATGAGGTCGTTGCTGGTGCCGGCCGGAACCATCGGCCACACCATCGCGTCGCGATGCACCTGGAAATCGATGACGACCGGTGCGTCGTTGAGCGACATGGCCTTCTCGATCACGGCATCCACCTGCTCGCGGCTGTCCGCGCGCAGGCCGTAACAGCCGTAGGCCTCGGCGAGCTTCACGAAGTCCGGGAACTGGTGGGACTGCAGGTCGGTGTTGGAGTAGCGCTCGTTGTAGAACAGCGTCTGCCACTGCCGCACCATGCCGAGGCTGGAGTTGTTGATCAGCGCCACCTTGATCGGGATGTTGTTGATCGCGCAGGTGGCCAACTCCTGGTTGGTCATCTGGAAGCAGCCGTCACCATCGATGGCCCAGACGACCTTGTCCGGGGCGCCGACCTTGGCACCCATCGCCGCCGGCACGGAGTAGCCCATCGTCCCGAGCCCACCGGAGTTCAGCCAGTGTCCGGGCTTCTCATAGTTGATGAACTGCGAGGCCCACATCTGGTGCTGGCCGACGCCTGCGACGTAGATCGCGTCCGGTCCCACGATCTGGCCGAGCCGCTCGATGACGAACTGTGGCTCGAGCGCATCGGGGTGCGCGTCGTAGCCGAGCGGGAAGCGCTCCTTCCAGCCGTTGAGCGTCTCCCACCACTGCGCGATGTCGATGTCGTCCTTGCGGGACTTCAACGCGTCGATCAGCCCGATGATGGTCGCCCGGGCGTCGCCGACGATCGGCACGTCGGCGTGGCGGTTCTTGCCGATCTCAGCGGGGTCGATGTCCGCGTGGATGACCTTGGCGTCAGGTGCGAACGAGTCCAACTTGCCGGTCACGCGATCGTCGAAGCGGGTGCCGAGCGCGATGAGAAGGTCCGCCTTCTGAAGCGCCCCCACCGCAGGAACCGTCCCGTGCATCCCCGGCATACCGAGGTTCTGCGGGTGACTGTCCGGGAACGCGCCGCGCGCCATCAAGGTGGTCACCACCGGGATCCCGGTCATCTCGGCGAGTTCGAGCAGCTCGGGCGCGGCGCCGGAGCGCACGATCCCGCCGCCGATGTACAGGACCGGGCGCTTGGACTTCGCGATGAGCTTCGCGGCCTCCTTGAGCTGCTTGCCGTGCGGCGTGGTGTTGGGCCGGTAGCCGGGCAACTCGATCTCGTCCGGCCATTCGAAGGTTGTTTGGGCGGCCAGGGCGTCCTTGCTGATGTCCACAAGAACCGGCCCCGGCCGCCCAGTGCCTGCCAGGTGGAACGCCTCGGCGATCACGCGCGGGATCTCCGCGGGATCGGTGACGAGGTAGTTGTGCTTGACGATCGGCATGGTGATGCCGGAGATGTCAGCTTCCTGGAAGGCGTCTGTGCCGATCGCGGCACTCGGCACCTGGCCGGTGATCGCGACGATCGGGACCGAGTCCATGTAGGCATCGGCGATGGGTGTGACGAGGTTCGTGGCGCCGGGGCCGGAGGTGGCCATGCAGACACCGACCTTGCCGGAGGTCTGCGCGTACCCCTCGGCCGCGTGGCCGGCGGCCTGCTCGTGGCGGACGAGGATGTGGCGCACCTGCTCGGAGTCCATCAACGGGTCGTACGCGGGCAGGATCGCCCCGCCCGGGATGCCGAATACCGTGTCCACGCCAGCATGCTCCAGTGACTTGATCAGACTGGCGGCGCCGGTCATGTGCTCGGCCATGGTCTTCCTTCCTGCAACGAAAAACCCCCCGACCCGGATGGGTAACGGAGGGTAGCGCGCCTGTGCCTGGTGGGGCTCAGACGCGCTCACTTACGAGAATCAGGTGCTGCACACGGCCAGACTATCCTGCCCCTCCGGAGGTGCCAACTCGGGGGTGCGGGCCTGCGCACCGATGTTGTGAATAGATGTTGTGAATATCTGTGCCTTCAATCCACAGATCTTCACACGCTGCTCAGAAGGTGGCAGAGAAGGCGCACCCTGACGGAATGCGCGGGGCTCTCGACGGGGACGTCTTGGCGGTCCTTGCCCGCCAAGACAATGTGATCGGCAATTGGCAGGTGGACGAACGCACCCGCCGACTGCTGCAGCGCATCTGCGCCCGCGGCGAGGGTCGCCGCCTGACCTGGTCGGTATACCTGCTCTCCCCCGCGCCCCCGACGCCCGCGCAACTCGTATGGGCCGCGTATCTGCATTGTGGGCCCGCGTCGATGATTGCAGGGCGAAGTGCCCTGGTGCTGGCGGGTTGGGGGGACGCACACAGACGACCGATACACGCCTTGGTCCCCGGTGGGCGCCAGCCAACGGGCACACCTGCGTGGTTGCGCGTGCACCGCAGCCAGTCGATCCCGGAACAGTCGCTGGGATCACCTCCCCGGGTTCCGCCGCACCTCGCTGCTGTGCAGGCGGCGGCGTGGGCCGCGTCGGACCGCGAAGCGATGTTCGTGCTCACATCATCGATGCAGCAAGGCATCATCACACCGATCCGGTTTCAGCGGGAGGTCGCCAGCACTTCCCGCGTGCGCCGCCGGACCTTGATGCTGGACACGGCGGGCGAGTACCTCAGCGGAACGCAGAGCACCGCGGAGTTCGACTTCGGACGGTTGTGCCGGCGTTACGGCGTCCCCGCGCCGATTCGCCAGACCCGCCGACGGGATGCCTCGGGTCGATGGCGGTACACGGACGCCGAATTCGTTCTGCCCGACGGGCGCACGTTGATCGTGGAGATCGACGGTCTGCACCATCTCGACCCAGCCAACTGGCTTGCCGACATCAGGCGGCAGAACGACCTGATGGTCACCACGAACGGTCTTGTCCTGCGGGTGGCTACATGGACGCTCAAACACGAGCCCGCGGAGTTCATGCCGTTCCTCGGGCGCCTGCTCACCGGCAACGCGTGAAGATCTGGGCCCTGAATCAACAGATCTTCACACGCTGAGGTTCAGAGCGCGTCGGGGCCACGCTCTCCGGTGCGCACCCGCACCACGGCTTCCACCGGTGTCACCCACACCTTCCCGTCGCCGATCTTGCCGGTCCTGGCAGCAGACACGAGCACGTCGACGATGTGGCCGGCGTCGTCGTCCTCGACCAGTACCTCGAGGCGCACTTTCGGCAGCAGATCGACCTGGTACTCCGCCCCGCGGTAGACCTCCAGATGTCCACGCTGCCGGCCATAACCACTGACCTCGGTGACCGTCATCCCTGCCACTCCCTGGATCTGCAGTGCTTCCCGGACACGTTCGAGCATGTGCGGCCGGATGACCGCGGTGATGAGTTTCACAGCCACATCCGCGCGAGTTCGTCCATGATGTCCGGGTCGGCGTCGAGTTCGCTGTCACCTGGCCGCGGATCGTGCACGATCAGATCCGTCATCCCCACCCGACTGCAGATCCCGAGCAACTGCCCCACCGTCGACATGTCGAGGCGATGCGACGAGAGCAGCACACGATCGAGGTCGGCTGGATCGCGACCGAGCCGCTCGCACTGCTCGTCAAGGATCGCCGCCTGCTTCATCAGACCGTCCTCCAGATCGGCGAGGTTCTCATCAGTCTCACGGCCGAACGTGACCCAGCCCTGTCCAAAGCGTGCGGCCAGGCCCAGAGTGCGCGGCCCTGCCGCGGCCACGAGGAACGGGATGCGCGGCTGCTGCACCGGCGCGGGGATGTTCTGCGCGGCGACCACCGGGTAACGGTGGTTCTCCGAGGAGTACGTAGGCGTCGACAGCAGCCCGTCGAGAACCTCGAGGAAGTCAGCGAGCCGATCGGCGCGCTCGCGCGGGGTAAGCACTTCATCGCCGAAGACCGTGGCGTCGAAGCCGATCCCTCCTGCCCCGATCCCCAGCGTCAACCGCCCAGCGCTGATGTGGTCGAGGGTCAGCGCATCCTTGGCGAAGGTGACCGGGTGGCGGAAGTTGGGAGAAGCCACGAGCGTCCCGAGGCGGATCCGGGTGGTGGCCGCGGCCATCCCCGTCAACCAGGGGATCGCCCCGAACCATGGACCGTCCCGGAACCGCCGCCACGACAAGTGGTCGTAGGTCCACAGGTGCGCGAAGCCGAGCCGCTCCAGATGCTGTGCGCGCGCTTGTGCCTGCGGCCACGGATCGGCCGGAAGCATCACGACGCCGACGCGCATGGTCAGTCGGTGACAGCACCGCGCGAAGCGGACCCCACGAGACGTGCGTACTTGGAGAGCACGCCCCGCTCGTACCGGGCGGGCAGCGGCGCCCAGCCCTCACGCCGGGCCGCGAGTTCGGCCTCGTCGACCAGCAGCTCCAGCGTGCGCGCCGAGACATCGATGCGCACCCGGTCGCCGTCGCGCACCAGTGCGATCGGTCCGCCGTCCACCGCCTCGGGTGCGACGTGTCCAACGCACAGACCGGTCGTCCCGCCGGAGAACCGCCCGTCGGTGATCAGCAGGACATCCTTGCCCAGACCGGCACCCTTGATGGCGCCTGTGATCATGAGCATCTCGCGCATACCGGGACCGCCCTTGGGCCCCTCGTAGCGGATGACGACGACGTCGCCGGCCTGGATCGTGCCGTCTTCGAGTGCCTGCATCGCAGCCTGTTCCCGCTCGAAGA
>WBZT01001520.1_pt1 | contig 16885 bp, 22 predicted proteins | sample 5204241 | NCBI WGS metagenome assembly WBZT01 (sample SAMN12344358, study PRJNA552823) | activated sludge metagenome | biome: Activated sludge suspended growth; feature: Nitrification reactor; material: Wastewater; isolation source: activated sludge from nitrification reactor of wastewater...
CAATTGCTCTCATGTTCACCATCTGGCACGCCACCGGGCTGCGCCAATAGCCACCACGCCCGCCGTCGCGTCTCGACCTCGATGATGGGGTCGGGCGCGGGGGCGGGGGCTTTCCCGGCCGACGCGTTTTCTCCCAATTCATTGGGGTGTTTGGCGCGTTTGGCGCGGGGCAGGGCGGCCATGAGCGCCAGCAATGTCCGTCTATCCAACACGCGCTTCTCCCCCGATCGCGCTAACAGACCCGATGTCGCGGCTCGACTTCGCGCGCGCCGTCGTCGTTGCCGGCGCCGTGCTCCTCACGCGTGTCCCTCATCTTTGTTTCCTCCTTTAGTCAGGTGCCCCAAGAACCCTCAGGGCGGTGGGAAATGGCCCTAGGCGCTTCTCGTGAACCTGGAGCCACAGCGGTTGCAGGTGGCGTCGAACTGGTCTGATGCCACGCGGACCTTCACCTCGCAGTCGCACTGCCAGAGCCGGAGACGCGTGGTCTGCTTGGGCTCTTCAACAACCGAGAGCGCCGCGTGCGGCAGTGGGCCGAGCGTCTGGGCGATGGCGTTTAAACGACGACTGAGTTCGGGCCCCGCAGAGGTCGCGGTTGGCGGTCCGACCAGTCCGCACGCGCGCGCCACGGTGACGAACTTGCCGCGGTGCCCACAGCTGGTGCCGACGCCGGCGTGCACGAGCTCGTGCAAAAGCACGTCGAGGATCCGCTCCGCGTTCACCAGCACGGGCGAAACGAAGATAGCGGGGCGCCCGTCGGCCGCAGCCTGCTCGGGCCAACACTGGCCGATTGATCGGCCCCGCCCACGACCCCCCTTTGGGAAGCCCATGGAGACCGAAACGGGAGGGCACTCGACGCCGGCATCACGGAGCACAGGGCGGAGGTGCTCGCACGCCTCCAAGAGCCAGGCCTCGCGCGTTTCCATCGTCCTCATGCTCTCGCTCCCTTCGTTCTGTGCCGTGAACTCGGCGAAGGGCGAGGAACAAGAACGCCCTTCCGCCGTACTGGCGAAAGGGCTGAGGCCCGTGAGGGCGCGCGCCTCTACTACTGAGGAGTTGTGGTCGGCAAGCTCGAAACAACTGCCTAGTTACTGTTCGAGCCTCCCAGTCGCCTCAAGGCCTGCAAGAGGGCCTCGATGTTGATGACGCAGCGGTTGCCCTGGCGGCGAATCTCCATCCTGCCGCCCCGGAAGGCCTCCGCGACCTTTTGGTCTTGCGAGTTCCTCACGACGATGCGGTCGCCATTCAAGAAGAAGCGCGCCTCATCGCCCAGATCCCGGTCGGCGCCGGACTGTCCCATGGCACACCCCCGCGTTGGTGATCACTGTCACCGCCAGGGGGCCGAGGCCATGAGCGACGTCGCCTGCCGCGATGAACGAGCCGCACTCAGGAACCGGTTGGCTCATGGCTCTCGCGCTCCCCAGCTCCCGGAACTCGCCGGTCCCGGGCTACTCATCTGCGGCGCGCGGCCAGCACCGCACTCAACTGAGGAAATGTTCCCACAGCCCACCTGTCGCGTCAACGCTAAACTATTGTCGCGCAACTAGATACGATACACATATCGATGGTCGTTGGGCGCGCAGTGATGCTGACTTGGCGGGGTCATGCGGCGGCCGCGCACGGACGCTCGGTCAGAGATCCGCGGGATATCGACAAGATATTTGCTCGGAGTTCAGCGCGGATTCACGAGCTTTTCGAGCCGATCGTTGGGCTGGCGCGCAGCGTAGCTCGCCTTCCAATCCGAGGAAAGGTAAGGCTGTAGCTTCTCCCACACCGCAGTCATCAGACGAATGAACGGGCGGTCCACGCCAGCTCTCAACGGGCATACGCCGGAAACGGTGAACGTAACTTCACCCGCCTCAGCGAAGCTCGGCACCAAGGGGTAGGTTCGGCAATCGATCGGCCGGTGCGGGTGAATCGAGCAGCGCCTCGACACGAAGAACGGACATTGCTCGCAGCCGGCGATTGCCTGCACCTGCTCTAGCGGAACCTGACGACCCTCCGCGGCGAGGCGCGCCTGGATGAACTCGTCCTCGAACGGAAGCAGCGTCACTTGTTCGGGCCCCACCTCGCAGGGAGCCTCGATGCAGTCCGTGCAGATCTTCAGCTCGCCACGAGGATGTCCGGTCTCCTCGTAGAGTGCCGCAAGCAGCTGCATCCAGCGCTGACGTTCAATCCTTGTGGTCATAGTCGTCTTCTCAGCGCTTCTTCGACCGCTTCTTTGATGCGGGGCTGCCGGCACCCAAGCTCTTCGTCTGGGTGGGCACGGTCAGCGGAGTCTTGAAGTCGAACTTGATCACACAATCGAGGTAGGGTCGTTCCTCATTGATGGTGTTCGGATTCAACTCCAACATCCCATCGGCTCCGAGCGCCCCGAAATACTTCGCTGCAACATTCTCTGCGAGCGCAGTGATCGCGCCAACTAGTTCCTCCTTGGGCAGCCCCGGGATCTTCCCCGAGCACGCCGCGGCGGCTTCGTCCAAGGTGAACTGGAACCCGGAAGGGTGCAGCGTCACCCAGTCGTAGAGTTCGTAGACCAACTGTGCTCGCTTCTTGTCGAGGATCAGGTTATTGCGTGTGGCGTCGGGGTCCAGCACGTACCGCTTGCCCTGTAGCTTCAGGTACTTCTCGTACCGAAGTGCATCGCAAACGGGATCGAGGCACGCCTTCCTGAAATCCCTGGGAAGCTCCATGTGCCGGCCGACCTCGGCTTCGATTTCCCCTTTGTTCAAACCGCGTCCGACTCGCGGTCCACGTGCAGGCCCGGCTGCGGCTTGCACAGCGTCCTTTGCCACGACATACAAGATGATGCCAGCGTCAGTTCGCACGAGCGCACCCTCGGTAGATTGGAGCGCAACCTCAGCGGCAGCCAACGACGATTGCCGAAATAGGCTACGCCCATCTCCCGGCGAAGGGCAACCCACTCGGCGCTCCGGTGCCACACCCTGTATCGTGACTTGCCTGCCGTCCGGGGTGGACCGAACTCTAGCCGTGGCGGCCACCAGCTGGATGCTGAACAGGGCTATCCACGCTCCTTGGCCGAAGGAGGAGTACTCGTGAGCTATGGCCGTCAGATCAGGAAGTTGTCCAAGTTCGTTACCGAGTATGCCGAGGGTCGCCTCCCCGAGCGTCGGGCAGACCAGCGCTTCATCGACCGGGCGTTCCGGTCCATTGCGGGCTACTACGGCTTGACTGGGACCGCCGCGGCACTCCGCAGGCGGCTCTCCGCAGCCCAGAAGGACATCCGCCCCTACGCAGCGTTCTGGAAGTGGACTCGGAGGGACAAGGCGGTAGAGGAACTTGCTGTCGCCAAGGCGCTCGTCGCCTCTGTTGGCGGGCCGCCACTCGAGTTCAGCACTTTGCGCACGCAGTTCCCTGATCCGCCGGACGTAGTCGGCGAACGGGCGAGTGGCCAACTCGCCGCGATCGAACTTGCCGAACTCGTCGACGAGAAGGCCATCGCCATGAGCCTGGCCGCCCAGCGCAAAGGCAGACCCGACCAGGTCGTCCATCGCTACTGGGATGCCCCCACGCTGGTCGCCGCGGTGGATCGCCTCCTCAGAGAAAAGGACGCGAAGACCCTGCAAGGTGGCCCTTACGCCGAGTACTTCGTCGTCCTCTACACCGACGAGGTCTTCTTGAGGCGGGAGGACGTTGCGCAGTGGCTCGGGGCGCACGTCTTCAGCGGTGTTACTCAGGCCACGAATGCCTACCTTCTGCTCTCCTTCGATCCCGACATCGACGGTTACCCGTTCGTGAAGCTGTCGCTCACGCGGTAGACCGATCCGGCAGGTTGGGCGCGCGAGCGCCATCCGAGATCGCGCTCATGGCAACTGCAGTCCAAGTTGCGACTCGTGCGGGATGGGGAAGACCCCGACGATCACCCACGGATTCGGCGCGCGGGTGTGCCACTCCTGAGTAGTGCCGAGGAAAAAGTGTAGATCCGTCTTGAGGAACTCGTCGAGGTACTTCGCACGAACCTTCTTCAAGGCCCGCGCTTCATCGCCGTTGCACGAACGCAGGCAGTTCCAGTAGAGCGCGCCAACCTCCCAGTCGAGCACCTGGAGTTCGCTCTTCCTGCCGGCGGAGTCTGAGAAGCGGTACGAGAAGCTGTACGGGAGCTTCGGGATTGCTTCGAACGTCTTGCGCCAGCTTGCCTCGTCGAAGATGTCGAGTTGGCTGTGAAGGTCTCGCATGGCCTTGACCTTCGCCGCGTCCCACTCGCGGGCTTCATCTTCCCAAATGAACCCGCTCACCTTCGCGGGCTTGAAGATGGCCAGGGACGACTCGTTTGCCTTGGCCATGCGGATCAACTCGTCAAGACTGTCGTAGACGCGCGCAGTGCCCAAGACCACGCGCCGACGCTCACTCCACCGATTCGACGTGTCGACGTGCCCGACTGCCTTCAGCTCCGACTGATCGACAGGGCGATGCGATTCCGGCCGCGGGTCAGCCTCATGGCGGATCAACCTGCAATCCAGCCAGTCGAACTTGCGGTACTGTTCGCCTTCCTCGAGTCGCCTGTAGGGCACGGGGTACATGCGTACCCAGGTGCCGTCAGGGCGCAACCCAGCAGTGCATACCGTCTCGCCGTACTTCTTGGAGAGTGTCGGGTAGGTCTTGACCGTGATCAGGACTCGCTGCTTGTCCATCGCCCCTCACAGGTGCTGCACAACTAGCCCCGACAATCCCAGGCGCTCAAGCGCCTCGGCGACGCAGTGCCGGTGACATGATTGCGGCTCTCGCTCGAAGCAGGTCAGCGCGACTCGCTGCCCATCGCGGATCCAAGTTCGGATCCGCTCCAGCGCTTCACCCTGCGCTGGAAGATCCTCGCGCTCGTACTCCGAGAATAGCGCCTCGTAGTCCGCCTGTGTCTCGAGGCCCTTGCGACGATCAGACGCGATGCCAAGTTCGGGCACGTGCTCGTAGCGGATTCCCACGCCTTCGCAAGCATGCGCCAGCGTGCTCTTTGAGAAGCCGTACTTCCGGCTGAGGGGGTTTCGTCTGACATCGCACAGGACTGTGCAGCCAGCCCTCAGGAGCGTGTTGAGGTAGCCCTCGAGCGCCTTCCCCTCGTACCCAATCGTCAGGAGCGCAGGCCCGGCAGCGCGTGGGCGAGCTAAGTCGATCGCTCGCAGTGCGCCTGTTTCGCCACGCAGCACGCGCGTCGCGATCTCACTCCGGATTGCGTAGTAAGGAAAACGCCGGTAGGTGTCGGCCACGAGCGCGTCGCCGCGCAGGGCCCCGACCCGTTGGATGAAGGACGGCACATCAGATTCCTGCAGATGTTTGGCCGCAGCCACCCCATCATCAGTGAGCCGCCAAGACGTTTCTTCACCGGTCAGCAGGCCGCGTTCGACGAGCTTCCGGCAGTCAGCGTATGACGTAAACGAGAACGCGCCGAACTTGTACGGAACGAACTCGTACAAGTCCTGATGGGCCGGCTCGAGGCTAAACAGGAAGAGGAGCTTCTGGAAGTCCAAGCGCTTTGCGCTGCCGCCCATTGCATGCAACAGCGCCAGCAAGCGCTTCTGGCGCTCGGACAGGGCTGGGGGGCGCTTCGCAGGCAATCGACTCACTTGGCCACTCCTCCACGGCATAGCTCGGCGGCGCTCTCCGCAACTTATCGGCCAAGTCGCGGCTCGTGTCTACCTCTCGAACTCGACACTATCATGCCCCACCGCAAGCACAGCAAGCGCGCCGTAAAGGTAAGAAGGGGCCGTCCGGCGTGGACAGCCCCTGTGCAGCTAGTTGAGGGACAACTCCCTCCGAAAGAGCGATGACAACCGCAGGCTCCCTTCCATCTGCGCCTGGGGCGCGTTGGCCTTCTGCACCTCGGTGAAGGCGTTGAAGAGCGACCACGCCGTCCTCGGGGCGAACTCCGGGTGCGGAGGCTCCTCCCAGGCCTCGATCACCTTGGGAAGTCGCGAGGCCGGCAGGACGCGCGCGCGGATAGCCTCGACCATGAGGTGATGCGCGTGAGCCTGCGGGAGATCGAGTGCCTTCATCGTCGCGATCTCCGCATCCATGCGCTCCCGCATGGACGAGACCTGACCGAGCATCCTGTAGATCAGGTCCGGCAGGTCGCGGAACACGTTGATCGTGTGCTTCCGGCTCATCGAGACCTCACCTGAGAAGGCGAGGTTATCGCAGACGAAGCAACGACTGCCGAACGTGGCACCGACGGCCAGGGACCGGTCGTACGACGACCTGAGCCCGATCGCGAGCGCGTAGTCGCGGGCGCCGTGACCGTTGGTGCAGGTCAGGACGCCGAACATCTGCGCCCCTTCCCGCGCCAGCGCGAACTGCGACGACTTGATCTCGAGTCCGAAGCGCGGGATGTGCAGCTCGACCTCTTCGACGAAGCGGTCGTACGGCACCGGGAAGTAGCTCTCGGTCGGCTCGGGAACGGGAACTGCGGCGAGGTCGGCCTTGGTGGCCTCCCACCCGCCACGGTGCAGCATGAGCGTCATGGCGCCCTCCTATGGTCTTGGGCATTGGGTGATTGCCCTGTCGGGATTGAAAGGTGCGATGCGGGCGGCGAGTGAAGCCTCCCGAGCGGTGAGCTCGGCTGGGAACACCGACCAGTCGCCGTAGTACGTGCCGTCGTAGTAGACGAGGTCCTCGACGAAGTGGAGGTCGCCGTCGCCGGCAGGCTCCGGGATGCCCAGCTTGATCTCGCTCAGGTAGGTGACGTGGACGTAGTCCACTAGGAAGACCGGGCCTTGCGAGCCCCAGTCGTCCAGGTGTTCGTCAGGGCGTGAGCGGCCGTGGAACAGCTCGATGGCGACCTGTGCGCTCACAGAAGCTGCCGCGAGCGAAACGAGACTACCCCGCGACTACCAACGATCACGTGATCGAGGACGCCGATGCCAAGGAGTTCTCCGACTTCGACGAGCCGTTTGGTGATCGTGAGGTCCTCCGCTGATGGCTCGGGATCGCCCGAGGGGTGGTTGTGCACCAGCACCACGGACGCGGCCGAGGCCAGGATGGCGGGCTTGAATACCTCGCGCGGGTGAACGATCGAAGCGTTGAGGCTGCCGACAGAAACCGTCTCGACGGCCTCCACTTCGTGCCGGGCATTGAGAAGCACGACGAGGAAGTGCTCACGCTCGAGCCGCTTCATTCGCGGCAAGAGTTTGGCGACATCCTCGGGGCCACGAATCAGGACCGGTTTCTTCCCTCGGTAGCGGCGGCGCGTGAGTTCTCGGACATACACGGGGCGACTCCTAGCAGGGGCGGGAAAGAAGAAGGGCCCCAGGCGACGTGCGCGTGGGGCCCCGATGGATGGAAAGAGCAAAGAACTGACGGGAGAAGGTGCGACGAGTCGCGGACGAGTCGGATTCAGCAGCTGTCCGTGGCCCCCGATAGCACGCAACGACCACTGAGGGTCCTACGCGCCAGCGATCTCGCCGACACCTTCCCCGTCACTGATGGCCACGAGCTGCTCGTCGGGCCAGGTGCCACGCCACTGCTGGCAGTGGGCGAAGTACTCGCACTCGGTGCAGCGCCAGCTCGGGTTGGGGTAGAAGTGCTCGGTCTCGATCGCGAGGGATACCTCGCGAATGAGCCGAGCGGTCCACACGAGATCCTCGATCGACCGGGTGGTCTGATGCCGTTCGAGCCGCGGTTTCGCGGTCTTGAGCAACATGTCGAGGCGGAGCTTGGGGATGCCCCCGTGCTGGAGAAGGAACGCGAGCGCATACGTCGAGAGCTGCAGGTGCCGTTCGAGCCCTCCTTGTTCGAGGGTCCGGCCGGCAGTCTTCAGGTCGACGAGCGTCTGGTCTGCTTCCACCAGGTCGATGATGCCGCGGATACGCACATCGAGGAGTTCACCGGTCTCGGGATCGGCCAGGTCGAGCTCGAATGGCTGCTCGACCGCGACCGGCATGGTTCCGTTCACGGACTCCACATAGAGCTGGAGCATCGCGCGGCCCTTCTCCGCCAGGGAGTCTTTCGACTCCCGCTCCGAGAAGACGAGCGGCTCCACGTTCTGTGCGTACCAGTCCGCGTCGAAGACCCTGAGGACTTCGGCCATGTCGGCGGTCCGCCCGGCGAGTCGCTCCTTGTGGAACCACTCGACGGCGGCGTGAACCGACGTGCCGAATGCCATGGACGCGACGCGCCACGGCCTCGGGATCTTGTCGATGTACTGGAAGCGGTACTTGAGAGGGCAGCCGAGGTAGGCGTTGACCTGGCTAACGGAGATGACGCGCTTCGGCTCCATTCCCGCCGTTCCCGTTGCCGGGGGCGGCGTTCAGGAGCTCGTCGATCATCTTCGTGGCGGCCACCTTCGTGATCTCGGCGAGATCCGAGACCTCGAAGATGTCCTTGAGCCGATTCTCCGCGGCTTCCTTCTGGAAGCCCTGCCCCGACATGATGCGGAACAAGTACCTGCGCTGCGCTTCGGACATCGGCTCGTTGCCGTTGTTCGGCCGGGGCGGTCGGCTGTGGCCGTTGCTGCGCGGGCGCCCAGTTCCGTTGCCGCTGCCGGCGTGGCGAGGTGAGCGGGCGGCGATCGGTGCACCCGACCCGGGGCTAGAGTCCCGGTTCAGGCTGACGCCGTCCAGCTCCTCGTAGGAGACGACGCCGACATTGACGGCGTCACGGAGAGCGCGGGCCTTGGCCCGGGTCTCGGCCACGCGGATCAGGTGCGGTGCGAGGAACTCATCGACGTTCTCGGGACAAGCATCGCCGACAGCTTCGAAGAGTCCCTTCGCGGTCTGGACCTCGGCCTTGACGATGGCGAGGCGACCGTTCTCCTCCGTAGGGATCTGGAGGATCGAGGTGCAGACCTTGAGCAGGCCTTCCTCGTGGGCCTGGTTGAGCAGGCCGGCATAGAGCACGACGTCCTTGGAACCGACGACGTTGCCCACGCGGTCATGGACATCGACCGTGCGGACGAGCTGCTGATCGGCCTTCATGGAAGGCCTCCTGACAAGGGGCGGGTGGAACAGCTGCGGCATCAGGTGTGCTGCGACCGGAAGCGTAGCAAGGACCTTCATGGCTGCGTATGGGGGCGGATGCCTAGCACACGCGCCTGACTGTGGATAACCTGTCCATCTCAGCGAGGCACCATGTTCGGCAGGAGGTTTCGTGGCACGTCAGAGAGGCACATCCGGCGGACGACCCAGTTACTTCATCCACGTTGACGCTGTGTCGAAGCGGGAGCGCATTCCTCGTATCCCATGCAAGGTCTTCCTCGATCTGAGTGTTGGCTCCCGCTCTCGAGTCATCCTGCTGCCGGACAAGACCACGGCGGAGCGTATCTTCAACGGTGGCCCGTGGAGCCTGTTCGGCGAGACGTCTTCACTCCCACCACGGCAGCGCAACTACGTGCATGTGCCCCGTTTCGACCCGACCTCCGCGCCGACAACCGACTGGAATGGCGGGCTAAGCGAAACCGAAGTCCGCGGAACGAGTTCAGGGGTGATCGTCGTCACTTCATTGCCCGGAGCCCGCCGCTCGCGGGCCAGGCTGGTTGCGAGCCTTCACGGCGGTGCGGTTGTGGCTCCGCGGGGGTTCCGTGAAGCATCGTTCACCGGGTCAAGACGATTCCAGCGTTCATGGAGATGCCGCGCACGCGTAGCTCTTGATTCACTAGTTTGGTTTGATCGCTACTGGCAGTTTCCTCGCTCACACCCGGGGAAGACCATCGAGCAACTCGTGCTAGCAACCGACCTCCGCGCGCCGTTGAGTGGGCCACAGATCACCCTCCGCCGCTATCGGGAACCCCTCGAAGACCTGTTGGCGCTGGTGTCCATTGCGGGGCGCGAGCGCACGTCGTGGCACCACTTGTCCGCACAGGACGGTCACATCTTGCTGGAGTACTTCGATACACAGCGGGCCCGCCCTTCGGCTCGCGGGCACGCACTTGGCGCGCTCATCGAGAAGCCGCGGGTGGCAGGGTTCCTTGAATCGGCCTTCCGTGTGTTGCGGTCCGCCTCAGAGCGGGAGGAACTCATCTCCGCGAGCTACTCACTGGCCCCATATCGGGACCTGCCCCTCGATAGCGCCTATCTGGGCATGTTCACCGCGCTCGAGGCCTTGACGCAACGCCTGAACGGAGGGCGCGGCGGCTCTGTTCTCGAAGGTCAGCGATGGGAAATGCTGAACCGGAACCTGCGATCATTTCTCAAGACTTGGAGCGACGCGTCTGGTGGGCTGGCCCGCGAACAACGAGCCATGATGTACAGCAAGCTCCAAGAACTGAATCGGGAGTCCTTCGGCGGAGCCTGGCGCCGCATGGTATCTGCGAGGCAGGTTGCGCTTCAGGATCTCTGGCCTGTCGTGGCCAGCGACGGCCTGCCCGACCTCGTCACGTTGCGAAATGGGCTAGCGCATGGACGACCGGTTCCGCAGGCCGCTGGCCATTCCCTGGCCCGGGCTTCACTGCATCTTCGCTGGACGCTTGAGCGCGTCGTTCTAGCCACCCTCGGATTCGAAGTGGGCGGGTCCACCGCCAGCCCAATGGGATTGATGGCACGGGGCTGGAACTGTCCTCACGACCTCCTTGAGGAGCGAAGAGCCATCTCACGGAACTGGTGAGTCGCCTTGGCCGGTTCCGACTGACATCCCCTCACGCCGATGCCACTCCACCCCGGGGGATCAGAAGGTCGGACACGCGCGCAGGTTCCGTGATGCACACGATGGGCCGGCTCATTGCTGCGCTTCGATTACCCGATGCCCTGCTGATCCGGTATTGGCGGTTCTAGACCGGCCATGCACGATCGGCACGGGCTCCAGGCTGCCATGGACTTACAACCCAGACTTCTCGGAACGCTATGCGCTCAGATTGGAAGGCTGCGCGCATCTTGTCGAGATCAGCATCTTCGTAACTGGTGAGATCGAAGAAGATTGCTAGCACGACCTCGGTCGGCATGCCCCCAAGCCGCAGCTGCTTCTTTCGCAAGGCTGCAATCGCGCGAGAGGCAATGAGGTGCGCGTCATAATGAAACGGCGGCCCTGTGACAGAGATCTCCGATTGCTCGGGCTCCTGCCCTTCTAGCGTGATTTCGGCGACGCCGTCTCCGCGCGAAAAGGTCGGCAACTGGCATCGCTCGCCGACTGCCAGAGGAACCGCCAGGCCACGCAGGATCATCTGGCGCAACGCGACGCCCATGGCGGCGCGGTCGCTCTTGTCCTTCGGCAAACCGCGCAGGGCTAGAATGAGCTTGAACCCATTCATGCCTTCGGCCAACAGCGGCTCGTGGATTTGGCTGTAGGCCCAGTCGCCAGCGAGAGCGCGTTTGGCGCGTTCTTCCACTTCATCACTGGCGGCACGGGTGTGCTGGACCAGCAGCCGCGGTGAGCGCCTCGTTGGCCCCGCCCAACAGTAGTCCCATTCCTCGTGCGCGACCTCCTGCGGTTCGCCTGCGTAGGTCGCGCCGTGTGCGCGATTGTACGCTGGCAGGAACAGGTCGAGAAACGTCCTACGCGCCAAACCCGTCAGTTCAGCCATCAGTCGCCCACGGTTTGTCAGCTAGTAGCTCAGCCGCCCAGCTGTGTTGGTGAGGTGGTCGCCACCGGCGTAGATCTGGATGCGGTTGGCGAAATCGCCGCAGTTGCCTTCGAAGTAGGAGATCGCAGCCTTGGCTTTCAGGATCCCTTGCTTGGCTTGCGCGAAGTCAACCGCTCGGTAGCCGCCATGGATCACCCGGTTTCGAACTTCGTAAAGGTCGCGCTTCCAGCCGGCATGGTGATGAGTGCCGATGAACGCGAGCGGCTTGTGCCACCCGCGCGCTTGGGCAATCTGAGGCAGGACGCGGTCAAGCTCCGTGAGCCGCCGGGTGAGCGGCCCAAGTGCCTGCACGTCTTCCATGGTTGCCGTAACTGCCTCTCTTGTCTCCCCTAGTGCGACCTTCACCCGAACCAGCAGGTCCGCCACGTAGACCTCAAATGCGGTCTCAGCTTCGAGCACGGCCACGTGGTAGTTGCGACGCTTGAGCTGCGTCTGGGCCTGCAGCAGGAGATCGTAGTGCAGCGGCATCTCGTAGGCGATCTGCAAGCTGCCTGCAAAGGGCTCGAGGAAGGGACGCTCTAGGATCCTGCCGGGGTACAGGTCTTCGAGGGTGTTGAGGCGATACGTGTACTGACGTCCGGCCCCGATTTCTGTATCGAACGGAATCGAGCCGAGGTTGCGAAGGACCTCAGCAGGTGGGAGCGACGCGAGCTGATCGGGTACGCGGCCGATGCTGTCGTCTTGCAGGTACACATCGAGCGCGAGATTCAACGGCACGACCCACGGATCCTGTGTGACAAGACGGTACATGGTGAGGAAGTGATTGAGCACCTTCCCAACTCTCTCTTTCTGCGCGGCCACCTGCTCCTTGCCTGGAACTTCTGGCAGTGTCACAAACACGGTGGCTTCGGTGTACGGCCGAAGCTCGGCGTATCCGCCGTTCTGGGTCGTATCGATGCTAAGCGTAGGGATCTCCCCCAACTCGTTGGACACGCAAGTCATGACCACATCGTGTCCGGGCGGCAGATACGGCGGTGGACTTGGAGAATCTAGAACTCTCGATTCCTCGACGAGTCTCGTGGTTCGAGAGAAACCCGCCTGTCCCAAGCGCTGACGCGGAAGGATGGCCGCTGCGCCATCTTCCGGATCCCACGACGGGAAGACCAGGGGGGGAAGACGTAGGTAGAACGGCAGGTCGAGTCGTGAAGACAAGACAGCGGGAGTCATGGTGCTTCGCTCCTAGGTCAGCCATCCGCGCGTGTACCTCACGCACCATGGATTCTACCCACCGAGACCGCAAGTGCCAGCGCGTCGAACATGTGGAGCCAGTACTTGTCCCGCGGTCGAAGCCCGAGTGCCGCCCGAGCCGGACGCTGTGGGACCAGGTCCGCAAGCTGCTTGAAGTCGCCAGCCACGAGCCTTTCAGCCACGTCAATCTTCGTCGCGCGAGGGTTCCCAACGATGGCTTCGCGGATCTCCTCCGGAGTCAGCTCGACGACGCGAAGGCCGAGATCCTCGGCCCTCCCCCGCAGTTCCTGATCGATCACCGATAGGAGCGCCGCCCGCTTAGTCGGCAGCGCGTACGGCTTCTCGATGGCGACGACCTGCGGGCCGTGCTCCTCGATTGCCGCGAGCACGATTCGCCGCGCTTGCCCGATGACATCGTGCGGGCGGTGCCCATTGCGCAGCGTGTGCACGCCGAATGAGACGAGTTGGCGGTCGCGGATGATGGCGAGGCCCATCTCCTTGGTTCCCGGATCGATTCCGAGGATGGTGTTCTGTTGCATGACGGTGGTTCGTGACAGGTATTCAAATGCCCTCCCGGGCTGCCCGTGGTGGGTTCCCTGCGGACCCCATGGAGACAGCGGCGTTCCGGCAAGGCGGAATCGCAGACTTCGGCCGGATTACCGGCCGCGGGAGGGCGGTTGCGAGGACCGCTGGTGGTGGATCGCCAGCGCCACCGCGTCGAAGAGGTTGTACCAGTACCGCTCCTTCCAGCGGCGATCCTGCGTGAGATGCACGCGGAGCTGCGGGAAGCGGTGTGCCACGGCCACAGCAACCTCAGGCTTCTTAGCCCAGCCGTTCCCGACGAGGCTCTTGCGCACGGTCTGGGGCGCGTAGCCAGCGAACGCGGCCGACCTCCGAAGCGCGATGCGACGAACGGCGCGGGTTAGCTTGTGCAAGTCGTCCAGCCACGGCAGCGGGTGAGCGTGCGTCTTCTCCACGACGATCGCCGTCGGCCCGTGGGCATTCGCCCACCGCTGCACGTGCTGGCGTGCTACAGCGAGCCGTCGCGACCGTGGCACGTCCCGCAGATTGAGTACGCCGCTGGCGGCGAGTCGGCGACCCGCGAGGACGGCGTAGCCGAGTTCGCGGAGTCCGGGATCGAGGGCGAGGATGGTCTCAGGTGTCTTGCGCATGGCGTTTGAGGAGATAAATGAAAAGCGCGGTTCGTGAGCGACGGATGCGTTCCGCCGGGACGGCCATTGTTCTGGCGAGCGCCCGCTGGATCACGCGGTCCGGATAGAGGTTCAGCGCGGCCTGTAATGGCTCCTCGTCTCCCGCTTCCCCGAGTGCCTTCTGGAGGCTCGCCACCGAGAAGAGGCGGCTGGGATCCGGCGTCGGAGTCGGCGCCGACTTGGGAGTGGGCGCTTCAACTCGCCGCATGGTCACGCGAACATGGCCGTTTAGCCGCTGGGCATCCAGATAGCCCGACTTCCGAAGATGGCCGAGCCACGAGCGCACAGTGCCCTCTGGCAGCCCCATCTCGAGCCCGATCGACGCTGGCTCTACCTCGAAGCTGTCAGCTCCGGCGGGCTGCCGCGCCAATAGCTCGAGATAGAGCCAGATACCGGCGCGCATGCGTCGCAGGTGAACTGCCTGCGGGTGCGCGATCAGGCGACGATCGAGGGTGAGGGTGATTGGGCTAGACGTGGTCACGATGGGGATGGCTTAGCTTGGTGAGCAGGAAGCGAAAGAGCGCTGTCCTGGAGCGGCGGATCTGCCGGGCGGGAGTTGCCTCGACACGCTGGAGCGCGCGACGAATGATCTCCTCGGGATGCGCGCCGAGAAGGTCGCGCATCTCCTCGGCATCTGCCTCGGGGCCGAGGACTGTGAGAACGCGGTCGAGCAGTTGGCCTCCTTCCCCCTGCCCCCCAACCTCCGGCTGTGATGCTGAAGCTACTGCTGCAGCGCTGCTGCTGACGGGAACCTCACCTTGCGCGACGCGCGTTTCGCTGCTCACAGCGGGCGCATTCTCGCGTGGTGGGTCCAACTTGCCAGGCCACAATGAGAGCTGGATGACAAGGTACGGAGCCGGGTTCAAGGTGCGGATCAGGCCGAGCTCGGTGAGCTTGGCGAGATCGGCGAGCAACACCGGCTCGTCGATCATCAGTGGCATAGTGATTTGCTCGGAGCGCTTGCTGACCACGCCATTGAAGTTGGCGGCCTTGATGAGCGCGAGATACGTCCAGACGGCATCGCCGACATTGCTCCGAAACTCGGGCACGGCGAGCAGCCCGCCAATCAGGGCGTCGTGAAGTTGCGCGACACTCGTCATGTATGCGGCTGGACATCCTCCGCGAATGTGCTGCGGGCCTGCGTGTAGAGGCCCCAGTAGAGCGACTCGACAAGTGTGTCGAGGGCTCTCGCGAGAAGGAACACATTGGTCACCGATGGCAGATAGCGCCCACGTTCCCATGCAGAGACGACCGAGCGGGTTCGTCCGATGCGAGCGCCGAGATCGCGCTGGCTGAGGCCGGCCGCGATCCGATAGCTCCGAATCTGGTTCGGGTGGCGCGATGGGTGCTGGTTGAGGCGTGGGGTCTGCTGAATCGGCATGCCGCCACTCTACAAGCTAATAGAATCCTGCCAAGATGGGGTCACGCGCCGTTTTCGCGCCGACCTGTGGATAAGTGGCGCTTGACCACCCCTCCGAAGCGTGTTTGACGCCTCCGCCCCACTTCCCGAGTTGTCCACAGGGTGGCAGGCTCAGAGCATGTCCAAGTCCGCTTCCCCTTCCCTCGATCACCCAAATGTGGCGTGCTCACTCCCCGACGGCACCTCGACCGACCGCTTCGCGCTCGGCATGACCCGCGCCGACGTCGACCACTTCCGAGCACTTATCCACAGGGAGTGCGGCGAGTCCTTGAGCAGCGAAGAGGCCTGGATCCGGGCCACCGAAGTGCTCGCACTCTTCCGGATGCTCCTCGGTCCGCTGCCGGAGGATCAATCGGGCCCGACTTATCCACAGGCCGGGGCCTTGACGGGATCGCCGGGAGCCGGAATTACTGAATAGGCAGCATGCCTTCACCCGTCCACGTCATCTACGCCCGCAAGTCGACCGAGTCCGAGGACCGCCAAGTCCTCTCCATTGATTCGCAGATTCGGGAGCTTCAAGACCTCGCCATACGACGGGGCGCTGTCGTGGCCGAGGTGCTGACCGAGGCACACTCCGCGAAGGCCCCCGGCCGCCCGATCTTCGGAGCGCTGGTGAAGCGCATCCAGCGCGGCGAGATTGCATCCCTCTTCTGCTGGAAGATGGACCGGCTCGCGCGCAACCCGCTCGATTCCGGCCAGATCCTGCAGGCGCTCGCCGATCGCAAGATCGAGCAGGTCGTAACACCCGAGCGCTGCTACACCGCTGACGGCAACGACCGGTTCCTCGGCACGTTCGAGTTCGGGATGGCCACCAAGTACATCGACGACCTGCGGCAGAACGTGACGCGTGGCAATCGCGAGCGCTTTCGTCGCGGCTGGCCGAACTTCCGCCCACCGGTCGGGTACCTCGAGGACCGCGCCACCAAGACCGTGGTCAAGGATCCCGAGCGCTTCGACCTGATGCGGCGTGCGTGGGATCTGGTCCTGACGGGCGCGATGCGGCCGAGCCAGGTGCTGCACGTCCTCAACGACCAGTGGCAGTTCCGGACGCGCCACACAGCGCGCCAAGGCGGGCAGCCCCTGTCCTTCAGCCACTTCTACGCACTGCTCTCGAACCCCTACTACGCCGGCACGATCCGGCTCACCTCCGGCGAGTCATTCAAGGGCGCGCACCCGCCCATGGTCACTTTCGAGGAGTTCGCGCGGGTCCAGGAGTTGCTGGGCCGGGTAACACACAAGGGCAAGAAGCGGCACGAGTTCGCCTATTCGGGCTTGCTGGCCTGCGCCGAATGCGGCCGCACACTCGTGGGCGAGCAGCACATCAAGCCCTCCGGCGTGCGGTACGTCTACTACCGCTGCCACAGACACCGTGCCGACGCGCGCTGCGCACAGCCTACTCTTCCCGAGCAGGCCTTCGAGGCACAACTCGCTGCCGACCTCGAGAGGGTGCGGCTGCCGGAGGGAATTGCATCGTGGGTGCGCCGAATGCTCGAACAATCACTCACCCAAGAACTGGCGCAGCGAGGAGTATCGCGGGACTCCGCTGAC
>WBZT01001525.1_pt1 | contig 16852 bp, 9 predicted proteins | sample 5204241 | NCBI WGS metagenome assembly WBZT01 (sample SAMN12344358, study PRJNA552823) | activated sludge metagenome | biome: Activated sludge suspended growth; feature: Nitrification reactor; material: Wastewater; isolation source: activated sludge from nitrification reactor of wastewater treatment...
CTAACGTCAACGTATTACCGCTCTAATCACTTTCAGTGGGATAATGATTTCGTGAAGGAGGAATTTACTCGTTCTTCTTTTTCCGCTTCTTTGTTTGGGAATCATATTTCATTGGCCGGCAGATCATTTATTATAAACCACTTGGTCTTTTATAATGCCGAGGCTGTCCCTGAACAGTATAAAAAGCCCGTGCATCTGTTGCAGACAGAGTTGAGTGGACGTTTTCGCTGGAAACGTTGGAGTGTCATGCTGATGGGCCGGAATTCTGCAGTGGACGCTTCTTTTATCAAAATTCCGGAATTCAGCGGACTCCTGCGGCTTTCATATGCTGCCCGCTATTTTAAGAAAGCATTGCTGGCAGAGTTTGGGACAACCGTTTATGGAACTACTGCTTACAAAGGTTATGCATATATGCCCGCTACATCCGTTTTTTACTCTCAGAATGAGCAAACCTGTGGAGGCTGGCCGGTGATGGATGTATTTGTAAATGCAGGAATTGGTAAAGCTACGCTGAGTCTTTCGTACCAACGATTTAATTCGCTGTTTTCTTCGGGCGAATATTTCCTTGCAGCCGGTTATCCGGGCGCACCTTCAACAATCAAGTTCAGCGTGAACTGGCCGCTTGTGAACTGATCATTTTCCGATTCGTTCAACCAGTTCTGCTAACCGTTTCGAGTATCCGCTTTCGTTATCGTACCAGCCAACAATTTTAACAAGATGACCATCGTTTAATACCGAAGTCAGTATAGCATCAAAAATGCAACTGTTATTGTTCCCGATAATATCTACAGATACAATAGGGTCTTCCGTATATTCAAGAATTCCTTTCATCTCATTTTCTGCAGCAGATTTGAAGAGTGCATTGATTTCCTCTACGGTGGTTTTTTTCTGAACGATGCAGGTAATGTCGGTCATTGAACCATCAATAACCGGCACACGGATACCTGCTCCACCAACTTTGCCTTTTAACTGCGGAAATACTTCGGATATGGCTTTGGCAGCTCCGGTAGTGGTAGGAATTATCGAGTGTGCTGCCGCTCTCGCCCTGCGCAGGTCTTTGTGAGGTGCATCATGAATGTTCTGGTCCCCGGTGTAAGAGTGTACAGTTGTAACGTATGCTGCGTCGATTGTAAAGGCGTCGTCCAGGATTTTAATCATCGGTGCAGCATTGTTAGTGGTGCAACTTGCATTGGATAATAACCGATCTTCAGGTGTGAGGAGATGATCATTTACACCCAATACGATTGTTTTTAATTCTCCTTTGGCTGGTGCTGAAATAATGACCTTGCGCGCTCCTGCTTCAAGGTGCAGCGCGGCTTTGTCTGGTGCGGTAAAATGTCCGGTGGATTCAACCACCACATCAATGCCCAGCGTCAACCATGGTAAATGCGTCGGATCTTTTTCAGCATATACCGTGATTTTTTTTCCATTGATGATGAGTCCGTCATGCACGGCTTCTACAGAACCGTTAAATCTGCCATGTACGGAATCATACTTTAATAAATGCGCTAACGTGGTAGTGTCGGTAAGATCGTTAATGGCAACGATGTTAATTTCCGGATGAAGGGCTGCCTTGCGTAAAAATGTCCGGCCGATTCTGCCGAATCCGTTGATAGCTGTTTTGATCATGGTGTAAATTTCTTCTACAAACGTAATACAGTTGGATTTATTAGATCAGCGCATTTAAATTTATTTAACACTTTCTTTCTGCCGATTCGGAGATTCGCTTTTTTCAGGTACTTTTAGAGTTCAACGGCAGCAATAATAGGTATTGAGATTTGCCAGAACTGCATCATGATTGAAATTCGCCGGATCCGGAATACTGACCTAATAGCGGTCGCTGCTATTTATGCAGATGCAGTGGAGGCGGGTGTTCAGACCGGACATCTTTCACCACCTTCGGCCGCTTATTGGGAGGATTGGTGGCTGTCACATGCAGATGATGCATATCCGGCCTGGGTTGCGATTAAAGATAATGTAACGGTGGGATGGATTTCGCTGAGTTCTTATCGGAATGGCCGTGAAGCATTTAAAAACATCCGGGAAGTCAGTTACTACATACATACCGCCCATTTTCGTGCAGGTATCGCTTCCGGATTACTTAGTGTTGCTTCTGCTTATGCAATAAAATCTGGAGTGAAATGCCTGCTGGCGATTGTTATTTCAGGCAATGAACCCAGTATTCGCTTTCTTGAGAAGAATGGCTTTGAAGTATGGGGAACCTTGCCGGCAATAGTGGAATCCAGAGAAGGAGTTTTTAGCCATTGCTACTACGGGAAGAATCTGCAGCTGGATTAAAAAAGATGTTTCTCGGCATGATAAGAGGAACGAACCAGCGGGCCGCTTTCTACATAACGGAATCCCTTTGCTAATCCGATTTCCTTGTAACGGGCAAAAACATCAGGATGGATGAATTCCGCTACAGGCAAATGCGATCGGGTAGGTTGCAGATATTGTCCGAGCGTAAGAATTGATACACCAGATTTCAGTAAATCATCCATCGATTCCAGTAACTCATCTTCCTTCTCTCCTAAACCAAGCATGATGCCGGATTTTGCGCGAACTCCTGCATCTGATATCCGTTTTAATACTTCCAGTGAACGATCGTATTTGGCCTGAACACGCACCTGACGTGTAAGCCTTCTTACAGTTTCCAGATTATGGGAGATGATCTCCGGACGAACAGCGATAACACGTTCCAGATTTTCCCATTTACCTTGAAAATCGGGAATCAGTGTTTCGAGTGTGGTGCCGGGACTCTCTTTGCGGATGGTGTTGATGGTCTCCGCCCATATGGCAGATCCGCCATCTTTCAGATCGTCGCGGTCAACAGAAGTGATCACACAGTGTTTCACTTTCATCAATCGAACGGATTCAGCAACACGGGCAGGCTCGTTTGCATCCACTGCCAGTGGACGCCCTGTTGCAACGGCGCAAAATCCGCATGAGCGGGTGCAGATGTTTCCAAGAATCATGAAGGTTGCAGTACCTGCTCCCCAACATTCGCCCATGTTCGGGCAATTGCCACTCGCGCAGATCGTATGCAGCTTGTTCTCGGAAACGAGTTCCCGCACTTTGCGGTATTCTTCCCCGACAGGTAGTTTAACTTTAAGCCATTCCGGCTTTTTTGCTTTCCCTGTACTTGTGGTTTCAGTGGTTCGCTCGCTCATTTTCTCTCCTTCCGTTACTATGGAATCACCATTTTCGGCCATACATGATCGTTACATAAAACGATATAAAGAACTGTTTGTTTTCAGTGAACGCCATAATGGGAATATCTTTTGGATACGCATCAAAAGCAGCACCGATTTCAAGTGCTTTAACATCTTCAAAGATAGGGGCGTATTCAAAATTAAAACCCGCTTTTACATAAGCTCCAGGTCTGAAAAATAAATGATCCATGCCTTCCGTAAATGGAGCCCGTCCGTAAATATTATCTATATAGTGTTCGTCAGGATTATATTGTTCTGTTACTACGTCAAATACTCCAACAGTTCCCGTTGGCTTGAGTATGTTCAGATAAACGGGTTTGAGTATGCCCAGCGATAAACCACCCGAATAAATGAATCGGATTTCAACCCCCGTGCGCTCCATTTTGGAGAAAAGCGTGAATTGCTGCCCGGCACCTAACCGGAGAATATTGAACGTATTTATTTTCCCATATACATATGAACGGGCATTGTCAAAAGCCTGATTTACCGTTTTTACTTCTTTCGGATGTTTCATTCCAATAAAATCCCCCTCAACCATTAGCTTTTTATAACCAGTCTGGTTATAGGAGCGACGAAACTGAATCCCCCAACTGGCAGTATGGAATTTTAAACCGCCGGTGGCTTCATTTTTCATGAGCACCGGTTTCTCTTCAACATATTCATTGGGATTGGTTTGGCCCGATGCCATCCCGGAAGAGAAGCAGATTAGGAGGAGTAAAAAGAAAAAACGTCTTTTCATTCTCACAAATATACAATGAAATGACCAGATCATTTTATCGATCGGCTGAAACCGGTATTTTTACATCATGACTACAATAAAAACTAACTATACCGGCGACCTTCGTACCAGAGCAATACATATAGCCTCAGGTACTGAATTAATTACTGATGCTCCGGTAGATAATCAGGGAAAAGGAGAGGCGTTTTCTCCAACTGATTTATTGTCAGCAGCTTTGGGGTCGTGCATGTTAACCATCATGGGTATCGCTGCACGTACACACCAGATAAATATGGATGATACAGCCATTGAAATTACAAAACACATGGCGTCAAATCCCCGACGGGTGTCGGAAATTGAGATTGTATTTAAGATGCCTGATTTACCGTATTCAGAAAAGGAAAAAGCAATCCTCGAACATGCCGCACGTACCTGTCCGGTTGCCTTGAGTGTTCATCCCGATCTGAAGCAAACTATCACTTTTATCTGGAAATGATAATGGACGAGACATACATGGCAGCCGCAGTGGAGGTGGCTTTAAAAGGTTTAAAGGAGGGAAAAGGTGGCCCTTTTGGAGCAGTGATTGTGAAAGATGGAAATATCATTGCTGCCGCATCGAATGAAGTTTTGTCCTCGAACGATCCAACGGCACATGCAGAAATTACGGCTATCCGGAGGGCTTGTGCACTGCTTGGCACGTATCAATTGACCGGGTGCGAACTGTACACAACCTGCGAGCCGTGTCCGATGTGCCTTGGTGCAATTTACTGGGCTCGCCCTTCAAGGGTATATTATGCTGCATCCCGGTTTGATGCAGCTGCGTCTGGTTTTGATGATTCATTCATTTATGAAGAAATCAGCCGCTTTCCGGAGATGAGAAAAATACCATTCCGGCATATGCCATTCGAGAGTGCCGTGGGGTTGTTCAAAATCTGGAATGAATCCCCCTTAAAGAAATCATATTAGTCGAAACGCATCACTTTTACCGGGTCAATACCTGATATAACTCTGGCAGGAATGAGCATCATCAATAATCCTGAAAAGAGAATAATTGCATTGACGAGCAGAATGCCCGGCATATGAAAGGTGATCGGTACCTGTGCAATGTAATAGGAGTCTTCGGGAAGTTTAATCAGCCCATAATTCAGTTGTAGCCAGCCTGTTACTAACGCCAATGCATTGCCGATAAACATGCCTTTCAGGAGAATGCTTAGTGAGATTCTGCTGTAGATTGTCGATATCAGAAAGTCACCTGCCCCCATCGATTTTAGTATGCCTATTTCTCTGGCTTGTTCGAGTAGTATCACCAGCATGGTGCTGATCATAGTTACTCCTGCAACAAGGGTGATAAGAGCAATGATCACAATCACATTCAGATTCTGCAGGTCGAGCCAGTTGAACATCTGTGGATACAGTTGACGTGCAGATTGTGTGTTGTAGTTGAAACCGGTGCGGTTGTATAACTCGGGGAATAATAGTTCGGGGTCCGCTTTGTCATCGGCAAAGACTTCATAACCGCTCACCATTTCGTTTTCCCATCCGTTGATTTTTCGCAGCATGCGCATATCACAGAAAAGGTATAGGTCGTCGAATTCTTCTCCTAATCCGGTTTTATAGATTCCGCTGATGGTAACCTTTCTGACTTTTTTATCATTCTGAATAAAGAATACCAGAAAGGAGTCCCCGGTCTTTAAGTTTAGTTTCCGCGACAAACTTTCGCTGATGACAATGCGGTTTAAATCCGAACTGTCACGATAGGATGGGAAGATACCGTCCTTTAATTTTGACTGGAAGAAGTCACGCTTGAATCCGTTGTCAACTCCTTTCAACACGACTCCCTGAAGGTCGCGATCGGTTTTAATGATGCCGGCTTTCAGAATGAATGGCTGGAGATGCTGGATGCCTTTCAGTGACTGAATAGAACGGATAGAGTTAGGGTCCAGTTGCACCGGGACTTCTTCAAACGATTCGTTGTTGTTATAGGCAGATATGCGATAGTCAGCAACAAATCCGGTAACTTTTCTGGTGATTTCATCTCTGAATCCTGTTACAACCATAATGGAGATGACAACGGCCATTACGCCCAGAATTATCCCGGCCAGGGCAATGCGTACCACCGGCCCGGTGGACCCGGAACGAAATCCCCCGGAACGGAGAATGCGTTGTGTAATAAATCGGGTGAGTCCGTTTGACTGCATTTTACTTAAAATTGTGACGAATTTAGTCAAACATAATGATGAAAGAGAATTGTCGGTTGAATAATGGTAAACCGGGGATGGCTTCAGTCCTCCTCAAAACACTAAAATGTTGCTGGATCTTTTTGCTCTTTGCGGTTTCATCTTGTCATTCGCAGAGTAATAATATCAAAGCCCGGTCGGCTGTGCAGCAAACTGATCGTAAAGTAATGCTCACAGGAGCAGATCAGCCCGACGTATATTTGCCGCAGATGAAGGGAAAAAGAATCGGCATTGTCGCTAATCCAACCTCCGTCATCAACGCTACGCACCTGGTGGATACACTGGTTGCATTAAAAGTAAAGGTGGCCTGTGTTTTTGCTCCTGAACATGGATTCAGAGGCGAAGCTGAAGCCGGGGAGGATGTTTCTGGCGGAACGGACCGGAAAACAGGTGTGAAAGTTATTTCCTTGTACGGAGATCATAAAAAACCAACAAAAGAGGATCTGAACGGAATTGATCTCGTTTTGTTTGATATTCAGGATGTGGGTGTTCGTTTCTATACCTACATCAGTACATTGCAGTACGTGATGGAGTCTTGTGCTGAAAATCATCTGCCACTAATGGTATTGGATCGCCCGAATCCCCATGCGCATTACGTAGATGGACCAGTGCTGAAGAAAGAATATGCTTCGTTTGTAGGAATGCAACCGGTTCCGGTGGTGTATGGAATGACGATGGGAGAATATGCTGAAATGTTAAACGGTGAGGGTTGGTTGAAGGATGGTGTTCGGTGCGATCTTACAGTTGTGCCATTAAAATTCTGGAAGCATTCGGATGATTATGTGTTGCCCGTCGCTCCTTCCCCTAATCTCCCGAATCAGGCCGCAATTCGGTTATACCCGTCGTTATGTTTTTTTGAAGGAACAGATGTGAGCCTCGGACGAGGTACTGATTATCCTTTTCAGTGTTATGGGTTCCCGGATAATGAAAACGGAACGTTCGAATTTACTCCGGTCAGTATTCCCGGGAAAGCGAAAACGCCTCCGCAGATGGGAAAAAAATGCAAGGGAGAACTGTTGCATTCATACGCGATGCAACACCGCCCGGATAAACTACAGTTGGAGTGGCTATTGAAAGCATATGCGGCTTATCCCGATACATCGAAATTCTTTATTCCTTTCTTTGATAAACTGAGTGGGAATGCCGTTTTGCAACAGCAGATACGACAAGGATTATCGGAATCAGAAATTCGCGCATCCTGGAAAGCAGACCTTGATCTGTTCCGGAAGATACGTTCAAAATATTTGCACTATCCTTAAAAGCAAAAAGCTGCCTGTATCAACAGGCAGCCTTTTACCGGGTATTGTTTGATTTTTAATTATTGAACAGTGAACCTGAATTGACTACGCTGTGTTCCTTTTTGCACAATCAGCAGATAGGCTCCTTTCGCATAGGTATTAACCGGGATTTCGGTAGTGTTCATGCCATTGTAGGCAGTACGCACTTGCTGCACTAATTCCCGCCCGGTCATATCACATACCTTCACAACATAGTCAGATTCGTCATCGGATTCGAATGAGAGGGTAAGCAGATCACTCACCGGGTTAGGGAAGGCAGATAGTCCCAGCGGATTTTCATCAGAAATTCTTGCAGTGGTGTTAAGGGTGGAGAAAGTGACAGGTGAAGACCATGTACCGGCTTTGCCATTGCACTTTCCTTTGATTTCAACAGTATAGGTGGTGTTTGCACGCAATCCCTGAATCAGGTACGAACCATTTACAGAGGTAGAATAAAGATAACTGCTGCGCTGGCTGCCGTTCAGAACGTTTGTAACACGTATCCGTACTGTATCCATTGTGGCATTGTTGCTCCACCGTACCGTTGCTTTTGTAACCTGAATGTTGTCTACAACGATATTCCGGATACTTCCGCACGTGTCAATGGTTGTGAAGAATGCTGAAACAGAATACGGACTTGTGAAGCCACTACAGATGCTGTTGACCTGCCATTCGTACGTTGTGTTACGTCTGAGGTTGTTAAGTTCTGTTCCTGTTGCATTCAGAGCTCCGTTTACGGTCATGTAATTGAAGTTTACAGCACCGGCTTCACGGTAACGAACGATAAAGCTGTCTGCAGTCGTGTTGTACCAATTTAACTTTGCTTTTCTGATGTCAATGTTGTCCGTGCGCAGGTACTGAGGTGTGGAGCCACAATACAATGGTGTCGCCAGGGTTCTGAATGTTGCTGTGGAACTCATGTAAAGTCCGGATGCACATACGTTTTCTACAGTCCAGTTGTAATTGGCTCCCGGCTGAAGATTGTTAATACGTACGGATGAGATATTACCTCCTGCATATACTGTTTTTACAGTTGTTGAACCTGTGATCCAGTAACGGATATTGAATCGTTCTCCTGTAATGGCCGGGTTCCATTGAAGTACTGCTGTGGTGTCGCTGATGTTGAACGCGGTCAGCATGTTCGGTTTTACACAGTTCGCCGGTGTTATCGATCCAACGGGAAGTGCCGTGTTACCGGAGGTGCATCCAAAAGCGTTGGTTGCCGTTACATTTACGTTCTGTGCCTGTGCTACGCTGATTGAACCGGCATTGGATCCGGTAGACCAGCTGTAACTTACAGCGCTCGGCTCATATGCCGTTAACTGAAATGCCGTATTGGGAACGTACGTAATGGAAATTGATGGTGACATAGGTGTTGGGTTTACTGTAACCATGATGGAGTCAGCACTCAAAATATGTCCTTGTGCATCACGTGAGTAAACAGTATAAAGTCCTCCCTGTGTAACCGTAATACTGGCAGTGTTTTGTCCTCCGGGTACCCACAGGTAGTTGCTTCCACCGTTAGCGGTGATGGTAGTACTGTTCCCCTGACAGATAGAAGTTGCTGACGAAGGAATGTCAACAGGTGATGTCGAAACGGCCTGCGTTACGGTAATTGTATTGCTGACAGCAGTGCATCCTGCCGCTGAAGCAACGGTGGCTGAGTAATTTCCTGGTGTGCTTACAACAATTGATGATGTTGTTTGTCCACCTGGCTGCCAAACATAGGAACTTCCTCCGGTAGCAGTTAAGATTACACTTTGGCCGGTTGCCAGATTGGTATTGCCACTGGCGGAAATGGTTGCGGTGGGTATCGGATTAACGTTTACAGCGGCTGCGGCTGATGTTCCGGTACAACCGTTCTGGTTTGTCGCAGTTACACTGTAGTTGCCGGAAGCGTTTACTGTTAAGGTGTTTCCGGTCTGGCCATTGGACCATACATAAGTACTTCCGCCATTTGCTGTCAACACTACACTTCCTCCCTGACAGAAGGAAGTAGCACCGCCTGCGGTGATTGTTGCTGTAGGATTGGCATGCACGGTAACGGAAGTGGTAGATGACGTGGCTGAACAACCGCCACTTGTGGATACGGTTACCTGATAGTTACCACTGTTGTTCACAGTTATGGATCGCGACGTGGATCCATTTGACCAGCTATAGTTATATCCTGAAGGAGCAGTAAGCGTTACTGACCCTCCCTGACAAAAGGCGGTGGAACCACTGGCAGAAACAGTGGTGGAAGGAGCACTGGTTACAGAAACCGTTACGGGAGCTGATGTTGCTGTACAGCCACCACTTCCGGTTACTGTAACAAGGTATGATCCTGCAGTATTAACATTTATGGATGATGTAGTTGCACCATTGCTCCAGTTGTAGGAAGTGCCTCCTGAAGTAGAGAGTGTCAGGTTTTGACCTTGACAGATGTTGAGCGGGCCGGAAGCGGCGATGGAAGCGGTCGGTGCAGTGTTTACGGTAACTGCAACCGGTGATGAAACTGCAGCGCATCCCGATCCATTGTTTACAGAAACTGAGTAGGATCCGGTTGTAGTTACATTGATCGATTGAGTGGTCTGTCCGTTCGACCAGGAATAAGATGTTCCACTTTGAGCAGTGAGGGTTACAGAACTTCCCTGGCAGAACGTGGTGGGTCCGGAAGTGGTAACCGTAGCAACAGAAGTTCCACAGGCAGTTTGTCCGGAATTCAGATTTAATGAACTGTTAGTGGTCAGAAGGATTTTGTCAACTTCAATGTTGTTGTTCGATAAGATAACTCGCAAGGTTTTGCTTTGTTGGGAGGTTAGACCAAGGAAACGAATGGCCTGACCAGAGCATGCATCAAGGCTTAACCACTGCCAGCTTGTTGAGTTGATACAACCTATGCTTTTTGGGTCTGCACCGTTCAAAGAAACCGTCAGTGATCCACCTGTTGCATTTTTACTGCGAACTCTCACCCATAAATAGTAATTGCTGGAATTCCTTGGCGTGAAATTATATTCCAGTGTTGTTGGCGATGCAGTGGTTGACACTACGTAGGAAGTGAAGTTCCTGTAATCTCCATTGGCAGTTCCTGCCGGACGTTCTGTTTTAATAGATGCTGTTGCAGGCTGATTGTCGAATAATTCTGCTTCGAAATTGAAATCATTGGACCATCTTTCAGGATGTTCGTACTGATGCCAGCCATCAAGTTGATAGAAAACTTTATCTGAGGCATTGGAAGCATCATAGATATATACTGAACCCTGACGGCGGAATTCAACCCATAATGAATCTGATCCCAGTTTGAACTTTCCAAATGAACTCATCGGTGCATTGCCCGGCGTATTGGAATCAACCATTTGAGCCGTAGTGATCACATATTTGCTTGTTCCTTTTAATTGACGAACGGTCACCAGCTGACGGTTGTCGCCGGTGTAAAAGAGATATTTCGGATTGTTTGGACTAAGTGTAGTGCTGCTTAGGAAGTAACGTGGTACATCACCGTTCAGCAGAATTCCATTTTTTAAATACTCTTCATATCTTGAAGTGATAGCTTGTGCATAAACAGGCATTACTGTTTGCCATCCCCAGTTCATTGAATTTGGCCATGGAGCGGATAAACTGAAATAACCGGAATAAAAGAATTCAGATCCCCAGCCGGAAAGAATTTTTAATGTGGCAAGGTATTGAGCTGGGCGCATATTCTGTGTTTCATCGATGTTCCAGCCGGCCGATACGAAGGGCGACATCAGCGAATCCCCACGTTGCATTTCATAATATTTGCAATCTGCAAACCAGCCAAGCCCGTGCCATGCACCGGCCCAGGCTCTCCAGTTATTAGGCCAGCGGGGGTAATAATCGCCGGTTGCATAATAGCGTCCGTTGATAGGACTATTAATGGTTTTTGCAAATGACCATAACGGGCGATAGTCAATTTGACCGTCCAGTGCATAATGGGTGAAAACGGTAGACGGGCTCACACCTGTAAATTGATCCCGGTAAAGTTTTGTCTGGTAGGCGTATTTATAACTTCTGTAGTCATTCACAGAGGAGTAGCCTGAAGCAGCTTTATCAGCAGATATGCTGGGGTCATTTGTAACAGCACCACCATTGATGTCTATCAGTGGAATTACTTCTCCGTTTTCGTTGAGAATGTCAAGTGATCTTCCGAGAGCGTTTGTTAAATTCTGAAATGCTGTTTTTTGCTTTTGACCATCTGAAACGATGGATGCAGCAGGTGCAACCGGCGACCAGTATTTGTTGCTGGTTGTTGATCCGTTCAGATCAAGATATTGGCCACTTGCATTTTTAATATAATGTGTAGAAGAAAGATTTTCGTTGGTGATATTGCCGCCTATCTGAGCCCAGAAACAGATGGCAGATGTTTTGAAAGATGGGTTTCTTTTTGCTACCGCCGTCAAAGCAGCAGACAATATATTTGTAGTGTCAGCGTAATTGGCAGGGGAGGAGTAAGAGCCGATATTGTCATTGACCATAAAATAATAGTTCCAGTTATTATGGAACTCTACTGCATTGGATTTTGCAGTGTTGATCATTTGCTGGTTGGTTACTCCTGACTGTTGTGCTCCGGAGAAATAGTTTAATCCGAACCAGATAAAATTCCTGTTCAGCGTATGACCTGGTTTATACCTGGGTAGCGGATACGACATCAGCTGTTGTTGTGCTGATTTTGTGCCGGTGGCGTACTCCAATGAATCGTACGTTTGAGCCTTCGCAATGCTCAGCACGCATAATAATGGAAGTAGAATTAATTTTTTCATTCCTGCTTTTTTTAGTTTTGGCACAAACTTTGTTTTGTTAACTGTGGTTTGATTGTTTGTGCCTGTGGCAAGATATTCGCAGGCGTCAGTTGGTATGTCGATATATGCCAACTGATCTTTTTTATGTAAGGTTTTTAATTTTTCTTTTTGAATTTTACCAGAAGATTAGATGATATACAACCGATTCGGTAAGTGAACAACTGGTTTTTAAGGTAAAATCCATGTAAGATTTAAAACCGGATTTTCGCATTTCTGTTCCTTTCAGGCATTCATGACCTGAAATGACTTAAACATTACTGCCAGCAGCATTCAGTTATAAAAAAGAAAGCTGCCTCGGTGAACCGGGCAGCCTTCCTTTGGGCTATTCTGTGTAGTGTTGTTTATTCAGCAGACATCAGACGAATCCTCTTACTGCCTGTTTCGGTTATAATTTCTGCGAAATATAGACCGGCTGAAAGTTGTGAGGTGCTGTAGTCAATACGTGTTTCACCCGCCTGAACCATGATCTGATCCATAAGTGTTTCAATTAATTTTCCTGTTGCATCGTATATTTTCACACTGCAGGCCTGTTCACGATCCGATTCGAATACAAGAGTAGTGTTTGTTGTGAACGGATTTGGATAGGCAACAAAGTTTAACGCACCTTCAAGTACTTCACCTTCTCTGCAGGGAACTGTAACCGTGTATGGAATGGAAAATACACCGCAGGAACCTAACTGCGCCCGCATTTTATAAACTCCGGCTGTTGTTACAGTGTACGTTGTTGAGGGACCTGTGTACTGTACAACATTGTTCTTGTACCATACATAGGTGGTGGCAGTTGAGTTGGTAACAGTAAATCGTACATTGCCGCCTGCACAAAAAGATAAAGGACCGCTGACGCTGATGTTAAATGTTGCTGTTGGATTAACAGTGATCGCTGTTGCTGATGAGGTGGCTGAGCATCCATTGGATTGTGATACACGAACGGTGTAGTTTCCGGATGTAGTAGCGCTGATGGATTGAGTAGTGGCTCCATTTGACCATAAATAGGCTGAACCGGTACTTGCGGTCAATTGAACACTTCCTCCATTACAAAAAGTAGTGGCCCCGCCAGCGGAAATCGTAGGGGTTGGTGCTGTTCCGTTACCCACCGTTACAACAGTGTTCGCAGAGGTAGCAGAACATCCTCCGGACTGCGTGACCCGCACATTGTAGGAACCTGAGCTGGTTACTGTAATTGAATTTGTTGTTGCTCCGTTTGACCACAAATAGGCAGTGCCGGTTGTTGCAGATGTTAAAGTTACAGACCCTCCGCTACAGAATGTAGTTGGTCCGCTGGCTGATATTGTAGGTGTTGGTGCTGCACCAACTGTTACAGCTGTTGCAGATGAAGTGGCAGAACATCCATTGGATTGAGAAACCCTTACCGTATAATTACCTGCAGATGTAGCAGTAATTGTCTTTGTGGTAGCTCCGTTCGACCATAAATAGGCGGTGCCGGTAGTAGCAGTCAATGATACACTTCCGCCCGGACATAAAGCCGTTGTTCCCGATGCTGTAATTGTAGGAGTGGCAACAGTATTTACAATAACAGTGGTAGCAACTGAGGTTGCTGAGCAGCCACCACTTTGGCTGACACGAACGGTATAGTTACCGGTATTGGATGCTGTAATTGATTTTGTTGTTGCTCCAGTTGACCAAAGATAAACTGTACCTGTACTGGCGGTAAGCGTAACAGAGCCTCCCGAGCAGAATGTGGTGGGGCCACCTGCGGTGATTGTAGGTGTTGGGGCTGAGCCCACAGTCACAGACGTTGCAACAGATGTAGCTGAGCAACCGCCGCTTTGACTGACACGCACAGTATAATTACCTGATGCAGTGGCGGAAATTGATTGCGTTGTAGCGCCGTTCGACCATAAGTAAGCCGTACCGGAAGATGCGGTTAAGGTTACATTGCCACCAGTACAGAAAGTGGTTGGACCACCAGCTGTAATAGTGGGTGTTGGGGCAGACCCTACGGCAACTGAAGTATTTGTGGAAGTAGATGAACATCCGGTTGAGTAAGTGACCCTCACATTGTAACTACCCGCTGCATTAACCGTAATTCCTTGTGTAGTTGCACCATTTGACCAAAGGTATGATGAGCCCGAGTTGGCCTGGAGTACTACACTGCCACCGGAACATATGGTAGTTGAACCTTGGGCTGTAACGGTTGCCTGTGTGACGGCGATATTAGTTAGTGCTACAGACGGCGACACAGTTGAACAGCCTGCTGAACTGGTTGCAGTCACAGTATAGGTGCCGGCTGTACCGGTTGTGATGGATTGAGTGGTGGCTCCGTTGGACCAGAGATAGGTGGTGCCGGTTGCACTGGATGAGAGTGTTTTGGTCGTTCCGGAACAGATTGAAAGACTGCCGCTATAGGTGATGGCGTTAGAGGGCTTGGCATTTACTGTTACCGTTGTTGGGGCAGAAACTGCTGTTCCGGAAGCAGATGTTACTGTAACCGTAAAGTTCCCGCTTGAAGATACTGAAATGGATTGTGTAGTTGCACCAGTCGACCAAAGATAGGAAGTACCGTTATTTGCCGTAAGAGTAACACTTGAACCTGCGCAGAATGTGGTGGGGCCTCCGGCAGTTATCGATGCGGTAGCGGTCGCACTACAAGGTGCTGCGTAGGTACTGTAGTAATTTCCAGAGGTAGGCGTAATGGTAATCAGATCCACTTCCAGATTGATATTAATAGGAGTAAGTGCAATTTTATGACTACCTACTGAAAGGTTGTTGTAGGTAATCTGAGTGCCGGAAGATGCGTCAAAGCGATACCATGTCCAATTGGTGTCTTTAACACAGGTCACACTGTTGGCTACTGTTCCGTCCAGCAGAAGGTTGAATCCGGTAGTAACACCTCCTCTGCTGCGTGCACGTACCCACACGTAATGAGTAGCACTGGAAGTGCCACGCACAACAAAATTATATTCGGATGCAGAAACCGATTTAAAGGTAGTATACGTTGTATAGGTCCTGTAATCTCCAGCAGTTGTTCCGGCAGGCACCTGTGTTTTGAGTTCAATATTTGTATTGGTATTGTCGAAAATTTCGGCCTCCAGATTAAATGTTTTGCTCCAGAAGTAGGGATGTGTCGCTTCATGCCAGGCATCCAGTTGATAGAAGACAGGAGCAGAAGCATTCGTACGATCATAAATGTAGGTGCTTCCCTGCCGGCGAATGTTGAAGGAGAGTGTGTTGCCGTCAATCGTTACTGTCGCTGTTCCGTTTAATTCGGCATTACCAACCATATTTGAATTGGGCTGAATGGTTCCGGTGATGGCATAACGTGCAAGCGTATTATGTTTTCTTGCTACAACAAGTTTGCGGATGTCACCTGCATAGAAGGTGTATCCGGGTTTCCCGTTACCGCTTGAAGCACTTTGTGGAACATCGCCGGTCATCAGCGTCCCGTTGAAGAACAAGTCGTCATAGCGGCTTGCAACAGCTTGTGCGTATCCCGGGATGGCCATTTGCCAAACGTAGTTGTCAGGGATCTGGTAAGGAGTGTTGGTGACAAAATATCCGCATCCGAAATTCTCAGCTCCGGCCATTGATACCGCTTTGAGGAATCCGAGCCATTGAGCTGGACGTGGAATCACTGTTTCGTCGTTGTTCCAGCCCGGACTCACAACCGGCGAAAACAATTTATCGCCCTGTGAAATTTCTTCATGACGTCCTTCAATCATAAACTGCCATCCATGCGCCGCTCCGGTCCAGTATCTCCAGTTGGATGGCCATTGCATGTAGATATCGTTGCTGGAGTAATACTGGTTATTTGTGAACGATTGCAGCGTACGGGTCTCAGCCCAATCCCAGGCATAAACAGGATGTCCGTTCAGATAATAATGGTAAATACGGGTGTTGGCTAATCCGCTCAGCGATCTCCATTCATTCATGTAAGCAGAAGTCAGACGTTTCATTCCACGGCTCTTATACTTAGCATACGAGCTGAGACCACTTGCAGCATATGCTGCTGTTGTAGTTGGGTCACGTTGCAGTGCCACATCCTGCCAGCTGGGAATTACTTCGCCGTTTTCAAACAGCAGATCAATGGGACGGGTCATCTTTGCCATCAATTGCTGAATGTAGAATTTCTGTGTCTGGCCATCAAGTTTCAGAGAGTCAAGAGGACTTTCCGGACTGATTGATTTATTCGATGTGGTTACGTTGCCATACATATCAAGAAACTGTCCTGCGCTGTTTTTTAAATAGCTGTTGCTTGGTAGTGTCGTGCTTTCGATGTAAGGGTTAGTAGAGGTTTTGCCAATAGCACGTGGACTCAATTGCGGCCAGTAAGTGTTCGCTGTTGTTTTCCAGCCTGGATTCTGGTTAGCCATCTTGATCCAGGCTCCGTCAAAATCGGTAGTGTCTCCGAAGGAAGAATAACGCGTGGTGTTGCTGGTCACCATTAATGCATAGTTAAAGTTCTTTACGAGATCTGTTTGCACATCTTTTGACCGTGCAACGAGTGTTGACTGAGAGTAAGAAGTAGTCATGTATCCCGCAATATGAGCAGGATTAAATACCATGTAATTCGGGAAGAGCGTAGTGCCAGGACGACATCTTGATGCAGGAAAGGACTTTAATTGAGTAACGGCATCAACTGTCGGACTTGGGT
>WBZT01001526.1_pt1 | contig 16839 bp, 15 predicted proteins | sample 5204241 | NCBI WGS metagenome assembly WBZT01 (sample SAMN12344358, study PRJNA552823) | activated sludge metagenome | biome: Activated sludge suspended growth; feature: Nitrification reactor; material: Wastewater; isolation source: activated sludge from nitrification reactor of wastewater...
AACTTCATCGAGAACGGCGGTAGTGTCGCGCTGCGGTTATTGGCGGTTGACCCGTTCTGGTACGCTGACGACGCGGAAAGCGCGACGCTTGATTTTTCCGATGATGTGGCCTCAAACAATCGCGCATTGGCGCGCATCGGCGGCGCGTGGCAGAATCTTGGCACGGGTTTCAATGCGACGGTGCGGTGCATCGCCGTTGATAAAGAGCGCGGGCGCGTGTACTTCGGTGGATCATTCACCACGGCAAACGGTGTCACGGTCAACGGCGTCACCTACTGGAACGGAACAACCTTTGTGGCAATGGGCGGCACACCGGGCATCAGTGGCGGGGCATTGCCGACCGTGTACGCTCTGGCGATTGCGCCCAATGGCGATGTGTGGGTTGGCGGCGATTTTACGGCGGCGGGCGGGTCAACGGCTGACGGCTTGGCGCGCTGGAATGTGGCAACATCCACGTGGACGGCGTTTACCAACGGCACACCGGGCGACATTATCCGGGCGATTGCGATCAATAAAAACGGCCTGGTCTACATCGGCGGGACGTTCGTCAACTGGGATGGCAACGCCAGTGAAGATTACATCGCATCCTACAATGGGACGGCCTTTGCGCCGCTGAGCACCGGCACGAATGGCGACGTGCAAGCGCTGGACATTGGCATAGACGGCACCACGCTCTATGTCGGCGGGAATTTCACGACACCGCAAACTCGGATCATGTCGTGGAATGGGTCAGCGTTTGCGGCTATGGGCAGCGGGGCCAGTGCCGTGGTGTATGCCGTGGCGGTTGCCAAAAATGGCGATGTGTATATCGGCGGCGGTTTCACGACCACGCCCACGACAACGTATATCGCCCGCTGGAATGGGTCAGCGTGGTTTGCGCTGGGAGTCGGTACGGATAACGCCGTGTATCGAATCAAGCCGCTTTCGGGTAATGTGCTGCTCATCTCTGGAGTTTTCACGGCGGCGTGCGGTCTGTCAATCTTGGATCGGGTGGCCTACTGGAACGGCAGCACCTGGTATAACGTTGATGCGGACTTACCGGGAACAGCGACCGTGTTTGCCTCAGACGAATATGAGGACGGGATATTCATCGGCTACGATACCACCGGCACGGCCACCGTAGCCGGTCGCACGACCGTTACCGTGCTATCGACCGCGCCTGTGTACCCGATCATCACCATCGCCGGCACGACCACGGCAGCGAGTACCAGCACACTTCAATGGCTTGAGAATCAGACCACGGGCGAGAGGTTGTACTTCAACCTGACGATCAACACGGGCGAGATCATCACGATTGACCTGCGGCCGCAATCGCGCAAGGTGACATCGAATTGGCGCGGGCAGATCTTCGATCAACCCCTGCCAACGTCTGACTTCTCATCGTGGCATCTCGTCACGGGCGCAAACGTCATTGCGGCCTTTATGACTGGCACGATCACGGGCGCAACCATGACGATGAATTGGCCGAAGATTCACGCGAGCATTGACGGCGAGGCCGCATAATGATAGCCGACAACCAAAACGCGCTATACCATTATGAGGTGTGGCTGTTGAGCGACAAGGGCGAACGGATCGCCCTGCTCGATGGCTTGCAGTCGATGCGCTACACGAAAGCCGTCAACAGCGCTGGTCAATTTAACCTGACCCTGCCCAGCACGTTTGACGTGAGCAAATTGCAGAAGGATCGGCGCATCGCCATCTATCGCAAGCCTTACGGCGGCACGCTCTCGCTCGATTTTATGGGCATCATCGAAACGATCGGGCGGGCGGGCCGCGTGCCCAATCGGATGTGCAGCGGCGTGGGGTTGAACGGCTTGCTTGAACGGCGCTATGTGTTGTACTACGCGGGCAGCACGAAAGCCGCTTACGTCACCGTCGCCGCCGATGATGCGATGAAGCAAATTGTCCGCGAGAACATGGGGGCCAGCGCGACTACGGGCAATGCGCGCTATGTGTCCGATGTGATTGACGCGGCCTATTTCAGCGTGCAAGCCGACTTGACGCAAGGCGCGACACTTGACAAGCAATTCGCGTGGCGGCGCGTGGCCGATGTGTTGCGCGAGATTTCGGACGCATCACGGCAGGCGGGTGTCGAAATCTTCTATGAGATCGTGCCGCTAACCGAAAGCACGTTCGAGTTTCAGACGTTCAAGACGGTGCGCGGCATTGATCGGCGCAATCAAATCACGTTCGGCGTTGAATACGGCAACCTCGATGATCCGACCTACACCGAGTCATGGGCCGATGAAGTCAATTATTCAGTGGCGGGCGGGCAAGGCGAAGGCACAATCAGAACGCTGTCAAGCGCCGAGGATACCGCAAGAAGCGGCGTGTCAATCTTCGGTAAAACTGAGGGCTTTGTCAACGCCACGAATGAGACAACGACGGTCGGCCTGACCAATGCGGCGCGCAGTGCGGTAAATGCTGGTCGGCCTAAGCGCTCATTCTCGGCGCGCATCATCAACGCGCCGCAATCCCTATACGGGATACACTGGGGCTACGGCGATTACGTGACCGCGACGTATGACGGCCTGACGTTTGACGCCATGATCAAGGCGGTATCGGTCGGGCTGGACAACAGCGGGCGCGAAACCATCGAGGCGCGAATCGAGGCTTACACATGAATCACGCGGACATGACGCTTGACCACGAGCGGCGCTTGCGGTTGCTTGAAGCGCTGGAGAGATTGGCCTTGCCCGTGTGGGAGGACTTGCGCGTACCTGTCACGGCAACCAATCTCGGCGCGGCCAATGACCCTAATTTCTCACAGGTGCGGACAAACGGCGCTGGCAGTCAAGGCGTCTATACCTATCTATTTGACAACAGCACCGAGGAGGAGTTATTTTTTGCTTGCCAGTTGCCGCACGCGTGGAAAGAAGGCACAGACATCGAGCCGCATGTCCATTGGTTTCCGACCACGACCAACACCGGCACGGTACGCTGGGGTCTTGAATACACTTGGGCGTCAATCAATGGCACGTTTGGCAACACTACCATCATCTATGTCAATGACGCCGCAGACGGCACGGCTTATAAACACCAACTCGCAGACTTCGCAGCGATTAGCGCGGCGGGGCAAACTCTGTCAAGCATGTTGATGTGTCGCATCTTCCGTGACGCGGGCAATGCGGCGGATACCTACACGGGCGATGCTGGCCTGTTAGAAATTGACTTTCATCACCTAATCGACAGCCTGGGCAGTCGGTCGGAGTACGTGAAGTGATTAGTACAGGTCGCTGGCTGATACGATGTTGCCGTTGCCGTCGATATATGATCCATCAGGCAGCGCAATCCACGTGCCGCCATTGCGCCTGACCATTGCGGCGCGGGCCTGGCGCTCTTGCTCGTGGCGTTTGGCGCGATCGGCGTACATGCGCTGCTCCGCTTCATACTCTGCCCGATCGGCCCGGCGCTGCTGCTCTTGCATCTGTGCATACTGAAATTGCTTGATTTGCCAGTCGGTGTATTGATTTTCGATCAACCATTCCAGCAATTCCGATTCAGCCATTTCGTCGTTGTTGCGTTTACGTCCGAACATGCTAGTTCCTCGCTTTTGAGTTTACATTTCTCGCCGCCGCATCGAATGCCGGATGTGTGTAGCCAGTTGGCGTGATGACGTTTGACCGCTTGATAGGCTTGCGCCTCAACAGCGTCACGGCCACATAGCCCCACAGGCCAACGGCCATCACGGCCAGCGCCACTACCGCGATCGGCAACCACTCAACTTCAACCGGCGCGGCTTTCGGCGCGGCCTGCGGTACGTACTGCGGCTCCAATCGCTGCACCGGTTGCGGCGTCGGATAGTTGACGACGATCGGTTGCGGCTGCGGCGCGGCTTGCCGTCCAAGCCCGTCACCGATACGCTGCAAGCCCTGCCCGATGCCGTTGACGCCCGTCATGATCAGATTGGCGACTATGGTCAATACGATGCCCGCCACGAGCAACTTAAACACCCAGCCGATCAGCGCGGGCGCGATGCCCAGCCCGTCGCCGTCTCCGCCTGCGTTGACCGTGACGGGGGCCGCGTGGTTCTCTTGGTGCTGATTGACGGTGATCTGACGCTTGCTCATCAGGTACACGACAGTCATCACGCACACCAGCGCGAAGCCCAGAATCGCCGCGATTGTCCAGCCTAAATCGGTCATGCCTGCCCCCCTGCTGCGGCTGCTTCGGGCCGGGTCGGGTCGGGTTTTGCGCCATTTCCGCCACTCCCGACCGATCCCGACGTGGGGTAGGGGGGTAGACGCAGGCGCTTTAAGACCTCATCCGGCGATAACAGCGGCTTGTTAGTATCGTCCAAATAGCCCAAGCCCTTGAGGGCGTCGACGAACTTGTCCCATTCCGGCTCGCCGATGCGCCAACCGTGTTGCTGTTCGGACTTGCGCGTCGTCCAATTGTCGCGGGCGGTGCCTCGGGTAGGCCATGCGCCAATCCAGCGGGCCAGGCGCGCCTGCTCATCCGGCATGAATGACCGCGCCCCGATTGGAAGCGACTTAGCCGAGCCGTGGTTGTAGGGCGCAAACTCCTTGACAGGGTGCGCTTTTAGATCTGCATTCTCGCTCGTCAGGTGTGCAACCCGCGCCTTCAACCCGTCAATCTCATCTAACGCGGCTTGCAGATCGGCGTTTAGATCGCGCTTCTCGCGCTCGAAGTTCTGTTTCAATTCTTCCAGCCAATAGCCTTCGCTGTTGAACGCCGTTTGCCGCGTGACTTCCTGATTAAATCCATAGCGGCCCATTTCGGCGCTTGGCACAAACGCGATGGCCGCGATGATGACGGCGAACGGCACGACATACACGATGTTGACCTGAATCGTGACCAGCGCAAACACGATGACCGGCGACGCGAAGTAGTTGAAGGCCAGCCAGCCCCCCACCCCGACGATTGTCACGACGGCGCGGGTGGTGCGGTCGTCACTTACGCGGTCGCTCCACAGGACGCGGATCGTCACGTAGCCAATGATGATGAGTGTCACTCCCCACAGGGCATAGCCCAGCATCTCGACCGCCCTGCCCGTTGGATCGGGCGAGTCCATGTAATCGGCGGACACGCGCGCCCAGAAATACACCGAGGCCAGAATGAGCACCAGCTCGACAAAGCGCATCGCGCCGTGACTGAACGTCTGTTGCCAGTAGCGGAGCACGTCCTCGAAAAATCCGCCCTTGCGGGTTTCGGTTTTCTGCTGCATGGGTGGAATGTATGGCATCATAACAAGACCCCTTGTGACAGGCTTGTGATTAGGCTTGCGCCTCTTGTGATAACTTGGCGCGGATTTGTCGCACGCGCTCAGATGACAAGTAAACCTTGCGCCCTATTGTTGCGTTCGTCGCAAGGGGCGCAAGTCGCAACAAGGCCGCAATGTCCTGGCGCGTGTCGCCGGTCAGTTCGTAGTCGTCAAATGTCACCGCCGACAAAACGGGCGATTCAAGCGGCAATTTGACTAGCACGGCAGATTGTTCATGTTCGCGCTCAAAATCGCTAGAAAGGCCATTCTGACGCGATTGTGAGGCATCCTCGGCGCTATCGGCTACCTGTAGCGTGCTTGGGGCGTCAATTTCGGTCGGTTTCACGGGTTGCAAGTCGGTTGCAAGGGGTTGCTTGTCGGTTGCAAGCGTTCGCTCCGCAAAGCCAACCCCGCCAATGATTACAAATGTCATCGCAACCCCGGCCGTAACCCACGCAATTTTAAGCCAGCCCGGTTGCGCGCTGATGGGTGTGCCGTCGATGTTGACCAGCAAGGGCGGAACTTGCGCAACAAGCATCAAGCCCAGCGACGCAACCCATAGCAAGCCCAGCGCATTGCGGGTTGTCGGGTGTTGCTCACGCCGCCAAGCGCGCATCATGTAGGCGGTTGCTCCAATCTCGACCACGGCAAAGGCCAATGACAGGATGAATGAGGCAACCTCAAACCACGGCGCGGCCGACAGGCGGAATTGCACGCCGTCCAACGGCATGATGGCGATTGCCCAGCGCGGGGCCGCCGTGAGGGCCGCCGCGATTTGCAACCATTCCACCGACGTGATCCGGTTATACCAGCGCATTGACGACCTCCTCCTCCGGCTTGGGATACAGCCAGTCGGCCTTGTCCGGCGTGAGTGCCCGCGCAATGCGGCCGGATTGATCGGCGTTGCGCATCAGGTACGACTGGCTATTGAGTTCGCACGCATCGCACAGCCAGAACTGCACGATCTTCGTGCGCGGGCGCTTGACGGCGTGCGCGATGTTGACGGTCAGCGTCACGTGATGCGAGCCGACGCCACCGCAGGCCGCGCACGGGCGCTGCAAGTGCGGCTTTGGTGCGGCTGAATAGGCTACGGGTGTGTCCATGAATCCTCCTGAAATTGACAACACAGTGCGAGGCCAAACTTTTCTGTTGCTACACAATTCCGTGCGAGACCGGACAATTCTGTTGCTATGATCTACTCTGGGCTACTATGCTGTTGCAGTGCTATGCAATGCCCTACCTAAGCGTACTGTCACTTCGCACAACAATTTGCCGCCTAACTGGTCTATGCAATACTTTCACGTTGCTATGCCAATCTTTGCCGCGCCCTGACTTGACTGGGCTATTCGCTACAATCACTTCACTGCTCGGATCGTCAGACAACTTAGCTACGCTGTTACAGTGTGCTACTCTGCGCAGTGCGATGCCTTTGCCCTGATGTGCTTTGCTGTTGCTGCTCCGTGCCCTGCCGTGCTCTGCCTTACCTTGCCATTGCGTATCAATGCTTTGCCACTGCCTTGATTGACCTTGATTGACCCCGCCCTACATTGCCGCCGCCATGCCTTTTGTAACGACGCTTTGCCGTTGCGATTCTCTGCCTGGCCATGCCATGCTGTTACCGTGCCGTTCCGATCTTCGCGCCGCGCCGCCGCTACTCGTCAGACTCTTTGACCAACTCGTAGCGGAAGCGGCCAAATCCGCCGCCACGGAATTGCATCAAGCCTTGGTCGAAGCCGTAGTCAAGCAACTCCTCCAACACGCGCTCGCTGACTTCACCGGGATAGACCGTCAGACCGCACTCGAACCACGTGGTATCGGGCAACATCTCGGAACGGGCCAGGGCCACGCGGGGGCCTTGCGCGGTTTCGGCCCGCAACGGGCGCTCGAAATAATCCATTTCATCGCGCAAGTCTGAGCCGTGATTCTGTAGCTTGATGGTGCGCGGACTGACGAACACCAGTTGCGCGATCTTGCTGCGGAGATTCTTGGGCAGGCCGTCCTTGCCACTCAGCACGCGCCCCGCCTCTTTTAGAAAGCCGCGAATGTGATAGTCATAGAGCAACGGCCAGCCGTCATTGTCCTTGTGAAAGACGGTCGTGCCGCGCTCCAATTCTTCCGGCAGGTTGCGCGCCTCGTCTTCTGGCACGGTCAGGCCAGCCTTCGCCGCGATAAACTCGCTGGTAATCTCGCGGGTGGACTGCGAGCCTAGTACGGGGGTGACGAAGTGAATCTTGAGTTTGTAGGTGTCTTTGCGCATGTCTATTTGTCCTTTGGGATAGATTTATGCCGTTGCCGGCATTGCCGGTTGTAGCATTTGTCCGATGTCGTACTTCGCGGGTGTGCCAGCGGGCCAGATGTAGGGCCGCGCTTTCAGTCCCGCTTCAAGCAACCGATTCGCCAACTTCAAGCCATTGAGCGGCGGCGCTGATTTGTGCTTGCGCACCCACTCTGCAATGATGGCGCGGTCGGTCGTGTAGCCTGGCGCGTCGTTGTCAAACGCGCTGATGATGATCTCCGGCCCCAGCGCCTTTAGCGTGGCCGTGTACTCGTCTTTCCAGATGGTGACACCGAACGTGGCGACGGCTGGATACCAGCGCTCGGTGATCATGAGCGCGTCGATTGGATTCTCGACGATGACCACGGGCTGACAACGGCGCACGGCGTGCACGTTGTAGAGTTGCAGCACGGTTCCGCCGGGGCTTAACCACTTCGTGCAATCGCACTGGAAGGCGCGACAGCGGAAGCCGGTGATGACATTGGCCGCGTCGAAGATGGGCACGATCAGCCGGTCGTGCGTGCAGTGCAACAACTGACCGTCACGCGAGAACCACAGGCCGCCGGGGAACACGCCGACGCCCAGCCGATTGGCTTTGATGGTTGCCGGTTGCAGTGGCTTGCCGGTACGCTTGAGCACGTCTGACACACGCGGGTCACTCTCACATGACGCGGTGATCAACTCTGCATCGGCTTGCCACGCGCGCGGCTTTTCAGGTGTTGCCGTGGCAACAGTCGGCGGCGTGTAGGGCCGCTGGTCTTTGAGTCCGACTTTATCAGCCAGCGCATTCAGGCCAGCGCTGTAGTTGCACACGAAGCAATGCGCGCCGCGTGCGTTGAAACTGAATTTCTTGTCCTTGCGCGGCTTGCCGCACTGGGGGCAGTCGGTCCACGCTTCGCCGTGCGAATCGGGCTTGATGCGCAGATGATTGCAGAGTTCGTCGAATAGATCGGTCATGGTGTCACACCTGCGGCAACCTTCGCGGCATACGTAAACAAATCATCGCCGTGATAGGTCTGCTCGGCCTCTTGCAAATTCTTAGCCGCGATCTTGAAATACGACGGCTTCAACTCGATGCCGATTGCCTTGCGGTTGAATCGGATGGCCTGATACGCCTCACTGCCGATGCCCATGAACGGAGTTAAAACAGTCTCGCCTGGATTGCTATAGAGTTTGATGCAGCGCTCAATCGTGCCAAGTTGCAGCGGGCAAATGTGTTTCTCGTCGTCAGCATCGCGGGCCGTGGTGAATTGCAAGGTGTCTGATTCGCTGATACCTAACCAGATACCCGACGCCCAGTCAATCCATGTTTCGTTGTTCATATCGCCGTTCTTGACAGGCTGGATCTGCGTGTCATTCTCGCCGGGTGCTTTGAAGATCAAAATCTGATCGAGAATTGCAGGGCGGCTATGGCTGGAATCTTTCGCCAGTTGCGTGAACAGCAGCGCCTTCGCCTTCGTTCGGATGGCTTGCGCTTGCGGGTTCTTGCCGACAATAGCGCGTCCCACGAATGTCCAACCCTCGGCCTCATACGCTTCAATGACAGCGCCCGGGAAGTCTTTCATCCCGATGTAGCCATCCTTAACAGCCATCGCCGGGATGTCTGACGTGTGGACGCAGGTCAACCGACCAGGCTTAGTCACGCGCAACAACTCGCGGATGATGAATGCGTAGTGACTGAAAAACTCCGGCCAATCCTTGCTATTGCCCAAGTCGCGGTCACTGTTGGAATAGGTGTATAAGTCCGCAAACGGCGGAGAGTACACCGACAAATGGATCGAGCCTGTTTCAATTTCCTTCAATCGCTCGGCGCTGTCGCCGCGCATCGCCGTGAATGATTCGCCCGTTACCGTGATAGGTTCGTAGTCGTCTTTGCCTTGCTCTGACATGTTCAATTCCTCCCATTCGTATTTTTGCACGCGAGCGATCAGTTCATCGCCCATCCCACGCGCCATTGCCTCTTTCTGCATGACGTTCGTGTAAATCTCGCGCTCCAGTTCGCTCAGCACGATATAGGCGTTGACTTCGTGCTTCTGCCCGAAGCGCCATTCGCGCCGGATGCACTGATAGTACGATTCCCAACTGTCAGACAGACCTACAAAGATCATATTGTGCGCGTTCTGGAAGTTCATGCCGAACCCTGCGATCTTGGGCTTGGTAATCAGCACGCGGTATTTGCCGTCCTGAAAGTCCTCGACGGCTTGCGCCTTAACTTCTGGCGCGTCACTGCCCTGTACTTGCCGGCAGTCATTAAGAGCTTGCTCTAACGCATCGCCCTCGTCATTCAGACCACACCACACGATCCATTGCTCATCTGATCCGTTGACGATCTCTGCGGCGGTCGCAACCCGATCGGCTAGTGTCTTTGACCGTATGGAGTGCCGATCTTGAATACCGCGCATGCCCGTGAAGAACAGTTGATCTTGCGGCACGTAATCGACATCGATAAACAGCGGCTTGACGTTTAGCGCAGGAAGAATGTAGCCGTCGTCATCATAGCCGAGGTCTGACGGCTTGCGTAGGCTGATTGACCATGACGACATCCAGCGGTAGAACGAATCGCGGGCGTGGTTCTTCAAGCGCCATTCCTGACCCTTATCGCCGCTTTGCTTGGTCTTGACGCTGCGACCTGTGCCGTCATTCAGCATCTTCTCGTCAACCTTGTTAGCATGGATGAAGAACGATGCCAGCATTTCTTGCATGGTCATCACGCCCAAAAACTGAGCATGATTGCCGATCTCGCTCTGGTCATTCGGGGCAGGCGTGGCCGTGCAAGCCAATCGGTATGGCGTGCTCTGGAACATCTCGATCAACTTGCGGCGTGTTTCGCCGTCAAGCGATTTGAGGATTGACGATTCATCCAGCACAACCGCGCCGAACATGGACGGGTCAAACTCGTCTAGCATCTCATAGTTCGTGATGCAGATGTCTGTGTCACATTCGGACTGATGACGAACGTATTTCACTGTAACGCCGATCTTGGATGCTTCTCGCACTGTCTGACGAGCAACCGACAACGGCGCAATAATCAGCGTGCGCTGCGCCATGATTCGCGCCCACTCGATCTGAATGAACGTCTTACCAAGGCCTGTGTCAAGGAATATAGCGGCACGACCTTTGCGGCACGCCCACGCCACGACATCGCGCTGATGCTGGAACAACATCGGATGCACTTGCGCTACGTCAATCTCGCGGCCTGTTGCCATTGCGCGGAGTTTCTTTCCTGCGATAAATTCTGAATAGTTCATCATGTCCTCACTTAGAAACGCAAAAAGCCGTGTTCGTGGCGTCTAATCTATCCTTCCGAGACAGATCGGGCGTTCACGAACACGGCTCTTTGAGCACAACACAGCCAACGATATTCAGTTGTGGCGGACGCTGCGTATAAACGCAAACGCCCTAATCTGTCTCGGAAGTGCCTTGAGTCTACCACAACTGTTGTCATTTTGTCAATCCTCAAATTACGATGGATAAAGTTGTCATCGTAACATCTCCGCCGCTTTAGCGCGGTCGACGCGACTGGCCTGCTGGCAAGTCATCGCGTGCGTAATCCATTGGGCCGCTTGCCCCTTGGTCGTAACTTCGTGCGTGACGCCCAACTGCCTGAGCATCGACAACTGTTTGTCACTGGCCTGATCGTGCCGCCAATTGGCGTTCTTCTTACTGAGCACGTGGTCAAGGTGATCAAGCGCAAGGTCATCGGCGTGGCCTTTGGCTTCGTCAAGCGTGGCATACTGACCGACTAACTCGGCACGACCGTTGATGTGATAGAGCCGAAAGGATTTGATGAACGACAGCAGCCGATCGTGTTGCGGTCGCCAATCGCCGCTGCGTTGCAGCGTTTCGGCTTTCAGCACGCGCTGGGCATCGGGCAGGACAATGCACAGAGTTTCCTTGTCGCCAATCGCGGCGGTGGCGTACACGCCGTCGAATGTCCAGGCCAAAGCGTCTTTTTTGAGCAGGTTCAGCGTCTTGACGATCAGGCTATGCGGGTCGATTGACGCCGCTTCGCCCAAGCGATCGACGCTGATGCTGAACAACACGCCTTGACGGGCGGCCTGATCTTCGGCCTTCTTGACGGCGCGAGGCTTGCCGAGCACGTCACCGGCCATGACGACGTTGCGATCTTCGATCGGAGCGAAGTCCAACACGCGGCAATCTGTTTTGCCGGGGGCCGTGCGCAGTCCGCGCCCAAGACGCTGCACGTAGATGAGGTCGCTCTTTGTCGGCGCGATCATCAGCACGGCGGCGGTTTCGGGCGCGTCGAAGCCTTCGGTCAACACCATGCAGTTAAAGACGATTTGCACGTCGCCGCGCTGGTAGCGGCTGAGAATGTCGGCGCGCTCGTGGTCGGGTGTTTCACCGCTGACCCATTCTGCCTTGACGCCTTGCGCGACGAAATAGTCTGACGTTTCGCGGGCCTGTGCGACCGAGGCGGTGAACGCGATGGTCTGACGATTGCCAGCGTACTCTGTCCACTTTTGCAACACAATCTCTTTGACGTTTTCGGCGCGCAGCACATCGCCAAGCGCTTCACGTTCCCAGCCGACCTCAGTCTCTTTGATGCCCGCGAGACTGATCGGGAGTTGCACACCGAGCGCGTCGAACGTGACGAGCGCGCCGCGCCGGATAGCCGCGCTGATGGGCAGGCGGTAGGCAACACGCTGAAAGACCTTGCTGAGGCCGTCACCGTCACTGCGCAGCGGCGTGGCCGTGAAGCCGATGACCTTTGAGCCGGTGAACTTGGCAATGAGATTTAGATAGGTTTCGGCCGTGGCGTGATGGGCCTCGTCAATGACGATGTGCGAGAACGCGCCAGTGCTGAGCAGTTGCGCCAAGCGTTTCTCGCTGGCGAGCGTTTGCACCGTGGCGACGACGTGTCGCGCGCCAATGTCATTGCGTCCGGCCATGACGATACCCATGTCTGCGGACAGTTCAGGAAACATGGCGCCGGCGCGCTGTAACGGCTGGTAGATGAGTTCGCGGCGGTGGGCGATGATGAGCGCACGGCCAAGTTCGCCGGATTCGCGCAGCGCGTCAAGCAGTGCCAGGAATACCACGGTCTTGCCAGTGCCCGTGGCCATGACTGCGAGCGTCCGATCTGACTCGCGCAAGTCGGCGCGGATGGCGGTGATGGCTTCGGTCTGGTAGTTGCGTAGTTCGATCATAATTGCGCCTCAATGACCCGCTGATAGAGTAGCGGCGGCACGGCGTTGCCGATGACGGTACAGGCCAGTTTCGCTTTATCTGGCAGGGTGTACCAGTCTGGAAACGACTGGAAGCGGGCCAGCGCACGCGGCGTCATCTTGACGACACGACCTGCGGATAGCCAAGCGCTGCCGGTCATCGTGTAGCACGGATCGTCAGCCGAGCAAGCGGTAACGCTTGCGCCGTAGTCGTTCGGCGTGCCGTTGACGATGAAGGCTCTCGGCTCGTGAGATGGTCTATACATTGTGGTAAGTGTTGACGCCGGAGCGCTCTTAATTCTAAATTTATCTCCGTCCATAAAATCATGACGCAGATTCTGGAATATAGCGGTCTGCGTAAATTCTTCCGGCAACCGTTCCAACTGCCACGGCGCAAACTGTGACGGCGGAAGCGTGTCGATCAAGTCTTCAATCGCCGCGTACCAGCCCACCCACGGCAAGCGCGTGTCAAACATCGGCGTGATTTTGCTAGGCTCGGCATGAGTCGCAAGAGGCTTGACGGGCGTACCGTACAATCTTGCCACCAGAATCAAGCGGCGTCGCGTCTGCGGTACGCCATAATCGGCGCTGTTCAAGTGCCAGTAATTGACGCGATAGCCGTTGCGATTCAAACACTCAAGAATGTGCGCGAAAGCCGTAAACGTGCGATAGCCCCATACGTTCTCAAGCGTGAACACATCGGGCCGGAAGTGGTCAATATACGCGCACGTCGCGTCAGCCGTTGCGATGTCAAGCGGCGACTCCTCGCCGTCCGCTTTGGCGTTGCTGGCGTTCTTGCAGACCGGCGAAGCGTGCAGTACGTCAGGGCGCGGCAGGGTCATCATTAGCGCGGAGTCCATGACGTTGCCCGTGATCGTGTTAAAGCCATTCAGCCGCGCAACACCCGCGATTGCGTCATCATATTCAACGCCCCACAGGTGATCAAGCCCTGCGGCCTTTGCGCCGATGCCTACACCTTCGCCGCCTGAAAACAAAGTACAGATTGTCGTCACTGCCACACCGCCCACGTCTTTGATGATTCGTCCCACCAGCGGATTGACCACTTGCCGTCTACCCGCTCCCAGATTTCGACGCTGGCATTGTCCGGCACTTCGAGCGCTTGCAAGGCTTTCAGTTCGTCCGGCTTGATGATGTGCTTGCCGTTCTTAATCTGGATGAGTCGCACCTCGTGGCCGTTGAATGCGCACAGGTCTATCTTGCCCTTGCTGCCTGCGGCGCGAATGACGGTGTAGCCTTCATCGCGCAAGGTGTTGCGGGCTAAACATTCGGCGCGATAACCGCTGATGTAGTTGGCATTTGGCATGATTAAATATTCCTCAGAAGATGCGCCCAGTTCGGGTCAACGAACGGAATGTCACTAGCCGTCAACAATCCGGCCTGCTGTCGCATGTGTAAATCCGTGTGGCACACGTAGCACAGCACAACCACATCATCTTGCTGTTCGTTGCCGAACGTTCGATAATGGCGATGGTGGGCTAGCAGTCCTTTATAGATTGGCTTCTTTCCAAAACCTGACCAGCTATCTGCGGGGTCGAAGCCGCAGATCGCGCATTTGTGGCCGTGCCATTCGACAGCCTTTTTAAGCAAGGCATCGCCCATGATGCGATTCTGGACAAAGTTGTAAGCATATCCGGTGTTTGGGTCTATTTTTGGTCTGTTCATGGGGTTTCCTGACTTTTTCCTATACGGCAGGACTTTTCGACTCGATAGGTTTTCGGACTTTTTCCTAAAGCTATATATTATTAGGAAAAAGTCCGAAAACCTCCCTTCCCGATATATTTCAAACACGGCTTCGGACGACCGCCTTTGGCGCTGACCGTTAGCTTATCCAACTCCCAATCGTCTGACAGATGACACGCGATCAACTCAAGCCACTTGTTCTTGCGCATGTACTCAGCCGATAAGCCTTTGTCGTGATAGGTCATATCGCCTGTCTGAGCGTCTCTGCGCAAGCGTGGCACAACGACCGTAGCCAGTGATTCATAGGTGATGTCTATTTGATCGTTATTGGCGGCCTGCGCTTCTAGCCACGTCTGGATTCTCAGCCACACCCGCCACTCGATCCCATCCGGGCCCAGCGGCGGATCGTTCCACACGCCGTCAAGCGGCTCGTCAGTCGGCGTGCTGGTCAACAGCCACGCATCGGCCTGCCTGACGTTGATACGCGCCCTGTGCAGCGCTTGCACGAGTTCGGCCTCGCGCAGTTGTCGGTGTACGGCGTCGAGTGTCGGCTCGGCGTAGTAGCCGGTTCTCCGCGTGACGGCGGCGTACTGCTTGCCAAACTGCGTCTGTACACTTTCCAGCCCTGTGCGTGTCAGGCGATACTCACGATCTGCATAGCGGTACAGCGGTATCTTGCGGCCATCGTCGCCAAGTTGGAACAGCGGCTCTACTCGGTCACTGAGCGCAACGGCGGTGTCAATCATCGCAAAGCCGTTGGGCGTGTACGTGCCACAAATAAAGAGCGCGTCAACGTCCTGTAGCGCGTTGGTGCCGCGCAAGCCGCCAAATGTCAACACCGTCTCATCGCCAAACACGCGCTTGAAGTGTTCTGATAACGCTTTCCAGACCACGAAGCCGGGGCGGGTGTAGCCGCGCTGGGCAATGAGGCGCTGGCAGATGTCAATGAGTTCGCGCCCTGTATCTGTCAACTCGCCCTTGTCCAGCGTGGTATGCTTGCCGTTCAATCGTCCGGCAATCTGATAGAGTTTTCCGACACGCGCAACGGTGGGCGCGAACACCTCAACGTCGCGCTTCAAAACGAGTTTGTACAAGTCCGGCTGCGCGGTTGCATCTAACACGACCGTCTTGCGCGGTAGTTTCTCCCACGGCTCAGAGCGTGACAGCAGATGCAAGCCGCCGCGGGTGATCCATACGCGCTCATTCCACGTCGGCCATTTTTCCTCCCATGCCCTGTGTTCTGCTTGCGCCAGCCGTAAAAAGTCGAACAGATACCAGTACGGCAGTTTGTGGACTTGCTCTGCGTTCCACACTTCCGGCACTTCTGGCAAGCCTACGCCGATGTCAATCTGCGCGTAAGCCTCGTTAAGGATCAGGCCGATGCGGTCAAAGAGTTCGCGGCCACTGATGCGGCGCATCTTGGGCGCGTCGAAGCAGGCCAGCCGCAGCGCGTCGGTCAACAACTTCAGCGGGCCGCGGGCGTTAACGTCCAGACCATCGGCGGGTATCAGCCGTTCGTTGACAAAGGCATTCAGCGGCAGTTCATCGACTATGACAAAATCAAAGTTGCTGATCGACAGGCCGCTGACCAAGTGTTGATGCTGACCGAAGATCAACGGCTCTTTGCGCTTGGCTTGTTGGCGGTACGGGCATTGGCCGATGTATCCGTCGTGCTTGCAGAGCTGCAGACACAGGGCGCTGGACTTGTAGCCCAAGTTCGACCACTTGCGCTGCGCGTCGGCGTGCTTGCAGATTGGCGCATCGTCAAGCTGGCCCTGGATGCCAGTCCAGTGATACCAGAGCGATGGATCGAAATGCTCAAAGTTGCTGAGATCATCAAACATATTGTGCCGCGAGGCCGCCCACAGGCCGCGCTGTCCGTGCTTGGCTAGGAACTGCGCCACCGCGATGGTGGCATGGGTCTTGCCGGTGCCAGGCGGCATGGCGACAAGCAGGGCGCTGTCACTGTCCCCGGCAAGGTAGTCATGCAATTTGACCTCATACGTCGTGCGCAGCATGTCGATCCCGATCGGAGGTGTAAGCGGCTTGAGCGCCGATTGCTCTTTCGGCTTTAGCCGGTAATCGTAATGCGTCGGGCCATCGGCGGGCGGCTCTGGAATTGTCCAGTCGGTTGCGTCGAGAATCGCACGCTGGGCGCGGAGTTCTTCGACGATTGACGCGAATGGATTAGGTACAACGGCGGCGTCAGACACATTTGACGGCCTAGATGCTGAGCATCTCGATTAGGTGATTTATTTGCGCGTCCCGTGCGGCGTCCCGTGCGGCGTCCCATGCGGCGCACAATGCGGCGTCCCCTGCGGCGTCCCCTGCGGCGTCCCATGCGGCGTCCCGTGCGGCGTCCCGTGCGGCGTCCCATGCGGCGCACAATGCGGCGGACAATGCGGCGCCCAGTGCGGCGTCCCGTGCGGAAGACAATGCGGCGTCCAGTGCGG
>WBZT01001527.1_pt1 | contig 16831 bp, 15 predicted proteins | sample 5204241 | NCBI WGS metagenome assembly WBZT01 (sample SAMN12344358, study PRJNA552823) | activated sludge metagenome | biome: Activated sludge suspended growth; feature: Nitrification reactor; material: Wastewater; isolation source: activated sludge from nitrification reactor of wastewater...
TTCATTCATAGATGCAGACCAGGAGATTTCACCATAAGAATTTGGATTCTTCATGGAACCTCTGTTAAAGCCCTGTAATTTACCCTGCATGCTGCTGTATGCATCCATACCCGGAACCAATACTTCATACATGGCTAATCCAATGTAGGCATAGGTTCTGGCAGCGACCGGTGAACTGAAACCAGGTGTCTTCTTGGTCATTTCAAAACTTAAATTAATCCAATCTGTAGCAACAGAATTTGGAAGATTCTTTAGTTCTTGAGTCTTAGTGTAGGAATCGTTGGTGTTTTCATTCTTAACACAGGAGGTAAAGATTACCATGCCTGCCGTTGCAGTCATTAAGAATCTTGTTGTTAATTGAAAAAGCCTCATAATTTAGATTTTATAGTTTTCTGTTAAAAAATTCTAAAAAATCCTGAAATTCACAATTGCTCATTTCAGGCAATGTGATTGAGGCAATAGATCTGACACGATCTAAAGACAAAGGGAAGAATACCTGACAAAGATAAGTTGCCTTTTCAGCAGTTACAAATTTTTTTACGCTTTTTTTCAAAAATCAGGGTTTTCCCCTAATATGTACTGAATTTATAATATACAAAGTAAAAATAATATCTAATATATTGTAAATCTGTTACTTATCTATGATTTATGGTCAATTTTTGCCATAAACTTATAGATTTGGTAAGATTTAATAAGGATTTTATTTACACTTAATATGTTGTTAATCAAGCATTTAAATTGAATTGGATTCTAATTGCTCTGAAACTTTGGAAATTACATATTCCTTTCTTTTACATAAGACAAAAATGATTCTGACTTTTAAAATATATGATTAAAAGTCTAACAATCAGTTTTTAATCCATTACAAAAAGTTCGAATTTGATAAATGTGCTGGAAGGCTCTGTATTGGCTAAAATTTCCAGATCTACTATCTGAGCTCCTTTTTTATCTTTGGAATTGTAAGCTACTTTTAATGTCCTTCTGCCTCCTGGCTCAATGGCCAGACTTGGCCAGTCTACCGTCGTACATTCGCATGCACTGATCAGGCGAATCTCAAGACGCTCTGCCCCAACATTGACAAAGGGTATTTCAAATTTTTTAATTTCACCGGCTTTAATGCTTCCTAAATGATAGCTTGAACTGTCAAACTTAATTTTTGCCGGTCCGCTGAACGTTTCTATTGGATACGTCTCCGCGTTTTTCACTTGCTTTTCTCCAAATCCGGTGCTGGATGTTTTTGCAGCACTCCTACAACCTGATCCGATGATATGGATCATCAGGATTGGAATTACAAATAATAAGCCTACTGCAGGTCTCACCTATCGCTAAGTTCTTACTTTTTAGAGGCGCCGGCTTTTTTATTGAGAACCTCTCTTTTTACTTCAATGGTAGTAGGGCCTTCGAGAATCTTAAATTCCGTTCTTCGATTGAAGCGATGTTCATCATCGGTACACTCTTCGCCATTGGTACAACCATTGAGTATTTTTTGTTCGCCATAGCCTTTGGCTTTTATTCTTTTTCCGTCAATACCTTTGGCGAGCATCCATCTTCGTGCAGAATTAGCCCTTCTTTCCGAAAGCTTTTGGTTGTAATCGTCATCTCCTCTTGAGTCGGTATGTGAGCTTAATTCAATGATCATATCCGGATATTTAGTCATCAGATCAACGAGTGCGGATAAGTCTTTGGCGGCGTCTGGTAAAATCTTGTCATCATCGAAGTTATAGTAAATATTACTCAATCGAATGGCTTCATTGATGGTAATAATATCGAATTCGGACTCAGGTGGCAAAGCTTTCAGAACAAATTCTTTTTCTATGGTTTGATCCTTATCAATTCCTACCGTATTCAGTGCGATCTCCTGAGGAAAAAATCCATCCTTTGATACAATGACTTTGTACGATTTATTTTTATCCAGAACGTATGAAATTCTGTTTGACTCATTATTCGTTTTGGTTTGTACCTCATTGTCGCCACCTGCTTTGACCGTAATGAGCTGAACATTAGCTCCTTTCAGTGGCTTCATAAGACTATCCTTAACCAGCGAAACCAGTTCGATAACCAGTTTTCGTTTGTTCACAAAATATATGTCATCACAGCAAGTCTTACTTTTCAGTGATTTGGATTCCGGATCTGGTCGGTTAGAAACGAGAAATCCCTTTTCACCATCCCTGCTTATTTTGTATGAAAATTCATCGTTATTGCTATTGTATGGAACCCCCATATTAACCGGAGTAGACCATTCAGATCCATTCCATTTGGAGTAAAAAATATCCAAACCACCCAAAGCTGGCCAGCCATCAGAGGAGAAGTATAAGGTTCCATCAAGATAATAAGGCGTTATATCGTCACCCTTTGTGTTGATAGATCCCAAATTAACCGGAGCTGCATACTGAGCTTCGCCGATTTTATTGGCGTAATACAAATCCATTCCTCCTTTGCCACCGGGCATATTGGAAGAAAAGAATAAGACCTTCTCACCAAAAAGTTCACCTTCAAATGGATGTGTTGCCAAATAATCTCCATTGACCCCGGTCACTTCTATCGCAGGGCTCCATCCGGTTGCGGTTTTGCTACAAGCGAAGATTTTGCTTTCACTGCTGTATCCACCCTCAGATACCGTTCTCGTAAAAAACAGAATGGATCCATCCATACTTAAACTGGGATTGGTGGTGTGATAGCCTTCTCGATTTATTTCTTCCGGCAGTTCCGTTGCTTTTGCAAAACCTTTATCTTCACTATAGCTCGAACTAAACATTTTTGCAAAATGTATGCCGTCGTCTTTTTTGTCTTTACCAGCCTTATCTGAAAGTGATCCAAAATACAGGGTACCATCAAGATCCAAAGACGGGCTGCTCTGGGATTCCGGATTATTGATATTATTGCCTGCGTTTTTAACGATGATGGCCGGGTTATCTTTCATTTTTTCCATCATGGTTATACCTTTCAGTTCCAGCGTTGCCAATTCTTTCAGACTATCATTCGTTCCGGTGGATAGATAAGAATTGAATTCTGCTGCAGCCTCCGTTATTTGACCATTCATTTTCAAAGCTTTGCCATAGGCAACTCTTTCTTCAAAGAATTCATTCTTCTTATCTCTGTTTAAAATTCTGGCATACCAGGTTGTCGATTTATTGTAATCTCGTAGTAAGAAATGTGTCCTGGCAATTTTTAAAGCGACGGGTTTGTCTTTGATTTCCTTGTATGATTTTTCATACATATCCAAGGCATTATAATATTGACCCTTTATTATTTGTTCATCTCCTGCTTTAATCAATTTGGCCGGAGTATTTGGATTGGGTGGTTGAGCCCATGCACCAATTGACAAACCTATTAGTATCAGTAGAAGAATATATTTTGATCTCATATCAGAGCTTGAATTCTTGTTTACAATAAATGAATGAAATATTAAAAACGAGGGCAGAATACTTTTGGTTTAGGCTCCGGTTTTTTAGAGACCACTCCGATGTATTTAATTCCAAATTCCACACCTCCGATTCCGTTAGGAGATTGGGCTGAGGCCAGATCACTTAAGGTCTGATCCAATGCAATCTGGAAGCTTAAATTCCTGATATCTGCACCAATCATTACTTGTAAGGCATCACCAATCCTATATCCCAGGCCACCATTCAAACGAATACCTTTTTCAACATTAAATAGATAACTGACGATACTTTGAGGAATAAATTCAGTAAAAGACTTGAGGTTTCTTAACCAGATGTAATTTCTTAGATCGACTTTGGGATTCAGGTGATAAATCAAACCTGCATTGGCTGTAAGAAGCGCTGCAAGCTTTTGTCCAGACCCCGTACTCAATTGAGTAACTCTAGGTGAATTGATGCGGGCTGCTGAAATTCCCAATTCCAAATTATGTTTGGCTGTCCCAACAACCGATAAATAATTTACACCTAGTGTTATGTCTTTATACTTTGATTTGTTTTGTAAAGAGGCATTTGGATTACCTGGAGTTCCTAAAATTTGACTTTCAAATTTCGCTTTATCAGGATTTTGAATATTGTAATTGACAAAACCATATTGCCCTCCTAGAGAAAGAGAACTCTTAGGATTGAGAAACAGATGGTAGGAAACTTGTGCAATAAAACCCCCACTTCCCCAATTGATTTCTCCACTTCTATCCTGAATAAAATTTAAACCAAATCCCATCCAATCATTCTTTCTGATTCTCCAGGGAAATGTAGCATCCAGATAGAAGTTTATGGTTTTGTATGCTGCGCTTGAACTTATAGCGAAACCCTGATCTCTAAAAATCCCACCAATTCTATACGATCCGTTAAAATTACCGACATTGGCTGGATTAACATGAAGCGGCGCAAAGCTGTATTGAGTAAAATGAACATCCTGAGCGGAAACAGATAAGCCTGTGACAATCAGGAATAAAAATAAAAATTTGCATTTCATAACGAACAGTTCTGTAATCAAGCCCGAAATATACTCATTTTATCAATCCGGCTAAGCTTTACTTTGCTAAAAGAGCTCATTTTAAGTCATCTTTAGCATAATTGACGATTCCAGTAGTTTATCCCATATGATGCAATATACCCAAGATTGTTATTATGAGAAGCGAATCCAAAGTACAAAGCCTGAATTATTCCTAATGACAATCGCTTCTGAAAATCAATCCTATGTGATTTCGAGATGCTTACCAAAAAGGTGATTTTCATATGCGGGATAAACCCAAGCTCGAATGGCTGGTGCTGCGCTATTATGCAATAGTTCATTTTACTTCTAATGCATAAAATGGGTTAGTTTTAAAAAATGATATTAATTTTGGAGAATTAATTATTTTTAAATGAACCCATTAAATTTATTACCATGAATCAATTTGAAGACAAAGTGAATGAGGTTTTGGACGCTGCCAGAGGATTAGGAATTGCCGTACAGGAGGAATTACTGACAAAAGTCGCTAAGGGGCTTGGTCCATCGATTTATAACGCAGATTCTTCTTTGGTTTCGAGCTCAGATCCGGAAGAATTAAACCGAGTTAAAGAGAATTTCCTCAAAGGAAAATTAGGCTGCACGAATGAGCAGGAAATGGATGAAGCCATTCAATATGCTATTGACATCTTTGGTTCAGGAAACCGCAATAAGTATAGAATACTATTTTACTACTTGTGTGTTGAAAAATTGGGAAAAGCTTCAGCCTATTAAATGAAGTTCTTCGAGAAGAGGACAATACTTATTTTCTCCAATAAACTTGCTGCCTGAGAACTGGTTAAGCTGTACTAAGGTATCAGCTAATCTATGTTTGAATTAAATAAGCTTTGACTACGTGCGCTTATTTTTTAGTCAAGATCATGTAGATTTTGGCGAATACATCATCCCCTGGCGGAGAGATAATAAGTCCTGAGGCACTGTCAAAAATCATTTGATACGATTCCTGAAGCGCGAAACTACGAATGGCAGTATCAATGCGACTCAGTAAGGGTTTAAGCAATTCAGACTGCCTTTTCTGAAAGGATTCCTTGGCACTGTTCTGATAATTTCCAATCGCAGTCTGTTCCGCTTCCAGATCGGATTGCATTTGCTTTTGTTGATTCGCTGTAAGATGTCCACCGGCATCGGATTCCTGATATTTGCGATAATTATCCTGAAACTTTTGTACCATTTCATTGCCAACCTTAGTCAGAGACTGTTCATACCTATCGAGTTGATCATTGATGGCTTTGGACTCCGGTAATGAATCAATCAGCATCCTGTAATTAAGATGACCCAGTTTTTGACCAAATGAATTAGCAATGCCTGAACAAAGCAGAATTGATGCAAGAAAAAATTTGCCCATTGAATAACGACTATAAGTGTTTAGATCTACTTGTCAGAAATGCTTTTGCGCTCTGCGTCCCGAATTCCTTCTTTGATTTCTTCATTGATAGAATTCTTTGCATTATTGAACTCGCGGATTCCGGTTCCAAGGCCTCTCATTAATTCAGGTATTTTTTTGCCTCCAAATAACAGAAGGACGATAAATCCGATTAAAATGAGTTCAGAACCACCCAAATTTCCTAAAAATAACAATTCCATTTTTATATATTTAAGTTACAAAAATACTACTTTTTAAGACCAATCTCCCGTAATCTTTCATCGAGGTATTCTCCGGCGGTTATTGGGGCATAGTGAAGCGGATTCTCTTCCGTCACACAGGAGGCAAGACAGGTTAAATCCATATTGCTTCTGGGGTGAAGGAAGAAGGGAATAGATAGTCTTGGTATGTGCCAGGATGACCTTGGTGGGTTGACTACTCTATGGGTAGTGGACTTCAGGACATTATTGGTCAATCGCTGAAGCATATCCCCTACATTTACAACGATTTCCCTGTTTTTAGGAGCAATATCCAACCAATTTCCTTCTTTGGTCATTACCTGAAGACCTCCAGCCGATGCACCAACGAGAAGCGTTATAAGATTAATGTCTTCATGTTGTTCTGCTCTGATAGCGGAAGCAGGTTCATGAATAATCGGAGGATAATGAATGGCTCTCAGGATGCTGTTGCCATTTTTTATTTTATGTTCAAAAAAATGTTCTTCCAAGTCAAGTCCAAGGGCGATGGCTTCTAAAATGCGCGATCCGCAATATTCGAAACTTCGGTATAATTGATTTCCCAATTCAGAAAATTCCGGTAATTGACTTACGACGACATTATCAGGATATTCGGATTTGATCTCATCGGGTCCATCTACCGTCTGTCCAATTTGAAAAAACTCTTTTAAGTCCCCAACGTTAGATTGTTTGGCATGTTCTTTTCCAAAGGATGTATAGCCCCTTTGACCCGCAAGTCCGGGTATTTCACAGCTCAACTTTTCTGCTTCCGGAAGACTAAAAAATGCTTTTGCTTTGGCGTAAAAATCATCAATTTTTTGATCTGGAATTCCATGGTTTTCGATACTTACAAAACCAATGTCCCTGAAGGCAACAAATAATTTCTGTACAAATACATCCTTTTCTTTAGAATTACCTTCCGTAAATTCCTGAAGATTTAATAGTGGTATGGCAGCTTCCATTTTTTCAGAATCAATTCGATTAGCGTTGATAAGACAACGGTCAGCAGATCCAAAAAGTTTCACGTTATAACATTCCTTTGGTCAATTAAGAAAGTTAGAATAACACATTATGTACTCATTGGATAAGTTTTCAGAAAAATAGATGGACAAAAGAACCAGAACCACGACATAGGACCAATGCCTTAAGGGGTTAAAAACTCAGGATCAGATCAATCGCTTTGCGGTATTTTAATTAATTTCTGAATCAGGCTCTCCGGAATTGTAAATGAGCTGATGGGTTGGATCAATTCAAAAAGAATAATAGTCACCGGATCAGTCCAAAAATTGTCATTAGGAGAAGCGAATCCAATGTACATAACTTGAATAATTCCTAATGACAATTCTCCGATTAATATTTTTCCCTTACAAAGCCAACCGGCATATTTTCATCATAATCCCCTGCAATGACAGGAGATTGAGCTGAACCGGAATATTCTTTGACATTTTTGGAAACCCAGTCAAATAATTCCCTAATGGTAATGGTTTTGTTGTGATCGAAGTCAGCTTCACCTTTGAGACCTCTGATTAAATAGTGAGAGAATATTCCCTGACGAAGTCCACCGTCCTCCAAAGAATACTCCTTGCTTTTGGATGACATCATAAACGCAGTACCTCCACTGGATTTGTCTAATTCTTCGTAGAAAAAATTCAATTCAGAAGAGAATGGGCTTTTGGCAGCCAGCAAACTTCCTGAATGACAAGCATCCGCATAGCACACTTTATGTTTGGCATGACTTTTATTAAAAAGTTCCCGTAGTTCATCATGTTTCAAAGCATTCTGATAGCCGTCATAATCAATTGGGATAAATGTTCCTTCTAATCCATGGCCTGAGAAATACATCATTACCACATCGTTTTCATCTGCTTTGAGACAAAGCTCATTCAAAGCTTTAAGAATATTATTTCTGGAGGCATCTTCATCTATTAACAATCGTATCTGTCCATCCGGCAGCGCCCCGCCTTCCGGACTTTTAAGGAAAGCATAAATCTTATAGGCATCGTCATCTGAATATTTGAGACTTGGCATATGTTCATATCTGGAAACGCCTACCACAACAGCCCATATTTTGACGGCCGGATCTTTCACTTCTTTAATATCCGGATTGAAAACGAATTCCTGTTTGCTGCTTAATTGTTTTTTTGCTGTTCCGTGGTCCCAAATCGCACCATAAATTAATCCGGATTTGAAATACATTACCCCTTCACCATTTGGGGCGTGATTATCCCACATTCCTTCATATCGGTCACCATTGGCATAATAGCAAATTCCTTTACCACGAGGTTCACCATTTAAAAACTCACCTACATATTTTGAACCATCTGCATAATCGAGGGAGCCTTTTCCTGATTTGCAAAATTCAGTATTACAATTGGGAAGTTTTTCTTCCGGATTATTGGTTTGAATTTGGGGTTTGATGTTAGGGTTCGAGGGTTTATCCATTGCTGTTGATGCTGGATTAGACTGTTCCATATGAATTACTGGATTATCAGTAGGTTTAAGTACGGCAGTCTGGTTGGTCTGTACCTTATTTTCTGTAGAAGCAGGAATATTATCCGGTTCGTCGGAATCAGAGATGACCGGATTCTGTTTATTTTCCAATATCTTTTCTTTGTCTGATGGAGCTGTTGTTTCCTGTTTTTTATCTGCGATCGGTTCTATCTTATTTTGCACCGCTGTATGGTTGTTTGCAGGTGGTGCATTGGATGGAACAGGTTCAGTTTTTTGGATCGGTCGGGATGCTGCAACTCCGGAAGTTTGTTCAACTTCAGTGTCTGCAAACATGGACGAATCTACATCGTTAAAATCGGATTCAATTACTTTCAAAGGTTGGTCGTTTTGCCATTGTCCGGCTATGGTTTTGGATTTTCCATCAAAGAATTCACCATATCCATTGCGTTGATCATTCTTCCATTCTCCTTCGTAACTTGAACCATCATTATAAAGAAATTTTCCTTTTCCTTCGAATTTGCCATCTACAAATTCGCCTTCGTAACGCTCACCACTGGCATAATAGAAGCTGCCTTTGCCGGAAGGCTTTTCATTTTTCCACTCACCGACATATTTCTCACCATTTTTATAAACCATTGAACCGAAACCTGAGATTCTGTCCAGTTGAAATTTACCGGAATAAATATCCCCATTGGCATAGACCAACTTTCCGTCGCCATTTTTTTGATTTTTATGCCAGTATCCTATGTATTTGTTTCCGTTGGCATAATAATACAGACCTCTGCCGGTCATCCATCCGTCGACGAATTCCCCCGTGTATCTGCTTTTGTTTGGAAAAATCAAGGTTCCAAATCCATTTTGGCAATTGCCTCTCAGGCAGTTTTGAGCCTTCAAGTCCCATAACATTAGCATTAACCCAACAACCCATAGCCTATTTTTCATCATCTAAACTTTATACATTATCCAAAAATCAAGCAAATATATTAAAATTTTATTTAATATGTTTTTCTATCTGAAAAGTACCTCATTTCCTTCATTTATAAATGTGCGGTTCTTAAATACATTTGTTAGTAAATTGATAACACAGACATCGGTCGGATTATTATTTAAGCATACGCTTATCTTTGTAAAATATTAAAATCTTATGAAAAAAATAAGTCTTTTGTTCGTTGGAATACTGATTGTCTTCTCATGCAAAAATTCAAAAAATGAATCACTGCCTCAGGAATCCAATTCAGTAAGTTCGCGTGTATTCGGAGATACCATATCCACAGAAGGTGCCATTACAGTTTCCGATGCTTTGAATGGATTAAAAAATGCAGATAGCATACTATGTACCATCACGGGTTACGTTACAAGTGTTTGTCAGGTGAAAGGTTGTTGGATGATGCTTAGTGAGCAAGCTTCTGATACGACGGGATTTTTTGTAAAATTTAAAGATTATGCATTCTTTGTTCCAAAAGATCTCAGCGGATCAAAAGTTACCATTAAGGGAAAAGCATATAAGGAGATTACGCCGGTTGAAGAGTTGAAACATTACGCTGAAGACGAAGGAAAATCAAAAGCAGAAATTGATGCTATCACTGAGCCTACTGAAGAATATAAGTTTTTGGCTGAAGGTGTAATGGAAGAAAAAAAGAAATAAATAAAAGTTAGAAAATGGCAAATTCAACTATATCTGAAATTCTTGGCGAAAAAGCAAGCTATTATCTGGAGCACAAATGTACGACCATCGACCGATCAGCATTGCATCTACCTGGTCCTGATGCTATCGACATGGTTTGGAAAGATTCTAACCGAAATAACAAAACGCTTAGAAGTTTGCAATCCTTATTTGAACATGGTCGGTTAAAAAACACAGGTTATGTGTCCATATTGCCGGTTGATCAGGGGATTGAACATAGTGCCGGTGCTTCTTTTTCACCCAATCCAATGTATTTTGATCCTGAGAACATTATTCGCCTGGCCATTGAAGGCGGATGTAATGCGGTGGCTTCAACGTATGGTGTATTAGGCCAGATGTCCAGAAAGTATGCTCACAAAATTCCAATGATTGTAAAAATCAACCATAATGAATTGCTTACCTATCCAAACAAAGCAGATCAAATATTATTTGGCACGATTGAAGATGCTTGGAACATGGGCGCCATTGGTGTTGGGGCAACCATTTATTTTGGATCAGAGGAATCTGGTCGTCAAATTGTTGAAATTGCAGAGGCATTTGAGCATGCCCATCAATTAGGAATGTGTACGGTGCTCTGGTGTTATCTGCGCAATCCCTCTTTTAAGGTAAATGGAACAGACTATCACGCTGCTGCGGATTTGACCGGGCAGGCTAATCATCTTGGAGTCACCATTCAAGCAGACATTATCAAGCAAAAACTTCCGGTAAATAATGGCGGATATCAGGCCTTAAATATGGGGAATAGTTCTTACGGAAAACTCAACCCAAAAATGTATTCTGAGTTGAGTTCAGATCATCCGATAGATCTGTGTCGTTATCAAGTAGCCAATTGTTACATGGGGCGTGTTGGATTGATCAATTCAGGCGGAGAATCGAAAGGTTCTTCAGATCTTCAGGAAGCGGTAACTACAGCGGTGATTAACAAAAGAGCTGGAGGAATGGGTTTGATTTCAGGAAGAAAAGCATTTCAAAAACCATTTCAGGAAGGTATTCAAATTCTGCAGGCAATCCAGGATGTATACCTGGACCCAATGGTAACCATTGCATAATATATACAAATTTCTTTGGTCATGAATTTGCATCATCGGTTTTGCGATTGATTCATGTCTTGTTCTCTTGCAGCTATTAAAATGACATTGCATTCTCTGAAAGTTTTTTCAATATAAAAGGATTAGCTTTGTAGTTATCCATTGAAATAATTTGATATGCGCACCTTGTTCATTGCTTATTTAATTATAGAATTTATTGCCAAGGTTTCAGGAGCAAACCATTTTTATGTGTCTAACACCGCTAATGGAAAAGGAGATGGAAGTTTTTTTCTGCCCTGGACGCTACAACAAGCTATGAATGCTCCACCTGTATTAAACCATCCGAAGGATACCCAATGGATATGGATTTTTGGAGGTGTATACACAAATATGTATGATGCTCAAACCAACTACTACTGTAAGACGAAAGGAACTGAATCGGCTCCCATTATTTTTAGAAATTTCCAAAATGAAAAAGTTACCATCGATGGGAATGCCAGCATTACCATTGCAATGAATTTAGGGGATTGCGCTTATACCTGGCTATGGGGTTTGGAGATCTTAAATTCAAGTACAGCGGATAGAGATCATTCTAATGTAGATCGGCCTGGCAATGTGTATTGTACAGCTGAAAACATTAAATTTATCAATTTAATTGTACATGATTTGGGAAGTGGTTTGGACTCCTGGAAAACGGCAAAAAATTCTGAAACTTATGGTTGTATCATTTATAATATCGGGAATAATAGTAATAATAATGGGAATTGGGAGGGACATGGACATGGGATGTATTTGCAAAACGATACATTTGGAATTAAAAAAATTCATGACAACATTGTATTCAATACCTATGGATACGGAATAAAAATCTGGCAAACCACCACCACCGCGGCAATTGGAAATTTTGATATACAGGGTAACATTGTTTTCAATGGCGGGGCAAATTCTGAAAACCTTGGTGGAGTTGGAAACAATTACAGAACACATAATTTTTTTGTGGTACCAAATGGACCGGATAATCCTTTGCGAAATACCATCATAAAACACAATTATACTTTTTCAGGTGTCAATACACCACGACCACCTGTGAATGCATTTGGTTTGAATTATGGAGTAAAAAATATGGTTCTCGATAGCAATTATTTTACAGGACAATTGCGCTTAGGATTCAACAATACACCGGTTTTCGAAGCTTCTGTGCGAGGCAATAAAATTCAGGCAGGTATTCCAACCATCTATGGTTATTACTTATGGGGATTTGCGATGAATGATTTTCCAGACAATGAATACATCCCTAATGCCACGGGTAAAGGATTAGAATATTTTATTCTTCCAAATCGATATGAACCAAACCTAAGTCGGTTGGTGATGTATAATTGGGATAGCAGTGCAACGATAAGCTTACGAGCTAAAGATTTGGGTCTAACTTCCGGTGATATATATACATTGATTCAGGTAATGGATTATGAGCATGATGTAGTGACGGATACCATTCTGACGCAGGATCAGATGGTGAACATTTCGATGATTCAACATACCATGGCAGATGTTATTGGTTCCAGTAAAAAAGCCGTATCGCAGTTTCCCGTCTTTGGTGTTTTTATCCTAGATAAAATAGGGAAATACCTTCCAAGTCAGGCGAAGGATTTATCCATTATCAAGGCATCAACTTTCCAACTTTGTCCAAATCCAGGTCGGGGAAAGGTGAAATTACAATCAGCCCAATCTCTTGAAAATGCCTGTGTAATCGTTAATGATGCCAGCGGCCAGAGATTAAAAAAATTTGATCATTTGAGTGGCTATTCGGTGCTTTTAGATCTGGAAGAATTGCCCTTTGGAATCTATAATCTTCAGGTTTCAGCTGAGGGAATTTCCAGTGCGCTGATGAGACTTTGCCTGGCACCTTAGGATCGGATAAAGCTTTGTCATCCAGCTTGGGGAGTATTCAAAGGGGAACAGAATAATTCGTTGACCGGAGGTCAATATTGCCATTTAAGTCCGGAGGAATTAACTTTTAATCAAGAAGAAATATAACATATATAATTGATTTTATGTATTTTATATATTATAATAAAAAAATTATAATATTACAGATATAAAACTCTTTTTTTATCTATGATCTGTTTTAACTTTGCAATGTAAATTCAAAAAGATGTTTTCAAAAACATGTGAATATGCCATAAGAGCCATGATTTTTGTGGCGCAAAAATCGACAGATGAATTCCGGGTAGGTATTAAGGACATTGCTGCAGGTACCAATGCCCCGGAACATTTTATTGCTAAAATTATGCAAGAGTTAAGTCGAAAAAAGATTGTAAAATCTATTAAAGGTCCAAACGGAGGATTTTTTATGACAAAGGAGGATTTGGGACAATCGATATCTGACATTGTTAAGGCTATAGATGGCGAAAGTATATATACAGATTGTGTACTTGGCTTAAAAGCCTGTTCTGAAAAGAACCCTTGTCCATTGCATGATGAGTACAAAGAAATCAAGAAAAATTTCTTAAAAATGATTGAAGGAAATACCATTTCTGATTTCAGAACCAAATTGAATTCAAAGAAATTTTTCCTCAAAAACGAATAAATTTTTTTTAATCTTATTATAAGATAATAAGATATTTATATCTACAAAATAAAAAAATGAAAAATCAAACAGAAACGGAATCATATTCATTAATTTTGGAAGTACAAAAAGTTGAAACTTTGCAAGCCATCCATCCAATAAAAAGTTGCTGTGGTGACTGTAAGAATAACGGCAGTTGTACCTCATCTCAAGTTAAGGAAATTCAAGCTTTACCAACCATTGATACGAAACATTCAAAGTGAAATCGGCCTCCATTCAAAGTACTTGTTATCACTGTGGTGAAAATTTAATTCATCATCAGATTCAGCTGGAGGAAAAATTCTTTTGCTGTCAGGGTTGTAAAACCGTATATGGTATTTTGAATGATCATGAACTTTGCGCGTATTACGAACTAAACCAAGCCCCAGGAATTCAGAAATTATATCCAAAGAATGAACACAAGTATCAGTATTTGGAATTGCCTGAAATAGCACAAAAGATCATTCAGTATCAAGATGATAAACAATGTCAGGTTAATCTATACATACCTCAAATTCATTGCAGTAGCTGTCTTTACTTATTGGAAAATATTTCAAACATTGATCCGGGCATTATTTCCTGTTCTGTGAATTTTGAAAAGAAGGAAATTTTTTTTTTTTTTGACCCCAAGCTAACCAACTTACGAGGGGTTATAGAGTCATTGGATGCATTGGGATATGAGCCACATTTGTCGCTTGCAGAAGCAAAAACCCCAATACAAGGATTTGACAAGATTCGCTTATACAAAATAGGTTTGGCAGGATTTGCATTCAGCAATATTATGGTATTTAGTTTTGCAGATTACTTTGCGATTCTGAATCAGATTGATCCATTGATCAAGCATAGCCTTCAGTGGGCTTCTCTACTCCTTTCCATTCCGGTTTTTTTCTATTCAGCTTCTGAGTTTTTTGTAAGTTCCTGGAAGGCGCTTCGAAATAAATATATAAACATTGATCTACCCATAGCTTTTAGTTTATTAATTACATTTTCCAGAAGCATTTATGAGATTATAAGCCAAACGGGTTCAGGTTATCTCGACAGTATGACTGGTATTGTGTTTTTTATGTTGATTGGAAGGTGGCTGCAATCCAGAACTATTACATCCCAATCCTTTGAAAGAGATTACCAATCTTTTTTTCCTATTGCCGTAACTAAGTTGGCGAATGAAAAATATATACCAACTGAAGTAAGCAATCTTAAAGAAAATGATGTGCTGCTTATTCATACTCAGGAAATTATTCCTGTAGATGGGATTTTATCCAAAGGAAAGGCAGAAATAGATTACAGTTTTGTAAACGGGGAAAGTCTGATACATCCCGTAGAAATTGGAAAACTAATCTATGCAGGAGCCAGACAGGTAGGTTCGCCAATTGAAATTGTGGTTGTAAAACCATTATCACAAAGTTATTTGACCAGTCTTTGGAATAAATCCAAGCAAAAAACGGGTGCTAAAATAGATAATACATTTTATGATCGGGCAGGAGCCTATTTTGGAATGGCGGTGTTGATGATCGGACTCGCTAGTTTTGTTTATTGGTGGCAGTTACAGGAATATCAAAAAATGTGGAATGCGATTACTACGGTATTCATCATTGCGTGTCCCTGTATACTTCTACTTGCGAAGACCTATACGTATGGTTTTTTTCTACAGGCATTGAATAAACTAAAAATATATTTGAGGGATGCTGATGTACTATCAACATTCGAGAAAATTCAGAATGTAGTATTTGATAAAACGGGAACACTCACAGAAACCCGATCTCACCATATTCGCTATTATGGTAAAAAATTAGGGAAGGAAGAGCTTGAAATGGTTGCCAGTCTTGCGATGAGCAGCAGTCATCCTTTAAGTCGCGCCATTCTAGATTTTATACCACATGACAACCCAAAGATTCCGGAGCATTTCAAAGATCACAAAGGAAGAGGCGTTGAAGCCTGGATAAATGATCGCCATATAAAATTGGGAAGTGAAGAATTTGTGGGTGGAAAAATTACTCAGGAACATTCAACCAAAGTTGTATTAAAAATTGATCATGAAATACTCGGTGAATATATCATCCACAATCAGTATCGCTTTGGAATTGGATCAATGCTTAAGAAAATTCAATCAAAATATTCTATAAGTATTCTCAGTGGTGACAATGACAGAGAATCCACGAGACTCAGTAAAATATTAGGTGCAGAAAGCAGATTATTATTTCAGCAAAATCCGGCACAAAAACAAAATTATATTCAGGAATTACAAAATAGCGAAGGTCCTGTCATGATGATAGGAGATGGTTTAAACGATGCAAATGCCTTAAAACAAGCTGATCTTGGAATTGCGATCATGAATAACAACAATACCTTCACACCAGCAGCTGATATTATCATGGAAGCGAAAATGCTCAAAAAAATGGATAAAATTATGGCCTTTGCTTCCAGTTCTAAGCCTGTGGTACAAGTCATTTTTGCCTTCTCAATCCTATATAATGCGAGTGGATTATATTTTGCAGTTCAGGGAAAACTTTCGCCGTTGATTGCTGCCATCTTAATGCCGCTTAGCTCTTTGAGTATTTTATTATTTAGCTATGTCGTGACGAACTATCTTACTAAAAAATATAATCTGAATGTAATTCAGTCATTAAGCATTCATTCTAAAGAAGAAATCAAATGAGTGTAATTGTAATTTTAATCGGAATCAGCATTTTGATCAGCGGATCATTTTTGATAACATTTTTTTGGAATGTTAAAAGCGGTCAATATGATGATTTGGATAGTCCTTCCAGTAGAATACTTTTTGATAAATATAAAACTAAAAAACCTATCAAATGAATCTAGAAAAATTCACTTACGACAACAAGATTCCCAAATTATTTGCGATTGCCTGTGTTTTTTGGGGCGCGGTTGGTATGTTACTTGGTGTAATTGCAGCATTTCAGTTGGCTTTTCCGGTACTGAATTTCAGTGATTATATTCCATACCTATCTTTTGGAAGATTGCGGCCTGTTCATACGAATGCTGTCATATTTG
>WBZT01001528.1_pt1 | contig 16818 bp, 20 predicted proteins | sample 5204241 | NCBI WGS metagenome assembly WBZT01 (sample SAMN12344358, study PRJNA552823) | activated sludge metagenome | biome: Activated sludge suspended growth; feature: Nitrification reactor; material: Wastewater; isolation source: activated sludge from nitrification reactor of wastewater...
GACTCACACCAAAGCGCGCCGCGAGTTCGGACTCGCTCGGGATGTGGTCGCCAGGACCCCACTCCCCCGACTCCAGGTGGCGCAGGATCAATTCCTTGATCTGCCGATACAGCGGGCTGAAGGTAGGAGACGGCAATGACGACGAGCGGCTCATGGACGGTCATTTCAGCATAGTTCGGCGCTCGCGTCCATCCTGTTCTGCCTTTTTCATATCTTATATAAAACATAAGATATGTTTGACACCTCGTGGGCTTAGCTCTTATGATCTTTCCGATTTGCCACCCCCGGCGGTTTGCTGCTCGCGGGGCAACGCCGATCGCATTCTGCCCACTTCTCGCTCATCACTAAGAACAGGAGCCGCATCATGTCCAAAGCCCCCATGCGCGTCGCGGTCACCGGCGCTGCCGGTCAAATTGGTTACAGCCTGCTTTTCCGGATCGCTTCCGGCGAAATGCTCGGCAAGGATCAACCGGTCATCCTCCAACTGCTCGACCTGCCGCAAGCCCAGAAAGCGTGTCAGGGCGTGATGATGGAACTGGAAGACTGCGCCTTTCCACTGCTTGCCGGCATGTTCGCGACCGACAATCCGAACGTCGCATTCAAGGACGCCGACGTCTGCCTGCTGGTCGGCGCACGCCCGCGCGGTCCCGGCATGGAGCGCGCCGACCTGCTGACCGCCAATGGCGCCATCTTCACCGTCCAGGGCAAGGCCATCGCCGAGAATGCCAAGGAGGACGTGCGCGTTCTCGTCGTTGGCAACCCCTGCAATACCAACGCGCTGATCGCCGGCGCTGCCGCACGCAAGGTCGGCCGCACCAACCCGGCCAACTACCACGGCATGCTGCGCCTCGACCACAACCGCGCGCTCTCGCAGCTCGCCGCCAAGACGGGCCGAGCCGTGACCAGCTTCAAGCAGCTTGCCGTTTGGGGCAACCATTCGCCGACGATGTATGCCGACTACCGCAACTGCACGTCCGATGGCGACAACGTCAAGGCACTGATCAATGACCCGGTGTGGAACAACGATGTGTTTCTGCCGACGGTCGGCAAGCGCGGGGCAGCGATCATCGATGCTCGCGGTCTATCTTCTGCCGCATCGGCGGCCAATGCCGCGATCGACCACATGCGCGACTGGGTTCTTGGCTCCGATGAATGGGTCACCATGGGTGTCCCCTCCGACGGCTCGTACGGCATTCCGGCCGGCATCGTTTTCGGCTTTCCGTGCGAATGCAAGGGTGGTTCGTTCAAGATCATCCAGGGAATCGAAATCGACGATTACTCACGCGACAAGCTGAACAAGACGCTCAAGGAACTGACCGACGAAGCCGAGGCCGTCCAGGGCATGCTCTGATCAATCGATCGCCCGGCCTCCGGGCCGGTGGAGGCCGCGGCAGGTCCGCGGCTTTTTTTCGCCTCTCTTTCTTCGTCGAACGTCGCTCCTTGCATCGCGGTAGAATGACTGCCCTGTCAATCCAGGAGGCATTGGACCCGCATGCGCCACCCGAACCAGGTTCTCTTCGCCGGCGAGAAGCCGTTTCTCATGATGCCCGCCGTCGACCACTACGCGGGCTCGGAAAAGCTGATGGGCAAGGCCCTCGATCTGCAGAACGAGCTCGGGCCGATATTCGACCTGACCTGTGATTGTGAAGATGGTGCAGCCATCGGCGCCGAGCGGGAGCACGCCGCAATGGTCGCTGCGCTGATTATGAGTGACGCCAACCGGCATGGACGCGTCGGCGTACGCATTCACGACATCGGCAACGCCCACTGGCGCGAGGATATCGAGATCATCGTGCCGCGCGCCGGCCAGCGCCTCGCGTTCCTCACTCTCCCGAAGGTCGCCAGCAGTGAGGATGTGCTCACGCAGCTTCGCGAACTGCGGCGCGTTTCTGCTGTCTCCGAGCTGGAGCGCCGGATTCCCGTGCATGTCCTGATCGAAACCCACGGTGCCCTGCGTGACGTCTGGGAAATCGCCGCGATTCCCGAAGTCGAATCGCTCGATTTCGGTCTGATGGATTTTGTCAGCGGTCACCACGGAGCAATTCCCGGTTCGGCGATGAAGAGCCCGGGGCAATTCGAGCATCCGCTGATCGTCCGCGCCAAGTGCGAAATCTCGGCGGCGGCGCTGGCCAACGGTGTCGTACCCTCGCACAACGTCACCACCGAACTCAGGAACCTCGACATCATCCGCGACAATGCTCGCCGCGCACGCAACGAGTTCGGCTATCTGCGCATGTGGAGCATTCACCCCAACCAGATCGTGCCCATCTTCGAAGCGATGCGTCCGGACTTCTCGGAAGTCGAAAGCGCCGCAGCCATCCTGCTCGCTGCTCAGGACAACGACTGGGGACCGATCCAGTACCAAGGGCAGTTGCACGACCGTGCCTCCTACCGCTACTACTGGGAGTTGCTCGCACGCGCCCGGGCAACCGGCATGTGCGTGCCCGGAGTCGCAGCGCGACGGTTCTTCACCGGATCCCGATGAGTCTGTCGGCGCTGAGCGCCCGCGTCATCGCGTTTCGCGACGAACGAAACTGGGCTCAGTTTCACAGCCTGCGCAATCTGATCGTGTCACTGAATCTGGAAGCCAGCGAGTTGCTCGAACTGACGCAATGGAAGAGCGATGCCGAAATTGCCGGGCTTTCCGCGGACCCGACGATATTCGAGGCATTGCGCGACGAATGTGCCGATGTCCTGATTTACCTCCTGCTGATCGCCGACAACGCCGGCATCGATCTCGAAGCGGCAGCGCATGCGAAGCTCGTCAAGAACGCCAGCAAGTATCCTGTCGAACGCAGTTACGGATCGAGCCGAAAATATTCGCAGTTCGACGAGCGGACGCAGACCTGTCCGTCCCCCGAGGGCGTTCAGGATTCCTGACCGTCGAGCGTAAAACCGGCGCCGGCGTCCTGCCCCAGCAGCTCGACGACACGGGGCATCACCTCCTGCAGCGTGGTCTGCAAGGTCCACGGCGGATTGACGACAAACAGGCCACTGCCGTGCATCCCGAAACCATCGCTGGCCGGCGTCCGGACACGCAAGGTGACGTGCAGCCAGGGCCCGCTCGGCAGCCGCTGCAGGCGCTGCGGCAAAGCCTGCGCCTCGCGCCTGGTGAGCTGTGGATACCACAGCAGATAGACACCACCCGGGAAACGCGACAGGCATTCCCGGAGCGAATGGACCACCCGATCGTAATCGCCCTTTTCTTCGTAAGCCGGGTCGATCAACACCAGCGCCCGCCTCGGCGGTGGCGGCAGCAAGGCCCTGAGGGCAGCAAAGCCGTCGGCCTCCTCGACGATTACCCGTTTGCCGGAATCTCTGAAATTCGCTCGCAGGCGCAAGACCTCGCGGCTGTGCCTTTCGTATAGGCGCAAACGGTCCTGCGCACGCATCGTCGATAGCGCCAAACGAGGAGAGCCGGGGTAGACGTGCAAACGACCATCGGCATTGGCGCCACGTACCAGGTTCACATAGTCAGCGAGAGCGGGCGGCAGATCCGCGCGGCCCCACAGTCGCCCGATACCGTCCCGATACTCGGCGAGCTTGCCTGCCTGCGCCGAATCCAGCGCATAGCTGCCGGCACCGGCATGCGTGTCGATGTACCAGAAAGCCTTATCCTTCTGGCCGAGGTAGCGGGTGAGCTGCACGAGCACGACATGCTTGAAGACGTCGGCATGATTACCGGCATGAAAGGCGTGACGATAGCTCAGCATCGATCAATTCCATCCGGCCGTGACCGTTGCCGCACGGCCCCCGGCCAGCGCACTACTCCGGCACGTTGATCTTGCCGTCGGTGCTGAATTGATAATCATGGAAGATGTGCTCGGCAGTCAGCAAACGATAGCTGCCGTCCGGCAGGCGGCGCGAGGTCTCCTTGAGACGGTACGCATAGTGACCACAGGTCCAGCAATCGAAATTGCGCATTTGCGTACACAAGCAGGTCTTGTCGATCACGGAGATCTTCTTTACGCCGGGATGTGCTGCCACCTCGCGGTTGTAGGCGCTGATATACGAACAATTGCCTGTGCTGTCGAGCAGATAACCATAGGCTTCGCAGTTGGGCCGAATCCCGTCACCGATCGCGGGACTATTGCTCAGCATGCGCATCGGATAACCGGTCGGCGAGATCTGGTTGACTTCGATGGAGTCTTCGCGAGCGTCGAAGTAGCGCTGCTTGACGTCCTCGGGCAAGCCGCACTCCTTGGAGACGGTGAAGCGCGTCGCCACCTGCACAGCCGCCGCACCCTGCTCGAGAAACGACACGGCGTCGCTGCCGGTGAAGATCCCGCCCGCCGGAATCAGCGGAATGGACAATTGCTCGGCCTGCAGAAAGCGATGGATCTCGGCGAAGATGGTTGCCAGATCGTACTCCGCCCAATCCATTCCGAATCCGAGGTGCCCGCCCGCCAACGGTCCCTCGACCACCACATAGTCGGGCAACCGGTTGCAGCGGGCGGTCTTGCGCAGAAACAACTGCAGTGCGCGCAACGACGAAACGATGATTCCCAGCTTGGCGTCGCGAAAACGCGGGTGGTCCTCGATCAGCGCGAACGAACCGAGATGCAGGCCGGCGGCCAGCGTGATGCCGTCGATGCCCGCATCGAGCGCCGCCGCCATGCGCACGCGCAGGGTCTCGCGTGGCGCATTCATGGTCAGTTTCTCCATGCAGTTGACGAAGATCAGGCCATCGCCACGCTTCGCCTCCATGGTCCGGCCAATGTGCATCTGCGTCGCCTCGGCGAGCTGCCCGAGGTCGAAACGAACCATCGACTTGTCCGTATTGGCAACGTTGAACTTGTACTGTCTGAGCTTGTCCTTGACGAACTTGGCGTTGAAGCGGCGATCGGCAACCGTGTTGACCATGGCGTCGGAAATGTGTCCGACGCCGCCCAGGCGGGCCGCTTCCAGTGCCAGTTCGGCGGTCGATATATCGACTCCCATACCGCCAATCACGATCGGCACCAATTCCTTGTTGCCCAACCGGAAACGGAAATCATCAACGCTCTTCATCCAGGCCCTTCCCAATGGTCACGACCATCCCATTCATTCCAGGTCATGAAAATCATGCCCGATTCCGGCCCCGCCAACGCCACATCCGACCGCGCCAAACGGCTGCTCGGCGAATCTCCGGAACGACTTTCACGGCAACCGAAGCAGCGCCTGCGGCTCGCCAACCGGCAATCACGGCGCATCGCAAGCCTTGCATTATCGCTCATCAACAGCCGGCATGGCCCGGAAATCGTCGCCATGCAGCAATACGCTGCATCGCTGCCACACCCGCAGCACGCGTATCATGCGCCAGACCGTCGCCACGCAATTGGAGAACCGTCATGCCAGAATGTAATCACGACGAGTGCCTGCCCGAGCACGCCAGCGAAATCGGCATCACGCGTCGCAACGCTTTCGACCCGGTCGCGTTCGAGCGGGCGGTCGGCGACCTCCTCGCCGCCTGCGGCGTTGCCCCCGATGTCGCGCACATGGGGCGAACGCCGCAGCGCGTCCGCGAACTCTGGCAGCGCCGCCTGCTCGGCGGCTACGATCTCGATCCGGCGACTGCGCTTGGCGACGGTTTCGCCGATCGGCGCAGCGATCTGGTGGTGGTCCGCGGAATTGCCGTGCATGGCGTATGCCCACATCACCTCGTGCCATTCCGTGGCGTGGCGCACGTCGCGTACCTGCCCGGCGGACGCCTGCACGGCTTCGGCAGAATCGCCCGCCTGGTCGATGCGATCGGTCACCGTTTCACCTATCAGGAATGGATGACGCGCGACATCGCCGATGCCCTGATGGTGCACGGCAAGGCGCGCGGGTCTGCCTGCGTGGTCGAAGCCGAGCAGCTATGCCTGCTGCTCGGTGAAGACCGACGCGGTGATGAACGCGTGATCACGCAATCTTTCCGAGGTGAATTCGAGCGCTGCGAACAACTGCGCAACGAGTTCCTGCGTGCAATCGCCGGTGCTCGGCACAGTGGCTGAAGCGGGCTGATTCATGCGCCGCTGAGCGTCAGCGCCAGCGGCGTGGTCAGCGCCGCAAGTGCCGTGGTCAGCACCAGGCTGCTCGCCACCGGCCCTTCCAGCGTCTTGAACTGTCGTGACATCAGATACACATTGGCGCCGACGGCGAGTGACGCAAGCAGCACGACGACCCGCGTTTCCATCGCCGGCAGGCCGATCAGACGTGCCAGCAGCCAGACCACCAGTGGCTGCACGATCAGCTTCACGACGCTGATCGCCACGCTGATCCGCCAGCCATCGCGCACGCCGTGTTCGGCAAGCCCCATGCCGAGCGCGAGCAATGCCATCGGAGCCGCAGCCTGACCGACCATTCCCAGTGGCAGCTCGACGAAAACCGGCAACGGCAGTCCGCCTAGACCGAACAGTGTTCCGGAGAGAATGCCGGCGACGATCGGATTGGTCAGGACACCGCGCGCCGTATGGGCAAAGCCTCGCACCGAGAAACTCCCGTGCTGCGTCCACTCGATCGACACCGTGAGCAGGGTCCACAGGATCAGCGCATTGAACACCAGCACCAGCGCCACCGATGGCACCGCTGCGTCGCCCAGCGCCACCTTGGCCAGCGGCAGGCCAAGCAGCACGTTGTTCGAAAAGATGCCACCGAGCGCGAAGACCGACTGCCCTACCCCGTCGAGGGCAAAGAGCTGCCAGGCAAGCAGACGGCCGATCACGAACACGATCAGGCAGCCGCCGAAAAAGGCGAGCAGCAAGCGCGTATCCACCGCCGGCAGGTGCGAGAGGTCGCTCATCATGCGAAACAGCATTGCCGGCAAGGCCACGGAAAAAACGAAGCGCGAAAGGTTCTCCGACATCGCCGACGGCCAGCCGCAAACGCGCATCAGCAGGTAGCCGACCAATACGAGAACGAACAGCGGCGCCGCCAGCTCGACGTGCTGCAGGAAAGTGCCGATCACCGGCCGCGCGTCAGTCGACGAATCGTGGCGGACGACGTTCGCGCAGCGCTGCCGCCGTTTCCTCGAGATCGTTCGAGAGCAGCATCGCCGCGTTCCAGGTGGCGACGTAATTGAGCCCGTCGGCAACCGAATGGTCACGCCCGTAGTTCAGCATTTCCTTGGTTCCGCGAATCGCCAGGGGCGATTTGGCGGCAATCTCCCGAGCGATCCGGAGAACGCCTGCGTGCAGCAGTTCCGGCGTGTCGAACGTCTGGTTGACCAGACCGATCTGCTGCGCCTCCCGGGCATCGACGCTGCGTCCCGTATAGGCGAGTTCGCGGGCGATGCCATCGGGAATCAGCTTTGGCAGGCGCTGCAGCGTCCCTACGTCGGCCGTCATGCCGACGTCGATTTCACGCACCGAAAACTGCACGCCGGCAGCTGCGTAGCGCATGTCGCAGCAGCTCACCAGATCGATCGCACCGCCGATGCAGGCCCCGTGAATTGCCGCCAGCACCGGCTTGCGGCAGCGTTCGACCGAGGTCAGGCAATCCTGCAGGTCGAGGATGACGCGCCGCAAGGTCTCTCGACTGCGCGCCGGATCGGCATGCGCGACGACCTGCCCGACACCCGCGAGCATCGCGAGATCGATTCCGGCACAGAAGTTCCGTCCGGCACCGCTCAGGATGACTGCGCGCACTTCGCGGGCGGTATCCGCCCAGACAAAGGCTGCCCGCAACTCCTGCCACATCGCCTCGTTGATGGCGTTAGATCGCTCCGGGCGATTGAGGCGGACCTCGGCAACCGAGCCGTCCAGCTCGATGGCGATCGTCGTCAATTGGGGAATGACCATGCTCAAGTCGTCCTCCTCGAAAAATCCCTTACCGTCGGCGCCTGTTCCGGCGCAGCGTTTGCCGGCAGTGTAATGGATTTGCCGGCGGCTGCGCCGGCACCGCGAACGCGCGACAATTGAATCTTTGTCAGCGCTCGCCCCTGCATGCACCCGACCAGCCCGTCCCATGGCCACACGCTCGCTTACGCTCCGCCACCTGACGACGGCATCGAGGTCGTGTACCTGGACGCCGCCCTGTTGCTGGTGAACAAACCGGCGGGGTTGCTTTCGGTACCCGGTCGCGGCGACGATAAGCAGGACTGCCTGATCCGCCGCGTCCAGGCCCACCTTCCCGAGGCGCTGATCGTCCATCGCCTGGACATGCACACCTCGGGCTTGCTGCTGCTGGCGCGAAACGAGGAGATGCAGCGGCGCTTGAGCACGGCGTTTGCCGAGCGACAGGTCGAGAAGCGCTACCTGGCCGTCGTCGAAGGATTGCCGGCCAGCACCAGTGGCGAGATCGACCTGCCCCTCGGCGCGGACTGGCCGAGGCGCCCCCGGCAGAAGGTCGACCGGCACGCGGGCAAGGCGTCACTGACCCGCTACCGGCTGCTGGGTCACGACCCCGCCGACAATACTTCCCTTCTGGCACTGTGGCCGGAAACCGGCCGCACGCACCAGTTGCGCGTACACCTGCAGGCAATCGGCCACCCGATCGTCGGCGACTGGCTCTATGGCGGCGCGGCCATGGCTGCCGGGCGCCTGTTGCTGCACGCCGAGCAACTGTCTTTTGTACATCCGGCGAACGGGCGCGCGCTGCGCGTCTGTTGCCCGGCCCCGTTCGCCTTCGCCGCTCTCGACCGAGCCGACGACAGCCCGTCGTCGGGCTATACTGCGAGCCGGTGAAGAATGCCGGCCGGCTGTGCCATGTGCGCCGTCAAGGGGGCGAAGGAACGACACCGCAGGCCGGCCCGCGCAGCCGGATCATACCCAAGCTCCGACTCGTCGAGGCCATTCCATGCTGCAACACCCTTCGCATCCGCTGATCAGACTCGGTCTGGAACACCACCGCTACGGCCGCTTCGCACTGGCCGAACAGATCTACACGACGATTCTCGCCTCCGCACCAGATCATGCGGAAGCGCTGTATTACCTCGGAGTCCTCGCACAACAGACCGACGACCACCGCAAGGCCTGCGAATGGTTGCGCCGGGCATGTGCCGCCGCACCGGACAGTCCGCTGGTCCATTTCCAGCTCGCTCTCTCGCTTGCCCAAACGAATGCCATCGTGGACGCGATTGCCAGCTACCGCCGCGCCTTGTCCCTCAATCCTGCCTACGTGGAAGCGCATTGCAACCTCGGCAACCTCCTCAAGCACAGCGGTGACATCGAGGGTTCCATCGATTGCTACCGGCGTGCGCTCCAACTGGCGCCGACGCTGCCCCAGATTCACTACAATCTCGGCATCCTTTTTCAGGAACAGTTGCAACCGGAGGAAGCCGCCCAGTACTTCGGCAACGTGATCCGTATCCGGGCCGACCATGCTGCCGCCCACAATGCGCTCGGCGCCGCGCTGAGCGAGTTGGGCCGGGTGGACGAGGCGATCGAGTGCTACCGCAAGGCGCAGGCACTCGAACCGAATTCTCCCGATGCGTGGTTCAACATGCATGCGCTCCTGCTGGATCGGAGCGATCTTTCCGCGGCCATTGGCTGCCTCCAAAAGGCAACCGAAATCGCGCCGGCAAACGCCGGCTACCGCTTCTTCCTGGGCCTGCTTCACGACTATGAAGGCCGACCGGAAATGGCGCACCCGCACTTCGACGCATGCCGCAGCGACGAACGGGCGAAGGCCGATCTCGAAGCCTGGAACTATCTGAAAACGCCATCCGGTTGCAAGCTTCCGGCATTGCTCGGCTACCCGCTGCAAGCCATTCGCCTGTCCCTGATCTGTGCGCGAGTGGATGGCCTGGTTCTCGAATTCGGAGTGTTCCATGGCAAGTCGATTCGCCAGATCGCTTCTCTGGTGGGCGGCATCGTGCACGGATTCGACAGCTTTCAGGGACTGCCGGAAGACTGGAATTCCGAAACTGCCGCCAGCTATTCGACGCGCGGAGTCCTTCCCGACGTCCCGGAAAACGTCCGCCTGCACGTCGGCTGGTTCGAGGAATCCATCCCGCGCTTCCTCCGGGAAGAGAGCGGCCCGGTGCGATTCATCAACATCGATTGCGATCTCTATCGATCGACGAAGACCGTCCTCGAAGGTCTGGCAGGACGGATCGTCCCGGGAACGGTGATCGTCTTCGACGAATACATTGGCCATCCGTCCTGGCGCGACGACGAATGCAAGGCTTTCAGCGAAGCCGCCGTACAGTTCGGCTGGAGCTACGAAATCGTCTGCTTCAGTTTCGTCACCAAGCAGGTAGCCGTGCGAATCCTGCATCCCGATGCAGCCCACCCGGCCAGCGACGTCCGCTGAACGAAGACCGGGTCGAACTGCCGAAGGCGCTCCCGGCAGGACAGGAAGGAAATTGTCGTCGAGAACCGACTGAGCGCGGCAGCGGTTGTGCAGTTGCCATGGGCCGAGGCAGGTAATCGAGCAAGAAGATGGGCATGCCTCAACGCCCCTTCCGTGGCAGACGTCCAGCGATTGTCGCGATTTTCTGGGTTCAAGCTACGCGTCACAAGCGTCCGCATTGGGAGTCAGGCCGGCATGATTTCAGGAGCTCTGACGCCGGCCCCGTCCCGCATCTTCCGAATCAGAAACCGATCGTCACGCCGGCAGTGAGAACCTGCACGTCGGACTGGCCAGTGCTGTTCTGGTCACCCACCTTGAAGTAATACTCATACTCGGCACGCAGTGCGACATTCCTGCTCACATAAAACTGCGCACCAACACCCAATTTGGGCACCCACTTACGAGCACTGTCGCTTGCCGAGGCTGCAACTCCAGCCCCCGAGGCTGAGGCATTGGCTTCGGTATCGGTAAATGCGACACCGGCCTTGCCAAAAACCGAGAACGCTTCGGTGACCGGTGCAATTCCCACGGCATCGAGAAAGATCGCGTAACTTTTCACATCACCACTGGCAGAGATGGGGCCACCCGCAATCGTGCCACTGGCACTGGCCTTGTACTTGCCGAAATTCGCGTATCCGCCCTCGACTTCGAAGTTCTTGTTGATCTGGTATCCGGCGAAAATCTTGTAACTGGTGTCGGTGTTGTCCTTGCTGCTGGAGACGTTGGTTGCTCCAGCGTTCACAAGAGCATCGCTGGCTCCGTTATCGATACTCACCTTCCCCTGACCGACACCGGCCCCCACATAGAATCCGGACTGCTGGGCAGCTGCCACACCCGACGCGAACAGCAAGCTGAATGCAAGTGCCTTTTTCATTTCAGTCTCTCCAGAAAATCCAGAGAAATCGTATCGCGGATAGGCAGGACGGATCCAGTAAGCAACAAAGCAGGCATGGCTTTCAGACACGTGCGGTTGCGGAGATACAACGCGAATCCCTGCCTCGATCGCTTCGCAAAGCCGATGGGAATGGACTTCGGCATACCCAGGAGATTGCTGACGAGACGGTTTGAAAGGAGGTGCTTTCGCTTCTTGGCGTGCCTGGCCCCTCGCCACCAGAGGAGGACCACAGGACACTCAGCGCCGTGCCGTTTCAGGCTTCGAGAGGCCTTGGCGTGGTCGGGTTGCGCAGACAGCGAGCTGCCGCCACTCCTCACCCACGGCCCGAATTGTCGGGAATCGGCAGGCACTCCATCACCTCGATCGATTCGCCCGGGAAAATCGTATAGTGCGGGTGGCCGACGAAAAACCCGGCCGCCTCCTCGTGCGAGTCGGCGCGGACGACCGTGTATGCGGTCATCGCGTTGCGCACGTCGGAGATCCCCGAATGCCCCACAGCCTTGGTCTTGCCGAGGGGAGTGCCCAGCTCGACGATGCGGTCCTTGTTGCGATCCACCCAATCGTGCCACGCCTGAACGCCCGATGCCTGCCGTTCGCTTCTCAGCTGTTCCGGCATTTCATTCCATTTGGCCATCGCAGCAGCACTGCAGAGGTAGATGGCGAGATAGTTTTTCATGAAAGGCTCCTTTTCGTAAATTGCAACGCGTCCATATCGCCGGGCAGACTCCCTGCTGGCAGCTCACGCAGGCGCGCCCTGGGCGTTCTGCGGGACGCCCGTCCATGCAAACGGCCATCATTTGGCGAGGGCAGCAGCGCGAGTGCCGGTTCTCGACTGCCATTTGACCATCCGAAGTGCCACCGGTGCGGCCCATGCAGGGATCCTCGCGAAACCGGCTTGCCCGAGTGCCGCGGAAACCGGTGCCGATTCGGCGAGCCAGCCGCGTTCGTCAGCCCTGTTTGGTGAGGGCAAGTCGCACCCCGAGAAGGACGAAGAGTGCACCAACGCTGCGATTCAACCAGTTGGTCGTCCGCCGGCTCAGGCGCAGCGAGCGAAAGCGTGCGCTGCCGTACGCCAGAACGAGGCACCAGAGCGTAGTGGTGAAATTGAAAATGGCTCCGAGGAACACAAACGCCAGCATCTTGTCGGGGCTCGACGGTTCGATGAACTGTGGCAGAAACGCCAGAAAGAACAGTGCCACTTTGGGATTCAATACATTGGTCAGCAAGCCCTGCAAGAAGACGCTTCGCAACGGTGCGACGGAAACGCTGCCCGACGACGGCGCCAGCGAGCCGCGGACAAGGGCGAGCGAGAATCCGATGTAAATCAGATACGCCGCGCCTACGAGCTTGATCAGCGTGAATAGGGTCCCCGAGGCGGTCAGCAGGACAGAAAGCCCAAGCGCCGCAGCAAGAACGTGGACGCAACAACCAAGGACGATGCCCAGCGCGGCAACGACGCCGGCACGAGCACCCTGGCCAATGCTGCGACTTGCAATGTAGAGTGAATCGGCACCCGGGGTAAGGTTGAGCAGCACACCCGAGACGAGGAAAAGGGCAAGATCGTGAGTACCGAACATGACGAGTCCAACTCCAGGGTGACCGGCAAAACGATACAGGCGTCGCGTACCCGGTGATTTTCCGCAACCCAACACTATGGGCCGAACGAATCTCCTGCTGCTCGGCGTCGTCCATTCGACCGCTGTCTCAGGCCGGCGCAGCGCCCTGTGCCGGCTGGGGCGGCAAAGGCTGCTGCTCGACGCGTTCCAGGGCGGAATCGAGACACGCCCAGGCCGGCGCGCTGCCAGCCCAAATGTTCATCGTCGGCCGCACGGACGAGGGATCGTCCAGACTCCCTGCACGTACAACGGTCAGATGTGGTCGCCCGGAGGAATTGCCAAATAGGTGCGAGCCGCATCTTGGACAGAAGCGGCGCCGAATCCGATTGCCGCTGTCGGCAGTGCTCGTGTATTCACTCAACTCGCCGGAAATATCGAGCGCCAAACTCGGCACCAGCAGATTCACCGTTCCATTGGCCGCGATGTGCTGGCAGTCTCGGCACCAGCAGACGCGAGTGGCCACTGGCTCGGCCGAGAGTCGGTAGCGCACGGCACCGCAAAGGCAACGTCCATTTCGTTCGCTCATGGCAGATTCCCCCGCAAAAAGCGGATTGTCGCCGAAAGCGCGTCCTCGCGCACCATAGGGGTGCGGAGCACGCCAGCGATCGATCCGCGGACACGCCCTCTTCAGGCGTCTCGTGGTGGACATTCATACGGCTCCACCCTGTCCTGTTCGGCCGGGTCATTGCGCGCCACCACGGCACGCGCCACCTCGGTGGCGCTCAGGTTCACCGCCTCGTGCGGAACTCCGGGAGGAACGAACAGGAACTCGCCGGCATTGCTCACCACCTCGTTCTCCAGGCGCTCGCCCCAACGGGTGAGCACCTTCCCCTCAAGCACGTAGATCCCGGTTTCGTATCCGATATGGACGTGTGGGGCCGCTCTTGCGCCCGGCGGAATCACGACCAGGTGCATCGAGAGTCCTTCGGCGCCGACGGTTTCGCCGGAAATTCCTGTGAAATACGGCAGGCGCTGAAGCGTGATCACCTCTGCGCCCGGCGTCAGCGCCTGCACCGCACGATGCTTTCCATTCATGAAGTTTCGCTCTCCCGACACCGACACCACCACTGCTCACTGCGCTTGTCCGTAGGACTGGCGCCACCATGGCGCGCAACCGGACGGATGCTGTTGCACGACGAGCCCTACCTGCGCCCGGGCAGCATGATTGTCAGCGTATTGTCGCGAAGGACATGGTGGTGGTAGAGAGCCGCTGCGGTGTGGATGCCGATCATCCAGTAACCGATCGTACCGGCCAATTCGTGCCATTCCTTTATCTGCTTCGCCAGGTCGGGATTCTTGCCAACCAGCGGCGGCAATTCCAGGCCGAAAAGAGGTACCGGCTTTCCGGCGGCGCTCAGAATCAACCAGCCCGCCAGAGGCGCGCCGATCATCAAGCCATAAAGCGCCAAGTACATCAGCTTGGCGACCTTCTCCTGCCAAGCCGGCGGTGGCGGGTTCACGCGGGGCGTTGGCGCGATGGCGCGGGCCAGCAGGCGCAGCCAGACCAGGGCAAACACGCTCAGGCCGAGCATGAAATGCCATTGCTTGAGCAGTTCGCGCGTTTCGCTCCCTTTGGGAAAGAAGCCCTTGAGTTCAATGCAGGCGTAAACGCCAACCATCAGGATCAGCATCAGCCAGTGCAAAGCGATCGAAAGGCTGCCCCAGCGAGCCGCGGTGTTTTTCCAGGTCATTTCTACCCCCCTGTCTGTGAATCGATGCATATAGTATAAGCCTCCTGGTCACACGCCAACGGCAATGCAGGCAGAGTCGGGGGACAAGGCCCGCGCGCTCAAGGGCCAACTCGCCAGCCGCCCTGTCGTCCGCGGGGAACGTTTCACCATGGCCGACGTCTACGCGGGCAGCCAGGTCGGCTTGGGGCTGGTCCTCGGTTCGATCGCGCCCGGGCCCGAGTTCGCCGCCTACGCCGAGCGGTTCCCGACCCGTTCTACCTGCATGGCGGCTCAGGACATCGACAAGGACCTGATCGAGGATATGCGCAAATGACCATTCCGAAGAACACGCTGTGCCTGTGGTACGACGGCAGTGCCGAAGAGGCCGCGCGTTTCTACCAGGCAACCTTCCCCGACAGCGCCGTGCGAGCAATCCACAAGGCCCCCGGCGACTTCCCTGGCGGCAAGGCAGGCGATGTGCTGACCGTGGACTTTACCGTCGTCGGCATTCCCTGCATCGGCCTCAACGGCGGCCCCGTGTTCAAGCACAGCGAGGCCGTCTCCTTCCAGATCGCCACCGACAACCAACAAGAAACCGATCGCTACTGGAATGCCATCGTCGGCAACGGTGGCCAGGAATCGGCGTGCGGCTGGTGCAAGGACAAGTGGGGCCTCTCCTGGCAGATCACTCCGCGGGTGCTGACCGAGGGCATGACGCATCCCGACGCCACGGTCCGCGGGCGCGTGTTCGCGGCCATGATGACCATGTGCAAGATCGACCACGCCGCAATCGAAGCGGCGATACGGGGCTGAGATGCTCGCCCTCTGCGGCCACCCCTTCTCCGCCTACACCCGGAAGGCGCCGATCGGGCTGCATGCGCTGGCTCTGTATTGCGACTTCCGGGTACTTGACGCCGAGCACCCGGAGCACGGCATGTTCGTTGCCACGCAGGCCGGGCCGCAAGGACAGTTCCCGGTGCTGGTCGATGGCGCGAGGGTGGCGTTCGAGGCCACCTGCGTTGTCGAATATCTCGATCTCCATTACCCCGGACCTGCCGCGCTGATTCCGCGCGATCCCGGCGCGGCGCGGAAAGTGCGGATGCTTGACCGGGGGTTCGACCTTGCGGTGATGAACGTGATGCCGGGTGCAGTCGCCGAGTACCTGTTCAAGTCGGAACCCCGGTCTGAATGGTATTCTCCGAACCGATCCCAACGTGATCCTGACGCACGAGAAGTGGCAGAGATTCACCGAACGGCCGATTCCCGATTTCCGGTTTGAGCGAGGTATTGCTGACGATCACCTGCGCGGACCACCCCGCTGTCCACCGGCCGGTCGCGCCACTTGGGCGGGCGCGGGTTCCACTTTCACGATCTCGACGGCGATGTCCTCGAAACGATCACCAAACCCTATGGAGCGAAGGACGAAGCATGAGCGATATTCACGAACTGAGCGTTACTCGCCTGATCCATGCCTCGCCCGAGCGGGTGTGGGACGTGATGACCAACCGCATTCCCGAATGGTGGTGCCCCAAGCCGTGGCGAGCCAAGGTGATCGAACTCGACAGGCGCCCTGGCGGCAAGTGTCGAATCGACATGTTCGGCCCCAATGGCGAGGAATCGAACAATCCCGGCTTTATCCTCGCCTGGGACGAGGGCAAGCGATTCGCCTTTACCGACGCGATCCAGGGCGACCTGGAACCTGCCGGTCCGTTCATGATCGGCATCTTCGAGATCGCACCCGAGGGCGACGGCACCCGCTACACCGGAAGCGCCCGACACTGGTCTGCTGTGTCACGCGACCAGCACAAGGCAATGGGCTTCGAGCAGGGTTGGTCGGCAGTCGCCGAGCAACTCGCGGAAATCTGCGAGGGCGGGGACCAGCGCGCGCAGCGTTGACTGTGCCCTTCTCGGCGTCGACCAGTTCGATGCGGCAGCCCTCCGAATCGGTGACGAGTGATCCGCAAGCACACGGTCGACTGCCGGGACTCGCCCGTGCTGACGCCGCAGTCACTCGAGGGAACGCCGCGGCGGTGCCGGAGTCTTCGCGCTCGGTTTCGATCATGGGTGTGCCTATCCTGCAATCAACGCAGGCGCGCCACTTCGCCAATCTTCCGGCCGTAGCACCGTCTTTCTGATCGGAGCGACATGCAGGGTTGCCGGCTCACCACCTATCACGTTTTGACTGCACCGAAGAACCTTGGCAGCGGCATCGCGCAATCAGCGCGTCTCAGGAGAAGGCGCAGGCCGCGTTTGAACCAGGAGAGGGCGCAGCGGTAGGCCTTGCGCACGCTCCAATGGTTGGGATCAGTCTGTTCGCGGGCTTTTTTTCAGTGGCGGTAGGATGGCAGCGGGCGTCTTCCTGCCCGGCCCGGACACACCAGTG
>WBZT01001439.1_pt1 | contig 16807 bp, 16 predicted proteins | sample 5204241 | NCBI WGS metagenome assembly WBZT01 (sample SAMN12344358, study PRJNA552823) | activated sludge metagenome | biome: Activated sludge suspended growth; feature: Nitrification reactor; material: Wastewater; isolation source: activated sludge from nitrification reactor of wastewater...
CCGGTTGGGACACCTTCCTCGCCGCTGTCATCGAAGCTGGTTTCGCCATTAGTGGCACCTGGCCGATGCGCACGGAACTGAGCAACCGGATGATTGGCTCCGGCACCAACGCTCTCGCTTCCAGCAGCGTCCTCGTCTACCGCCAGCGCTCCGCCAGCGCCCCTACCGCCACCCGCCGCGAGTTCGTCACGGCACTGAAAGCCGAACTACCCGCCGCACTGGCCCATCTCCAGCGCGGCAACATCGCACCGGTGGACCTTGCTCAGGCCGCCATCGGCCCCGGGATGGCCGTCTATACGCGCTACGCGAAGGTGCTCGATGCCGAAGGCAAGCCGCTGCCGGTGCGCGCCGCGCTGGCATTGATCAACCAGACCCTCGATGAAGCGCTGGCTGAGCAGGAAGGCGATTTCGATTCGGACACGCGTTGGGCGTTGGCGTGGTTTGAACAGATGGGGTTCAACGACGGCGAGTTTGGCGTTGCGAACGTACTGGCGCAAGCCAAAAACACTGGCATGGATGGGCTTGTCGAGGCAGGCATCATTGCATCTGGTAAAGGCAAGGTCCGCCTCTTAATGCCTGCCGAGTTGCCCACAAACTGGGACCCCACGACCGACACCCGCCTCACCGTCTGGGAAATGGTGCACCAGTTGATCCGCGTCCTCGAAGCTTCCGGCGAAACCGCCGCCGCCGCGCTAGTTGCCAAACTCGGCAGCGAGGCTGAAACCGCCCGCGAACTCTGCTACCGCCTGTACACGCTGTGCGAACGCAAGAAGCGCGCCACCGAAGCGATGGCCTACAACGGCCTGGTGCAGAGCTGGCCGGAGATCACCCGCCTGGCCGCGGCAAAACCACGCACAGTTGAGCCCGGAACTGCTGATCTGTTCGACGACTCCGTGTGACAATCAACAACATGCCTTGAGGAGTGAATCATGTCCGTCGCTCTGAATATCGACCCGTCCGAACTGGCTCTATTCTGCCGCCAGCACCATATTCGCCGGCTGGCGCTGTTCGGTTCGCAACTGAAAGGCACTGCCAGGCCGGATAGTGATGTCGATCTACTGGTCGAGTTTTTCCCGGACGCACGACCGACGCTGCTTGACATGGCACAGATCGAGATCGAGCTGTCGCAGTCCATGGGCGGGCGAAAAGTCGACCTGCGTACGCCTCAGGACTTGAGCCGCTACTTTCGCGACGAGGTGGTTCGCACGGCACAGGTGCAGTATGTCGCCGGATGATCGCTGGCGCGTCGGCCACATGATCGAAGCGGCCGGCCAGGCGCTGGTCTTCGTCCAGGGACGAAATCGGGCGGATCTGGAGGGCGACGCGATGTTACGCCTGGCTTTGACTCGCGCTGTGGAAATAGTGGGCGAGGCCGCAGCTCAGGTGAGCGACGCCGGGCGCAACGAATTCCCCAACGTGCAGTGGCCTCAGATCATCGGTATGCGCAATCGCCTAGTGCATGCGTATTTCGACATCAACCAGAACATCCTGTGGAATACGGTGGAGCTCGCGCTGCCGGTGTTGCTCGAACAATTGAAAGCTGTGCTCGAATCGGAATAAGACCACCATGGCCCTCTCAAACCACGAGCGCGTCGGCAAGGCGCTGGAACTCCTCAAGACCGGCCTGATGCCGTTCATCGAGCGCGAATTCAAGGCCAGGTACGGCGATGGCTGGGCCTTCGAGGTCAGGGATCTGTTGTCCGACACGCGCCTCGGCGCTGGCAAGGGTGAGTCGCTCAACGATGTCGCCGCCTCGCTGGTGGTGATGGATCGCAAATGGGGCGAGGTCTTCCGGCAGATTCTCGGCAAGAGCGAACGCAGCCTGGTCAACGAACTGCTGACCGTGCGCAACAGCTGGGCGCACCAGGAACCGTTCTCCAGCGACGACGCCTATCGCGCGCTCGACTCGGCCGCGCGCCTGCTGTCCTCGATCTCCGCCACGCAGGCGGAGGAGGTCGACAAGATGAAACGGGAACTGCTGCGCGTGCGCTTCGACGAGCAGGCGCGCGGCGAGAAGCGCAAGTCGGCCGGCACGGTCATCGAAAGCGGTGTCACGGGCACGCTCAAGCCCTGGCGCGAAGTGGTCATGCCGCACGACGACGTGGCCAGTGGCCGCTACCAGCAGGCCGAGTTTGCCGCCGACCTGTGGCAGGTGCATCTTGGCCAAGGCACGCCGGAATACAAGAATCCGGTCGAGTTCTTCCGCCGCACCTATCTCACCGAAAGCCTGAAGGGGATGCTGGTCGGCGCCCTGCAGCGCCTGACGGCCGGGGGTGGTGATCCGGTGGTGCAGTTGCAGACCAACTTCGGCGGTGGCAAGACGCACTCGATGCTGGCGCTGTATCACCTCTTCTCGGGTATCCCGCCGACTGACCTCTCCGGCATCGACGCGGTGATGCACGAAGCCGGCGCGAGCCGGGTGCCGACCGCGCGACGGGTGGTGCTGGTCGGCAACAAGATTTCTCCCGGTAACCCCTCGACCAAGCCCGATGGCACGGTGGTGCGCACGCTGTGGGGGGAACTGGCCTGGCAGCTCGGCGGCAAGCCGGCCTTCGCCCGCGTGCAAGCTGACGACGAGAACGCCACCAGCCCCGGCGACGTGCTGCGCGAACTCTTCAACGACTACGGTCCCTGCCTGATCCTGATCGACGAATGGGTCGCCTACGCGCGTCAGCTGCACGACCAGAGCGACCTGCCGGCCGGCGGCTTCGAGACGCAGTTCTCCTTCGCGCAGGTGCTGACCGAATCGGCGAAGCTCGCGAAGAACTGCCTGCTGGTGATCAGTCTGCCGGCCTCCGACACCTCGGGCTCGCCACACACCCGCTCCGACGATGTCGAAGTCGGCGGCACGCGCGGACGCGAGGCGCTCGACCGGCTGCGCAACGTCGTCGGGCGGATCGAATCGTCCTGGCGCCCGGCGAGCGCCGAAGAAGGTTTCGAGATCGTTCGCCGGCGCCTCTTTCAGCCGCTCTCCGACCCGGCACAGTTCAAGGACCGCGATGTCGTCGCCGGGTACTTCGCCGACTTCTATCGCACGCAGCAGGCCGAGTTTCCGCCCGAGTGTCGCGAATCCGGCTACGAGCAGCGCATCCGCGCGGCGTACCCGATCCACCCGGAGATCTTCGACCGCCTCTACAACGACTGGTCGACGCTGGTCAAATTCCAGCGCACGCGCGGCGTGCTGCGGCTGATGGCGGCGGTGATCCACAGCCTGTGGGAGAAAGGCGACCGCAACCCGCTGATCCTGCCGTGCAATATCGCCATCGACGACGCGCGCGTGCAGTCCGAACTGACGCGCTACCTCTCGGACAACTGGGTGCCGGTGATCGAGAAGGACGTCGACGGGCCGAACTCGCTGCCGCTCAAACTCGACAGCGAGTTGCCCAACCTCGGCAAGTTCTCCGCCTGCCGGCGTGTCGCGCGCGCCATCTATCTTGGATCGGCGCCGACCACCGCTGCCGCGCACCAGGGGATCGAGGACCGGCGGATCAAACTCGGCTGCGTGATGCCCGGCGAATCGCCGGCGGTGTTCGGCGATGCCCTGCGCCGGATGGCCGGCGCCGCGACCTACCTCTACCAGGACGGCCCGCACTACTGGTATTCGACGCAGCCGACGGTGACCAAGCTCGCCGAAGATCGCGCCGAGCAGTTGAAGCGCGAACCCGACAAGGTCGCGCACGAACTGGAGCTGCGCCTGCGCAAGGACCTCTTGCGCACCGGCGACTTCCCACGTATCCACCCGATGCCGGCGAGCGGGGCGGACGTTCCGGACGATCTGGACGCGCGTCTGGTGGTGCTCGGCGTCGCGCATCCGTACAGCAGGCAGGGCGGCAGCGCCGCCGAGCTGGCGGCCAAGGCAATTTTCGAGACGCGCGGCAACACGCCGCGCCTCTATCGCAACACGCTGGTTTTCCTCGCCGCCGACAAGACGCGATTGCAGGAACTCGACGAGGCGGCGCGCAAGGTGCTGGCGTGGGATTCGATCCTCGCCGAGAAGGTACAGCTCAATCTGACGCCCTACCAGGTGACGCAGGCCGAGACGCAGCGAGGTGCTGCTGATAGCGCCGTGACGGCCCGATTGCCGGAGACCTACCAGTGGTTGCTGGCGCCGGCGCAGTCGACGCCGCAATCCCCGGTCACCTGGGAAGCGCTGCGCCTCTCGGGGCAGGATGCACTGGCCGTGCGCGCCAGCAAGAAGCTGCGCAACGATGAGCTGTACCTGACCAGCTTCGCCTCAACGCGCCTGCGTATGGAACTCGACCGCGTGCCGCTCTGGCGCGGCGACCATGTCGCCGTGAAGCAACTGGTCGAGGATTTTGCGCGCTACCTCTACCTGCCGCGGCTGAAAGATTCGACCGTGCTTCTGCATGCCATCAGCGACGGGATGACGCTGCTGACCTGGGCGCAGGACAGCTTCGCCTTTGCCGACAGTTTCGACGACGCTGCGGGTCGTTATAAGGGCCTGCGCGGCGGGCAGATGGTGATGCTGTCCGATCCGCACATGCCGGGGTTGCTGGTCAAGCCAGAGGTGGCGGAGAAGCAACTCAACGCGGAACGTGTTCCGACTCCCATCGAGCGGCCATCGGAACCGACGAGTGGCGACACCGGAACAGTGCCTGTCCCGCCTGTTGTGACCCCGCGCGGCGATCCACTACCGGTAGTGGTAAAAGCCAAACGCTTCCACGGCGCGGTGACCCTCGACTCGGCCCGTGTGGGGCGCGACGCAAGCCGCATCGCCGAGGAAGTGATCGCGCATCTTTCCGGCCTGGTCGGCGCGACGGTGACCGTCACTCTGGAGGTGGAGGCGACGATTCCCGCTGGTGTGCCGGATCATGTGGTACGCACAGTCACCGAAAACAGCCGGACGCTGAAATTCACGAGCCAGGGGTTCGAGAAGGAGTGATGGCGTGTCCAAGCCCGGGAGCAGGCCGTTGCCCCCAAGCGAAGAACTTGCGCGCCGCAAGCGTCTGCTTGCCGAGCAGGAAGAACGCGTTGAGAAACCAACAGCGGCGTACAAGTTTTCACTTTACCTGGCGCCGAAGTGGTGAGCAGGCTTGCGTGCGTAGCTCTGCAGGCAAGGAGGTATGCCGCAGCAAGCCATGTCTTGAGCATCGGTTTTTCGCGCTCTCTCGTATCGGCGCGTTGAACTGGGTTGCCCGAATTTGGCTACATGGTGGCTACACGAAAGCCGAAAAGCAAAAAGCCCCGGCTTTTGACCGAGGCAGAGTGCTTGTTTTTCTTGGTGGAGACAGGCGGGATCGAACCGCCGACCTTCTGATTGCGAATATGAAGGTATTGGCATAAATGGGCGTTGATAGGCATTGACGACAAAAGAGCATTCTGAATAAAAACAATCAATTGCTATAAATAGGCGTTGCGTCGCGTTGATCGGGATTGCTATACTTTGGGTACACAAGGGGTACACAGGTCGCTGTGTACCCGATAACCGAAGGGAGACCGACCATGATCGTCGACCGCGCCCCGACAAAACGCGAACACCTTACCCCGCAGAGAATCGCCGCTTTCGCCTGCCCCGCCGGTCAGCAACAGGCGTTTCTGTGGGATGACGACCCAAGGGCACTAGCAGTCCGTGTGACCGCAGGCGAGAAGGCGTATGTCTTTCAGGCGAAGCTGAACGGGCGAGTGGTCCGCGTGACAATCGGCCGAGTTGGAGCGGGGACACTCGCCGCCGCCCGCGCCAAGGCCAACAAGCTGCAAGCGATGATCGACGAGGGCATTGACCCGCGCCAAGAGAAGCGCGACCGCCTCGCCGCCGTCGAGGCCAAGCGCGTCGAGGCGGAAACCAAGCGCGTTGAGTCGGAGCGGGTCGCCGCTCCTGCGCTGGAAGCGTGGCAGCAGTACATCGATGCTCGCCGCGGCAAGTGGAGTGCTCGCCATCTTCTTGAGCATGAGCGGGTGATTGCGGAAGGTGGGGAGCCGCGCGCGCAAGGGCGTCGGCCTGGCGAGAGCGACAAGACAATGCCCGGCATCCTGCGCCCGCTGCTGGTGCTGCCGCTCGAACAGATAGATGCAGACCGCGTTCGCATGTGGCTGAAGGACGAAACCGCGCACCGCCCGACCTACGCCCGCCTTTCCTTCGCCCTCCTGCGCGCGTTCCTCAACTGGTGCAGCGACCAACCCGAGTACCGCGACCAAGTACGTGCTGACGCTTGCATCGCGCGCATGGCGAAGGATGAACTCCCGAAGAAAGCCGCCAAAGACGATTGCCTACAGCGTGAGCAACTGCCGGCATGGTTCGCTGCCGTGCGCCAGATCGGTAATCCCGTGATCGCCGCCTATCTCCAAACCGCTCTGCTGACTGGCGCGCGCCGTGAGGAGGTGGCCGGCATCCGGTGGGAAGATGTGGACTTCCAGTGGAAGTCGATCACCATCAAAGACAAGGTGGAAGGACTGCGCACGATCCCGCTGACGCCCTACGTCGCCGCGCTGCTGGCCGGCCTGCCGCGTCGTAACGAGTGGGTATTCAGCAGCGTGACCGCGGCATCTGGACGCCTTCAGGAGCCGCGCATCATGCACAACAAGGCATTGACCGCTGCTGGCCTGCCTGCGTTGTCGATTCACGGCCTGCGCCGCTCGTTTGGCACCTTGGCGGAATGGGTGGAATGCCCGGCTGGAGTCTCGGCGCAGATCATGGGGCACAAGCCATCGGCGACCGCTGAGAAGCATTACCGGGTTCGTCCGCTCGATCTGCTGCGCCAGTGGCACACTAAGATTGAGGCGTGGATCCTGAACGAAGCCGGTATCGAGCAGCCTGCCGAGTCCGACACGCGCCTGAGAGTCGTGAGCAATGGATTGTAAAGCACAGATATACATACTATGATTGTCTCGTTTCGACACAAGGGGCTCGAAGCCTTCTTCCGCTCTGGTACGCAAGCCGGCATCCAGCCGATTCACGGCAAGCGCCTGCGGGAAATGCTGACTGCCCTACATGCCGCAGGCAGCATCGGCGACTTGGCGCGCCCGTCCTGGCGCCTGCATGGATTGTCCGGCGACCGCGCCGGCTTTCTTGCCATGACGGTACAGGCGAACTGGCGGCTGGTCTTCCGGTTTGACGGAACGAACGTGGAGCAACTCGACTACATCGACTATCACTGAGGCCCGATTCATGGACATGCACAACCCCGCGCCGCCCGGCGACTTGCTTGCGGGCTGGCTGGAAGACCTCGACATGAGCGTGACCGCGTTTGCTGCCCACGTGGGTATCAGCCGGGTCATGCTGTCGCGCATCTTGCACGGACACGCCGCCGTCACCGCTGACATGGACCTGCGCTTGCATGAGGCCCTGGGCACTTCGCCGGGTTACTGGCTGCGCCTGCAGACGCAGCGTGACCTGTGGATGGCCGGCGAGCGTGCCAAAGAACGCCCGCCAGTGGCGCGAATCGCTGCCTGACTGAGTTTTGCCGCGCCTATCCCAACGGGGAGAAAATCGGGCACCTTCACCCGGCTGGCGCGGCACCCCAAACGAAGGAGCGCAGAGAAGGAGCGCGCTATGAGCGTCGTAATCTTGATCAATGGCTGCGAGGCTATTCCGGTGCGGGCAATTCCGTTCGTGACCGGTTGGTGGATGTCTCCAGATGTGGTTGCGAAATCGTTTGCCCACCCTGATTCGTGGCAGAGGATGGGCGGTGACGTACCCGCTTATCAGTTGCATGGCGGCGCGATCTGCGGCCCACTCTTGCCGAAGGAATGGGATGGCGTCGAAGATCGCCTTCAGGGACTCGAAGCCAAGCTGAAGGCCATGAGCGATGATCGGACGCTCACTCGTCCGGTCTGGCTGCGGAAATCGATCCCGATGCTTCCTCCCAACGTGTTTGTCTGGAAAGACCAGTTCGAACGATATTTCTACCGTGAATACTCGCCGCAACGGTTGTACTGGATGGACGAGCGCCCCGGTGACCGGGAACTGAACTTTTCGCCGCTGATCTCTCCGCCAGAAATGCGCGATGTGGTCATGAAAGGTTTCAAGGGCATCCCGATAGCCGAGGGGCACTACAAAGCAACTGATTCTGAGGAGCAGATTGCTTCATCGAGTAGCCCGACCGACGGCGAACCCCGATCTGTGAGCGATGCCGCGAGTATTCAACATGAAGGCTCCTTGGAGGTTTGCAACGTAGACGACGAAGATGACATTGGCGGGTTCGTTGTAAAGCGGGATGGTCTCTACATGAAGGAGTATGACAAACACGCATGGAGCCTACTCACGCCAAGCGAACAAGACGTTCTCTCCTGGCATCCGACTGGAGAATACGACAAGCCTGCGCTGCCTCTCCCCTGCACACCTGGCCAGTTACGCCTCTTTGCCGTCAATACCGACCTTGACAAGGACGCGATCGGCGAGTTGCTGGCGGGCTGGAGTCAGCAATACAAAGACCTACGGGAATCGGTTGGTCGCGAGTCAGAAAACGTGCTTTCCTGGTATGACCAAACGCTCGATGCTATGACGTGGTGGAACCTCAGCGCTCTCACCCCGCACGAAGCAGCGATGCTTCTATGCCATTTCAATCCGCACGATGATAAACTCAATCCGCTGAGCATCACCACTGAAGAAACTGCACCGGAAGATTTCAAGCGCCTCCTGCGAGTTTTTGAGGATGTGGTGCAAACTCAATCGCAGGCGCGCACATTGCGCGAGTGGCACGACATTGCACGCGACAAGAGGCTGAAGTATCACTCATGGATTGATGCGTTTCGACAGGCGGTGAGCGAGAACGCGCCGACGACCGACACCCCGCCGCGTGTGTCGGCTGAATTGCCAGAGCAAGCCGACACCGCCCCTTCTGGTGCGCTAGAGAAGGCCGCGCCAGAGGTAACGCCTGCTGGTGACGCAGAGCACGCTGACACCTTGTCGCCGACAACGGCGCAAGAGCAGTCCAAGACCGGAGAGCAAGTGGAAGTACTGAGAAAGCGTCAGGCCTTCGTTGCAGAGTTTGTGGTCATGTGGCCGACAATCGAGGGCGACCTACGAGACGGTTCGAGAAGCGGACTATCTGCGGTAGCCAATGACAAACATGGATATTGGAGAGTTGGACCTGCACTAAAGTGGGCAGCAGAACGCGGGAAGATTCAACGGGAAAAAGCCGCCGCATTTGTTCGCGCCGAGGGTGAAAGCGAAACATCCGTTCTCGTCCGCGCCATACTCGACAGCAAGTGTCAGCGATCGCCTCATTGGAGCCATTTGAAGATCGGCGTATAGGAGCCAGTAACACGCCCTGCCGCAAGCCCCGAAATTGCAGCAGTTTTACAGCAGTTTTTCGCGCAATTTCGGGAGTCACATAGTTCTATTCGCCTACGGTGCTTCATGTTGATTGCACCGAGGTTTTCCAATAGGAGAACCAGCGAATGGAAAAGAAGAGTACCTGCGAAGAGCGGATCCCATACGATCAGAGCTGTGACCAGTTCGCAGCCTTCAATCAGGTCAAGGGGCAGTCGGTCCGGGCGAGGATTTGCCGAACCGGGAGCTATTTTGGTGTTGTACCGAAAAAGCTCGCCAACGGCCGCCTGGCCTTTCCCGCAGTGCAGGTGGTCAAATGACCGCCCCCAAAAAACAAGCCCCGTCAGCGACGGTGCGCAGCGGGGCTCAGGACAGCACAAACGACGCCGACATTATTGCCACATTGGTCGACGCGATCAAGGTCCGCATCATGGCCGGCGAGATGGTCGCCGCCACAGACTACCCCGAATCCGACCGCCCGCTGTTCTGGTCCGCTATCGCCATCGTTCTCGACGATCTGCCGCGCGTCCGTCAGGTCTGGCGGACGATCGACGAGCAGCATGTTGACGGCCTGCGAACTCGGCAAAAAATGTTCAGGATCTGCCCGCGCCAGAAGGGAAGCATCGACGCGACGCTGGCCGGGCTGATCGCCTTCGCCGCCGTCTGCATCGTGCTGTTGTGGTGGGGGCGGCTGTGAAAACAGAACCGATCTTCACCGACGACCTGCGAAGCGCGTTCGACGCTGCTGGGCTACCCTTCCCCGACCGCGAGCCGGAACCCGGCGAGCTGCTGCGATTCTCGACCAACGGCAGGTCCACCGACGCCGCCGGCTGGCTGCAAGTTTTCCCCGATGCCGAGGGCGCCGTGTTCGGCTGCTGGCGTAGCGGGGCGTCTTTCACGTGGCAGCGACGACGGGAAGGGCCGCCGCCGACCGCTGAAGAGTCCGCACGCTGGCGCGCCAAGGTCGAAGAATCGCGCCGCATCGCCGAAGCCGACTGCGAGGCGACCTATGCCAAGGCCGCACGCCTGGCCGCTGTCGAATGGGATGAGGGCCGACCCGCTGACCCCGATCACGGCTACCTGCGTGCCAAAGGGATACCGGCAGAAGGGCTGCGTCAAACCGCTGACGGCCGCCTGCTGGTGCCGGTGTTCGAAGCTGCGGGGGATCTGCAAAGCGTTCAGTACATCGCCGCTGACGGAGCCAAGCGCTTTCTGCCTGGCGGAAAAATGGCCGCTGGCCGCTGCTGGCTTGGCGATCCTGGCGCCGTTGGCCCGCTGGTATTGTGCGAAGGCTTCGCGACTGCCGCCAGCATTCGCGCCGCTACCGGCTGGCCAGTGTGCGCTGCCTTCTCTGCGGGGAATCTCTGCCGAGTTGCGGAGAGCGTGCGCCGCCAGTTTCCGACCGCGGAAATCTTCGTCGCCGCCGACGACGATCACCGCACCGATGGCAATCCCGGACTGGTCAAGGCGACCGGAGCCGCCGAGGCCGTCAAGGGCAAGCTGATCGTTCCCGACTTCGGCGCCGACCGGCCGGTGAAGGCGACCGACTTCAACGACTTGGCGCGCCTGCGAGGCGAAGACGCTGTGCGTCGCGCGTTCCTGGAAGGCACATGGCCCGGCGAAGGGCTGGACGTTGCCGCCTGCCTGGGAACACCCGCGCCGCCGGTACGCTGGTTCATCACCGAGCGCATGCCCGCGGGCCGGGCCGGACTGCTGGCGGCTGTTGGCGGTTCATCGAAAACGCGCCTGCTGTTTCACTTGGCTGTCGGCGCCTGCATCGGCCGCCTGCCTTGGTCATGGGAAGTGGCAAGAACCGGCCGCGCCGTGCTGCTGCTGGCCGAGGACACCGCCGCCGACGCTCACCATGCCCTGAGCCTGATCGGCCGCACCCTGGCGCCTGACGAGCGCCGCCAGGTGGTCGACCGCCTGACGGTCTTCCCGATGGCCGGCGAGGATACTCGCCTGCTGCGGCTGGTCGCCGGGGGTGTGATGGCGCCGACCGAGCGCGCTGCCGATCTGATGCGCCGATTGAGGGTGACTCGAGATCTGGCATTCATCGGACTTGACCCCGCACTGGCCCTCACCGATGGTGACGAACTGAATCCCGCGCACCAACGGCGCCTGGGCGAATTTTGCGACCGGCTGGCAATCGAGACTGGCGCCTGCGTCCTGCTGAGTGCGCATGCCGCCAAGGGTTCGCAATCGCTCGACGAACCGGGAAGCCACACCGCCCGCGGCAGTGGCGCACTGACCGACTGCGTGCGCTTTGAGTTCGTTCTGCGCACGATGACCGCGGCAGAGGGGCGCCAGTTTGGCATCACCGACATTGCCGAGCGCAAGGCGCACGTTCAACTGCTGGCGACCAAGGGCAATGCCCTGCCGCCCTCTTCATTCGCTCCCCTGTGGCTCAGGCGGGGCATTGGCGGGGCATTGGAGCCGTCCAACCTCGAACGGCAGGAGGCGTGCGCCGTTGGTCCCCGTGAAGTCGCTGTCCTCAACGTGCTGCGTGAGCTTTGCCAAAAATCGACGCCATCGCTCAAGGAGTGGCGCGAAGCCTGCGGAGATGCCGGCCTGCTGACCGGGCAGACCCCAAGAGCGCGAGAGGCATCTATGGAGCGAACGCGCGATGCACTGCTTGCCGCTGGGCGAATCGCTCCTGGCGTCGGGAGAGGGGTTTTTACGCCAGCGGACGATCAGGAATGAAGACTTTTTCCCTCGTCGTGCCCGCAAACCAAGCCCCCGCCCCACCCCCTAAAGGGGGTTGGGGCAGTGGGGCATGGGTTTTGCGTACGAACGTGGGCAATTTGCGGGCAATTTGTGGGCATGGCGGGGCAATCACATGAGCATATTCACCTGCCCCGAATGCGGCGACCGATTCGAGAAAGACGCCCCTTGGAAAAAGACCTGCATGCCCTGCTGGAAGGAGTCGAAGCGCGCGGAGCATGACGAGCTTCTGGAGTTGCGCGAGGAGGTAGCAGAGCACCGCCGGCTACTGAGCCAGATTCTTGCCGAGAGGAAAGCCGCCGCCATCAGTCCCGACATGCTCGCTCGCCTGATTCGCCTGTGTCACCCGGACAAGCACGGCAACAGCGAGGCGGCGAACACGGCGACGCAATGGCTGCTGGCGCAACGTGAGGCCCGTGCATGAGCGCCGATCTTTTGGACTCGATGAACCGTACCGAACAAGGCCATGACCGATGAAATCACCAAAGATTCACCCCGACCTGCTGAACAGCCGCGGCTGCCTCGGCTTCGATGACCTCGACGGCGAGATGACTTGCCTCGACGCGTACTTCTGGCACGAAGGGGTTTCCCCGGCAACCGCCCTGCTACCGGCCTGACCCGGGCTTCCTGCAGCGCTGCCTTGACTTCTTGCCTGCGCACCGGCCGGCGAACTCACTGTAGACTGGAACCTGAGAACAATTTCCGGACAATGGGGGGCGTCATGCAAGTATTCCGATCCATACAGGACGACGACCTAGTGCGCGGTATCGCCGGTGCTACCAGGCGTATGGTCTTTGTGGCGCCTGGCGTGTCTGCTGCCGTAGCGAAGGCCCTTGAGATCTGCCTGGCACGCCACCCTGTTCCCCAGATCATGATCGTGCTGAGGGACGAAGCCGGGTTCCTCGCCGACGATGAGTCTCTGGACACGTGGAATCCTGATGGCTTTTCCGCGCCGAGACTCGCCCAGGTTGTTGAGCAAGAGCGTCTGTGGCGGGACCCTACCACAACCTGCCGACACGGCCTCACCGCCGACGAGCAATTGAAAACTGGGGTGGCGCCACATCCTGAGTGGACGGTCTGTGACCGTGCGCTGACGGCACCCCCACCACAGAGTCAGAGTGACTTGCCTGCCAAGTGCCAGACCAAGCCAGAATTCAACAGCCAATGGAGAATCGCCGATCTGTCAGTTTCCTGCGTTCACCGGTCCAGAAGTCACCCGCGGAGGCTGAATGCGGTTGGCGAAGTAACGAATCCACCGCCGTGATCTGCTGATCCAGGGCATCACACTCGCTCTTCCTTGAATCCCGCGTGAACCTTTCGGACTGGGTCTGCGGAGCAGTCTGCGATGACGCGCGCTGCAGTCTGGCGGCCTCCATTTCGTCCGCTTTGGCCTTGAGTTGGTCCAGGTCGTAGCGTGGCGCAGAGATCGGGCCAGCGACCGTAACCTGAAGTTCTGTTTCCTTGCTTGAGCAGGGACGATCTCGGTAAGCCGTACCACTCGGTCCCTTGCATTTATAGATCAAGGAGGCAGAAGGTCGTCCAACCGTGTCAGGGGGACTTGGGGCCGGATCGCGAAGGGTCCCGGCAGAAGATGGCGAAGGATCGATGGCACGTGGGCCTGATGCATCGGGTCCACCCTGCGCCTGCTCAGCCGCCTGACCCTGGCGACCGGTTTCGCTGTACTCGAACAGCAGCCAGGCACCGATGACAATCGACAGAGCCAACGCAATGGCAACGATCCGTCCCAATGAACCGGTCAAGCTGATCTCCAGCAGTCAAGTTCTGAAGTGGTCATCGTATGCCTGGAGAATGCCAAGCACAACGACCATATGATCCTGACTGGAAAGGGCCCGACCACCCCGTGCTTTCGTCGAGCCTCACCACATGGAGCAGGTGCTGGTGCCTGTGGGCTTGCCGGGATACGCTGATGATTGAAACCAAGGGTCACGAACGAACCAGCGCCTGACAAGCAGCGACGCCCAAGGGGACACCACGAATGGAACATCGCCTTTCGTCGGCAATGGAGAGCGCACGCCTAATGACGATCGACCGCCCTGCTCTTATGGTCGGGCCTGGTAAGCTTGGTCGAAGAGGTGTTCGAGGCCCGGATGCGTGCCACGCAGGCCATCGACCACCGCTTTTGCCCAATCGAAATATGCCTGCTTACGTTCCACCGACCAATTCGCGGGCGGCGAGGCGGCTATGTCCCGCAGGTTGCAGATCTTGTCCGCCAGTTTAACCTGCCTGGCGCGGCGGCTGAGCTGAGAGGCATGCTCGATCTGCAGCCGTTTGCGCTCGGCCTTGGGCAAAGTCTTGTCATCGGTGACCTCGCGAACGATGTCGGCAACGTTCTTGCCGAAATGGCGAACGAGCACCTGCTCGGTGGTGTCCGTATCCTCGATCGTGTCGTGAAGGATGGCGGCAAGAAGGACTCGCTGATCGTCGATGCCTGCCTCATTGGCCAGCAGGTTGGCCAGCGCAATCGGGTGGTTGATGTACGGAGACTCTTCAGCATCCTTGCGTCGCTGGCTACGGTGCTTGTCGGCGGCAAAGGCGATGGCGGCAATCAGTTCATCCATAGTGGCAAATGCTCAGTTTGACTTCCACATCCCGGGCAGCCGTAACGCACCACGTGTACTAGACACGGGACCTTCCTCGAGTTGAGTCGGCTCTCACTGGGAAACTCCACCACCTATCCAGTTTTCGATGGCACTGTCCATTGTGGCATCCAGCATGATCTGCTCGCGCAGACAGAGTGAACGGATATTGTCCGCCAGCTTTCTGCACAAGGTGAGCCCGTCATTGGGGCCTTCCTCAAAGGTGTGGCCTCGCATCAACAAGCCTCGCAAGACATGATTCACGTCGGCACGACTGACCGGCAAGCCGGAATCGCGGCATCGGTCGCGTACGCGCTTGCTGGTCTCTACGAGGCCAAACGGGCTGCTGAGCACATCGATCGAGATCATTTCGATCAGGTTTCGGTATCTCTTTGGGGACAGCAGCGGTACATCGGTGAGTTCATGGATGTGTCTTGCCACGCCGTACAGTGTCTTGTCTGCCCACTCCGTACCCGGTTCAGCGGCCACTTCAGAGGACACGTATTGACGGCTCGGGTCGAAGGCCAGTCCGCCCGAACTGTTCCAGTTGAACTGGACTGGCTTTACATTCAGCGATTCGACGAACTTGCGAAATGTCCCCTTGCCTGCCCAGTCTGCGGCCAGAGAGTTGTCCTGTCCGAGGATCAGCGTGGCCAGTCGCCCGCAGGGTACCGGCTGCGGGGCTCTGGAAACTTCCGTCCTGATCAGTTCTTCGATCTTGATCTGCACTCCGTTGGTCTTGCCAGCGCCCGTTCCAGCACTGTGCGTCACTGGTCGCGAATGGCGCTTGGGGTCATGGATCGTTCCGCCGCCCTCCCAGGTGACAGCCAGGGGCGCAAGGTCCAACGAATCAATCAGGGCGCGAAAACTGCCAAAGCTGCCCCATGACGACGCGTCCAGATCTTCGATCGTCCGAAGCAGTGCCGAAGCCAGTCTGGCGAGGGGAACCGGGGCTGGAGCTTCCTTGACCACCTGGTGGATCAGAGCCAGAGCTGATGATGCCAACTCGGGAGTCGGGCTGATTTCGACTGGAGGCGGTTCAATGACGGCCTCTCCGAAGGCCAGAGCCTTCCTCACAAACTCATCCTGATCAATCAACAGGTCAGCCGATGCACGGTAGGCTGCCGATGGGAAGCCAATGGCCAGCACTGTCGTTCGCCGGTCCCAGCGCCGCAGCTTGCGCAGCACCGGAGTGAAATCAGCGTCAGCAGAAAAGACGATGAACTCGTCGTAATGGGTTTCCTGTTGAAGCAGATCGACGATGTCCAGGACCATGTGGATATCGGTGCTGGTCTTGCCCTCGCTGGTCATGGCCGGACAATCGACGATTTCAAACCCAGCCAGATTGAACGAGGGGCGGAATCGTTGATAAGCCTGCGGATTCAGATAACAGCGCCGCACAAGGATACGGCGCCTGGCACCGGGCCGCGTTGGCGCCGGCAGTGCCAGCGACTCAATCAGCCAGTTCATCCAGGCCGTCGGCGTGCGTGCGAACTGATCGGCGGTTCCCGGGTCAAGGCGGCGCAGACCGGAATAGACGTTGTCGAAATCAACGAACAAAGCGCTTTTCATGGACCGTCTTCCTCAAGACTCACCTCACTCAACCCCAATCGCCTTGAATACCGCATCCACCGGATCGGAATAGAAACTGGTCTGGAACTTGGCGAACAGTTCTCCCGGCACACTCGGAATATCGCCAACACTCGACATCGGCAACAGTATCTTCTTGGCCCCGGCGTCAAACGCAAGCTGCAGGCTTTCGGCAAGATTGCGCACCTGCACCACCGTACCGCCAAGGCTCATGTCACCCATGATCGCCATCTGCGACTGAACCGGGCGGCCCAGCGCTGCCGAGCAAAGGGCAATGAAGCTGGCAAGCGTGAATGACTGCGGCGCGCCCGCATTCTGCAACTCGACCAACTGGAGGTGGAAATCGTGCTCGCCCGGCTTGATCGATGCGCTGATGCGCGAGGAATTGGCCTTGAAATAGTCGAAGGCAACCCGCACCGGTTCGCGTGGTGCAGCGCCCGAAGCCGACACCTTCCCACCACCGGCGATGGTTTGGATTTCGATGCGGTAGATCCCCGGCATTTCGGAGTTACCCAGGCTGATCGTGTGCAGCGCTCCCGGTGCGAGACGGCCATCCGGAATCAGCGCACCGCTCGACTGTTCGGGAACGGAAACAAAACGCTCCTGGCTATCCTCAAGATCAATGTAGGAGAAGTGCACGTCGTAGAATTCCATGCCGCCGATC
>WBZT01001529.1_pt1 | contig 16785 bp, 21 predicted proteins | sample 5204241 | NCBI WGS metagenome assembly WBZT01 (sample SAMN12344358, study PRJNA552823) | activated sludge metagenome | biome: Activated sludge suspended growth; feature: Nitrification reactor; material: Wastewater; isolation source: activated sludge from nitrification reactor of wastewater...
GCTCAGGCTGCGAGCGCGAATTGCTCCAGGGCAAGGTCACCGGCCTTCACCATCCCGGAAACGATCTCCGGGAAGTGGTCTGGCAGACTGACCCGGGCAGCGGTGATGCGGCCCAGGGGCGGATACGGGGTCTCCCCCATCAGGGTGACCACCTCGTCCCCGGTCCGGGACAGGACGGCCTGCTGCCAGGTATCCAGCAAGGGAACCGGCGAGAGCAGCTTGTAGAGCCCCCAGACCCGCGTCCAGATGGCTTCGGATTGGTCCGATGGATCATCAACCCCGTCCACCAGCACCCAGGCCACCCGATTGCTGCGATCCGGACGGATGAGGGCCGGGTCGTAGAGCCACAGATGGACCAGGTTGCCGAACAGGTTGTCCCGGGGCAGCTTGCCGGTGAATTTCTCCAGCCGGTCGGCATTGCCCACGTGCACCCGATGGGACTCGCCCATCGGATACTGAAGATGAAAACTGTCGAACCCGCCTTCGCCCACCTTGAGGGTGAAGGCGGCGAGCAGTTGCTGTATGGCGGTATCCCGCCCATAGAGTGACAGGAACATGAGCTGCCCGGATTCATCTCGCACGCAGGCGTCGGCGTAGAGGTCGGACAGTTCCTTGAGTTTGAACAACATGGCGATCTCCTTGAATAAAACGCGGAGATGCCCTCCCCCTTGGGGAATGGCTTCCCCGCTGGGGTTGAGACAATGGGGCGCAGCGGACTCAGATCATTCCGCGTTCCGCCATGGACAGGGTTTCCCGCCCGGCGACGATGAAGTGGTCCATTACCTTCACATCCACCAGGGACAGGGCCTGACGCAGCTGATCGGTAAGCCACCGATCCGCCTGGCTGGGCTCCGCCACCCCGGAGGGATGGTTGTGGGCGAAGATGACGCCGGCGGCGTTGTACTCCAGGGTGATCTTCACGATCTCCCGGGGATACACGCTGGTCTGGCACAAGGTGCCCCGGAAGCACTCCCTGGCGGCGATCAGACGGTTCTGGGCATCCAGGAACAGCACCACGAAAGCTTCGTGCCCCAGGGGCGACAAGGTGGCGAGCAGGTACTCCCGCACCGCCTGAGGCGACGCGAGGGCATCCCGTTGCCTGAGGCCTTCCTCCAGCCCGCGCCGAACCAGTTCGCGGGCGGCGTCGAGCCGCAGGCGGACCCGTCCCCAAGCCCTGACTGGCGCGGATTCGGATACCCGGTGATCCACGCTGGCGGACTGGCAAAACAGTTGATACAGGGAGCCCTGGTTCTCCTGCAACAGATTGTCGGCGGTGTTCTCGCCGACCAGGGCGGACAACAGATCGAGATTGGACATCTGGGTGACGACGGGCATGGCGATCTCCGAAAGGTGGAGGGGACACCCGTCCCGGCGGGGATGGGCATCCCCGCATGGGTGAAGTACGAAAACGACGATTACGGCTTGAGGTGTTGTGCCAACTGGCCTTGCAGCCAGAGGGCGGTTTGCTTCCAGGCCTGGCCGCTCAGCATCGGCGTATCCGGCACATGGACCAGAGGATCGGCCACCTGCTCCGCGTACCGGTTCAATGCTTCGAGGACGAAGGCCTGGATCAAGGCCCCATGGGGGCAGAAGTTCATGATGCGTTCGAGGAACTCGGTGTTGGTTTCATGGGTGGGCATGACACGCTCCATAGGTAATGACGTGGAGATGCCAGGCCCCAATGGGGATTGGTCTCCCCACAGGGTTGGATGAACGGACGGAGTCCCGGGCCGGTAGGCCGTGCTCGTTTCAGGGACTGACGAGCCTCGATGGGCGATCCTTGACGGGGATCGGGCGGGCTGTGACCGACAGCCGGCGGTTGGAACACGGTTCCGATGCCTTTGCGGGAAAGCCGGACCGGCCGCCCTGGAAAGGCCCCTCGTGGGAGGGGCAAGGGGTGAAATGGCCTTCTAATCCATGGCCAACTGGCGCCAGAGCACCCGCAGGGTGTCCGGATCCACCAACGCCGGGTGGCAGGCCACGCTGGCCATGCTGGTGCCGCCGCCGGTCTGGGGAACCGAAACGGCATCGGGATCACCGTCGCAGTCGTAATCCACCGCGACCAGTTCCATGGGCACATTGGCGGTCGCGCCCTGGACGACGCCGCCCTCCACACCCACCATCACCCGCACGGGTGCGGGGATACCTTGGCGGCGGTTTCCATCCAGGGCCTCCAGGGCGACGGCATGGGCCGCGTCCAGGTCTTCCCAGGCGATGGAACCACCCGATTCCTCGCCACGCCGGTAGGCCTCCACCAACAGGCGGCAGGCACGTTCAGCGGTGCTGGCTCGGCGCTGGTGCAGAACGCTCGACTCCGGTTCCGGCCAGGTTTCCACCTCGGCGACCACCTCGAAGATCAGGGGTTGGCCGTCCACTTCCTCGTAGTCGTCGAACAACAGGGGCAACTGCGCCGTATCCTCCCAGAGGGTGGCATTGTCGAAAGCCGCCTGGGCCCGGTCGATGGCGGCCTCGGGAGTGACCGCCTCGATACCCACCTGGACCCGATGCACGTAATCCAGACGGTACTGCACGATGTAGCGGGTCATGACGCGTCCTCCTCCAGGAGTTCCAGTTCGCTGGTGTAGAACGTGGTGACCCGTTCCTTGGCCCGGGATGTGGATTCCAGGCGCACGTACCATAGGCCACCGTTGTCGCGGCCGAACTGGTTTTCAGCGGTGACGATGCCGGTTCGCCCTGGGTAGCGGGGTCCGCACAGCAAGATCGACTCGCGCCTGACACGCACTCGGGCACCGAGGGTGATGACCGTGGATTGCTCCGTTTGGGTATTCATCTGCCTTCTCCTTCAGATGCGGAGGGAAGGTCTCTCCCCGCAGGGGAAGTTCTTCCCCCTCGCGGGTTGATAAATCACGCTTGTCTGAACTGGCTCAGCCGACGCTGGCCTGGCGTTGCTCCACCACTCGGGCCAAGACCCTCGGTGGCAGGTGATAACGACAACCGGCGTATTCGCCGATGAGACGGCGTCCTTGCTTTTCGATGACCCGGACCTCGGGGATCGCGAGACCCTCGAAGACCAGGACGTCGCCTACCGCCACCTTGCGATGACGGGCGGCATGCCAAGCGCGCACTTGGGCACGCCATTCCTGGTTGGCCGGCGGCACCAGGCCCAGATAGGCCGGCGGGCAACTGTAGTAGCAGGGGCCCATGCTTTCGCTCAGGTCCTTGTAGCCCCAGCCATAGCCACGCTGTGGAGCCATCAGGTCGCAGCCGATGTAGCGCCAGACCTGCTCGCCCGGCCCGGTGACTTCCCAGACCGACCACAGCACGTTGCCGACGGCGGCATGCCTGAGACACTTATAGGTGACGCCGTCGTGCTCCTGGTCGCGGGTGCGGCGCAGGATCAGTTCCCGGCGGGTTTGATGCTGGGTGAACAACCATCCCATGATGCTTTCCTCCATGATTGAGCCGGAGGAAAGCGGCCCCCTGTCCGGGGCGGCACTTCACCCCGGCGGGTTGAGATTGCGCCCCGATTGGGGCATGTACGTCACTTGCGCTTGCTCGCTGCCGACCTCGTGCCGGTGGTGCCCAGGCGCATCAGTCTTCCCAGGGCAGCATGATGGTCAGGACCGGCTCGCCCGCGTCTCCTGGGCCGATGTGTACGTGCAGCTCCATCTCACGGGCCTCCAGGGACTTGCCGTCCCGAGGGACCACATACAGCCGATAGGGCAGGCGGCAGGCACTATCACCGCCACGTTGGATACGGATGGCCCAGGACGCCATCCAGAGCACGTCCCAGAGCCGCCCGGATAGGTCCTGGTGGATCTGGCGCGCGGAATCTTCCGGTTCCCATGCCACGCAATCGGCCCAGACCTGGGCGGTAACAGCCACCGGGAAACGAAACCCCGCTTCCTTGGCTGCCTCGCTGACGTCGATGAGGACGCCATCGACGATGGCCTGGGTGCGGGTATAGGCAAAAATCACGTTCTCCGGCCCGAAGAGCGAAGCGTCGTCGCCGGCAACGGTGGCGTCACATGGCTTGATGCTTGATAGGGTGTTCATGGTGATCTCCTGAAAAGGAGGCGAAGTCACCGGTGCCCACTCGGGGATCGGTGCCCCGCCGGGGTTGAACAACAATGGATGGATCAGGAAGCCCGCGATCAGCCGGCTGCCGAACAGGCATGCCCGGCACAGGCCAGGTCATACCGCTGCTTCAGGTCTTGCGATTCCGGACCGGTCAGGCCGAATTCGCGGGTGACCCGCCAGAGGGCATCGGGAAATTCCATGCCCTGGTCGATCAGCTCGACGAGTCGGTCCGTGGGGCTGGCCGCCGGAGAGACCTCCGCCAGACCCACCCCATGCACGAGCGCCTTGATCGGGATCGACTCGGAACGAAACAGATCGCCGCCATGGGATTCGGATTCCCAGAAGACCGCGTCCCGGCCGATCAGCATGCGACTGCCCTGCACATTCACCAGGGCGAATGTCGTATCCAGGAAGGTGGCCAGGTCGAAGTCGGGGCCGGAGGCGGAAATCTCCTCCGCCGCGCATTCGGGATCGCCCAGATACCAATCCGGCTGATCATCCCGGAGCATGACGCCATCGGCGTCGGTGGTTTGCAGCACGGCCCACAGGGCCCGGATGCGGCGAACGTCCGCCTGGTCCAGGTCCACGAGCAGGAAATCCGGCCCGTAGTCGTTGCCGGGGCTGGATACGGAAAGATAAAAACAACGTCGGGTCATGGAAGCTCCTCGGAAAATGCGGAGCGCCACGCCCCCGAGCGGGACGCAACAGCCCCGCGAGGGTGGATGGAAGGACGGATGAATCCCGGGCCTGGCGGCCGTGCTCGTTGCGGGGACTGACGAGCCTCGATGGGCGATGCGTGACGGGCATCGGGCGGGCTGTGACCGACAGCCGGCGGTGAAGAACAAGTTGGCCGGTGAAGCCTTTCCTCAAGGCGCGCCACGCCTTCAGGAAAGGCCCCCGGAAGGGGGCAAGGTAAAGTTACCGGTCGAATCCGTGGATCTCCCGCGCCCGGGCGAACCCGACCCAGACACCATCCCGGTCGAGCCCGCGCGAGGCGAGTTCCACCCGGGCCAGGTGATTGAGATCGAGCCGGCCTTGGGCGGCCGCCGCCAGAAGTCGGGTCGGCGCCGTCTGGATGAATCCCAGGTCATCCGCGGAGAACTGGTGATCACGGGTTGTTGCAGGTTCTGTCATGGTCATGGCTTTCAACTGATGGTCACGATGTCGCCGTAGCCGGGGCCGGGCGTCAGATCGATGGCCCGGATCACCGGCACGAAGCGGTCGGTGAGGATGCGGGTCTCGGACACGGTGCCGTCCCGGCGTTCCTCGTACTCCACATGGGTGTCCTTCTCCTTGAAGGTGTCGCCCTTGATGAGCAGGGTGCGCCCGGTCCTGGAACGGATGACCCCGCCGATCTGACCGGCCGCCAGGGCCAGGGCCAGATGCCAGCGGGACATGGCCCGTAGCGGCGGCCGGTTGGGCGTCTGGGCGGTGGAGAACATGGCCGGGAAGCGTGGCCACAGGGTATGCGCCGCCAGACGTCCCAGTTCAAACTCCAGCTGGGCGGCGTCCACACGCAGCGCCCGGAAGGCGAACTCCGCGCTTTCCGCCACGCCGGGGACCAGGTAGGGTTCTTCGGTCCAGAACTCCGGCAGGATGTCGGGAAGTTCCCCTCGACCCACCGCCTCCAGCATCGCGGCCACCTTGGGATCGGGCCGGTCGGACCGGCGCTTGACCCCGAGGATCACGCACTGCCGGAAACGCTGCTCCGGCGCCATGAACACCCGCACCCGGCCAAACCCCCGGGCGATCAGCTCGGCGAACTCAGCATCCAGCACGTAGTGGGGCAGGATCAGGACCAGCACCCCGCCCAACTTCAGCCACGGAAACGTCCTGCGGCAGAACACCTTCTCCAGGCGATCACCCTTGGCGCGTTCCGAGGTCCCGGCCCGGTCCGCCACGGTATGGCCATAGGGCGGGTTGAGGAACAGGAGCCCCACGGAACGAGCGGTGACGAACACGTCGGCCACGTCACTGTGGGCCACCGTATCCAGCAGCCCCTTGGCGTGCCAGGCCCGCTCGGCGTCGAACTCCACGCCCAGGGCCTGGACCGCAGCGCCGCACTCGGTGAGATGGTGCTTCACCTCGGCCAGCGCCGAACCCTCGCCGCAGCAGGGGTCGAGCACGCGAACGTCCGCGCCGCCGATGTCCAGGGTGTCGAGAATCCGGGCAAGGGTCGCCTCGTCGGTGGGGAAGTACCCGTTCTTGATGAAGTTGCGGGCCAGCCGCTGAAAGATCAGTGCCATGGTCCGCTCCTAGATGATGCCCAATAGGGACAGCCAGCTGTCCGGGTGGTCCGGTTCCACGATGTCGCCCTCGGGCGTCTCGCAAACGGAATCCAGAACCCAGGCCTCCAGCTGATCCATGTCAGGAACCGGGTAGTCCTGGCCGTGCCAGGTGAGGGTGGCGGGCAGATTGAACATGGTGTGCTCCTCGAAAGAGCGGAGACAGCCGGCCCCGGGCGGGGATCGGAATCCCCGCGGGGTGGATGGATGGACGGTGTCCCGGGCCCGAAGGCCTGGCTCGTTACGGGGACTGACGAGCCTGGAAGGCGATCCGTGACGGGGATCGGGCGGACTGTTGCCGACAGCCTGCGGTTTCCCTCAGCGCTCCGAAAAAGCGTTCAGGGAACCCGCCTGGGTTCGGGCATGAAACGGGCACACATCGCTTCGACACGGCGCCCCCTGCCGGCCATGCCGGGGCATCCGCGTGTGGAGGCCGGGACGCCTGACCGGGGCGCGCGTGGGGTTGGCCCATGCGCAAATGGCGCGGCGCTTGGGCCGCCGCTGCCCGGAATGTCGAGAGCCCGGTGAACGGGCTTTCCGATCGGCGCCCATGGGGAAACCGATCGGAAGGCCCGCGCGTGGCGGGCAAAGGGTCATGGACTGGAGGGTTCAGTCACCGGCAACGGCCCAGGCTTGCGCCTTGGCGTCGAAGCGATAACCCAGCTCCTTCAGGTGGTCGCGCTGTTCGCGGAACAGGCCCCGGTCCACGGTGGGATCGAGCTTGATGCCTTCCTGCTTCCAGACCTTGGCGCCCAGTTCCGCCCCGAACAACTTCACCAGAGCTTCCAGGGCCGGATCCACGTCCACTTGTCCGGCGGGCGTGACCACCACCACCGTGGTTTCGGCGCTCGGCTCGATAACCGGCGTAGTCTTGGACCGGGCGGCCTCTTCCTCGATGGGATCGGGCTCGTCCTGCGGCGGTGCCGATTCCTGGGCCACGTCGCTCACCTCGTCGAGTTGGACATCCACCAGGTTGGCGCGGATGTCCGTCATGGACTTGCCCCGCCAGATGTAGGAGGAGAGGTAGATGCTGGAGATGGCGAAGGCCCCCTGGTAGCGGCCTTCCTCGAACTGGTCCAGCAGGGCGTCCTTGATCTTGAAGGTACCGACCTCCGTGACCAGGTCCCCCACGGAAAACGCGCCCTTGGCGCCGTGGATCTTCTTGACGGTGAGTGTTCCGTTGACTTGCAGCATGATGTTCTCCTATCGGATGAATGAACCGGCGGACACCACGCTCCCCTGGCGGGAAGCAGCAACCCGCCGAGGGTGGAAAAAAGAATGCGATCGATGCGATGACTTGAGATGGAAGGTCCGCGCTAGGCAGGTGTCCAATCCCCGGACATCAAGGCCGCTTGCGCGCCCTCGAACTCCAAGTAGAACTCCTCGGACACCCGCGCGAAGTCGCCGCTCTCCTCGTCGAAGGCGGCGATACAGAACCCCCAGCCCAGGCATTCCATGACGATCTGTTCATGGACTTCCATGGCGATCTCCCCAAGGAACGGCCGGGGAGACCGCATCCCGTCAGGGAACGGACGGTTCCCCGGCAGGGTGGATGGATACGAACCCCACAGCCTTACTGTGCCGTGTTGTCCGACTGGGACTGGGTGGGTTCGACTGGCAGTGTCACGGCTTGGCCGTCCACCTTGGCAAAGCCGACCTTCAGCAGTCGTCCCTTGATGGCCACGCCCTGCTGCCCGGCTTTCTCGCCCCGTTCGTAGGTGAACAACTCGGGGTAGATATCGCCGATCCGGAAACCGATGACGACGGGCTTCTTGCCGTCAACCTCCGGCTTCAGCATGGCGACGATGCGTCTGGCCTCGCCACCGGTGACCCGGAGATCGAACTTCGTGTACTCAACGTCGCTCGGATCGCCGCGCATGGCGGAAATGGAACAGGCCAGGAAGGGCTGACCCTTGCGGGGCTTCACTTCCCGGATACGGTTGAGATAGCCGACCCCGTTGACGTGCAGGTCGAAGAAAGCCTTCTCGCCGGTGAGCGTTGTTGCGGTGGGTTGAGTTTGAGACGGGTCTTGGGACATGGAACGCTCCTTTGAAAAACAAAGAGGAACCACGCCCCGGACGGGGAAGGGATTCCCCGCTGGGTGGATGCTACGGATGGACTGACGGAATCCCGGGTCTTGCGACCGTTCCGGTTTCAGGGACTGACCGGATTGATGAGGCGCCTGGCGGCAAAGGGCGGGATCATTCCCTGATCCCAGCGGGTGCAGTGCGGTGCAAGCGAGCGGTTCTCCGCTAACGAAATACGCCCTCAGGCTACCAATGATGGGAGGGTTGTCAAGGAACGAGGGGCGCTCTGTAAGTTGGCGACATTCTTGATGCTTAATGAACCCCGATCTGGCTGATTCGTGTTGCACGCTGGGTCAGATTCACGATCCATTTCAGCGGAGCGGAAATGCTTGTTGAGTGTCTGCGTTGCCAACGTACAACCCTTGGTAGACTCAAAGGCAAGTAACTAACTCGACCGGTCGCTCGGCGTGTTCATTCTCCGGCGGGTGGTCGGCCATTGCGGCCGTTCAACCAGTCCGTGATCGACCCTAAGCGGCCCCACGGATCGCCGACTGCTGCGTCCGGTTCTTGCCCATTACGGACCTTGGTTTCACTCCCTTTTGCGCCCTTAGTCAATCGGTTCTCGGGTCCTTTCGTGCGCGGGGAACACCTGAATCCCGGAATTACATGTGCCGCTACATTTCCTTCTTAAGGCCGCGCCTACTGCTTCTGGATTACCGACTTTTCAGTCGAAGAAGCGTTTCCTTCGCTCGGTCGCGGATCTGCTGGACCGGTTCGTTGTCCTTTGCCGCCATCATCAGGCGTCGCCTGGCTTGTTGAATGTCGCCACGTGCCAGCAGCGCGAACCCAAGTTCCAGATTCATCTTCTGTCCAATGCGCCGGCGTTCGTAGGCGATTGGAGCCAGCCGCATAGCCTCTTCGTAGAGTGCCATCCCTTTATCTATGTTGCCGCGCTTGAAATACAAAAGCCCCAGCGTCGCGGTGGCGTAGGGATCGATGTGGATGTATCTGGATATCTTGTTCAGATGTTGCTGTGCCTCGTCAAGCCGCCCCATCTCGATAAATACGAAAGCTAGATTATTGAGTAATTGATGCCTGCGATTATCGTTCCGTTCCAACTGGTCGAGACTTTTCAGTTCGCGCTGCCCGATCTCCAGCGCTTCCTCGAATTTCTCCGGAACCATCCCGTACTCGGCTGCAACGTTGGCGGCCAGCCAGACGCGCAAGCCTGGAACTGCATCGGGAACGTCTTTGAGAATCGTCTTTGAAACTCGGAGCGCCTCCTTTCGTTCCCCGATCCTGACCAGGGATGTGATGAAGAAAGCATAGATATCCGCGAAGACGGTGTTCTTCACTAACGCGTATTCTGGATCCCTTTCAATTACCCTGAGTGCGGCAACCCGCGCTGCCGGATATTCGTTTTCCTCGCACAAGACGCAAATCAGGTTGCGAGCGGGCAGCAGAAGCGCATCGATGTTGTCCTTCTGAGCCACCTCAATTGCGTGGCGGAAATACTGCAGCGCCTTCTGCCGCTCACCGAGTTTGTCGTGCGCAACTCCCAGGTTATTGAAAACCGAGCTCGATTCGCGCACGCTCGCCTGCCTTTTAAGTGCAGCGACGGCTTTTCTTCCCTGGCCGGAATCTAGCAATGCCCTGGCCAAACGTGCCCAGTTGCCCTCACTCTTTTGCTCGAATTCAACCAAGTGTTCCAAGGGCGCGATTGCGATGTCGTTCTTCTTCTCGAGAAAAGCGAGGTCCGCCAACAACCCAACCGCGTGCTCGTTGTACGGTTCAAGCGCAATCGCCTTTCGCAGTGCCGTGAACGCCTTATCAGGTCGCCGGATGAGCACGTAGCTGATGGCCAAGTTGGTGTAAGCGGATACGGATTGGCGTTCTTCAAGGGCCAGCTTGAAGTTCAGAATCGCTTTGGGGAATTCCTGCTTGGCGAGCGCCAATGCGCCCCGAAAGAGCCGCCCGCCATAATCGGTTGGTGAAATGTTCAGTGCACGCTCGACTGCACCAATGGCATCGTCAAGGTCATTATTGCGAGCGGACAAGTAGGCCAGTCGAAGATTGGCATGGACGTCGGTGCAAAGATCAAGGTCGCGAAACAAGGCAAGCGCTTCGTTCTGTCTCCCCAAGGCGATTAAGTTTGCGCCCATACGGTGCATCAACGAGGGGTTCGGACTCAACTGGGCCGCTATCGCCAAACGCTGCTGCGCGCTATCGATGTCCCCGAGCATTTCATGAAGATCAGCCAAATGCGACTGGAAGGTTGGCGATGCCGCGAACTTCCCTTGCTTTTCCAGCAAGCGGTTCAGGTCTTGCCTGATCCGGTCACACAGCCGTGCATGATTGTGGTCAGTTACCTGTTTGATCGAAAAATTGGCCGCCGCCAGCATCGATATCTCGCGCAGGTCCTTGAGCGGGAGCATGATGGCGCTGAGAACATCGTTACCTTCTTCGGCCAGGATGACGCGTACCTGAGCTGGAGCGACTTCAAGTCGGCTGCTGGCGATGGGTGGCTTCTGCTCTAGCATTTAGGCGGGCCTACTGGCCGACATGGCGAGAAGCTTAGCCTCACGACGCCGGACCTTGTCCTCACGCGCACGGCGCCATTCCCTGGCGCGGGCCAGTCGGCGCTGATAGTCTTTTTCATTTTCGAGCGCCCGGATAGCCGACCATATCAGGCGTCGCACTTGGTCGAACGTCTGCCGCCGACGAAAATCAGGATGAACCAGTGCTTCGAGCACCCGCTTGAGCAGAAAGGCGATGCCTTCGGGAACGGTAGAACCAACGCCATCGATAGGTGGGGCGACGATGACCTTCCCCATCTTCTGGATTTCCAGTTTCCATACTGCGATACGTTTTTCCCGATCAGTTTCCGCGCCTATCTTGGAATACATCGCCGCAAGGAACATTTCGTAGTGGGGATTCACCTTGCGCAGGCTGATGAAGAAATGATCCATGTTGAAGAGTTCGTAGAGCAAACACCCCAAGGCATAGACGTCGGCGTAAGGGGCGATCTCTCGATCGCCTGCAAAGAAGCAAATGGCCTCAGGAGGAGCATACGCGCCTGCGCCCACCTGTTGTACATACTCATCCAGCGCCGGCGGCGAGGACCATAAGGCGGCTGTCCCGAGATCGATCGCAATAACGATCCGCTTTAACGCCTTCATGTAAGCGCGAAGATTGTCCGGTTTGATGTCGCGATGAAATACCGTGTGCCGGTGCAAGGCCTCGACCGCCAGTACTATTTCATTGAACAAGCGCAACTTGTCGGCCGCGGTGAAGTCCTGCTGTTCCTCGAAAAAGCGGTCGATCTGGTCATCCAACCAGTCGACGACGAAGTATTCGCATGGGATAGTGAGCCCCTGCGCTGTGAGGTCGAATTTCTTCAGTGCTGACTGCAGCTGGAGGCACCGGTCCTTGCCTAGAAGAGCCTGCAACACCACCTGCTCACGCCGAAAGGCTTCCTGCCGATAAAGCCGGCTAAGATTCTCAGGCGAAATATCGTAGAACTTGACGGCAACACGTTTCTCTTCGATGACATCGAACGCGCTAAAGACGAGGGAAAAGCAGCCCCGTTTGACGTCTGTCACCCGATCGTAGCTTACACACTTGATGTCCTTGTAACGACTATCAAGAAGTGGCAATGCTTCGAGCGCATCGATGAGAAGAAGGCTGTTCTTGCTAATCGGATCCATGCTGGTTGCTTTTGCCCTTCCCGTTGGCGAACCGATTGTTATGTAGCGATGCTATGTGGGCATTTTAGCGCCGCCATGCGCGCGAGGTGCCGATTTACGCAGTCACTATGGCATTCACGTCGTCGCACCCCATGACACCGTATCCGTCACGCCAACGGGCGCGGCAACACGTTCCGCACGACGCGTGCAAGGTCGCAATGGGCAAGGATCGGACGTAGCTGCCGGCAGCCCGAAGGACCGCACCTGGCCGGGAGCGACCCTTCATCTTTAGCGGGACGAACGGCCGCAAAAGCCGAGGTGCTGAAGTAGCTCGTCCGGCAGGCCTCGGAGTCTTGCTGCCGCTCGAATGACAAGCATCCCGATCCCGTAAACGGCGGGTCCAGGTTCACTTCTGCCCGATCCATCCTGCCGAAGCATGGATTGAGCTCTGGTTGAGCCCCTGCCACCTCAACTGGCAGCGCGTTCCTCCTCTCCCCGCCGGGGCTCGAATTCCACTCCCTTCACCCTGGTCAGCGACAGCAGCACGTCATCCGCCACCACGCGCAGTTTCTCCCTGGGCTCGCCGGTTTCCCTGTCGGTCCAGCTGTCCAGTTCGAGACGGCCCATCACGTGCACCCGGGCGCCCTTGCGCAAGAGCCGGGCCGCCTGTTCCGCCTTGTAGTCCCAGAGGGAGACATCCAGCCAGTGGCCGCCGGTCTGCTCCAGGCCACCCTGGCCATCGGCCCGGTAGTTGTCGAAGAACACACGCAATTCCGCCACCTTGCGGTCTTCCCCGTTGACCTGGACGGTCTTGAGGGCGGGGCTTTCGCCCAGATTGCCCGTGCCTTGATAGTTGTTCGGCATGTTGGCTCCTTTCGTTCGCCGGTTTGGAATCCGCACCCGGCCGGGTGCGCATATGGAAATCAAAATCAGGAAGTTCGCGGTGGGGGTGTTCGCAGTGCGAACACTTCCATGCGGTAACGCTCGGCCAGCCGCAGTTCATGACGCACCGCCATCTCCTGGTGGTTGAGGCAAAGGGCGGCGCTATGCGTCTGTCGATACCAGTCGGCCAAGGCGGGTGGCAGCAGATCGACCTGACCGGCGATTGCCGCCCAGGACACATGCCGGGCGGGGCGACCCGCCAGGCGCCAGCGCAGGGCAAGCTGGCCGTTGTGCTTGCGGACGTGCACGGTGAGCAGGTAGTCATAACCGCGTACCGCGCGGGTCTGCCGCGCCAGTGCTTGCATGTCTTGCCGGATGCCGGCCAGCCGGGCGCGGGTTTCAACGGCCCAGGCCGCGCCCTTACCCTTAAAGCCCTTTATGGACAGGTCCGGGGTGCTGACAACATCTGCTGAGACCATGGCCGGACTCATAGCAGGGCGGTTTCCCCGCTGGCCGCATCCGAACCCGCGAACTCGCGGTCCAGCGCGCCCTCGGCCACCCGCTGCAACAGCGCCAGCTCCTGCTCACTCAGGTTCACCCGTCGGCGCGTATGGCGCGGCGCCACGGTCCCGGTGAAGACCGCCTTGGGCACCTCGCCGAAGATGCCGGTCACCGCCTTCACCCGCTTGCCCGCTTCCCCATCGGCGGCGGGCAGCCAATCGGTGCGGGAGAGTTCGCGCAACTCCGGGCGGATCAGATAGCGCTCGAAACGCACAGGCGTCTCGAATACCCCCCGGATGCGGCGGGTCACCTCGCGGATCAATTTGCGTCCTTCCTCGTCGGTCATCAGGTCCTTGCGCACCAGGGTCTTCAGCTGGCGTACCCGGAAGTCGTACTCGACGATCAAGCCGGCCACGGTGTAGCCGTATGGGGAGCGGAACCCCAGCTCCAGGGAAACCGGCTCCCGAGACTTGAGAGTCGAGAAGATCAATCCCTTGCGGGCCGCAGACTCCAGGCGCGACTCGCAGGTCCGTCCCAGCTCGTCCAGGGCCGCCTTGAGTTGCTGGATCCGCTCGCCGGTGTCGATGAGCGCCCAGTCGGCATAAGGATTGTCGTTGCCGGACAGATACCAGATGGAACGCAGGGCGGCGGCCACCCGCTTGCCGCCGACGATGGGTTGCAGATTGCCCTGGGGATCCCGGCCTCGGCCCATGAACAGTCGATGGGCCTCCTGGGTGTGCAACACCATGGCGTCCGGTGCCTCGTCCACCAAACTGCCTGCCTGGATGGCGGCCTCGGTGTCCGGCACCACCGCATCCGCACCCTTGCGCAGCTGCCAGGAGGCCTGCATCTGCTGCAACTGGCGCAGGCGCTCGGTGTATTCGATCATCCTGGGCCAGCGGGGGTCGGATTCGTCCGGCTGCTCCGCCTGAAGCAGGTCGGCCAGGGCCAGGCGCTCTGCCTCCAGGTCGTAGCCATCGGCGAATGGGCGGAATGTCGGGGTGGTCTGGGGTGAGAGTGAAGTCATCATGGTCCTCGTGGGTTCAATTTGCGCCAGGGGTTGCGCCAGTTACATGCCGGTAGGTGTGTGCTGCGCCAGTTAAGGACTGATCGAGGTGTTCGCACTGCGAACACCCAAGGGTTGTTTAGGTCCAGCCTCTTCCGGGGTGTTAGCAGTGCGAACACGGACCAGGCTCCTCGGCGGGCTCATCTCGCCCCACCTTGTGTTCCCATGCCCAGTTGCGCCCGCATGCGAGCCAGATGCTCACGGGCGGCCAGACGGGCGGCAGGGTCCGGGCTCTGGCGCAGCACCGCCCGCGCCTGGCGCTGGGCCTCGGCCCGGGCCTGGGCTTCCCCACGGGCTTGAGCGACCCGGAAGGCGATGGTGGGCACGAAGCGGCCCGCTCGGGCAGCCTGGATCAGGGTGTGCAGATAGCCCAGGGGATTGCGTACCTCCCGGCCCCGCACCATGCCAGCATGTTCGTCCAGCACCAGTTGGCGCAAGGCGGGGGGCAGGTCCGCCAGCCACTGGTGGGCCATGGCCTGCTCCGCTGGCAGCAGGGTGCCGGAAAAGACGAGGGGCGGTTCCAATGTTGGCTTGGGCTCAACGGTCTCCCCACTACTCCGCTTTTCAAGGCCGATCACGGACGATCCGACGGTGGTCACCGGGGAGGGGGCTGGGGGTGGGTAGGGGTTTATTTCTTGCCGTAATTCGCCCGCGCGCGAGGAAGGGCGCCAAGCCAGCTCGGGGCGCGGCTTGGCGCCAGATGGCGAGTTTCCGGAAAGGTGCCGACTGGTTGGTCGGTTCATGGCATCCCTGTCGGGCGCTTTGTCCGATGCCTGTTGGGCGCTTTGTCCTTCTCCAGGATGGCGACTAGCGCCGGTCTGGATGGCCGGTTCGGCCAAGGCTTGATTGGCGCTATGGGACAGACTGGTTGCCTCATTCCCTTCCAGGGCGGCGATGAGGTGTTCGAAGGAAAGGCGCACCACCCGATGGGTGGGCAGGGACTGGGTGAATCTCGCTTCCAGGAGGCCCCGCTCGGCGAGCCGGGTCCTTGCGCCATCCACCTCATGGCGAGTCAGCTGGCAATGACGTCCGACCAACTGGGGGAAATGCCTGATCCAGCCATCGGCCGTTCGGTTGAGGGCCAGATCCCTGCGACAGGCGATCAGCATCTGGGAGAGCAGCAGGCCGCCGGAAAGCGAACCGGCGACCCAGGTCAGGCGGCGATACAGGGCGACCGGCCGGCCCAGCAGCCGGCGCAGCTGGGGATCGTCCCAATCCCAGGTGGCGAGCCGTGTTGGGGCGACCCGCGTGAGCAGCGCCCGCAGGCAATCCAGGTCGAGGCGGTAATGCATGCGCGCGGGCATGCCCCGCCTGGCCTCCATGAGGAGGCCCCGCATCACCAATGCCTTGCGCGCACTTTCCTGCTCGCGCCGCGACAGGCCCGTCTCCCGTAGCCATTCCTCACGGGTCTTCCAGAACCAGCCATCCCGTTCTGGGTGCCGGTGCAGCCAGTTGCGCGTCCAGGCCAGGGCCACCGAGAGCATGGCCGCCGCCTTGTAGCTGCCACACACGGGTGTCAGCGACGGGAAGTAGGTGATGTAGTCCCCCTCCACCAGGGCCTTGAGCCGGTTCAGGTGGAACGTGAGGGTGGGCGAGCCGGTACTACTCATCCAACCGCCCCGCCCAATGGCTGCGCGACTGGCGCTCCAGGCTGTCGCGCAGCCTTGCCCAGTTCACCCGGTACCAGAGCACCGCCGGCATGCCCACCCGGCGTTCCTCCAGCAGGCCTCGCTCGCGCAGTTGCCGACGGGCGGTCTCCTGCTCGCGGCGGGTCAGGCCCGTGTCCCGCTCCCACTCGGTTTGGGTGCGCGTGAACCAACCATCACGATCTTCTGGCAGATCAGCGTAGGCATAGCCGGCATGGGACAGGAACAGGGCCGCAGTGATGCCTCCGGCGATGGGCACATAGGCGCGATGAAAAACGATGGGCTCATCGAAGATGTCCAGGAGGAGTGCCGTATCCAAAGTCAGACTGGAGCGTGAGGAGGGTTGCGTCGACTTGGGCATGGCTAGTCAGCGAACTCGTTGACCACGGCATGCAGGCTGGCGAGCGTCAGGCCCGGGAAGTCCTCGGCCAGGGCCAGGTAGCGTTCTGCCGGATGCGCAAACCGGTCCTGGAGCTCATGCCAGCGGGCATGGATGCGGTCCCGGGTGTCCGGGTCCGGAAGACTGGGGCGGCCACGGAATGACCGCTCGCCCAGGCGCATCCGGCGCAGGGAGGCGATGGCGACTGCCTGAGGGCCGAACAACTCCACCAACAGGGCGCGCGGGGCTTGCTGATCGACGCAGCGTTCCAG